>Ga0073936_10008811_pt1 | contig 12682 bp, 6 predicted proteins | sample AliMusrvi5mmetaG_FD_87041 | JGI IMG/M metagenome (GOLD analysis project Ga0073936, IMG submission 87041) | Freshwater lake bacterial and archeal communities from Alinen Mustajarvi, Finland, to study Microbial Dark Matter (Phase II) - Alinen... | ecosystem: Environmental > Aquatic > Freshwater >... | reverse complement strand
CGGTAGCAGCTCTGCCTGCGGAGCCTTCTCAGCCGGCTCGGTCGGCGTCCGCATCGATTTCACCGTCGGAATCAGCCCCCCTGCTTGCGCGAATTCGGGTGCGCGCTGCCGACAGGATCCGCCAACGTCCCAACTGCACCTGCCTGGAGACGGTCGAACGCCATATATTGCACGACGGCTGTGCGCGGTGCGAATCGAGCGACCGCATGCGCGTGGAGGTGGCGTTAATCTCGGGCAGTGAGAGGTTCGCCTGGCCAAGTTCGGCAGGATTCGAGGACAAGGACTTGAATGAGCTGGTCAGAACCGGAATGGTCGGCTCCGGCGACTTTGCTGGTGCCAGCGACATTGTGCTCTTCTCTAAATTCACTACTTACACACTGCGGGGCGAAGAATCCGTCCGCGGGCGCCGTGCCATTCGCTATGACTATTCTGTTCCCGTCTCCGCCCGTGGTTATCGGCTTCGAGGAGAGAAAGGTGAAGCCCGGGTCGCCTTTCACGGATCGTTTAGTGTCGACGCTGAATCCCTCGACTTGATCCGCCTGGAAGCCATCGCGGACGACATTCCTCGGCCGCTTCGAATGTCGGCTTCGAGCATGGCGGTTCATTTCTCCCCGGTTCGCATTCACGACGCTGATTTTCTCCTGCCGAGTACAACGGAAGTTCGTGTTACCCGCGACAACGGGCAGGAAAGCGTGAATACAACCCGGTTCTCCTCCTGCCGGCAGTTCACGACCGAAAGCAATCTGGTTCAAGAAGTCCCGAATGTTGAAACGTCGGGGACTGCTGTTCAACAGGGTCCCATGCCGCCGGGTTTGACCGTCGACACCCGCTTGTCCGCCCCAATAACCAGTGCCGATTCGGCAGTCGGCGATCCGCTTCGGGCGTTTGTTGTCAACGATGTCAAAGCGGGCGGGAAAGTCGTCATCCCGAAAGGTGCGGTCTTGTTCGGGCGAATCAAACATCTTTCCGAGCACCGCAGACCGGCAGGCAGCATTGAGGCTGGAACCGATGAGTATCCAAGCATGAAGATCGGCGAGACGGCGCCCGGTTTCAGCACCCTCGTCGTGGAGTTCACGTCCTTTAGCCTTGGTGATCGTCACGTCGCCACGCGTGTCACGCTTGAGCGTTTCAGTGGAAGCGTCCGCAGTCGCGAGGGCCGAATGCTACCAGCCGACTCCATCATCTCTGTCAAGAGCCCAGGTCCAGAGGATGTGATTCTGTACTTCGTTCCAGGGCTGTCGGTCCTGCAAACTGGCTTTTGGATGCGTTGGAAGACAGTCAAAGCACCTTCTTGATTCACCGATCATAGCGTCACTCGTGCCAAATAAAGGCATATTTCCAGAAGGCGGCAATCAGCCTTCTTCATCTGCCCGCGACTGGCATAAATGCGAAGGCCGGAGCGATGCGTATGCCCCGACCGTTCGGGCTAGCGATCGAGGGGCATTGCAATTGCGCGATGCAAATTGTCGCCGGTCGTTGCTCTAGCGCGGCCCGGAATCTTTTCTGTCGCGCATGCTTGAAGCATCCGAGCTGTGCGGTGAGTCTAGACTCTTCGACTAGTGGAATCCTCACCAACTCTGGCTATCTTTCTCCGTACTGGCGGGGCACCTCTCAAAGGCTCTACGGCCATGGCTTCGCATGGCCACAACCGCTGCTGAGTCACCCTTTGCCAATGGGGCGAGTCCCAGCGGGTCCGAGTCAGGTCCCACTCTTTGAGTAAGAATTCAATAGATGCAACTTGCACTGAGGAGTGGATTGCGGGTATTCTGACCCGAGAAGGTGTAATTGTAATGACCCAGCACACATGCTTCCGGCATCCCAAGGATTATCCATGCACGTGCGCTATGGGGAATCTTTACCGCTTCGTCGAACCCGTGGTGCTCTTTCTCCTAAAGTGTAAGGGGCGGTCTTATGGTTACGAACTCTCCAGCGAACTGGCTGAGCATGCTCTCACTGATGCCGAAATCGAGGCGGCCGCCCTTTATCGAACTTTGCGCCAGCTTGAAAAGAATGGGTTTGTTCGCTCCGAATGGGACTCCGGGCACAGTGGACCAGCCAGAAGGGTATACGCATTGACGGAGCGCGGCGAGGTGCACCTGGAAGAATGGGTCACAGTGTTGGACCATATGTCGGCTTCAATGGTGCGCTTCGTCCTGGATGCCAAGTCGGAGTGTTCGCAGAGTGAGACCCACGAAGATGTGGTCGGGGTCGCGACTCTGGCGGGTTGGGCTGGCCAATAGAGGCCGGATCGACCATCGAAGTCTTAGAGGAATCAACATCTCGGATTGGTATAGAATGATCGGCGGGCTAAAAATAAGGACCATAGGGTCTGTTCCCCTCAAATGGTTACTGGATGCGCAAATCCCGCCTCCGGCGACCGGGTTAAGGGATTGGTGATGAACAACTTCCTCTGTGCGGCGGGATGGATAGGGACGGCTGCAATGGCCGGGCTGTGGTCAGGGGTGGCAACTGGACCGAGAGCCCTCGACGCCGCTTCGGACGCTCGCTCTCGCGAGACTGCCGCGCGCCCACAGATTGCGTACACGGCACTTGCTTCCGGCGCGAACCTCCAGGAGACCGCAACTATCTATCTGGGCGCTCACATTGCCAGCCTCAGCCCCGCAGGTGCCACCAAGGATCTGACCGCCGGTTTCCACAGCGCCGCCGACCCGGACGTTTCATGGGATGGCAAGAAGATCCTGTTTGCGGCAAAGAAGACCGCCGCCGACCTTTGGCAAGTCTACGAAATGAATGCGGACGGCAGTGGCACCCGCCTGATCACCAAGACCGCTTTCGACTGTCGACAGCCGGTTTACCAATCGATGATCTTCTACCTCGACGATCCCGGTCCGGTCCCACAGATCAGTTTTGCGGGTTCGATGGGGCTAGCGGCTGAGGGTGAATTGGGCCTGATTTGGAATCTCTACTCGGTGCGGTTCGACGGCAGCGGGCTGCGGCAACTCACCTACAATCCAGGCGCCGATCTCGATCCGGTGATGAACGAGGACGGGCGGCTGCTTTACTCCTCGGTCCAACGCCATTCGCTGGCTTGGGGGCGCACGGGCAGGACAGTCTTGCTCGGGGTGAATCTGGACGGCTCCGACGGGGCTCTTTTCGCGGGGGATGAAGGGCGGCAAGTCAAGCACATGCCCGCCGTTACCCCGTCGCGTCAGGTCGTTTTCGTTGAGTCGGATAAGCCGTCGCGCGACGGGGCAGGCAACCTGGCAAGCGTCAATCTGCGGCGCAACCTGCACAGCTACAAAGAGTTAACGAAGCCAGCCGATGGCCTGTACATCACACCTTCACTGCTTAGCGACGACGAGATCCTGGTTTCCAAACGGCCTGCGACTGGCCCGGGGCTTTACGCAATTTACCGCTTCGATTTGAAGACCAGCCAGGGCTTGAAGCTGTACAGCGATCCTGTACACCACGCCGTGCAGGCGCGGGTGCTCACCGCGCATTCGATGCCGGTTGGGCGGTCTTCCGTGGTCGATGAGCGGGAGTCTTCCGGCAAACTATTCAACCTGAGCGTCTTCACCACGGACCTGCCCACGAACGCCGGGTATGACGGCAAACTCGTGAAGCGCGTTCGGATACTGGAAGGCGTTGCGCGCAAGGCGGGAGAGGCTGCTCCGGCGGGCGAGAAGTCCCCCTATCTGGTCAAGCGCGTGCTGGGCGAATTCGACATCGAAGCCGACGGCTCGTTCCATGCGCAGATTCCGGCCAACACTCCCGTGCAGATTCAGACTCTCGACGCCAATGGCCTGGCGCTTCGAACTTGCGCCTGGATCTGGGTGAAGAACAAGGCCAAGCGCGGCTGCATCGGCTGCCACGAGGACGGCGAGCTGTCGCCTGAAAACGTGTTCTCCGAAGCTGTCGGCAAGCCGCCCCACGAATTGAATATCCCAGTCGCGCAGCGGCGCGGGATTCGCTTTGATAATGACGTCCAGCCAATACTCCAAAGCAAGTGCTTGACCGGCGGGTGTCACGCCGGCCCTCCAGCACCATCTATGCGCTATGAGGACTTGATGAGTAAAGGTTATGTGGATCCTTCGGCGGCGCGATTGAGCCCCCTCGTTTGGTACATCCACGGACGTGTGACGGCGCAATCCTGGGACAAGGTGAGCGGCACCAGTCCATTGAAAAAGATCAAGCCGGAAGGCGTGACCAGTCTGAGCAGCGAAGAGAAGCGAACGATCATCGAATGGATCGACACGGGAGCGCATCGATGAGGATCATCAATCGAGTGCCACTGGGAGCCATCTTCTCGCTCCTGTTTGCCGCATTTTGCGTGACCGTGATCGCGTGGCAGGAGAAAGCAAATCCGTCCGGCGGCGGTATTTTCTTCACCGACGTGACGGAGAAATCGGGTCTTAATTTCAAGCAGAGCTTCGGCGACCATCACATGGACAACATCGTGAAGGGCACCGGTACGGGCGTCTGCGTCTTCGACTACAACAACGACGGGCTAATGGACATCTACTTCCCGAATGGCAAGTGGACCAAAGGTGTCAACGACAACGAAGGCCGCGATCTGCGCGGTAAGCTCTCGAATCACCTATTCAAGAACAACGGAGACGGCACGTTCACCGACGCCACCGTGCAGGCTGGGCTCGCCGGAAAGAGCTATTCGCTGGGTTGCTCCGCCGCCGATTACGACAACGATGGGTTTGTCGATCTACTGGTGTTGAACTATGGCCAGAACGAACTGTTCCACAACAACGGCAACGGAACGTTCACCGACGTGGCGGACAAGGCCGGGCTCACCGACAAGCGTTTCAGCCTGTCAGCGGTCTGGTACGACTACAACAACGACGGCTACCTCGACGTCTACGTCGCCAACTACCTGCACTACGACGACGGCAAATTCAGGGACTTTTTCCCGGCTGCGGGCTACCCCGGGCCGCTGAGCTACAACGGCCTGCCCAACGCGCTGTACCGCAACAACGGCGACGGGACGTTCACCGACGTCACCAAAGAGATGGGCATGTGGAAGCCGGACGGGCGCTCGATGAGCGTGACCGCGGCCGACTTCAACAACGACGGCAAGCTCGAAGTTTTCTCTACCAACGACGCGATGGAAAACTACTACTTCGAGATGAACTCGAAGGGCGTCTACGAAGAGAAGGCCATCGAGTTGAACGTGGCTTACAGCGAGAACGGTCAAGGCGTGGCGCACATGGGACCCGTGGTCGGCGACCTGAATCGCGACGGGTTGCTGGACATCTTCATTCCCGATCTCAGCTATTGCAGCCTGCTAATTCAACGCCCAGACGGGAAGGGCTTCGACTACAAGACCAACAAGAGCGGGCTCGCCGTCACCATGGGCCAGTATGCCGGATGGGCGGCGATGATGTTCGACTACGACCACGACGGCTGGCTCGACATCTTCACCTCACACGGCAATGCCCATCACGAGTACGCGCAGGAGAACACGCTGGTTCGCAACAAGGGAGACGGGACGTTCGAGGATGTCTCGGTCAGTGCCGGAGCGCATTTCAAGGAGAAGCACGTCGGGCGCGGCGGGACGGGTGTGGATTTCAATAACGACGGCAAGATGGACCTGGTGGTTGTCAACGTCAACGCGAACGCCATCCTGCTTAGGAACGATACGCCTGGTCCTAATCACTGGCTGACAGTGACGCCGCGGCTGAAGTTCGCTACTGGGCCGCGCGATGCCTACGGAGCGCGCGTGACTGTCGAGGCGAACGGGCTGAAGCTGATCGAGGACATGATCCCGACGCGCGGGTACCTTTCCGCACAAGATCCGCGGTTGAACTTCGGACTCGGCAAGGCGGACAAGGCTAACGTGGAGATCCGCTGGCCGGACGGCAAAGTTGAGCAGTTCAAGGACGTGAAAGCGGATCGATTCGTGGTCTACACGCATGATGCAAATGCCGCGAAACCCGCTGCGGCAAGGATTGAGAAATGAGTCTGCGGGCTTGCGCTGGGAGTCTGATTTTGGCGGCGGCGGCGCTGGCTGTCCAGGCCGCACCGGTTCGACCGGTGTACATCGGATCGCGGGCGTGCGCGCAATGCCATGAGGGCGCGGAAATGGGCCGGCAGTATGCGAAGTGGCTGAGTACGAAGCATGCGAAAGCATGGGCCACGCTGTCGATGAAAGAGTCGGCCGAAATCTCTCGCATCAGCGGATTACGCGAGCCGCCGCAAAAATCGCCGGTGTGTCTGGGCTGCCATGCGGTGGCGTCCGACACGGAGGCGTGGGAGCGCGACGATTTGTTCCACATCGAGGATGGCGTGCAGTGCGAGGCCTGTCACGGACCGGGGAGCGAGTATGCCAATCAGTTGACGATGCGTGACAAGGCGGCGGCGGCCAAGGCCGGGCTGCGAATGCCGAACGAGCGGTTCTGCATGGTCTGCCACATCGAGAAGGGCTCGCACACTGCGGTTCTGAAGAGCGAGAAATTCGAGTACAAGAAATACCTGGCGCAGATCGAACACTCGATCACCGCCTATGGCTCGAACTCGGGCGGTCCCCCGGAACCGAAGGTCGTCGGTCCGGAGAAGGCGCGGAGATTGATTGGCTCGCTGGCCTGCGGCAAGTGCCACGAGCCGGCCGAGAAGGGCGCCCAGTATTCGGTCTGGCGGATGGGGCCGCACGCCCAGGCTTGGAGCATCTTATCCAGCAATAAAGGGCGCGAGATGGCACGTCAGGCAGGCGTTCCCGGAGAGCCGGGAGAGAGCCCGAAGTGCCTGGCTTGCCACTCGCCGGGGGCGTCGATGCCCGCGGCGGACACCTACATCCCCGACGAGGGTGTAGGCTGCGAGGCTTGCCATGGACCGGGGAGCGACTACGCTCCCGAGGCGATCATGAAGGACCGCAAGGCGGCCATTGCCGCCGGTCTGCAAATGCCCAAACTCGAGGGCTGTAACCATTGCCACCTGAACGCACACGGCAAGCCCTTCGACGCGCAGACGGCTTACGCCAGGATCGCGCATCCGGCCAAGACGACTCAGCCCTACGCCCAGCCGCGCTATCTCAACCCGCTGCGGTTGGCCGAGCGGCCCGGCGCGCGCGAACTGTTCGTGACCTTCGAGGCTGCCGGTTCGGTCGGCGTGGTCGATATCGCGACGCGCAAGAAAGTCGCGGAGATTCCCACCGGCACCGCACCGACCGGCATCGCCTTCAGTCCCGACGGACGATTCGCCTACGTCAGCAACCGCGAGGACGACACCGTCTCGGTGATCAACGCCGCGGCCCGCAAGGTGATCGGCTCGGTTAAGACCGGGGGTGAACCGCACGGCCTGCTGACCGACAAGGACGGCAAACTGCTGTACGTCGCCAACACGATGTCCGGCGACATCTACGTCTACAACACCCAGAACTGGGAACGCGTGCGGGTGCTCTCGGCCAGCCGCGGCCCCTGGTCGATGGCGCTCTCCCCGGACGGCGGGTCGCTGCTGGTCACCAATACCTATTCGCGCTTTACGGAGTTCCGCAAGCCGCGCGTGGCCGAAGTGACCGTGATCGACACGTCGCGCTCCACGGTGGAGGACCGCACCGTTGTTCCCGGCGCCAACCTGATGATGGGCGTCGCGTGGCACCCCAGCGGTGAATTCGCGCTGACCGTGTTGAACCGCACGAAGAATCTGGTGCCGATGACCCAGTTGACGCAAGGCTGGACCATCACCAACGCACTGGCGATTCTGTGGAAGGACGGCACGGTAGACGAGTTGCTGCTCGACGAGCCGAATCTCGGGTTCGCCGATGCCACGGACGTGACGTTTACGCGCGACGGCAAGCACGCGCTGATGACGAGTTCGGGAACGAATCGGATCGCCGTGGTGGATACCGCGAAACTGCTGGCGGTGGTGAAACGCGCGACCCCGGAAGAGCGGGCCAAAGTGTTGCCGAATCACCTTGGCAAGTCGGCGGAGTTCGTGCAGACCTATCTCAAGACGGGCGCCAGCCCGCGCGGCGTGGTGACTTCAGCCGACGGCAAGCTGGCGTTCGTGGCAAATTCGCTGGACGACACATTGAGCGTCTTCGACCTGGCGAAGATGCAACCTGCCGGGATCGTGGACCTTGGCGGACCCAAGGAAGTCACGGTGACGCGGCGCGGCGAGCGCGTCTTCCACAACGCAGACATCACATTCCGGAAGCAGTTCGCGTGCCACTCCTGTCACCCGGACGGCCACGTGGACGGGCTCACCTATGACGTGGAGTCTGTGGGCATCGGCATCAGCCCGGTGGACAACCGCACGTTGCGCGGAATCCTCGATACTGCGCCTTTCAAATGGGCCGGGACGAACCCGACGCTGTCGCGGCAGTGCGGTCCGCGCCTGTCCGTTTTCTTCACGCGCCTGCTGCCCTTCACGGCGGACGATCTGAAGGCGCTCGACCTGTATGTGACTACGATCCAACGCCCACCCAACCGCTACCGGCCGTTGTGGGCGCCGCTCACGCCGGCCCAGCGCCGCGGTAAAGAGGTGTTCGAACGCACCCGCAAGGGCAACGGTCAGGAGATCCCTGAAGACGGCCGCTGCGTCAGTTGCCACCCGCCTCCGTATTACACCGACCGGCAGTTGCACGATGTCGGTACGAAGCAGTCCTTCGACAAAGAGGACAAGCTGGACGTGCCGCACCTCAAGAACATCTACGATTCGGCGCCGTATCTGCACAACGGCATGGCGCATAGCCTGGAAGAGATCTGGACCGTTTACAACCCGTACGACCAGCACGGCGTGACGAACGATCTGACGAAGGACCAGCTCAACGACCTGATCGAGTACCTGAAAACACTATGATGCGTACCAGAACCATCCTTGCGAAGTTCGCGGCGTTGGCGCCTCTGTTGGCCGCCCTGCTGTTGGGGACCTGTTGGGTGCAAGCGCAAGCGACGAAGAAGCTCCCCTACATCTATACACAATGGAAGAACTTCGGAGTAGCCGACGGGCTGCCCAGCGACCACATTTTCTCGGTGAAAGCCGACGGCGACCGGGTCTGGATCGGCACCGAGGGCGGCCTGGCCATGTACAACAAGAAGACTGGCAAGATGAAGTCCTGGACGACCAAGGACGGACTGCCCTGGCCGGCCATTACTGGCATCGACATCGACAAGTCCACCGGCGACGTGTGGCTGGCCCTGTTCGGCGGCGGCATCGCCCGCTTCAGCGGCGGGCGTTTCGACCACTACCACCAGTTGAATAGCGGCCTGGTCAACGACGTCGTCTACGGCATCGCCGTGGAGCACGACAACATCTGGGCGGCGACGACAGCCGGCGCCAGTCGGTACAACAAGGTGTCGGGCGAATGGACGATCTTCACCGAGAAGAACGCGCCTATGGAAGAGATCTGGAACTACAACGTCAGCTACAACGGCGCGGGCACGGTGTACCTGGCCGTGTGGGGCAGCGGCGTTCTGGAATACAAAATCTCCGACGGAAGCTGGAAAGAGTATCTGGACCCTGATGGCGAGATGGAGATCGACCTGTATCGCGACGACGGGATCGTTCAAGTGATCACGACGGCGGTCGCTCCGGCGGGTGACGGGTTCTTCGTCTCCACCTACTTCGGTGCGTCGCGCTATGACGGGCGGCACTGGCGGGGCTACTACAACCTGGACTCGGGCGTGCCCAGCGACTTCATTAATTCTGTGAAGGCGCGGAGTACGGACGAAGCCTGGTTCTCCACGGATAAGGGGCTGGGAGTTCTCACCGATTTCGACTCGAACACCTGGGTGAGCTACCGGATGGACCCAAAGACCCACCACGGCAAAGCCACCGTCTATAAAGACCGCGAAGTGCTGGAAGAAGTGGAGACGGAAACCGGCATCCCGCATAACTACGTCATTTACGCCGAACTGGATGGAAACGACGTGTGGATTGCGACGTCCAAAGGGCTTAGCTGGGGCAAGGGTAGCGACTACTATCCGCGCTTGCGCGACCGCGGCGTGGTGAGCGGGAACCTGGCCGCCGCCTTGCCCGCAGCCGCAAAAGGGGGAGAGTAACCCATGCGACGACTTTCGTATCTGCTGGTCGGGTTGCTCGGCGCTGCGGCGCTGCTGTTCTGTGCCGAGGATGCCGCAGAGCGCATGAAGAAGTTGGAGAAGCTGATCGATCCCGATACGGCCGAGGTGTTGAAGCGGATCAACGCGGTGGACGCCTACACCGTCCCTGACCTGAAGTTAAGGCGCGACGAGAATTTCGCCAAGACGGCATCGGACATTGAGCCCTATTCGGGAGTAAAGCCGTACAAAGAGAACTTCCTGCTGCAGATCGAGTACACCGGACCGGGACGGGCGATCCCCGAGCCGGGTCCAGAGCTAAAGACAGTCAAGATCGGCTTTATCGGTCCGATCCAGAATCTGCCTTCGGTGGCCACCGGCGGCATGGGTCACGAAGCCGCGCTCGGCAGGATGATGCTGAAGGGCGCGCAGATGGCCATCGACGAAGCCAACGAGGGCGGCGGCTACCTGCGGCGCGGTATTCCATTTGAGCTGAAGGTCGTGAACGACAACGGCCTGTGGGGCAGTTCGGGCAACGAAATCACCAACATGGTGTACAAGGATCCGGTCTGGGCGATTCTTGGGACGATCGACGGCGCCAACAGCCACATTGCCATCCGCGTCGCGCTCAAAGGCGAAGTCCTGATGATGAACTCGGGCGACACGGACCCGACTTTCACCGAGACCAATATCCCCTGGACCGCCCGGTGTATCGGTGACGACCGGCAGATGGGCTACCTGATGGCCGATTACCTGTTCCGCAAGGCGGGGTACAAACGGGTCGCGCTGATCCGGTCGAGCAACCGTTTTGGCCGTTTTGGAATCCGCGAAGTCCGCGATACGGCGCGGCGGCTGGGCCGGCCGGTACTGATCGAGATGGCCTACAAGGTGGGCGCCGAGGATCTCAGCATGCAGGTGGAGCGTCTCCAGGCGACCAATCCCGACGCGGTGGTGCACTGGGGCGACGCGCGGGAGAGCGCCATCGTGCTCAACACGATGCGCAAGCTGGGCATGAAGCAGCCCTTTTTCACCAACGACCGGACCGTGTCCGAGGAGTTCACGAAGCTGGCCGGCGAGAACGCCGAGGGCGTGATCAGCGCCTACCCCTGGGATCCGAGCCGGAAAGACGCGAAGCTCGATGCATTCCGCGAGCGCTTCCGCAAGAAGTTCGGCGAGGAACCCGAGACCTACGCCGCGCACGGCTACGACGGCATGAACATGCTGATCTGGGCGACCCAGGTGGGCGGGCTGAACAAGGCCAAGATTCGCGATCTGATCGCGTACCGGACCAAGCCTTGGCCGGGTGTGACCGGGGATATCCCGTTGAGTTCGACGCTCGACGACCTGGGCGACGTCTTTCTGGCGAAGTTTGAAAACGGCAAGTGGGGTTTCCATTCACGCGAGGAATGGCAGATTCCGGGCGGTTACATACCGCCGCGCAGCCGGGTGGCGCGGGCGTTGGAAACTGCGGCGGCAGCACCGCAAAAGTGAGCATTTTGACGGTTCGGCGACCGTGAAACGGCGGTGGATTGCGGTGCCGCTGTAGCGCGGAAGGCCGGTCCGAAGACCGGTGGACCCTGGAGGGTTTGAATGTTGCGGGCGGGCGACAAATTGGGACGGCGGGCCGCGCTGGCGCTGCTGGTGTCTCCGTTTGCCGCACCGATCGTTTTTGGCGCCGCCGGCCGGGTGCAGGACAAGCCCTCCGGGCCGTACATGGACCGTACGAAGCGGCAGATGATCTACGACGGGCCGGGCGGGGACGAGCCGGAACCCACTGATTTGAAAGAGGTTCGGATCGGCTACTTCGGCCCGCCGGACGCCGCGCACGTCGAGGGTGGGTCGTTTTGGCAGGGCGCATCGCGGGCCGTCGATGAAGCCAACCAAGCCGGCGGCTACAAGGGTCTGCCGTTCGGCCTCGTACCCAAGTGGAGCGAGAGCCCGTGGAAGGCGGGCGGCCGGATGATGGTGGAGTTGGCCTACGTCGACCACGTTTGGGCGACAATCGGGTCGATCGACGGGATCTCCACGCACATCGCCGAGCAGGTGGTCGCGAAGGTGCAGTTGCCGCTGGTGGATCCGGGCAGCACCGACCGCAGCGTGAATGCGGCGATGGTGCCATGGATGTTCTCCTGCCTGCCCAACGACGTTTCGATCGCCAATGCGCTCGGTCCGCACCTGGCCCGGGAAGCGGGCGCTGACGGCCCTGTCGTGCTGGTCTCCACCAGCCACGATGAACGCCACATGGCGGAGGAGTTTCGCAGCTGGTTTAAGGCGAAGGACCCCGGCATCAGCCGGGTTTTGGAGTTCCAGCCGGGCGATGATCATCTGGAAATCGTGGCCCGCCAGGCAGTAGGCTCCAAGGCGGTATTGGTGCTGGGCGGGGTCGCGGACACGGCGGCAATCGTCAAGTTGCTGCGGGCGGAGTCGGGCAAAACGCTGGTCTACGCCGGTCCGTCGGCCGCCAAGAGTTCATTTCGGGTAGCGGCGGGCGGGGCCGCCGAGGGGGTACGTTGTCCGTTGCTGGCGCAAGCCGCGCCGCCGCAGTGGGCGCCTGGGAGCGGCCTGGACTACGCCGCGTTGCAGAGTTACGACGCTGCGCGCATGGTCGTGAGTTCGATCCGTAGCGCCGGGCTCAATCGTTTTCGAATCTGTAGGGCGCTCGCGAAAATGACGCCCTGGCAAGGGGCCGCCGGCGAAATACGCTGGAGCGCTCT
>Ga0073936_10008809_pt1 | contig 12684 bp, 8 predicted proteins | sample AliMusrvi5mmetaG_FD_87041 | JGI IMG/M metagenome (GOLD analysis project Ga0073936, IMG submission 87041) | Freshwater lake bacterial and archeal communities from Alinen Mustajarvi, Finland, to study Microbial Dark Matter (Phase II) - Alinen... | ecosystem: Environmental > Aquatic > Freshwater >... | reverse complement strand
TTCGGACAAGGTAATCCGCTTTGTAGTTGAAAATCAGAAGATTTCACGCTCCAGGAAGGCAGGAAACTTTGTTATACTTAAAATCGGAGAAAAAGGGGAACGGTTCCCTTTGACCATTGCTGATGCAGATCCTGTGAAAGGAACCATCACCCTCGTTGTGCAGATCGTTGGGGTGAGTTCCGCCAAACTGGCAGCGCTCGAGATTGGTGATTGTATTACCGATTTGGTAGGTCCTCTCGGGAAACCTACAGATATTGAGCTAAAGGGAACCATTCTTGCCTGCGGAGGCGGAGTTGGGGTTGCACCCTTGCTCCCCATAGTGGAAGCCTTCAAGAAAGCCGGCAATAGGGTTGTATCTGTCATCGCGGCCAGAAGTAAAGATCTGATAATCCTGGAAGACCAGATCCGAAAATGGTCGGACGAAGTAATCGTGATGACCGACGACGGATCGTATGGCAGGCAGGGATTGATCACAGCTGGTATGGAAGAGGTCATTCAACGCGAAAAAATCGACGAATGCATTGTAATTGGTCCGGCGATCATGATGAAATTTGCTTCGCTTACCACAAAAAAATACAGCATTCCAACCCAGGCCAGCCTCAATTCAATCATGGTGGATGGAACAGGAATGTGCGGTGCCTGCAGGGTAACTGTCGGTGGAAAGACCCGGTTTACTTGTGTGGACGGTCCGGAGTTCGACGCACATGAGATTGATTTTGATGAGATGCTGATGCGACTTGGTGGCTATCGTGCCGAAGAAGCAGTCGCCAGCAATAAATATTTTCAAAAATAGAGTAAGATGTCTTTAGACCCCGAATACCTTAAGAGTGAACGCAGTCAGGAGTGGAGAACCGCTCTGCGCTCCAAAATAAAAAACAAGGAAAGAACGGCAATTCAGCGTGTGCACATGCCCGAACAGGCACCCGAAGTCAGGGTTAAATACCAGGACAGGGAAGTTAACCTTGGCATCACGGCAGAAATGGCGGCTCTCGAGGCTTCCCGTTGCATGGATTGTGTGACACCCACCTGCATCGAAGGCTGTCCAGTCAATATCAATATCCCAAAATTCATCAAACTAATAGAAAACGGGGATATCCTGGGCGCAGCAGCCACGCTGAAAGAGACGAATGCATTGCCGGCGGTTTGCGGTAGGGTTTGTCCCCAGGAAAAACAATGCGAATCCCGCTGTTTCTATGTCGAAAAGATGAATCTGAACTCAGTTGCCATCGGCCATCTCGAACGATTTGCGGCCGATTTTGAGCGAGCATCAGGTACATCAAACATTCCGAAAACAGCCGCTCCAAACGGCATCAAAGTGGCCACGGTAGGCTCCGGCCCTGCGGCACTTTCCTTCGCCGGCGATATGGTCAAATACGGCTATGACGTGACAGTCTTTGAAGCGCTCCATGAAATTGGCGGTGTTTTGAAATACGGTATCCCCGAATTCAGGCTACCCAACTCCATCGTTGATTTTGAACTGGACAACCTGAAGAAAATGGGTGTTAAATTTGAAACCAATTTCATCGTGGGCCGCACGGCTTCTTTTGACGATCTTCGCGAAGAGGGTTATCAGGCCTTTTTTATTGGAAGCGGCGCTGGACTTCCAAGATTTATGGATATTGCAGGTGAAAACTACAATGGTATTCTATCTTCCAACGAATATCTAACACGTGTCAACCTGATGGGAGCCAATTCCGATAACAGCGACACACCTGTCATCAAGGGCAAAAGAGTTGCAGTAATCGGTGGTGGAAATACTGCTATGGACTCCGTGCGAACCGCCCTCCGCCTTGGCGCTGACAGAGCCATGATCATCTACCGTCGTTCTGAGGCAGAAATGCCTGCCCGTATCGAGGAAGTCAAGCATGCCAAGGAAGAAGGAGTCGAGTTTATGAATCTCTGCAATCCGCTCGAATACTTTGCCGACGAAAAAGGGATGGTTAACAGGATGCGCCTTAACAGGATGGGGCTCGGAGAACCGGATGCATCTGGCAGAAGAAGACCCGTTCCGATTGATGGTTCAGAATTTGAGTTGGATGTGGATCTTGTCATTGTGGCCGTTGGCGTTTCTCCCAACCCACTGGTACCATCCTGTCTTCCCGACCTAAAAATCACCAAATGGGGGACTATTGTAGTGGAGGAAGAAAAAATGCAATCCTCTATCGAAGAAATGTTCGCCGGTGGCGACATCGTCAGGGGCGGAGCAACCGTTATTCTTGCGATGGGCGACGGACGCAAAGCTGCTGAAAACATGCATGAATATCTTCAGAAAAAAGTGTCAAATCCTACAAAAATCAACTGATATGCCTGATTTAGGAATAAAATACCTTGGCCTCGACCTTAAAAGTCCGGTAATTGCCGGAAGCAGCAGTCTGACCAATACTATCGAACACCTCAAAGCCATCGAAAAAGCAGGAGCTGGAGCTGTCGTGCTGAAATCGGTCTTTGAAGAGGAAATTTACCTGGAATATGCCCACGAATTTGAGAAACTGGGGCCTATGGACAACAACCTGGAGTTCCTCGACTATTATGATCTGGAAATCAGGAAAGAAAACCTAAAACATTATTTGCAACTGATTACCGATGCCAAGGCACAACTAAGCATTCCCGTCATTGCGAGCATCAATTGCGTTACATCCCAGGAATGGGGTTTCTTCGCCCAAAAAATTGAAACAGCCGGGGCAGATGCCATCGAACTAAACATGTTCCTATCCCCAACCAATCTTTCACAAACGAGCCAGGACAATGAGAGTACCTACTTTGATATCATCACAAGGGTGTCTCAAAAGGTATCCATCCCGGTTTCGGTGAAAATAAGTCCCTACTTTTCCAATCTGGGAGGAATGATCAGGGATATTTCCTTTTCAGGGATTAAAGGCATCGTCCTTTTCAACCGTTTTTACTCGCCCGACATCGACATCGCCAAGGAGACCATACACGGATCCAACGTATTGAGTCATGAGTATGATTATCTCCTGCCACTTCGCTGGGTGGCAATGATGTCCAACAGGGTCAATTGCGACCTGGCATCCTCAACAGGAGTACATACCTGGGAAACCGCTGTCAAGATGATCCTGGCCGGAAGCCAGGCTGTTCAGGTCGTCTCAGCCCTCTACGACAAGGGTTTCGGCTTCATCGAAGAAATCAACAGGGAAATAGCTCAATGGATGACCATTCACAATTATGAAAAAATTGATAACTTTAGAGGTAAATTGAGCCAGGAAAATTCTGTCAATCCATCAGAATTCGAGCGCGTCCAATTCATGAAAAATTTTGGAGAATTCAAAACGGGTCAATAAACCGTCATCGATCGATGTCCGAAAATTTAAATAGTACAAAAGAACGCCCGGGAAGGTTGTACATAGGTAACTTTCTTAGCGTTCTTTTGTTGTTAATGATGGCGATATCTTTATCCGGACAAGAAGTCAAAACCGTTGAAAAAGTGGTGATTGGTGATTATAGGTATATACTCCACGCAGTGCAAAGGAATGAAACTCTTTATTCTGTTTCCAGACTTTATGATTGTACCCAGGAAGAGGTACTGGCTTCCAACAAAAATATTACCGGTGTGATTGGGAAAGGCACGATTCTGAAGATTCCTGATCATTCTTACCAAAAACCCCTGGTTGCAAAATTCGATGAGAATAAATTCCTTCAGCATCTTGTCGTCAGTGGCGATAACTTTTACCAGCTCAAACTTAGATACGGGGTTGATGAAGTAGAACTGCTGAAATACAATCCGGTTCTGAAAGAGGGACTAAAGTCCGGTTTAACCATCCTGGTACCCAGAAAAGCGAAAGAAACGATCCTTTCGCAGAATGAACCTGCAAGAATTACTCAGCCAAGAGATTTGCCAACTCCGTCCAATATCCAGTCGAAGGAAAAAATCTGGAATGTTGGACTATACCTCCCTTTAACAGCCATAGTCGCTGACAGTCTCAAGACATCTGCCAAAACACCGGCGTTTTTGGCGTTCTATCAGGGAGTACTGATGGCCGTTGACCAGTTGTCAAAAGCAGGGGTGAAAGTAAAATTATGTGTGTATGACACCGAGAAACTGGCATCTACTGTTGAGACGCTGGTCAGAAAACCCGAATTTTTATCGCATGATCTGCTGATTGGACCAGTCTTTCCTGAAATGCAAAAAGTGGTTTCAGAATTGAGTGCCAAGAACAGGATTCCCCTGATTTCGCCCTTGTCGCCCGACGACAAATTCACCAAAACCAATCCGTGTTTTTTTCAGGTGAATCCGGTCAGGAAACTAAGAATGGAAACCACAGCAGAATATATATTAAATGAATTTCCCAAAGAAAAAATCATCTTTCTGGAGAGTGAATCCGGAAGTTCAGAAACGAGACTGATTCATGATTATCTCGATAAAAAGGGTGTTGCAAAAGGCATTGTGAAGACCCTTCATCAAAAATATGACTTGTGGGCCAATGGTATGGAAGGACTGGAAGCCATGTTGCAGGCTGATAAGCCGAATATATTGGTCATGGCAGAAATGAATGAGGTGAATGTCAGTATTGCCATGAACCGACTGGCCTTGCTATCTAAAAAATATCCTCTCATTCTGATTGGGGCACAGGAATTAACCAGAATGCAAAGTATTGAAATAGAGAATCTGCACAATGTCAATTTGCGTATCCTTACCTCTTCTTTTGTAGATTTCAATCTTCCGTCCGTCATTACCTTCACTGAAAATTTCAAAGCCGAATTTGGCACGGAGCCATCTTATTTCGCCTTTCAGGGTTTTGACTTAACAACTTATTTCCTGCAATCCCTGCAGAAAACAGGCAACCTGACGCGTGGAATCCAGGGAAATTTTAACATCGGGTTGTTGCAGACAAATTATCATTTCTCCAGAGTTTCCGATTTTGGCGGCTATACAAACGACAGCTTCAAAATTATCGAGTATGCCAATTCCTATGAAGTAAGGACTTTAGGGGTTATTCAGCATGCGGAATAAGGCTAAAGGATAAAGGCAAAAGGATAAAGAAAAGAACGCTCCTATCAATATCTTCGGATAAACACATCCGGCGTAACCCATTATACGAGATCTGCAAATCAGAAATTGACCGCCACTCCGCTCGACTTGATCAAATTCCAGCCCTTCACGAAACCAGTTTCGTCGTTGACCGAAATCTTATTTTGCTGAAGTAATTTTTTTACCGATTTTTGATTTGATGCATCAAATTTGGACAGGAGAGATTTCTTTTCCGGTTTAACCAATTCAAATCCCTTTTTGACCTGATAAAAATAATAACTGAAAGCCTCCTGGTAAGACATGTTTTTCTCCTTCCCCATTTCACCGTAAACAGGACATGACAGCAAAAGAATTTTTCTGTAAACAAGCAGCGAAATGTCACCCTCGCTCAAAATCTCGAAATAGCGGTCGCCTGGCATAAGCCCAGTGTAGTATAGTTTTCTAAATAAATGGAAGATCCCCTTTTCATCGGTCAGCGTAAAGCTATTGACACTTATTTTGTCCACAACAATTTGTGTCGAGATAGCCGAATTATAACAGATGAGCTCATCCCTGTAATTGTTGTATTTCAGCCGGAGATTTTCAATCATCGTTCCATCCTCCAATTCAATTTTCCCATTCAGAAAATTTTCAAATATGAAAGGCGTTCCCAAATAGGTAGCATCAGGAAGGAAGCGATTCCCTCTGATTTTCTCAGCATTCCAGTTTTTGGGCACCTCTTCCTGCGCCTCCAGTTTATTGGCAGCCAAGATTCCTAAAAGTGCAACAACAAATAGCATCCTGCTTCTCATATTAATTCACTTCAAAAAAATTTTCCTTATAAAAAAACTTTCCATCCCTACCCATTCCCCTGATTTCCAACTTGTATCTACCTCTGACATCCGATGTCTGAAATTCTATGTTCATATTTGGCTCAGGCTTTAACGACGGAAGCCATAATAATACCCGACGAAGGTCTGGCTCTTTGAAATTATTGTCTGTTGGGGAATTCAATATGGAAGGAGGCTCAATTGCATTTAATCTTAGTTTCAGGACTGAATCTGACTCATTCAACCATGAATAATCAGATTTGGTCGTATAGATTGCGATTACACCCGGAAACTGAAGGTTACCATAGAATCTCTCCGAAAGGCATTCCTCGATTCTGTCTATCTCCTTTGTACCTAAATTTCTAATTGCCTGTATATCCTCCACCGGAATTCCATTGAGCAATATCAAAGGCTGCTCATCAAAGAATTTGTTCCTTTGAAAGTTAAATAACTGCAAGGTTAGAACATGGTTGTTTTCCCTGAATCTGACACCCTGTAAAAGTTCCCGGGAGATTTCATCAAAATTAACCAGATCGATAAACTGCTTGGGATAGACCACCCTTGTCGGAACGCCATAAAATGGATATTTACCTGCTTTTGCCTCAGCAACGGGCTTCTCTTTCAGCTGAAGCTGACTAAATATCCTACTGAAATTATGTGCTTCGACATTTTTGGCAACAATTTCCCTAAGTTCCGGGGGAAATACAATAGTTTCAAAATCAGGTAATGAAGCCAAAAGATTTTCAGTATTGCTCAACCTGATTTTAAGTTCATGTTTTCTCTCAGGATCAAAACATTGCAAAACAACAGGAATCTCGCCAAAGTAATTTTTCAGTTGAAAATAGAAGCGCCCATTTTCTGCCGTGTTGAAATATTGAAAACGTGGAGATGAATCAGGCACTGTTAAGAATACGATTGCGTTATTGAATGGTTTTGCAGTTCCCGCATCGGTAACGGTTCCAGAAATAATCATACCCTCATTTCCAACTGTTCTTGAAAATTCCGGTTTTGCATGGGTGTAAAAAGTACTGAAATTAAAACCTGGAGTAAGCCTTGTAATGGAAACATGGAGATTCCCATCTGTTTGGGACAACAGTTCAGAACTGAAACGAAGTGTGACATGAACGTTTTCCCTACGCTTGTAACTTTTTTCAATTCCTTCGACCTGCAAAGTCTGAATAGGCACATCAAATATCGGGACCACTCCTGTAGGTCGCAAAAAAATACCTGACTCGGATAAACCCGAAAATCTGTTGGCGATGTACACTTCCTTCACAGTTTGAGTCGCGCTGGTACGGGTGGTGGTACGAACAAAATAACAACCGGAACTCAGCGTGTCGGAAAGATGGATGTATCCGTTGGCCTGACGATCCGTCATCTCAAGAAATGCAGCCGACACCTGCATTCCTTTCAAATTGAACAAACCCACATTTACGATACCCGGCAGTTCATTTGACGGCACAAAGACCTTTAAGAGAATATTCTCCCCACTCGTATACAGATCGTGGTCCGTAAAAAGGCCAAAGCCTTCCTTCACCTGACATTTGCAGGAAAGACCTACGAGCAGAATTAAAAGTGTGAATAGTCTTCTTTTCATTTTATTTATTCATTCAAAAATTGGTAATCAGTGCACATTTTATTTACTTCTAACGGTCAACCATTTTACAAATCAAAAAACGTGTCGTTATCCTTTCATTCCCACCATTCCGGACGCAGATTAACCGTTTTCCCGTCATTGGAGATTTCAGGATATATGGTTAATTCTCTGACAATCAAATTATCACTGGGTTGCGCGTCAGAAAAGGAAATAAAATAGCGGTATTGCCTGGTTGAATTCAGATCAAAATATCCGAAAGCCTTTTTTGTCGAATCTGTTTTGCAGACAATGTTCCCATAAATTTGAGTTTGTACCGGATCAAGCAGATTACCATCGGCAGTTAACTGGTTGTTCAACTTCTCATGGTAATCGAAGGATTCTTTGGACGTGCCATATTGGTTGAGGATAAAGATCCATCCGGCTACACTTGCGCCGCTTTGAATCATTCCCAGGGTATTGTACGGCAGCATCATAAGTGGTTGCTTTTCAATTTTGTCGTTTTGACTGAATTTTTTTGGTCCGGCAATGTTGTAAATGTTGTTGTTGTAAAGAGATTGCCATCCGTAAATCGTCGGAGCCATGGGTGTATTTGGAATAACATATACCCATTCCATGACGGCCCTTGTGACAAATCTGTAGTTGGCACATGCTGGGGTTATAGGCGCATCAAGATAAAGTTCCCTGTAAATTACAGTGGTGGGAATCGGAACGCCTGTGGCATTTGTGGCATATTCTTTCTTCTCTACCCGTTCAGTATAGAAAGAATCAATGGTGGGATTTGGAGGCATGGTCACGGTTTCTGATTCGTAGATATCGCCATTGAGAAGTATCCGAAGTTTATAATTCTGACCCGTTTCGGGAATTTTTTTGAAGTTGAAAAATCCCTGACTGCTTTCAATACCCGGGATTGTGTTACCATGTGAATCGAGAAGATTGACGGTTGCCCCGGTAACCGGCCCCATTGGATTTGTATCATAAAATGCTGATGCTTTACTCAAATGAACATAGTTTTGCTTGAGATCGTTTGTAACCAATGCATCTACGATTAAATGACCACTAACCAGATTTATTGGCGGGTGATATATCTCCTCACAGGCTGTGACGGAATACAATACCAAAAATAGACAGGTCAATTTTCTAATCATCAGAATCTAAAATTGTATGTAATTGAGGGTACCGGGACTCCAATAATCGCCATTTTATAAATTGAGTAGGGGGTTTTATTCGCATCGGGGCTTTGCAGCGAAGCATCCTTTCTGTAAAATACAGAGTAGGGATTCTTACGTCCATAAACATTATAGACAGAAAAGGTCCAGCTGCCTTTCCACATTCTTTTTTTTCGCAGGTTTTCGTCCAGCGTAAGTGCCAGGTCCATACGGTTGTAGGAAGGCATTCTGTACAAATTTCTATCCGAATAGATAACGATTTGATTCCCCTGGAAGAGATATTTTTCCTCAGGCAATGTTATCGGCCGACCTGAAGAATAGACGAAATTACCTGAGAATCGCCACCTCTTGCTAATTTTGTAATTTGCTACCACCGACAGATCATGCGGTTTATCATAGATTGAAGGGTAGTAAGTTCCGTTGTTGATCGTCTCTTCCGGAAATTGTCCGACTACTTTTTGGAAGGTTCTGGAATAGGTATAACTTATCCAGCCAGTTAAAGAACCGGAATTCTTTTTTGCCATCAGTTCAATGCCATAGGAATAACCATGTGCAGGCAGGTAATCAGTTTCGATATGGGGATTCATCATGAGTTGCGCCCCATTTTTGAATTCAGGTAGGTTTTGGAGGTTCTTGTAATAGGTCTCAACTGAGAACTCATACTTTCCGCCATCCTGGTTTTTGAAGAATCCAATTCCAACCTGATCATTTATTAACGGTGCAATATACGGATCGGCAGATTTCCAGTAATCGGCAGGGGATATGATGGCGGTATTGGAGATTTGAGTGATAAACTGATGGGTTCTTTGGTAATTTAACCTTAAGGATCCTCCGCTCGGCAAAGAATATTTCATCGCGATCCTAGGTTCAAATCCGCCGTATGTTTTTATGATCTCCCGCGATTTGTACATGGTAGAGTCGACAATGGTGGCACTGCTTTTGGGAACTCCCTGCTCGTAATTGTAGATCATGCCAGGGCCGTAATTTACGAATTGCGTATACCGCAGGCCAATACTTAAAGCCAGTTTCCCGGTTAAGTCAAGGTCATCATCCACAAAAAGCGCCGTCTCTGCCGATTGTTCGGGCCGCATCGATGATACAAATACATTGGTGGGAGATTGGGAAGGAACAATTTTACCTGGATTGATCCAGTATCCGATTACCTGCATCCCGGCATTTATATGGTGTTTCTCATTCGGATAAAGTGAGAGTATATATTTGAGATTGCCATATTGAATACTTGATTTAAGCGTATAATCATCCTGGGGTAGAACTGGATCTTTCTGATCGACCTGTAAATTATATCCGGAATAGGCAATTGTCAAATGAGAGATTATTTTGTCTGTCAGGTTCAATTTCCAATTCAAAGAGCCAAGCGTATTACCGTAATTGTATAGCGTGCTGGTATTGAGATTAAAGGCATCCGAACTTAAATAACCTGTCAGTTTCAGATGGTTATTGGGTCCCAGTTCGAAGTTTGCGGTACCATTTATGTCATAGAAATGCGCCACGCTGTTCATGAAGGCTGGATATTGCGTTTGCCTGAGCATCCAGTCAGAATAGCTGCTTCTGGCACCAAGCATAAATGTACTTTTCTTCTTCTTGTTCAAAGGCCCTTCAATGGTTAACCGGCTATCAATAAGTCCTACTCCCCCATATATGCTCAAATATTTATCATTGCCGTTTTTAAGTTGTACTTCCATGACCGACGAAGCCCGTTCACCATAGGATGCAGGTGTTCCACCCTTGTAGAGAGTCACATCCGCAAGTGCATCCTGGTTAATCATCGAAAAAAAGCCAAAAAGATGGGTTGTATTGAAGAGTGAGGTACCATCTACCAGAACCAGGTTTTGGTCTGTATTTCCCCCCCGGACGTTAAAACCTGAAGACATCTCGCCAACACTTTGAACTCCAGGCATCATCACCATACTCTTGATTAAATCAGCCTCTCCCATGAACACCGGAAGTTCCTTAATGGTCAGTGCGCTAAGTTTGATCATGCTCATCTGCGCTTTTGAACTTTTCTTGCTTTCGCCAAATATTGTGACTTCATCGATCGTTCGGGATTTTTCAAACAGCTCAAAATCAGCGCTTCCATCCTGAATCAGTTCGATTTTCAATTCTTTGTTCTCGAAATTCATGAAAGAAATCTTCAGTCTTAACTCCCCTGTAGGCATCTCGATTGAATACTTTCCTTTCGAATCAGTTACAACCCCTATCTTGGTCTCTGTATTGTACACGACCGCCCCGGGAAGCGGATCTCCTGTTTTCCCGTCAATCACCTTTCCATTAAGTTTGGCTCGTTTTTGAACCTGTTGTTCCAACGGATTTCCGATGACGAGCACCTGCGATTCCCTGAGGCCTGAAAAAGATTGGCTCTCAGCACTCCTGGAATAAATAAATACCATATCAGGCTGATAGAACTGGAAAGTCAGGCCAACATCATTCAATGCCTGATTCAGAACCTGATGTAACGGAGTATTGCTGAATGTTCCGGTGACTTTTGCAGACTTAATCCACTCTTCCTTGTAATAAAAATTGATGTGACAGGTTTTTTCGAGGTAATTGAAAAAATCAAGGACCGGAGCATTGTTAAAACTCTGAGTGATTTTCGTCTCCCTGGTTTCTTGCGACTGCGCAATCCCTGACGAGAAAAGCAAAAAAATTGCCAGAATTATGGTTTTGCGTTGATAGGAAGCAAGGAAATTGTCCAAAATGTGGGTACCTTAAAAAAGAATGAAATCGAGGATTAACAATAGTAAATCTACTAAATGTTTTGATAAAAGCAATCTGGTGAAAATCTTCGGTTTGAATCTTTGTCGAAACAGAATGTATCTCTTCAGTCGGGAAAAATGGCAAAAGGTTAAAGTAAAGAACTCAAATCTTAATTTCTATTCACTTGGATCCCAAAAAACATACAAATACCTACCTTAAACTGTATTCAATATCCTATAACAGCCAAATTCAAAGGGAAAGAACTGTCCGGCGTTCCGAACTTTATCCTTTATCCTTTTGCCTTTATCCTTATTTTGTGATCGCAAAAAAAAGGCTCCCCGAAGAGAGCCTTTTATATGAAGCAGGAATCAATTATTTGTGATCAACTGAATACATGTGTGAGATCAGGTCTACAACCTTGTTGGAATAGCCCCACTCGTTGTCATACCAGGAAACAACTTTAACGAAATTGTCGTTCAGTCCGATACCGGCACCTGCATCAAAAATGGATGTACGAGGGTCGGTAACGAAATCGGTAGAAACAACATCGTCTTCTGTATAACCCAGGATTCCTTTGAGTTCACCTTCGGCAGCAGCTTTCATGGCAGCACAGATGGCCTTGTAAGGAGCCGGTTTCTCGAGACGGCAGGTAAGGTCAACTACTGAAACATCCGGCGTAGGAACGCGGAATGCCATACCTGTAAGTTTGCCATTCAATTCAGGAATAACTTTGCCGACAGCTTTTGCTGCACCCGTAGATGATGGAATGATATTCTGAGCTGCTCCGCGGCCACCTCTCCAATCCTTTGTTGAAGGGCTGTCAACAGTTTTCTGGGTAGCAGTTGTTGCGTGAACAGTTGTCATTAAACCTTCAATAATACCGAAATTATCATTTAGCACCTTGGCAATCGGAGCAAGGCAATTGGTAGTACAAGAGGCATTGGAAACAAAATTCATGTCTGTTGTATATTTTTTGTGATTGACACCCATGACAAACATTGGCGTATCATCTTTTGAGGGAGCTGACATGATCACTTTCTTCGCACCGGCGTTCAAGTGAGCCTGGCATTTTTCTTTGTCCAGGAATAAACCTGTTGATTCTACAACATACTCAGCGCCGATCTCATTCCATTTTAAATCGGCAGGATTCCTTTCGGAAGTTACACGGATTTTTTTTCCGTTTACTACCAGAAAACCATCCTCAACAGAAACGGTACCTTTAAAACGACCATGTGTGGAGTCGTATTTCAGCATGTAAGCCATGTAATTCACATCGATGAGGTCGTTGATTCCAACAATCTCTACATCGTTTTTTTCTACAGCGGCACGGAAAACCAAACGGCCAATACGACCGAAACCGTTAATACCAACTTTAATCTTTGACATAATCTATTCGTTTTGAGAATTATA
>Ga0073936_10008807_pt1 | contig 12687 bp, 5 predicted proteins | sample AliMusrvi5mmetaG_FD_87041 | JGI IMG/M metagenome (GOLD analysis project Ga0073936, IMG submission 87041) | Freshwater lake bacterial and archeal communities from Alinen Mustajarvi, Finland, to study Microbial Dark Matter (Phase II) - Alinen... | ecosystem: Environmental > Aquatic > Freshwater >... | reverse complement strand
CATTTATCGCCTCCTATCAAACAGTGGATTCACTGACTCTCGGCGAGTTGTGGGCAGTGCCCATCATGCTGCGTCTGGGCCTCATCGAGGACCTGCAACGCATCGTCACGCGCCTGACTATAGCCCACGATGACCGCGACCTCGCAGAACTCTGGGTGACGCGCTTACAGGACATGGAGGAGCGTAACCCGGCCCATCTGGTGGTGGTGGTGGCAGATATGGCGAAGGCCGGAATTTCCCTAACTCCCTCATTCGTGGCGGAGTTCTGTCAACTCCTATCACATCACGGACCTGTATTGAATCTCGCACGCAGTTGGGTCGAACACAGGCTGATCGAGCAAGGCTTGTCTATTGAACGGATGGTCGATTTGGAAAGTCAGAGTCAAGCGGCCGACCAAGTTTCCGTTAGCCACTGCATTGCCAGCCTGCGGTTCCTCAGTGCCACGGACTGGAAGCAGTTTGTGGAAAGCCTGAGTCTGGTCGATACGACGTTGCGTGCCGACCCCGCCGGCTATTACGCCCAAATGGATTTTCCGACACGCGACCGCTATCGCCATGCTGTCGAAGCCATGGCACGGCACAGCGAGCTTTCTGAGGCACAGGTGGCGCAACTGGCCGTGCAACTCGCCTCCGCCGCTTGCTGCCAGCAGGGTAGCATGCCACGGACGGCACATGTCGGATTCTATCTCATAGACCAAGGCCAGACTAAGTTGGGGCGGATGGCCCAAACCCGCTGGCCATGGGGCAGACGCCTCGAACACGCTGTTCGCAGCTATCCAATGGCGTATTTTTCAGGCGGGATTGGGCTGGTGACGCTGCTTGCCGTCTGCGTTTTCATCCAGCAGGCGTGCCTGCTAGGCATTCACGGATGGGGGCTGATGCTTCTAACGGCAGTGTTTGTGCTGTGTGCCAGCCAACTGTCCGTGGCGCTGATGAACTGGCTGAGCACGCTGCTAGTACAACCCTGCCTACTGCCGCGCCTGGACTCCAGCGCTGGCATCACCGAGGACTGTCGCACGATGGTGGTGGTACCCACCATGCTAACGAGTTCAGGTGGTATTGACCGGCTGATTGAATCCATGGAGATTCATTTTCTGGCAAACCACGACGGGCACTTGCATTTCGCCTTGCTCACGGACTTTTGCGACGCGACCACTGAGCATCTAGCCGATGATAAGGATTTGCTAGATCAGGCGCAAGCCGGGATCGATACACTCAACCGCAAGTATTTGTCTGATGGGCATCAACGATTTTTCTTGTTTCACCGCCCGCGCCGCTGGAACCCCGCCGAAGGCAAGTGGATGGGTTATGAGCGCAAACGTGGAAAACTCACCGACTTCAACGCCCTGCTTCGCGGCGCAGCAGGTGAATGCTTTTCGGACATTGTCGGCGACATCAGCTTTCTTTCCTCAATCAGGTATGTCATCACGCTCGACACCGACACGCAGCTACCGCGCGACGCCGCCCGTCGCTTGGTCGCCACCATGGCCCATCCGCTCAATCGCCCGGTGTTTGATCCTCATCGCGGCATGGTGGTGGAAGGCTATGGTATTCTTCAGCCACGCGTGGGTGTAAGTCTGCCCAGCTCCCGACGCTCCTGGTTTGTTCGGCTGTTTGCGACAGAGGCAGGCATTGACCCGTACACGCGAGCGGTGTCCGATGTCTATCAGGATCTGTTCTGTGAGGGTTCCTTTATCGGCAAGGGCATATATGACGTGGATGCGTTCCAGCAGGCCATGGATGGCCGGTTTCCTGAAAATACTGTGCTAAGCCATGATTTGCTAGAAGCATGTCATGCCCGCTCCGCACTGGTCAGCGACGTGGAATTCTATGAAGCCTACCCGAGCCGTTACGATGTGGACATGGACCGGCGCCACCGCTGGATGCGCGGCGACTGGCAGATCGCGCGGTGGCTGCTGCCGTGGGTGCCCGGATCATCCGCCGCTCGTATGGCCAATCCACTGTCGCGGCTGTCACACTGGAAAATCCTGGACAATCTGCGGCGAAGCGTGGTGCCGCCGGCGATGCTTCTATTCATGCTAGTGGCTTGGCTGCTTGACGCAAACGCCGCTGGACTGGCCGTGGGGTGGGTACTGGCGATTCTAGCGGTACCCAGCCTATTTTCCGCGTTCGTTGCGCTGTGGCGCAAGTCCCCGGACATGCCGTTTTCGAGCCATTGGCGCGTGGTCGGCGCGTCGAGTGCGCGTCAATTCGGGCAGGCTGTTCTAACCATTGCTTGGTTGCCCTACGACGCCTACATCAGTCTTGATGCCATCAGCAGAACCCTGTGGCGTATGCTCGTGACTCACAGGCATCTGTTAGAATGGCAAACCTCCAGCGATTCCGAACAAAGGCGCCGTGCCGATCTCGGCGGCTTTTATGCCACCATGTGGATTGCCCCGGCGCTGGCGCTGGTCAGCGGCTTCTGGTTTGCCGTGATGCAACCCGAGCGGCTGGCATGGGCGCTACCGATCCTTGCTGCCTGGCTCGCCGCGCCGTGGATCGCGTGGTGGATCAGTCAGCCGATACACACAGCACCGGTGTATCTAACTCCAGATCAACTGCATTTCCTGCGCAACTGCGCGCGCAAGACATGGTATTACTTCGAGTCGCTGGTTACTGTTGAGCAGAATTGGCTGCCACCGGACAACTTCCAGGAAGTCCCCGAACCGCTGGTCGCCGCTCGCACATCGCCCACTAACATGGGCTTGGCGCTACTGGCCAATTTGGCGGCACGAGATTTCGGATATTTGGCGGTTGGCGGTTTGATCCAGCGCACTCAAGACGCTCTGGCTACTATGCTGCGTTTGGAGCGGCACCGCGGCCATTTCTATAACTGGTACGACACTCGCACTCTCAAGCCACTTTTACCCCTGTATGTCTCGAGTGTGGATAGCGGCAACCTCGCCGGACATTTGCTAACACTTGGCGCTGGCCTCAGCGAAGAGGCGGCCGCGCCGATCTTCAGTTCCGAGGTATTAGCCGGCTTGAGAGACACCGTCAAAATCGTCAGGGATTTCGGCCGTGAAAGCGCTACCCTTATCCGATTCGATGCCGAATTGAGGACGCCACCCGGCGGCCTGCACGCGGCATTTATTTTGCTAGATAGAGCGACAGCAACGGCCACCGCGATTGATACCATGCTGGTGAGCGAGACGAGCGACTTCAAGAGTTGGGCGAAAACCCTCAGAACCAACTGCGAGGGGCATCTGGCGGATCTGCTCTTGCTCGCACCGTGGTTGGCCATGCCCGTATCTAACGCCGAGGCCGACCGTATCACGTCTCCCACGCCTGTTGCCATCTGGATTCGGGATCTGCTTGCGAGACTCGACGCTGTGCCGACCTTGGCCCAGGTCGCGCAATACAGGCAAACGGTCTGTCCGCTGATCGAAACTGAGTTGCGCAATCTACCAACTAACACGCTAACCGCAACCAAACAAGACCGTGCCGAACTGTCTGAACTACTGCATGGCGTTCGCGAGGCCTGCGATCACGCCCGTGAGCGCCTGCTCATATTGGATGATCTAGCGAAACAATGTGACGATCTTGCGGCCATGGATTTCACCTATTTGTTTGAACCGGTGCGGGACTTGTTTTCCATCGGCTTCAATGTTACCGAACGCCGCCGTGATAACAGTTTCTATGATTTGCTCGCCTCAGAAGCGCGCTTGTGCAGTTATGTGGCCATTGCCTTAGGGCAGGTGCCCCAAGAACACTGGTTCTCGATGGGCAGACTTTTAGTCGCCGCGCGCGGTACCCCGATTCTCGCGTCGTGGAGTGGCTCGATGTTTGAATACCTGATGCCACTTTTGGTCATGCCAAGTTATGAAAACACCTTGCTTAACCACAGTTGTAAGGCGGCAGTCCAACAACAAATTACTTATGGCAACCTGCGCGGTGTGCCATGGGGGATTTCCGAGTCCGGCTATAACCGCATCGACGCACAGTTTAACTATCAATATCGCGCGTTCGGGGTACCCGGTCTTGGCTTGAAACGCGGGCTCGGTGAGGACTTGGTCATCGCCCCATATGCCACCGTCATGGCTCTGATCGTTTCACCCTTGGAAGCGTGTGAGAACCTACAACGCTTAGCGGCTGACGGGCGATACGGGACCTATGGATTTTACGAGGCGGTGGATTACACCGCCACCCGCCTGCCACCTGACAAGACGAGTGTATCGATCCGCTCGTTCATGGTTCACCATCAGGGTATGAGTCTGCTCGCTTTGGATTATCTGTTGCGCGACGCCCCGATGCAACGGCGCTTCATGGCTTGTCCCATGCTCAAGGCTGCGGACTTGCTGTTGCAGGAGCGTGTGCCAACGACCGCAGCGAGTGTGGTCGCCGGCGACCTGGCACCCGAGGTGGCACGCGAGTTAGATGGCGATACGGAAAGTTCGATGCGCGTGTTCACCAACCCTACCTCGCCGGTGCCGGAGGTCCACCTGTTATCGAACGGCCGCTATCATGTGGTCGTCACCAGTACCGGCGGCGGTTACACTCGCTGGCATGATCTGGCACTCACCCGCTGGCGGGAAGATGCCACCTGCGATCACTGGGGAACCTTTGTCTATGTGCGCGATTTGGCGACGGGTGAGTATTTTTCCACTGCCTATCAACCGACGCGGCAGGTGACGGAAAGTTACGAGGTCATCTTCACCCAAGCACGCGCCGAGTTTCGCCAACGACAGGCCGGGCTGGAAATCCACACCGAGATCTGCGTATCGCCTGAGGATGACGTCGAGTTGCGCCGCGTCAAAATCACCAACCGAACTGCCAACGAGCGAGTTATCGAACTAACCAGTTATGCGGAAGTTGTACTCGCCACCTCAGCCGCTGATGCGTCCCATCCGGCCTTCAGTAAACTGTTCGTGCAAACGCAGTTTGTACCCACATCCTCAGCGCTGCTGTGTACCCGTCGCCCCCGTAGCGAGGACGAACGCCCGCCGTGGCTGCTGCATCTAATGGTCGGCCATGGAGCCGAAATTGGCGAGGTCTCGTGCGAGACGGATCGCTGCCGATTCATCGGACGAGGCGGTAGCTTGGCCACCACGGCCGCGTTGCACAGTGTCGCGCCATTATCTAACACAGTTGGCTCTGTTCTCGATCCTATTGTATCGCTTCGGCGAACCATCACCCTGCCCCCCCACGCGACGGCTATTGTTGACTTGATCCTCGGCGTCACGGAAAGCCAGGAAACAGCGGTGGCGTATGTGGAGAAATATCAAAGCTCACGGATGGCTGACCGTGCCCTGGATCTGGCATGGACTCACAGCCAAGTGACCTTGCACCATCTCAACGTGCCGGACGCCGAGGCGCAACTTTATGATCGCCTGGCTGGTGCGTTGATCTATACCGACCCAGCACGACGGGCCAACCCAGGTGTGTTGCTCAGCAACAAGCGCGGGCAAAACTGCCTATGGAGCCACGGCATCTCTGGAGACGCTCCAATTGTCCTGCTTCACATCAGCGACGTGTCGAAGATTGAACTTGCTAGACAAGTGATACGTGCTCATTCCTATTGGCGAATGAAAGGACTAACTGTCGATTTGTTCATCTTGTATGAGGACGTTTCGGTTTACCGGCAGTCCTTACAGGAACATATCACCAGTCTGATTTCCTCAGGAATTGAGGCCCAGGTCCTCGATAATCCGGGTGGCATCTTTGTGCGCCGCCTCGAACAAATCTCTAACGAGGATCGCGTGCTGCTGCAAGCCACGGCACGCGTCGTGCTCGACGATGAGCGCGGCAGTTTGGCCGAACAGATGGAACGCCGGCGCTTGTTCGGCCAGAGGGTGCCGGCGCTTATCCCAAGCCGCGCCGCCGTCACCGACATGCCCGCTCCGCTGCCTCACCGCGAGCTGATTTTTTCCAACGGGCTGGGCGGTTTCACTCGCGATGGCCACGAATATGTCATTACCCTCCATCGTGATGAGACGACTCCTATGCCGTGGGTCAATGTGCTGGCCAATGCCAGCTTCGGGACGCTTATTTCCGAAAGCGGATCGGCTTATACCTGGGTGGAGAATGCCCATGAATATCGCCTGACTCCCTGGAGCAACGATCCGGTGGAGGATACTACCGGCGAGGCGATTTACATCCGCGATGAGCAGACAGGCCAGTATTGGTCGCCCACACCGTCTCCGGTGAGAGGTATTACGCCATATGTCATCCGCCACGGCTTTGGATACACCGTGTTCGAGCATACCGAAAATGGCATTGCCTCGGAGTTATGGGTCTATGTGGCGATGGATGCCTCGGTGAAATTCAGCGTGTTGAAAATGCGCAATGTTTCCGGGCATACGCGCCGCCTGTCGGTCACCAGTTATTCGGAGTGGGTGTTAGGTGAATTGCGTCACAAGAGCTTGCTTCACGTGCGAACCGAGGTTGATAACAAGACCGGCGCGTTGTTGGCACGCAACTACGACAACACGGATTTCCCCGACCGCATCGTTTTTCTTGACGTCAATGACGCGTCTCGCACCCTCACCGGTGATCGCAAGGAGTTCATCGGCCGCAATGGCAACCTGGCGCAACCGGCGGCAATGAAGCGCACCGGTCTCTCCGGCAAGGTTGGTGCCGGGCTCGACCCCTGCGGCGCGGTGCAAGTCGTCTTCGATTTAGCTGTTTCGCAAGAACGCGAAACGAGCTTCAGGCTCGGTGTCGGTCGCAACCTGGCTGACGTGCAGAGCTTGATCCACCGCTTCCGCCTGGCCGACGCCTGCCGCAACGCGCTTGAAGGTGTTTGGGCGCATTGGAGTCGCACGCTTTGCGCGGTGAATATTGACACCCCCGATCCGGCTGTCAACGTGATGGCCAACGGCTGGCTGTTATATCAGACGCTTAGCTGCCGGCTGTGGGGCCGAACTGGTTTCTATCAATCCGGCGGTGCTTATGGTTTTCGCGACCAATTGCAGGATGTCATGGCACTGGTGCATGCCGAGCCGGTACTCATCCGTGATCACTTACTGCGTGCCGCCGCACGCCAATTCAAGGAAGGTGACGTGCAACATTGGTGGCATCCGCCTACCGGGCGCGGAGTTCGAAGTCATTCATCCGATGATTATCTGTGGCTTCCCTACGCAACCTGTCGTTATGTCGCGTGTCTCGGCGATAGCGGTGTTCTCGACGAAACCATTCCCTTTTTGGATGCCCGGCAGGTTAAGCCTGAGGAGGAGGCATACTATGATTTGCCCAATCGATCGGAGGAATCTGCCACACTCTACCAACATTGTGTGCGAGCGATTGAGTTTGGGCTTAAATTCGGCGAACATGGCTTGCCGCTGATGGGATCTGGGGATTGGAATGATGGCATGAATTGCGTGGGTAAAGACGGCCGCGGTGAGAGCGTGTGGCTGGCGTTCTTCCTCTATGACGTGCTTACCCGCTTCGCTGAACTCGCCCGAGCCCACCAGGATCCGGCGTTTGCCGAGCGCTGCCTCGCCCAGGCACAACTCATTCAGCACAACATCGAGCAACATGCCTGGGACGGCGAATGGTATCGCCGCGCCTACTACGACAATGGCGAAGCCCTTGGTTCCAAGGCCAATCTCGAATGTCAGATTGATTCCCTTCCGCAAAGTTGGGCGGTCATCAGCGGCGGTGGCGAACCGGCTCGGTCGCGCCAGGCGATGCAAGCGGTGGACCGGCGCCTAGTCCGAAGCGACGCCGGACTCATTCAATTGTTTGACCCGCCATTCGACAAGTCCCCGAACAATCCGGGCTATATCAAAGGATATATTCCCGGCGTCCGTGAAAACGGCGGCCAATACACTCACGCCGCGATTTGGACCGCCACGGCCTTTGCCCTGATGGGCGAGAGCGAACGCGCATGGCAACTTTTTGCCCTCCTCAATCCTGTTAATCACGGCACAACTCCCCAACAAATCGCCACGTACAAGGCAGAACCTTACGTCGTCGCCGCCGATGTCTATGCATTCGCACCCCACACAGGCCGCGGTGGCTGGTCCTGGTACACCGGCGCTGCCGGCTGGATGTACCGCCTGCTCATCGAGACGTTGTTAGGTATCGGGCTGGAGGGTGACCAATTGCGCCTCACACCGAATCTGCCACTCGCTTGGCCGAGCTGCAAGATCCACTACCGTTACCGACAGTCGGTTTATCATATCACTATCACCCGGCTCGATACCGACTCCACAGCCCTGCTAGCCATCACCCTTGATGGACAGTTATTGGATGGTAATACATTGCCCCTGCACGACGATCGAAGTGAGCACGCCGTCGAAATGAAGGTTCGTTGATCTATTGACGCTTTTTTGTGGGCGGAACCTTCATCCGGATCTCATCAATTGTTCCGTCAGTGGCCACCTGGTCGGAGGATTGCCGGTATCGCTGTTGACCAGCCATGCCTATTCGCCCTGCGGATGCGCCCCAGTCGAAAATTTTTTTAAAATCACATGTCACGTGGCTTGCAATTCGCGCCAACAAGGGGTGATGAATGCATGCCACCCCATCCCACTCATGAATCCGCCACCCTTGGCTATCGCCGCTGCCGATCCGCAGGTGTTTGCCGCACAGGCCCGCGATCACCACCGCGGCTTGCTCATCTATGCTCGGGCGCTGGCCCGCAATGACGCGACTGCCGCCGACCTCGTCCAAGATGCGTTCGTCGCCGCTTGGCGCAATCTCGGCCGCTTCGATGTCACCCGCGACTTCGGAGCCTGGCTGCGCGGCATCATCCGCAACAAGTGGCGCGAGTATCTGCGCCGCCACGCCCGGGAGGTCGATGTCGATGACGCCACTCTCGATGCCTGGGAATGCCGCTTCGCTCAATGGGACGCCTGTCGCAGTACCGACAATGCTGATGTGCTCGACACGCTCGACGAATGCCTCAAGCACTTACCAGATGCGATGGGGGATGTGGTGCGGCGGTTTTATTACCAGGAAGAGGCTGGCGAAAAAATTGCGACTGTCCTCGGTATCGACACCGCCACCTTTCGCAAGCGTCTTGAGCGTGCCCGTCATGCTTTGCGCAACTGCCTTGATCGCAAACTTCTCACCCCCGCCTAACCATGAAAACGAATCTCCAATTCATTGACGTACCGCAGCATGGCGATGATCGCCTGATGGATGCCTTGCTACGCGAACACGCCCGTGCCGGCAGCCACGCGGATGAGGGTTTTCTCACCCGTCTCGCCACCTTTTTAGATGCGGAAAGCGAGTCTGAACCCATTACATCTCTACCTGCCGCCCCCGTCTCCAAGCGCTCGACGCGCCGCCTCGCCTGGTCACTTGGCTTGGCCGCCACGGTGGCACTCGCCGCGGGATGGGTTTGGAAAATCCCGCTTGCCAGCCATCCGTCAGGTACTCCGCTAGCGGCACATTTCCACGGCAGCGAGCTTCCGTTAGCCATCGAATTTCCGCCGGAGCTTATTGAGGGGACTCCCAAGGCCATGAATGTCCCCAACCTCGTCTATCCACCTGAACAGCCGCCCGTGTTCTACGTTCCGCAGGGCACTGCCTTACTCTCCAAGGGGAAAAATGTCACTAGCAGCGATGACAATCCGATCATCGGATCGCTCGACCTCATCACCGATGGCGACAAACAGGCCGGCGAGGGGTATTTCGTCGAATTGGTCGAAGGCCTCCAGTGGGTCCAAATCGATTTGGAAAAAGCCGCTGCAATCCACGCTATCTGGCTGTGGCACTATCACTCGCAGAGGCGTGCCTATCATGATGTGATTGTCCAAATCTCAGACGATCCAGCGTTCAAGACCGGTGTCACCACCGTGTATAACAACGATTATGATAACTCCGCCAAGTTTGGCGTAGGCTCAGACAACCCATACGTGGAAACCCGCTTCGGCCTCCTCGTCGATGGCAAGGGCACCAAGGGCCGCTACGTCCGCCTCTACAGCAACGGCAATACCTCCAACGAAATGAACCATTACATCGAAGTGGAAGTTTACGGGATTCCTAGCAAATAGGGCGCGTTCTGATCTAACTTATGCAGAGCCACGGCAAGTTGCCGTGGCTCATTTTTATGTCACATTTTCCCGCTCAGGTGCCAACAAGGGATGACTCTGAATCCAATCAACCAATCATGAAAACGAATCTATCCATCATGTGCTTTGTATCCCTGCTGCTTTGCGGCTGCGGTGAAAAATCAGATCGTTCCTCCGCCGAACGCGGCACGCGTGGCGGTGTTTTACTCACCACCGATCTGCCGCCCGAACTCATCGAAGGCACCCAATTGCCGATCATTTTACCGCAGTTTACCCCGATGCCCAGCCAGAGGCAGTAAGATAGGTCCGATGCGAGCGACTTTTGCCTTTCCCTATACCATCCGCGACGTATTGTGCCGCCACCGCACGCCATGTTCTTCGCGTCTCCCACTCCAGTCACTTCTCCAGCAGGGTTGTGGCGCAGGCATTTTGCCAGTCACCCCGGAATCCGGGCAGGATGCCCGGACCACACCCCGTGGCGAGGGCATCCTGCCCGCTGCCTTTCTTTGAGCCACTTTGCACGTTGTCCCATCGAACCAGCTACAGCCGCCAGCCGCTCCCATGCCAATGGGTTTTTGGCATGGGGCGTCACTTTTGTGCTGGTGACCGGTTGCAGCGGGGAAAAAAAGCACCTGCCTGGGGCACCGCCCCGCGCTGCTGCCGAGTGCGCTGCTGCGCAAGCCCCGGCCTGGCCGATGACCCGAGGCGGCAAACAATTGCAGGGCCGTGTGCCCGGGCCCGTCCCCCGGCAGCCAGTGGTTGAGTGGACGTTCCGTGCAAAAGGAGCGGTGACCTCTGAGGCGGCTGTGGCTAACGGGGTGCTGGTGTTTGGCACCGATGAGGGCAACCTGGTGGCCGTGGATGGGTTGACGCACAAACAACGCTGGTGCGTGGCAACCCAGGATGCGGTCGAGGCCTGCCCGGCCATCACCACAGACAGGGTGCTGGCCGGCTCTAACGACGGTGAGTTCCGCGCCCTCGACCTCACCACCGGCAAAGAACTCTGGCACCTCAAGGGAGAGGAAAAATTTCCCACCGGTGGCACTTTGGTTAGCAGCCCGGATGCTAACGAATCATGGATTCTCATCAATGGTTATGACGGCGTGACGCATTGCTTGCGCGTCAAAGACGGCTCGGAGGTGTGGCAACATGCGGCAGAAAATTATATCAATGGCTCGCCTGCAATCTTGGATGGCGGCCTGGTGGCATTCGGTGGCTGCGATTCGGCTATCCACCTCATCCGGCTCCAGGACGGCAGCTCCCTGAGCCAGTTGACCACCGATGCCCAAATCATCCGCTCGCTGGCTTGTTGGGGTGACACACTCTACGGCGTTAACTACGCCAACCAATTGCTGGCTGCGGGAGCCCATGCCGATAAGCCCGCCTGGGTTTATGAGAATGATGATGGTCAGTTTCTAACGAGCCCGGGAGTGGATGAAACACGCGTCTATGTGGGATCGCGAGATAAACATTTGCACGCGGTGGACCGCTTGAGCGGCAAACTGCTGTGGAAATTTAGAACCGGTGGACGGGTGGAAAGCTCGCCGCTGGTGATTGATGATGCGGTGGTATTCGGATCTAACGACGGCCGCCTTTACGCACTTAACAAATCCGACGGTCGTGAAATTTGGCGACTCGACCTCGGCGAAAATCTGGCGGTCGCACCTGCCTTTGCCGGCGGCCGCATCGTCATTGGCGGTGCCGAAGGCTCGTTGTTTGTGATCAAGGGAGGTGAGGCACCATGAACCGGCCACTGAAAATCGCTTTTCTAACGCCCGGCACCGGTGGCTGGTACTGCGGGGCATGCATGCGCGACAACGCCTTGGCCAAGTCGCTGCAAGCAGCCGGGCATGATGTGTCGCTGTTGCCGATGTATCTGCCGTTGCAGTTGGATGAGGAGGTGTTGGCCAGCACCCGCGCCACGCCGGTTTTTTTCGGTGGCATCAATGTTTTTTTGCAACAGAAGTTCCCGTGGTTCCGGCGCAGCCCGGGCTGGTTCGACCGCTGGCTCAACACGCCGCGCTTGCTGCGGCGGGTGGCCCGCCACAGCCACATGACCTCGGCCCGCGACCATGGCGAACTGACGCTGGCGATGCTGCGCTTGGAAGATGACCGCTTCGCCAAGACGCTGGATCAACTCTGCAACTGGCTGCAACAGAATCCGCCCGACGTCCTCTGCCTGTCCACGGTCCTGCAAGCGGGGATGATCCGCAAACTCAAACAGCGCCTCAGCGGCGTTAGAGTCATTTGCTGCTTTCAGGGCGAGGATACGTTCCTCGATGGCCTGCCCGAACCCTATCGCGACGCTTGCTGGCGCGACTTGGCACAGCGTGTGCGCGACGCCGATGCTCTCATCTCACCGAGCATTTTCTATGCCGACTTGATGCGCCAACGGCTCGGACCCCAGGATCTAACCATACATGTATTACCTAATGGAATCGACCTCGCCGGCTACACGCCTCAAGCCACCAAGCCGGGACCGCCGGTCATCGGCTTCCTGGCACGCCTGTGCCGCGATAAAGGTTTGGAGGTTATGGTCGAGGCGTTCATTTACCTGCGCGGCGTGCTAGGGCACCCCGACGCACGCTTACATCTGGCCGGTGCCGCCACAGCGGACAACCACCCTCTCATTGCGGAGTTACAACACCGCCTGGCGGCAGCCGGACTAACCGACGCGACGTGCTGGCAGACTAACATTTCGCGGGTGGACAAGGCGGAGATG
>Ga0073936_10008802_pt1 | contig 12689 bp, 11 predicted proteins | sample AliMusrvi5mmetaG_FD_87041 | JGI IMG/M metagenome (GOLD analysis project Ga0073936, IMG submission 87041) | Freshwater lake bacterial and archeal communities from Alinen Mustajarvi, Finland, to study Microbial Dark Matter (Phase II) - Alinen... | ecosystem: Environmental > Aquatic > Freshwater >... | reverse complement strand
TTGATACACTACTTTCGCAGGCAGGCGCACGCTTCGTCCATGAGGCTGTACCAGAATGCGCTCATGGACACAACGGACGAGGGCAGCGCCCGGTAGCCGGCTGGATAGCCAGGCACTTCGACTGTGCCGTCGTTCGTTGACCAGAAGCAGCGGATGTTCGTAACCTGTTCCCGCGCCGGACCGCCTGCCACGGAGAGCGTCACCACCTCCGCGCCGATGCCCCGCGCGGCATCCACTTCTTTCTGCGGGTAGTCAAAAAACCCCAGATTGCAGAGCAGGTCGTCCGCGTGCAGCCCGCGCGGTGCCTCCCACTGCCACCGGCCGCTGTAGAGCGCCAGGCTGCTCAGTTCCGGCGGCACAGTCCCGCCGCGCTGCAGCACATGGCCGCTGACCACGGTCCACGCCGTGCCGCCGCGCCGCTGGCAGGCCGCGATCCGCTCCGCGGCGCGCCGCACCTGTGCCGGTTCGTCAGAAGCCAGAAACGCCGACACATATCCGTGACAGGCCTCGAGGTAGGCGCGCGCCAGCTTACCGGCGGGGATCGGCGCCAGATGCGGCTCATCGAGAAACGACTTCGCCCTGATCCGCTCACAGAACGTGTCCCCGCCCGGCGCGCCGAGGCTCGGGTAGAAGGCCAGCGTGCGGCCGCGGCGCGTGGCTGCCGCGATCATCTCGCCCTCGAGCGCGTGGGCTGCCGCGACTGTCGCAATCTGCCCGACGGCGAAGTCGGCCATGCGCTCCGTGGGCGGCGCGTCCGTGTCCAGCAGGCAGAGGCCGGCCGGCCACTTCCGGGCATCGGCCACTTCCAGCGTCCGCGTGACCAGCGGCCAGCGCGCGCTGGCCACGACGATGGTGAGTGCGCTGCTGATGCGCCCCTGATTCTGGCCAATGAAGGCGGGACGGAATTCGCGTGTAGCCTTGCCGTTCCCCTCCAGCCACCCCACGAGCAGCACGTCGTTGGTCCCCAGGAACGGCTGCGTGACGTTCCACACCACGCTGCCTGCAAAGCAGCCGGCACGGAAGTACATCTCGTCGCAGAATCCGGCGTCGCCGGCCACGTAGAGTGTTCCGCCGGCCGCCAGACGGGTGACGATCTGCTCCGCCAGCTGCGTCAGGTTCGCCTCACGCTTGGGCGTCAACCAGTGCGCCAGCCAGTCGGCCACGGTCTGGTGGACCTGCTCCGTGCGCCGGGATTCCCGGCAACACGCGGGACAGGTGCCGGAGACACCATTGGTCGAACATCCCGACGCCAGCCCGAATGCCGCCAGTGCGGCGGCCATTGCCCGCCACCAACTTCCGGATGCAACCTGATCGCGTCGAAACAGCTTCTGCATTGCGCCTCCCGTTCCGGTGAGCGGGTGGATTATCGAACCGACGCGGCCCGATGTCCACGGCAAAACGAACACATGACCCGACCGAGAAAAACCCTCTGCGCCACCTAGCCAGGCGCTACAAGAACTCCCTGCTGCACCGGCTCTATTGGAGCAGTCTGAATTTATGCAGCCGCAACCGTCGGCCGCAGCTGCGGGAACAATCAGGGGAGTTCGTTTTGTAAAAACGCCTTTTCAGCCGCCGCAGGAGGGAGGCGATCCATCGGGTAGACCGGGGGCGCCGGACAGGTCAATATCTATAACCAGCGGCGCCGCAACGGGTTGTCTATTCCTTGCCGCTTGCAGTCGTTGTTGTTCGTGCAGGTCGCGGTGGAATAGCCGCGCCAGGTGAGACTCATAGCTACTCCTTGCTGCTCAGGTTGTTGGCTTTCCCGAGAACGCGGGCGTGCGTTCTCTGACTTACGACGGAAATCAACACAAGGTCATTGGTCAAGATCGTCGGGGCACGCCAAAGGCGAAGCCGGATGGCAATCCGACACAATCCGACACTTTTTAGGCCCCTCTTTAGGTCTCGTGCATGCGTCCCTTGTTGTTCTGCAATAGGTTGCGAATGGATTCGCGCTTTGCGCCCTGTTCGATGTGTCTGATTGCTGTTTCCGGGCTACTTTCAGAAGAAGGTGTTTAGGCTTGTAGGCTGAAGGCTGTTAGGTTTGGTAGCCAACACGTTACGAGATTCTGAGATCCCCAGGCCCCGCCGTCGTTGGCAGCATCCGCACCTTGTCCTTGCTCGCCCATACCCCCCCTGTGTGAAAACACCACTGCCCTACCTATTGAACTTTCGCAATAAGAGTGACACTCGCATCGGGGTCGGAGTCGCTATCGGAATCGGCATCGAAAGTACTTTCGTCTGACGTCTCTTACCTAACCGCCTTCCGTCTTCAGCTTCCCGACCCCGATACCGATAGCGATCCCGACCCCGAGAGAATTTCTGCGGCCCTTGGAGAAACTCGGCTGCCTTGTCACTCTTTCAGTGACTGATCAATAAGAAGAAAAACCAACATTTTGGACCAGCAAAACGTCCCGGATTACTCCGCAATCGCTGCGCTGCGTTTTGCGACCCTTCTTTTGCATAACAAATTCCTATCCGTAGCATGACGCAGTTATACACCCTGTAAATTTAATAAGGAACGTGGGCCAGCCGGCGGGGGGCCAATTATGAAACACGGTGAAATGTCCTGAAACGTCACGAAGGGACAGGAAGGGACACAAGGACGAGGAAAACCTAATAAAAATATGCTTGACACTTTTTTTGAGGAGGTAGGGAGATCAGAAATCAGTGGGCTGTAGGCAGATGATCGCGACAGAATGGGGCGAAGCGACGTTTCAGATCGGCGGAAAAAGATATTTTTCAATCCCCGCGCGCTATTGCGCGCGTGCGCTGGCCGGTGATGCAGGCGTGTGTTGTGGCGTGGGATTCAACGGAAACGCAATCTTGCTTTTACCTAATTACCCCTCTACCCCATATGTCGGTCAGGGCCAGGAGCACAGTGGCGTCGATCATTTCTCCTGTCGCAGATATATTTCCTCAGCGCGAGCACGAAGCAAAAACCGTTGCAGTTTTATTGCGCCCGGATCCAATTTTGCCAGGAATTCAGCAATCGCCGAGGCCACTTCTCGTCATCCGGCAGGTACTGATGCACGGCCAGGATCCGCTGCATGACATGCCGGTCCGCATCGCGGCGCACAGTGAAAAGCCCCATGGAATCGACGCGTTGCTCGCATCGCAAAAAGCGCAGGAGGAACCGGTAGCGCCGCCGAAGCCAGAAGTCATGGATCAGAATTCGAATGTCGGGTTGCGACAAACCAGCAGCCAGGACACACGCGCCACGGAAAATCCCGTCAACAAGGACCAGGTCAAAGCCCTGACGCACAGCAAACATGGAGAGCGCATACGCAGGCCATAGATGATATCTGGCTCGGTTCGCCGGGCGCCCCCAGTCTCGAACCGGACCGACATCGATATGGTGGAGGAACAGCCGACCCTCGATTTCCGCAATTCGTACAGCCGGGTCGCTGCGCAAAACAGTATCGATAAACCTACCGTCGGATTCGACCACGTCGATCCGCTCGATCCGCGGTTCTTCGACGGCCAGTTTGGTACTGGCGCCACTGCCAAACTCCAGATAATGCCGGCAACCCGCCAATTCCACCTTCAAAAGGGAAACTTCACCTGCCGTCATGGTCGAGTTATTCACTTCGTGTCCTATTGATAAGAAATCGCTTTCCGGACGGCACCGGCCCGCATGGGCCGAAAGCATGCCGAAACCGGCAAAAGGCCGCGATGTCATGGTGGGGAGCCTGTCAGAAGCGCAGATCAACGTCAAGATCACCACCCGGGGCGCGAGGGAAGGCTGAAGGCTGTTAGGCGAGAGAGTTTCCACCGCGAAGGACGCGACGGATCGCGAAGGTGGGACAAGTCGAGGCACGGCTCGATGATCAGTTCGGCGGGCGATACCTTTGCGCCACCGAATCAGCGGATTCAATACAAGCAGTCGACCCCGATTCCGATACCGACGCCGACCCCGATGCTACAGCCATCGGATTTCAACACGGATCGAAAGGCGCGCGGCACTCCTCTTTTTTTCCAGAACTTCTTCACCCGCAGCGCATGGCCGCAGGGGTCGGTGACACGCAGGCACGTTGATCTTCGCCACCCGGATCGGATAGAGTGTTGGCGCAGGGAAGACCCCTGCCCCGGAGAGCCCATGCCCTCGACAGAACAAACCCTGCTTCGCGATCTGGCCAAGCGCTACGCCGCCGTGACGGCAGCTCCAGTCATGGACCGGCGGCGTGCGGCCTGGCGGCAGCACAACAGCCTCAAGTCCGACCGTCCGCTGATCTATGTGCGGGCCGCGGCATGGCACGAACTGCCGGAGGCGAAGTGCCAGCTCACGGACCCGTTCTGGCGGGGGTATGAGAACTTCCTACGCTACCGTCTCTACTGGCATACCCTGGGCGACGACTCCATCTTTGAGCCGTGGCTGACCTTGCCGGCCGTGACTACCTGTGAGGGGTGGGGCGTGGAGATGCATTACAACCACAGCGGCGAGGCTGGCGGCGCATGGAAGGCGGACTATCCCATTCGCGAGCCCGGCGATCTTGCCAAGCTGCGCATGCCCTGGCACGGGATTGATGAGCGACAGACGGCCGAGCGCCACGCGCAACTGCAGGAGGTGCTGGGCGACATTCTGACCATCAACATTGACCGGTCATCGGCCTTTCGGAAGGGGGCCTGTGAGATTTCGAATGACCTCGGGCTGCTGCGCGGGATCGAGAACCTCATGCTGGACATGATCGACAACCCGGAGTGGCTGAAGCAGCTCATGAAGTTCATGTCTGACGGCATCCTGAAGGTGCATGATGAGACCGAACGTGCCAGCGACTGGGGGCTGTGCGCACACGAAAACCAGAGCATGCCCTACGCCGAGGAACTGCCTGCCCCGGCGGCCAATGTCAACGGCGTCAGCCGCAGACAGCTCTGGGGTTTCTTTGCCTCGCAGGAGTTCACCAGCGTCTCCCCGGAGATGCAGGAGGAGTTTCTCCTGACCTATCAGATGCCGATCATGGAGAAGTTCGGCCTGATCGCCTACGGCTGCTGCGAGGACCTCACGCGCAAGATCGACATCCTGCGCAAGATCCCGAACCTGCGGCGCATCGCGGTGTCGCCGTTCGCCGACGTGGCGCGCTGCGCCGAGCAGATCGGCCGCGACTACGTGCTGAGCTACCGCCCGAGCCCGGCTGACATGGTCAGCTACGGCTTCGACCCGGCGCGCATCCGCGCCATCCTGCGGCGCGATCTCGCGGCCTGTTGTCACTGCCACACGGACATTACGCTCAAGGACGTCGAGACCGTCCAGGGCGACTCTACCCGCGTGCGCCGCTGGGTCGAGATCACGCGGCAGGTGATCGAGGAAATTTACGGCTAGGTGGCGGCCAGATCCGGCACCTGGCCCACGCTGGCGGCAGGCGCGTTCGTCGTTATTTGGCCAAAGCCACCGGCGCACTGTCCTCGATCACGATGCGCTCGCGCTTGGCCATGCTGTTCCATTCGGGCTCGAACGGCTTGCCGCGCCCGCCGCCGGAGCGCATCATCTCCATGACGGGAAAACCGAGCGAGCCTTTACAGCAGTGCTGATTATTGTTCTGTCCGCCGAGGCAGGTCTCGGGATTCTCGTCGCTCTTCAGGGGATAGCTCGGGCCCGTCACTTCGCCGTGTGCGATGGATGACTTGAACTCGCCGTCACTCGTCCGCTCCGAGGAACCGCTGACCATCGTCTGGTAGAACCCCCAGGCGTTGGGCCGCGTGTTTTTCACCGGGGCAAAGGGGTCATTTTCCGCAATCGGATCTGCGGGAAACACAATGCCCCGCCCTTTGCCGGCGGGTGCACAGGAGGGGTTGGAGGTGCCAACCCGGGCCGCATACTCCCATTCCGCCGCAGTTGGCGGACGAACATTTTTGCCTGCTTTTTCCGATAGCAGCTTGCAGAAATTCAGAAACATTTTGCAGGACACGCCCGCGGCCGAATCGGGATTCTTCCCCTCGCCCGCCGCAGTGTCGCCGGTGATCGCCGCGTATTGCTCGTAGGTCAGCGGCGTCTCGGCCATGTAGCAGCCTTTCGTCAGGTTGACCATGTGCTGGGGCGCCTCCTCCCAGTGAGGAATCTGATACAGCGGGCAGCCCATGTAGAAGCGACCGGGGGCAATGTAGATCAGCTTGATCGAGACCGTGTCGTTGAGCTTGATCTCCAGCGGGGGCTTGGATGGCAACCTGAAGGGCTTGCAGGGCGCAACCATCTTTTCCGGATACTTGAACGTGGTGTAGCCAAACTGGGAGACGGCAATCCAGCGCTTGTCCTGCCCATCTTTGTCCGCATGGATTTCGCCCGTGACGGTCGCCGCGTTATCGTAGGGGTGCCTACGAACACAGCGCCAAATGTCATTTTGCTTTTCCCCGTCGAGGTAATACGTCAGGCGCTGGAAAAACTGGTCCTCCAGTTCCAGGGCCGCATCGCCGTCCAACGCCCCGCCCTCGGGCCAGTAGTCCTTCAGGATCTGGTCGAATTCCGCCTTGATGCCCGGGTGGCCGTCGAAAGCCAGCAGGAACACGCTGTGATCCGCCTGGGCCTCCTCGGTCAACCCACGGAGGTGGGAGGGCCCCAGCAGGTTGCCGACAAACGTGATGTTGCCGGTCGGCTCCGGGTGCATCGTCACCTGCACACCGCTGGCTGATGCCGGAAACAGCACCCGTGTGGAAAATTGCCCGGCCTTCGCAGCCGCCACGGTGATCTTGCCGGACAGCATCTTGTAATAGACGGGCGAGAGGGCTTCCGTGCTGCGAAGCTTGGGCGTATAGCTACCCTTAAGCTGGAAACTGCCGTCGTCAGCAGTCACAGTCCTGATTTCCGGTGCCGAAGCCACGCTGACGGTCACCCCGCCCAGCGGCTTGCCCGCCGGGTCCTTCACCGCGCCGGAGATGGAAACCTCCGCCGCCAGCACCGTGCCGACACCCAGCCCCACCAGCAACACCAGTACAAGTCCTTTGATTGCGTTCATGTCCTTCGCTCCTTTGCTCGTGAATGGTCTGGATCAGAGACTACCTTGTTCTCATCCATAGCGCATGATCGCCGCCTCGTCAAGGTTGCCAAACATTCGGGTGACCTCGAGTGCCGACGCCGGATTCGCGGGCAAAACCATGTCGCCGCGGAGAATTGAAATCCGATTGCACGAATCCAACGCCAGCCGTCGAAAAAGGATTTGTTGCGCCCGGTAGAATGTCGGTAAGATGAAGAGCTAAGGTGTGAGTTGCGCAAACCGGCCAAACAAAGGGTGTCAGCGAACGAAACGGAGTGAAACGATGAGACGGGTGTCGCTTGTCTTGCTGTTGGGGTTATGTGGATGTGCCAGCGTGCCGCTGCGGCATGCTTCGACCGAGTATTCGGAAGAATACGCCGAGCTGTCCAACCGGCAGTTGCTGCTGAATCTAGCGCGCGTGTCGCGCAACGAGCCGCCGTATTTCATTCAGCTGGGCCAGATCAGCTCGTCCTATCTGTTTAGCGGCTCGGTCAGCCTCAACGCGGCAAATTTCACGCGCAAAGCGGATCGGGTGTTCGGCGGGGGCATCGGCGCCACGGCCCAGGAACAGCCCTCGTATCAATTCATCCCGCTCACGGGAACCAGCTTTGCCAACGCGCTGGTTGCGCCGTTTGCCAAGGAAATCTTCTATGCGTTCTACGACCAGGGCTTCCATGCCGACATCCTCGCCCGGACGATGCTGGCCTCTGTGACCGTACAAGGAATGACGTACGTGAACACGCCGCAGGACCCCACGTACCCGATGTTCCTGGCGTTCTGCCATTGGCTGCGCGAGGCGCAGCAGACGCGCTACCTGATCGTGGAGACTGAAGCGGCGGAGGGGCGCTATGTGTACCGCGACCTGCGGATCGGCGAGGTCCTGTCGACCCTCGCCGCCGGCTGCCGGGTGGCCTGCGACAGCAGCGGCACGACCTATACCGTCTCGCAGCCGGATCACGTGGTGTTCAAGCGAAATCCCGCATTCATGGAAAAGCCCTCGCTGGCGCTGACGAAGGAAATGGCCCACACCTTCCAGACGGTGGGACACAACGAGTTTTTCAGCGGATTTGCCCAAGAGGCTTCCACCCTGAAAATGCGCACGTTCGAAGCAGCGATGTATGCGGTTGGTCAGGAGGAATCCGACTTCCGCCGCGCTTGGCAATGTCCGCAGAAGTCCCGGCTGCCCGCAGGCATGACCGTGGCCAACGACGACTACGGCATGTACGCGACTGTCGCGATTTCGTCAGCCTCCCAGGAATCGCCGCTTCCCAAGATCCGCCCGCTGATCGCCATGACGAGTTCCACGTCCGACCAGCTGGCACACATGACGAAACTGATCGAACTCGATTACAAAGACGCGACCTACACCATCGGCGATTGCGAAGACGCGCATGAAACCGAAAACCGCAGCGTCTTCTCCCTGCTCGCGTACCTCTACACGCTGGTCAGCATCGATCCTGGAAAGCTGCCCGCGCAGCAATTGATCCACGTGCAATAGGGCAGGTTCCGCGCCGGCCTAGCCGCAACTGCGGGACGAATGCGGACACGAAGGGGAGAAGGCAGAACGAAGCATGCGAAGGCCGGGCTGCCGCTTCGCGCCGCCCGGCAACGCCAACACCTTCCTTCGTGACCTTCCCTGAGCTCTTCCCACCTTTCGTGTCCGATTCATCGGCGGCTGCAGGGTTGCTTGCGTTGCTCCATCCGCCGCGTCCGGACAACAAAGCGGGCGGCCGTCGCCGGCCGCCCGTTGGCGTTTTCTTGTCCTGCGCGTCCCGCTTACTTCTTCAGGATCTCCGCAAGATCCGCATCCGGAGTGGTGACGGGCTTGAGGCCGAACTTGTTGACCAGCACGCTGAGCACCGCGGGCGAGACGAACGCCGGCAGGGTCGGACCCAGCCGGATGTTCTGGATGCCGAGCGCCAGGAGCGTCAGCAGGATACAGACCGCCTTTTGCTCGTACCAGGAGAGCACCAGTGTCAGCGGCAGTTCGTTCACGCTGCAGTTGAACGCCTTCGCCAGCGCCACCGCGACCTGAATCGCCGAGTAGGCGTCGTTGCACTGCCCCATGTCCAGCACGCGTGGGAACGGCCCGATCGAGCCGACATCGAGGTGGTTGAAGCGATACTTGCCGCAGGCCAGCGTAAGAATGAGCGTATCCTTCGGCGTCTTCTCCACAAACTCGGTGTAGTAGTTGCGCCCCGGCTTGGCGCCGTCGCAGCCGCCCACGAGGAAGATGTGCTTCACCAGGCCGGCCTTGACCGCGCCGATCACCTGATCGGCCACAGACATCACGGCGTTGCGCGCGAAGCCGGTCATCAGCGGCTTCCCCTCCACACGCGTCTTCCAGCCGCCGAGCTCCAGCGCCTTCTGAATGACCGGCGTGAAGTCCTTCCGGTGACCGGGTCCGGTCGGAATGTGCGCCATCCCGGGAAAGCCGACCACGGAGGTCGTGAAGACGCGGTCCGCATAGGACGGCTTGGGCGGCATGATGCAGTTGGTGGTGAAGAAGATCGGCCCCGGCAGGTTGTCGAACTCCTTTTGCTGGTTCTGCCAGGCCGTGCCGTAGTTTCCCTTGAGGTGGGGGTACTTCTTCAGCCCGGGATAGCCGTGGGCCGGGAGCATTTCGCCGTGCGTGTAGATGTTGATCCCCTTGCCCTGCGTCTGCTCGAGCAAATCCTTGAGGTCGAGCAGGTCGTGGCCGGTGATCACGATGAACGGGCCCGGCTCGCGCGACGTGGAAACGCTCGTGGGGACCGGATGACCGTAGGCCGTGGTATTGGCGCGGTCGAGAATTTCCATGCAGGTCAGGTTGACCTTGCCGAACTCCATGAGCAGGGCAAGCCACTCCTCCACGCTGTGGTCGCGGCCGATCTCCAGCAGCCCTTTGTAGTGCCAGCCGGTCACGACCGGGTCGTCCACGCCCAGCACATGCGCATGCCACGCGTACGCGGCCATGCCGCGCAGGCCGAACAGCAGCGTGGCGCGCAGCGAGGTGGCGTCCGCGTCGCCGTGGAAAAGCGCCTGCGGATCGTACGCCGGCGCGCCGCCGAGCCGCGCCGTGGCAGCCTTGGCCTGCGCAATCAGCGCATCGATGCGCGTGCCGTCGAAGTTGACGTTTGTGACCGTGGCGAAAAGCCCCTGCATCAGCAACTCGTCGGTCGCACCACCCGCCGCCTTCCCGTGGGCCGCGCGCGCCACCTCGATCATCGCGGCGGTCAACTGGTCCTGCTTGCCGGCAACGTCCGGCTGCTTGCCGCAGACGCCGACGCGCGTGCACCCCTTGCCGCCCGCGGTCTGTTCACATTGAAAACAAAACATGCCTGCATCACTCATGGTCATCGCTCCTGTTATTTGGTTTGAGAGGTTCAACGATTCGTTGGTTCAAAAACGCTGTGGCTTCGGGGTCATATTTCTCGTCTACCCGCCGTGGCTTTTTCGACGCCGACCCCGATACCGACGCCGACCCCGACATCGACTACAGCCACGACTCCTCCAGAATCTCACCCTGCAGGCTGACAATCACATACTTGACCGGCACCTTGCGCTGGGACTGCGCAGCCGCCTGCTGGGCCAGCGCGAGCAGGCCGCGGCAGCACGGCACATGCATGATCATCACGGTCAGCGTGTTAATTTTGGCCTCGTCGATCCAGGCTTTGATCTTCTCGATGTATTCGTCCTGCCCCTCGTCAAGCTTGGGACAGGCGATCGCCAGTGACTTCCCCTTCAGGTAGTCGCTGTGATAGCCGCCGAGCGCGTAGGCCACGCAGTCGGCGGTCAGCAGCACGTCCGCCCCCTGGTAGTAGGGCGCCGTGGGGTTGATCAGGTGCAGTTGGATCGGCCACTGCCGCAGCTGTGAGGGCACCGAACTCATCGCCTCGTCCTTGGCTGGCGCAGCCGCACGGAAGTCCACAGCCTGCGCGCCGGGGCAATTGCAGGCAGGTTTTTCCTGCTTTGGCGGCGCAGCATGGCGTTTCACAGCCTCTTCGTCGAACACTGCAGCCTCGCGCTCTACGATCCGGATGGCATCCACCGGACACTGGGGGAGACAAGCGCCCAAGCCGTCGCAGTAGGTGTCGGAAACGAGCTGCGCCTTGCCGTTGACCAGCTTCAGCGCCCCCTCGTCGCAGGCGTCGATGCACAGGCCGCAGCCGTTGCATTTGGACGGATCAATCTGGACGATGTTACGTTTCATAGGAGGAGAAGTCATTGGTCATTGGCGCCTGGCACCTGTCGCCGGGCGCCGGGCGCTTGACCCTTGATACGCCAGATCCGCCAGCGTAGTGGTGGCAAACACATTCCGCAGCGCCTCGTTGTGCGCAGCCAGCTTTGGACCCAACTGGCAACACTTCGATCCACAACCATCCGGCGCCAGCAGACAGTCCTCCATGGCCATGGGACCGTCAATGGCCTCGTAGATCTCGAGCAGCGTAACATTTTCCGGCGCACGGGAGAGCCGCGCGCCGCCGTGCCGGCCACGCTCCGCGCGGACAATCCCCGCGCGCGCCAGACCTGCCATCACCTTGGCCAGGTGCGCCTCGGAAAACGAAAACCGTTCCACAATCTCCCGCGCCGACCAGTTCCGTTCGGGGTCTGATCCCAGACAGATGGCCGCATGCAGTCCGATCGTAACCGCCTCTGAGATATGAATAATGCTGCCCATGCGCCCTTGCTTTGTCCTTTAATTCGTAATTCGGTACGATAATATATAATTATGCCGGTCGCGTCAAGTGGCAGAAAAATATTCCGGCGCACTTGTTCTGTCGGGATCGAAATCGTTTCAAACTCGCTTTGCCTCTGTCCGGCGGTTCTCTATACTGCCTGCATCGCAATCATGCACCCCACCCTGCCACGCATCGTCGTTTCCGGCCTGGGCGCAATCACGCCGCTCGGGTTTTCGGTTGCCGAGACCTGGCAGGGGTTGCTGGCCTGCCGCAGTGCAGTCGGGCCGCTGGACCTCTTTCCACTCGACGGACTCGCCTGCGCGCAGGCCGGCCAGATTCACGGCCTTGCGCCGCTCGCCGGCAGCCGCGCCATTGCCTTTGCCATGGCCGCCTGCCGGGAGGCGTTGGGGCAGGCGCAATCAGAAATTACGAATTGCGAATTGCGAATTACGAATTCTCCGGTCGCACTGATCGCGGCCACCAATTTTGGCGCTATGGATCACGGCGAAAAGGCACTGACGGAAAATGCGTCGCCCGTCGCCGACGCCGCGCGCAACCTCTGCCCACATGCCGTCACGGACCTGCTGGCCGCCACGCTTGGTCTGACCGGCCCGCGCGCCACCCTGACGCTCTCCTGCGCCGCCGGAGCTGCCGCGCTCGCCCACGCTGCCAGCCTCATCCGCCACAACCGCGCCGAGCGCGTCCTGGTCGTCGGCTATGACGCCCTCTCCCGCTTTGCCTGGAGCGGCCTCTGCGCACTGCGCACCATGACCCGCGACCGCGTCCGGCCGTTCGATTGCCACCGCAGCGGCACGATCTTCTCTGAAGGCGCAGCAGCCCTGCTGCTCGAAAGCGACTCCGCCTGCCGTGCCCGAGGCGGCACCCCGCTCGCGGAACTTCTCGGCTGGAGCACGAACAACAACGGCTTCCACATCACCGCCCCGGCGCCGCGTGGCGCCGGTTCCGCGCAGGCCATGCGACAGGCGCTGGCCCGCGCCGGCCTGCCCCCCGAAGCCATCGACCACATCAACGCCCACGGCACCGGCACCAAACCGAACGACGCCAC
>Ga0073936_10008796_pt1 | contig 12695 bp, 7 predicted proteins | sample AliMusrvi5mmetaG_FD_87041 | JGI IMG/M metagenome (GOLD analysis project Ga0073936, IMG submission 87041) | Freshwater lake bacterial and archeal communities from Alinen Mustajarvi, Finland, to study Microbial Dark Matter (Phase II) - Alinen... | ecosystem: Environmental > Aquatic > Freshwater >... | reverse complement strand
GATCCCGTCCTTCTCGTCGTCGGCGGCTCGCATCTCTTTGATCGCCAGGCTCGCCTCATCCATCAAAAAATCGTAGCGGTCGAATCCATGCCAGGCGGTCTTCGCTCCTCCCCAGCTTGGAGAAGGATCTCGTCCGGCTTCCCTCGCTCCACACAAGTTTACCGCCAACATCAACAGGCACAGAAACAGGCTAAGGTTTGCTGGCCAAATTTGCTCACTCTGGAGTTTTCGTTTCATTGGATAGTAGCCCGATAAGAGCGGATGCTCGTGCTTGTATTAGTGGTCCAATTTCACGGTTGGTTGTTGGCGCTGAGGGTATTGGTGCCTGCGCCGGTAATCACATTTCCGGCCAGCATGTTGCCTAGAATCATCACGTGGTTTACCGCTGGGCCGATGTGGATGGCGGTCCCGAGGTTATCCATAAAGTAGTTGCCTTGGAGCACCGCCCTTCCCTGCAAGATGGTAATCGCCGGTTTGGAGGGGGACCAGTTCAACACCCGGGCATTGGAGAGGGTGAGCAAGCCGCTACTGCCCCACGAGACTGCCTGGTAGATGTCACCCCAAAAACTCAGTCCGCTTACATTGAGTTGGCTGGCGCCCGGTAAGGCCTGGATGCCAATGTGTTGAGTGCCCCCGCCGGCGTTCGCGAGATTGAGGTTGGCGATGTGAATAGCGCAGGGCTGCGTGGCGCTAAGTTGGAGGCCGATGTCCACATTATCGAAGTTGATGTTACTCATCTGGCCGTTCATGGCGCCGTTGGTAGAAGCCCGGAATCGGGCGCCGATGTGGTATCCCCATGAGAAGACGTCCTGCACGACTTCCCAATCGGTCCGCATGAAATCGAAGGTGACCGCGTTGGCCGATTGGAAGGTGAGGATGCGGGTGTCGCCCGTCCAGAAGGGCCAGAAATGGACGTCCATAATGCGTCCGATGTCGTAACACTGATCGACGGCGATGCCCACCAGCAGCGGCTGGCCATAAACGCCGCGGATGAAATGGCGCCCAGATGGAAAAGTGGCCAGGTCGATGCCCAGATACGGATTGACCAGGAGGACATTTTGGACCGTCACGTTGACCCCGCCGCCGGCGCGGATTGCCCAGGGGTAGGCTATGGGACGATTGGTGAGGGCCTGATTGGGATAGTAGATGGTTACCCCTTCAAGCGTTGAGTTGTCGCCTTGGAGCGTGATGAACGGAACGCCGGACGTGCTCCCGGCGCCTGAGGTCGCGAGCAGGACGGTGCCCTGATGCGGTGTAAATGCGGCTGGCGCCCGCCATATCCCGGACAGGGAAGTCTGGGCCGGAACCAGCAGGTGGGAGCGAATTGCATAATCACCGCTGGGGAGGAACACGATGCCGCCGCCGCCCTTCCCCGCGTCATTTAGGGCGGCTTGAATGGCCGCCGAATCGTCCGTCACTCCATCGCCTTTGGCGCCGTAGGGCGGATTGCGGGCATTGAGGTAACCGAGTTGGAAGTTGAGTTTGGCTTGGCTGATGGTTCCATCAGCGATGGCAGAGGCAGTGATCGCGCCGGGTGCCAGCTTGGCGGCGGTGATGCTGCCGTCGAGGATGGCGGGAATGGTCACTGAATTGGGCGCCAGTTTGGCGGAGGTGACGGCGCCATTAGCGAGGTTCGCGGGGAGCACCGCGCCCGACGCCAGCTTGGTGCTGGTGACCACACCGTCGGGGAAATTGGCGGCCATCAGAGCATAAGGGGCGGCGCCGAGCCGTTGGTCGGGCGACAAGCGGGCGAAACCGTTGGTGCCGTCGTTGAACCAAATCCGCAGCCAAAGGTCCGCGTTGGTGAACACGGTCGAGGGGAGCGTCGCCATGTTGGTCACCGAAGCATCTCCGAGGAATGCCGAGAATAATCCCTGCGCCACGGGGAACGATACCCTCCGGACGGGTTCGGCCCCGGCTGAACTGGAGTTGTCGTTGCTCCAAAAGGTGTTGGCGCCGGTGGCGTCAATCAGGGCGAACTTGAACTGGCCGGTACCGGTGAAGTCACTGCCCCCGGTCTTGACTCGGCCCTGGTAAGAAATCACCGACGGCACCTGGGCGAGCAGGAATTGGCCGGCTAATCCGAGCGCCAGAACAAGGGCTGTAAAAGCGGCCCGACGAGGGGTTCGCCGCGACTGGCAAATTGAATAAGTTGAATGTCGAGGATGCACGAGGTGAGGGTACGGCACAAAGGGGATGAACGGGACCATGAACTGGTGTGGTTTCACGGAGGGAACAGAAGCGCCGGGGTGCGGTGCACGCCAGGCGCTTCCCGAGGACGAATGTCGGGGGGGAGATTATTAGCAACCAGGCCGGCCCGCGTGAGCGGGACCGGCCCGGTGCCGATGAATTACCGACTGCAAAGAGGGAGAGCCGGCCTTATTTAATTGCTAATAGAACAGCCGATAGAACTCGGCAGGCTTGAAGTTGGCCTTTGGAGTCACGTAACTATTCGTCGTGCTGACCACGTTGGTCCAAGGGCCGGCCAGAGTCGGGGCTGCCACCAAAGAGGCGGCACCGAACCAGTTGACGTTGACCGCCGAGTTGCTCACGGCCAAGGTCACCGCGGGATTGAAAAAGAACGGTGCCTGCATGGCCGGCGTGGTGGCGGCAGCAGTGGGCTGGATGTTGGGCAATCCGGCGGCCTTGATCAGGACATAGCTCACCTCGAGTTGGGCGTCGGCACCGTTGCTGGGAGCCGAGAGGCCGGCAAAGCCCTTGTGCTCCGGTGTCTTGAGTGCGGAGTCGGCCCAGACCATTTGCCAGTTGGTGGGTTCGGGGGTTGCCCAGTCCGCCACCCAGACCTTGGCGAAGACCGAGTTCGTGCCGTCCATCTTGGCTTGCTGGCGGAGGCGCACCCAATACCAGGTATTGTTCTGCCAGGCGTTGGTGAATACGGTGGGGCCCCAAGCTCGCAGATCGTCGAGCAGTTTCATGTGCCGCACAGTGGATTCGCTTGTATTATCGCGGAAATGCAGGTTCATCCCGGTGAAGTTGGTAGGCCAGCCGGTGACGTTGGTGACGTTGTTCCCGACGCAGACGCCGATCCCGCCTCGGCAGGCATCGCTCTGTTGGAAGGCGACGATGCGAATGCGCGCCAGCACCTCCTGCACGTCGTTGCTGTAGCCCGGGGCCATGTAGAGCAAATGGTTGGGATCGCCCTGGTTGGCGAAGACCTTAAGCACCCCATTCTGCTGGATGTAGCCGCCGCCGCTCCCGCTGCCGCTTTTAGGCACCCAGTTGGTGTTCATTGTGGCACTGCTAAAGTTGTCCTGGTAACCGGCGACGGTGTCGCCGTACTCGGCCATGGGCTTGCAGGCTTGCAGCAGGTTGACTCCGGCCCAAGGTCCGCAGGGCCGGATGACGGCGTAGCGAACACGGCTGATGTGGATGTACCCGGTGGTGGCGTCGCCAGCGACTGCCGGCGTGGTCTCGTAGCGGGCGACGGATTGCGGGCCCTGGTTGACGCCGTTGAAATTGACGTTCGGGAGCTCGAAATAGGCATCGAGCCACTTGCCAGTGCCCTGCAAAGTGACGGCAACTTGATTGTGGCTGGCGAATAGGTAGGTGTTTACGCCAAAGACCCAACTCGAATAGACCTGAGGATAGAGCGTGGCGCCGACCATGGCCGGGTCGTCGTAATAGGTCAGGACCTGGGCCACACGCGCGTTATCCTGGTAACTTGGGCCGAAGACCGCGTTTTGAATGGCGAACTGGAGATTATTGTTGCCGGCGTCCGGGCGTTGGGAGAGACGCATGTCATTGGTTGACCCGTACATTTCCACCACCATGTTCTGATCGCCCTGGGAGCTGCCCCAAGTGATGCCGTTGGTGACGCCGTTCATGGGGTCGAGTTCGGCATAATTGGCATAATTGGTGGTGCAGATGTTGGGGTCCAGGTAGAAGGTCGGGTCCGGATCGAGGTTTGCCAAGGCGTTGGTGCCGCTGCGATAGACGCCCAGTTCAGCACGATCAATGAGCGGGAAACCGCCATTAAAGGTCAGGCGCGGGCCGCCGGTGTACGGGGTCGTGTTGATGCCCGCCAAGTTCACGTTCGGCACGATGAAGGCCACGCGCAGCCATTGGCCAGATCCCTGCAGAGTGTAAAGGGGGCCGGCGTAGGTCGCGGTGTCGCCGGAGCTGTCGGTGGCATACATCTCGGGGCCGAAGCTAGCGCCGGCCAGCGAGGGATCGTCGTAGAACTCGACGCAGACTTTCATCGGGCGCGGCAGGTTGCAAGGAGCGCCCAGATAGTTGCTGAGGATTCCAAAGTTCATATACGCGCCGGTGGCCTGGACCGCGTTCCGGAGGTCACCGGGAGGGCCCACCTTGGTCTGGTAGGTCACCGTTTGATCCCCGTTATTGAGGACGACCAGGTTGTTGCTGGTTCCCGCATTGATATCGGCCCAGGCGAGGTTGACGGCGGGCTCATTCATGCAGGCCGCCGGCGGGGCGAACACATTGACCTGGTTGGAGGTGCCGAACGCGCCTTGGGGGCCAATGGCAAAGGCGCGGACAATCAGGCCCGAGACGCCTTGGAGGCGCAAGGTGCCGCTGTTGACGCCACCATTCTGGCTGCCGGGGTTGGCGCCAGCGGGCACGAAGCCCACAAAGCGTTGGCCAGTCGCCGCGCAGATGGGGTTGGCGATTTCCAACAACAGCCAGTTCCACTGGTTATTTTGGAGTCCCAACGGCGTGGGGCCGGCATTCACGGTCGTGAGGGTCCCCGCGACCGGGACAGTGCCTTCCAGCCAGGAAGTGTTGATCGGAGTACCGGTGGCGGTGTAAAGCGCTCCGTTGCCGAAAACCTCAATCAGGACGTCTAAAACCGGCTCGTTTAACCACGCGCTAAAATTGGAGTCGCCGAAATTGGGGTAAGAACCCGTCTGCTGATTACCAGTCATGCCGCCGACGGTGATGGTGCCGAAAGCCTGATCACCTCCGTTTTCCTGACCTATGGTGTTGTTCCAGCCGGCAGGGGTGTTGAAGCTCGCATTGGGATCGAAGATGCCATAATCGACCGTGGCGTTGGGGTTGATGGTCGCAGGCCAGTCGGTGGGGCTAGGGAAGGTCTGCGCCGATGAATGTATGGCTCCGCCCAGCAGTGCAATCAAGATCGCGCCGCGCAGGAGGGGTCGTGCAGTTTTGGGGGGTGACAATAGAAACGAGTTCATAACATTGAATTTTACCGTTCTACGGCACGGTAAATGGAATTGAAACGGTTTGTCAAGGGGTGTCTTTGCCACCGAAATCATCGCCCAGCCACATGAATCAGCGACAAGCGAAAACTCTTCATCCGCGCGGTCCGTTCTTCTCCCTCCAGACCCAGCCCCGTGTTCGCGCTGACTATGTGATAGACGAGCTCTTAATCATCGCCAACGCTGGCGGAGGGACTCGGCAAATTGGCATTCAGGGTTTGGCGGGCAACGCGGGCCTGAACGCCAATGGCGCGAGCATCTGGAAATCGCTTTACCAGCCGGTTTCCTGGGCCAACAGCGGCTTGCTCACCCTTTCGATCACACGGTTCCTTTCCTGGAGTTCTTCCTCGCCTCGTGTGCAAATCTCGACCGGACGTGTTATGCTCCAGAATAGTTATTTCACCGACAATATCGGCATGGCGATTAGCGTCAGCCCGACAACTCAGCGCGTAATGATTCTGGGGAACATGCTTTGCGGAAACACGGTCAGCTTGAACGCTCAAACCACGACCAGCACCAACAATCAACCGTAGTGGCTTCCTTCCGCTTACCAAAGTCCATTTTTGCTCCTGCCTCCTTGATCGCGTCAGACTTTGACCGGCATCAAGGACGCTTACTCGCTGCCAAGAGACACTGGCATCGACAATGATTGTTACCGAACCCATCGAATCCCCTGATCGCAAACCAGCGACGGAAGAAAACAGTGCAGTCAATCTGGACTTTGCCGGCAAGCGTCTTGCCCGTGAATGGCAGACCATTAAGGCGATGGTCTCCTGTTACTGCCGGGACAAGCACGCCCCCATGGGTACAATGTGTCACGAGTGCCAGGGGTTGCTGGATTATGCCGCCATCCGGCTGGAGCGCTGCCGCTTTGGGATAAAAAAGCCCGTTTGTGCCAAATGCCCCGTTCATTGTTATCAGCGTGGGCGGCGGGATCAGGTCAGGACCGTAATGCGCTATGCCGGCCCGCGCATGCTGTGGCGGCATCCGATTCTGAGCCTGCGCCATTGGCTTGACGGCTTTCGCAAAGCGCCCGCATTGAGTTGAGCGGGAGGGGATGAGCCAGTAGAGCCGCCGTCGCGACCCACCAGCGCGGGGGCCAGGATACCGCGAGGCCGTCAAAGACCAAATGGCGGTCTTCGGCACCAGACACCTCAGCGCATCGCCGGCATCGTTGACTTCTTATGGCCCAAAATGTTCACTGGTTGAACGATGATCGTAGGACGCACCGCAAAGCCTCTGACTGCGGCGACGGTTGCCCTGCTCATGCTTCTATGCGATGCAGCCGGCCCGGACGCCGGCGCCGCCGTCCCCAAGCAACGAATGCTGGACGAGTGGCGGAGTCTAACCGCTTCCAACGCCCCGCCCCCGAGGGTTTTCGTCAAGGGTAATCAGGTCCGGTTCTACTTCCAGACGGCTACCAATGTTGAGGAGTTCAATGCGCGTTGGGATCGGCATCGTATCCCGAGTGACGGGTATCGCGTCAGGTTCAGCCTGCTCCGGTGGAATCAGAGGCTTCCTCGCATGCCGGAAGGCCAGCGCAGTTGGCGCGAGGCGACTGTCATCGCCGGTGCGGAATGGAGCCAGCTTACCACCAACCTATTCGAGGCGCTGACTCCGGCATCACCAGGGCACGGGACCTACTACCAGGGGTTTCTGGAAGACCGCCTGCTCTATCGTGACGCGCTGGGGGCCTCCCGCTTCGGTTCGGTTGACGATTCGCCCAAAGGGATCATCATTGATCGCCGGTTTTCGATGGAGGAAACTCTGGCGATGCTGGCACGACGGGTGGAGAAGGACTTGGCGCGGCAGCACCCAGGCGACTCGCTGTTTCTGCTGCTGGCACCGAACGCCCGGCGTTTTCCCCAACCGCTATTGCTCGACCGCCGGCAGCGCCAGTGTATCTGGCTGTCGCCTGCGGCCCTATACGACAACACGGAGCGCGGGCTCGGGCTCTCGACAACCGCCCAGGGTATCAAAGCGATGCTCGTGGAAAGTCACGGACTAGCCTTGCTCAAGAACCCCATTTCCAGCCTAGCTCGCCTCGGCGATCTGGGCGTCGAGTCGGTGGTCAGATTTGTGCGGATGCCGTTCCCCAGGCCCAGCACCCACTATCCACCGCTGACCCAGAACCAGGGCATGGATCTCACTCAGTGGGAGGCCTGGCTGGATCATTACACCGGCACGCGGCGGGAGGACGGCTCGCTCGACCTGTTGATAGACGGCGAACGGTTCTTCCCGAGGCTGAAACAGGCATTTGCCGCCGCCACCAACCACATCCACGTCGATGTTTACATCTTCGACAAGGACGATGTCGGGGTCGGAGTGGCCGACCAATTGAAGGAGCGCTCCAGTCAACTGGAGGTCAAAGTGATCATCGACCGGCTAGGCACCATCGGCGGTGGAGCGGCTCCTCCCGGAACTCCGCTGCCCGAGGATTTCGTTGCTCCCTCCTCGATGTATTCTTACCTGAAGGCGGACTCTCGCGTCCGCGTGCACCCGTTCCTCAACCCATGGTTTTCGTCCGAGCACTCAAAGGTATTTCTGGTGGACGGTACCCATGCGTGGATGGGTGGCATGAATCTGGGCCGCGAATACCGCTACGAGTGGCACGATGTGATGGTCGAAATGCAGGGGCCTGTGGTCGCCTCGCTCGAAGACGAATTCCGTCATGACTGGGCCCACGAAGGGCCTCTGGGCGACCTCGCCTACGTCATCGAGCTGGCTCGGGGGCCGCGGGAAATCCCGCCTTCCCGCCCAGAGGACCACTGGATCAAGATGCGTCTGCTGCCCACTAAAACGGGCTGGAAGCCGTTCAGCGCGGCCGTCCAAGGCGCCATTGGCAAAGCGCAGAGCTACATTTATCTCGAGAACCCCTACCTCTTCGACAAGCGGGTGATTATCGCCCTGGTGCGGGCGCGGAACCGCGGAGTAGACGTGCGCGTCGTGCTGCCGCGTGTCAACGAGTTCAAGCCCGGCGGCCGGAGCAACCTGGTCCTGGCCAACTACCTCCTGGAGCACGGGGTGCGAGTTTACTTCTACCCCGGTATGACGCATGTGAAGGCGCTCTTGGTTGATGGTTGGTCCTGCGTCGGCTCCGCCAACCTGAACCATCTCAGCCTCCGCCTCTGCCAGGAACACAACGTCGCCACCTCCGACCCAACTTTCGCTGCCCGGGTGAAACATGAGCTCTTCGAAGATGACTTCGGACGCTCGTATGAACTCACGGAACCCGTTTCCATCGAATGGGTTGATTTCCTGGCGGACTTGGTGCTCGAGGGCTTGTGACCGCTTGCAGATGAGATGAGTGCGAAGCGCCTGTTGGTGGCTTGTGGGGGGCTGCCCTATGGCTATTAGATGGCCTTCCGGTGGCTAGGCACACCATACGTACCCCACAGGTACGCGATGCGTACCCGATACGTACACGCTTACCACTCCCTACTCTAAGGCCATGCAGTTCCTCGCAGTGCTTGAGCACCCCCCAATACGACCCATGCGGGCTACGCCCTAACTATGTTGCAGAGGGGGAGCGCGCCCGCCCCGGGCGTCGTGATTGGCGCCCTCGCCAGTCACCTTCTTGGCTACCCCAACGGGCTCACTGCTCCGTGACTCGGCGCGCGGCCCAGCCATCCGGCGAGGGCGCCGGCTGGCCACGCCCGGGGCGGGCGTGCTCCCCATTTCCAACTGCCTCGTTACAGCAAAGCGTGCGCCTTGGCCTGGTGGTCGCGCTTTGAGGCGGTAGAATCGGCCGCGCCATCACAAGACAGTTCCGGACCGCGCATCCCGGCTGAACCGGCCCTAGAAGCCGCCGTTCAAGTAAATCAGCGCGGAGAAGAAAAACCACGCGATCAACAAAACGCCAAGGAGTATCGAGGCGAACTGCACTATTAGGCGGGAGACACCCACGCCGTAACGCGGAAAATTACACCAGGCAAACCCCTGGAACAAACACAGCACTGAGATCAGGGCCACGGATAGAAGAGGCAATATCAACCCCTGGTCAACGCGGGGCTGGCCCATCCATTGTACCGGCACAAGGGCGGCATTTTTCGTCAAGTATATCGCCAGGCAGACAGCACCGCCGCCGACGGCGAGTATGACGAAGGCTGCGAGAATAGCTTGCATCGTATTCTTGGCGAAGGATGCCGTATAAATTGCCACGCTGGTCATAATCAACTGGCCAACCACCCAGCACAGGATCGCAATAGCAGGCCCAAAGGAGGTTCTCGCGCCGGACCGATTGAACAGTGGATCCGCGACGAAGCACATGGCAGCCGGCAGTAGCAGGCCCAGGACCAGGCTCGTTGACAGTGTAACCAACATCTTTGCGGACCACTGTGTCCGCGTCGACGGCGGCAAGGTCAGATGCCATTCAGCCATTCCCCAGCCTCTCTCTTCCGCGACAGAGATCGCCCCGGCCACGAGCGGGAGCATCAGCGCGTAAAGGAATATATCGCCCCCCACGATTCCGGCGGCCACGTCAGGGCGAGTCCTGGCCAGGCAGAAACCCGCCAAGCCAATCAGAACGAACACTCCGGCTAGCAGGAAGCTGACCTGCTGCAGGCGCACCTCCTTCTTGAGCAAGGCGGCACGCGGTCCTTGGAACCGCGAAGCAACCCTCGTCAGTGGCGCTACAAGAATAGCCTCCAGACTGCTCGGCAAGCCCAATTCCCGCGAAGGAATATCCACCGCCTCAAGCTCTTTGAATTTGGCATACCCCAGCCAGCCAACCAGCGGGCAATAGGCTAAATTCAGGGCGACAATGGCCGTCGTCAGGGCGGCTTCATTTTTTGCGCCCGACAGCTCGTTCACCAACGCGCACACCGCCATTACCAAAGACGGGAAGCCCACCGCCGCCACGACTCCGGTGATGCCTTGTCGCATCACCAGCGTCCAATAGGGTACGCCGCAAAAGGCGCACAGCGGGATCAGGACCAGCGGCACCCACTCAACATGCTCAATCGCCGAACGTGTAACCGCCAGGCATCCCAGCAAGGCGGCCATGCTCGTCAGTATGCCGGCGCCCAGGATAATCATCTTCTCGCGCCAGATGACCGACCGGGGGATCGGTTGTGAAAGCAGTAGGGAGATTGTCCGGTGCTGAAACTCCGTACCGAAGCAGCTCCCGGCCATCACCACGCAAGCAACTCCCAGCGCTAAGTAGCCGAACCCTTCAAGCGGCCAAATGAGCTGCGGCACGACTATGAGCGGCAACGTGCAAACGAACATCGGCAACAGCGCTCGCGTTTCCTTAATCAGCCTCGCATTCATAGCGCCTCCGATCATTTCAACGCCGCCACGAATATCTCCTCCAGCGTCAGCGTTTCCGTCGTTAACTCCTCCGGGGCGAGCGACTGAAGCCGTCGCAGGATCTCTTCCGAGTGGCCGTTCACGGTGAGTTCCAGTTCCCGGCCTTCGCGCCGAATATGCCGAGCCTCCGGGAAATCCACTGTCGGCGCGGCTGTGGCGAAGCGCGCGCGAATCTTCTTGTAGCGCGATCGCGCTTCGTCCGCCCCCAGCGTCAGTTCCGCCCGCCCGTTCTCGATGATCGTAAACTCATCAATCAGCCCCTCGAACTCGCTGATCAAGTGCGTCGAGACAAACACGCTGCGGTTTCCCGGATCGGCTTCCTGGTATGCCCCAATCACCGTCTGGATGAACTCGCGGCGGACGATTGGATCAAGCCCCGACGTCGGCTCATCCAGCACCAGCAGCTCCGGCTCGGCACAGATCGCTCCCACGAGCGCCAACTGTGTCTTCTGGCCACGGGACAGCGCTCCCGCCTTCTTGGTGTCGTCCAGCCGGAACCGCCCCAGCAGCTCACGCTCCGTCTTGTGGTTCCAGTGGGCACGAAAAGACGCCAGGTAATCCAGCACATTGCGCACGGTCATCCACGGATAAAACGCCACATTGTCTGGTACGTACGCCAGCCACGACTTGACCGCGACCTCTTCCTTGGCCGGGTCCAGGCCAAAGACCCGGACCGACCCCGACGCCGGCCGGAGCAAGTTCAGCAGGCATTTGATGGTGGTGGTCTTGCCGGCGCCGTTGCGGCCGAAAAAACCGTAACACTGGCCGCGGCGGACCCGGAGGCTGAGATCGTTCACGGCCTCTGTATGGCCATATTTGTGGACCAGGTTGTTGACTTCGATGACGAATGGTTCGGTACTCATGATTACTCCTTCGCTTTGGCCTCATGGGCCTTGTTGGTTTGCTCAAATGCCTCCAGGCGCTCCTTGACCAGCTCTAAGAAATCCTTTTCCTCCACCCGCAAATGGTGGGCCTGCACGATGGCAGCATCCACCTCCTCCGCCACCATCTTGAGCCGCACATCCTTCCGGAACGGTGTATGGTTTTCCTTGAGAAAGCAGCCCCGGCCCGCGATTGTCTCGATTACCCCCTGCCCTTCCAGCTCCGCGTACGCCTTTGCGACCGTATTCCGATTAACGCGCAACTGCTCTGCCAGCGGTCGGATCGAAGGCAGCGGCTCGCCCGGCCGCAGGGCCCCCGAGGCCGCCGCCGCTTTCACCTGGTCTACCACTTGCAGGTAAACCGGCTTGCCTGATTTGAAATTGAGCTGAATCAACATACTCTAGTTTGCGGTTATATTCTGTCATAGGACAGTAGGACAGTACGTCGCGCCTGTCAACAAGCGTTTATCGATTATCTTGAAGCTCGGCTCGGACATCCGTTCGCCCCTTATCCAGAAGTCTGAGAGCTTGTTTGAAAACGATCATTGAGATCCGTTGTGGCAGGTTTGGAGTCCCGCCTTTAGGCGGTTTCTGCGCCGCGCCGCCTAAAGGCGGGACTCCAAACCGAGTTTTCAAACAAGCTCTAAGGCCGGACTCGTGGCCGATATCTAGTTGCATCCAAAGCTCATCGCGGTAGGATCAAAGACAATGTAGAAAGAACTACTCCAAACAACCCGACCTACCTGGACCCCTGGAAACACTTGAATGAACAAGTATCGCCTTTGCTGGCTATGCGGACTGTGGCTGGGGATGTTTGGCTCCTTGCTCCACGCACAGAGCTCAGCTCCGACCCACCTGGCCGACGGCGAATGGGTGACCGACTGGTTGGTCCTGGACCGGTATTTGGCGAGCGGAGAGCAAACTAATTTTCTGGCGGAGTTCCCGACCAAGAAAGGCGGCTTTCCTGACGAAAAGGATGTCTGGCTGGACGCGAGCGGCATGCCCTCGGCGTGGCGGCGAGTCCTCATGCGTGGGGCCCGTTTCAATGTGCGCACGGCAGTGGGCAAGGATTACGCTGGGAAAAGCGCGTTCTTATTCTGCCGATTGGCGGCGGAGGGTCCGGGAGACGCGGAAATCCGCCTGAGTTCCTGGTTGGACGCTACGTTGTGGCTGAACGGCCAGGAACTGCAGCGCAGCAGGGATTTTTACGACGCCAGAACACAGGGCGCCACCACGCGGATCTTTCAAGGCCAAATTCAAGCCGGCACCAACAGCCTCCTGGTGCGGGTTTCGCAACTCGGGTTGG
>Ga0073936_10008795_pt1 | contig 12695 bp, 11 predicted proteins | sample AliMusrvi5mmetaG_FD_87041 | JGI IMG/M metagenome (GOLD analysis project Ga0073936, IMG submission 87041) | Freshwater lake bacterial and archeal communities from Alinen Mustajarvi, Finland, to study Microbial Dark Matter (Phase II) - Alinen... | ecosystem: Environmental > Aquatic > Freshwater >... | reverse complement strand
TTCTTTAAGTATCTTTAAAATTTGGACAAAAACCGATTCTGGTCCCGGGTCGATCTGGACAAAAACCGATTCCAGCATGGCTTTGATCTGGACAAAAACCGATTCTTCTTCGAGCGATTTAGACAAAAACCGATTCTGATCTTCATGGGCGATTTGGACAAAAACCGATTCTACCCAGTTGAATAAAACTTGATGATCCACACTTTCAATGAGCAGCACCGCTGCGTCCAGGGCAGTTTCATCCTTTGGTGTCAAAGACGCCAGGGGAGAAACGACAAAATGCCAGGAACATCCACCCTCCACTTTTTTGTATTCAGGCCTGGTGATATATCGTGACAGCTGGTTTGTTTTATCCGATTGTCCCGGGTGGGTATGCATGACTTTGGGGAACCAGGAGCGTACCTGCTCAGGAGTCGTACCCAACCTGCCTGCAAGCGCATCCATGCTCATCCAAAAATCATTCCTGTTTTCACCCGATTCCGGATTGTGGTAGGTAAAGGAATTGGCCAGAAGCGCACATGCGCCCATATCCGCCGAAAGGTTTGGCAGGCCTTTTTTCAGAAAATACCAGGGTACCATCAAAAAATGAGAACCTGTTAAGTGCTGGTGCAGCCTGGAGCAGAGGTTGGATATATCTGCGGACAGCCCCCCCACCAGGTCTTCAACCACCGTCTGGACAGTTTGGAACTGTCCGACTGATATTTGATCGGTTGGGTCAGGTAGACGTGTAGGAAAGTGGAGAATCTGCGAAGGTTGGATGGAAAGCGCTTCCTCAAGCACACATGCGGGATTATCCTGAATCCCTGCATCTTTAAGGTATTTGCGCAGGTCGAAGGCATCCCCCGGGGTGAGAGGGAGCAGGGCCGGCATTTCAAAACAAGTGAGACGCCGGACCTGACCGTTATCATTGATGGCAGAAGTCCCTGTCTTTTTCACAAACCAGCCCAGTTTGTCCGCTTCCAGGAGGCGGTCAATGGTTTTAGTTGAGAGACCCGTCCATCGTGCGATCTCTCGGATAGTCGTTGCGAAATGATTACCGGTGGATTTGAGGTACTTTTCCTGGCTAAATCCGATATAGGATAACCAGGCTGACGCTCCCACATATGGGATATGGCGCAGAGAATAAGAATTAATGGCTGCCACACGGTCAGGCCGGACAAGCACTTCCCATAGGGACTGGTACGTGTTGGTTACCGCAAGCGAATCAGGCCCTTCATTTACACGTACAGGTTCTATTTCAAGCAAAGGTGCAGGTGCTGTCGGTTTACTGCTTACGGAAAAAACGACCTGAGTGATCGCGGGATTGATTCCTTCGACGAGACGCATGATTGTAGATGTCAGCCTGTCTGCAGCCCAATCACAAATTAACTGGTCAGGGGTGGAGAGTTCAAGCGTCGCACCATCCCTTGAAAGGGGGTATAAAGGAACCACCCACTTGAGGAAAGTCTCCCTGGAAATCTGCAATTCCAGCTGTTTAAGGCAGTAATCCCAGGTATCCTTGTGCGATTTCGCAATGTAAATTTCTTCGACCATTACTCTCCATACTATTTTTCCCCTGGAGAGCTGTAAAATGCATATATTTTTGAGAACACGAATAACTTGACTTATGAATCACCCAATTGTTATAATGAATTCACAAGAACAGCAGTCCGTGCATTTTTGCACATTGCAGCTCCCCGATGCTTACCCGGCGGTGGGGAGTTTTGCTTTAAATTGTTGGGGCGTTTTTAACTACAGGCTGCCCAAAGTTACAAGCTTTTTTTCACCTCTACTTTAATTTCTCAATATAATCCGTCAGAGCTGCAAACGAAGAAATGTCATCGGGCAGAGAAAACTTTCCATCCACCTTAAGCTCCTCGGAAAATCGAAAAACCAAATAACCGATCAAATTGCCACGGTTGATGGTCTTTTTGAATTGGTCGGATAAAAATGTGGTGAGCTCATCCAAAGTTTCCCGCTCACCTTCCGTTAATTTAATAGAAGACTGCGTTCGTTTTATCCGCGCTGGCGGTCTGCCTGCTTTTTTACTGGCCACCGGTAAAGGTTTGGCCTGTTTGATTTGCAGGTCGATCAATTCTACCCAGGGATGTGTGCTCTTTATTGTTTTAGCCATAAACTTTAATTAACCTATACGCAGTTGTTGCTTTATGCTGCCAAAATGGTGTATCTGAAAACAATTAAATACTGATATCTGAAATAGCATAATTTATGATATCGATAATTATCTTATTATTGATATCATAAATTAAGGCTCCTTTTTGTGAGAAATCCACCTTATTCTTTTCCACGATTTTCACCCGCCTGGAACCGAACAATGGCCTGGTCAATAACAGTTTCATCTACGGTGGATAAACCAATGTTACCGGTTTCCATTATCAGATCAATAATGTGAGCGCAGAGAGAGACGGTATAGCGAGGTACTCCCCGCGTAGCTTCAAAAACCTTGATGAAGTTGTTTTCTTTGATAAATTGTGCGTCTCTCCCTGCCACTTTACAGCGGAAATGGACCAGCTCATAAGTTTCACTCATTGTAAGTGGATTAAGTTGAAACCAGCTAAAAACTCTTGACCGCACTTCAGGTTTTCGGGCAAAAATATTGCTGATTTCTGGTTGGCCAAAGAGAATGGTTTGAACGGATTTTTGATTCCATTCAAAATTATATAACTCGTGAATCAAATTTAAAACACTCACATCCATTTTTTGGGCATCATCCATGAACAGGATGATCGTTTTACCAGCCTTGGATTGTTCGGTAATGAAAGACTGAAGTTCCCGGTATTGGGCAGTTATTCCACGCTTTTTGTCCAGGCCAATGATGTTGCAAATATCCATCAAAGCGCTGTACTCGGATGAATAATGACTTGAGTCTGTATAAATGACGTAGGCGTCATCAGGGTAATCATTACGGTATAACGAATCCACCCTTTTTAAAAGTGTGGTTTTCCCTGTTCCATAATCCCCCTCGACCACAGCCAACCCGCGGTAATTTTCTACAACCGTCCTGATTCGACGCATGATTTCCTGGTGCTGCGGGCCGATATACAGGAACCTGGGGTCGGTTGTGATTTTAAATGGATCTTCCTTGAACCCCATTGATTCCAAAGCAAATAAACGTTTTTCGTCAGTTTTCATAAAAACGACACCTCTTGATGTCATTATATGGATTCAATTCACAAGAGTCAATAGGCGAAGAGGTTATCGAGGTTTTTTTAAGGTTCTGCTAAGCTTATCGGGTACTTTTTGAATATACTGCTAAGCTTTGGATAATATTTACGATGGGTTTGATAGCTTTATCGTCGTTTATTGATTGTCTGAATTGCTGTTTTTCAAAGGAAATAAATTATTTATTACCGTTATTGGGCCATTCTGAAACCCATTTAAAGCGTATTGTCCTGTTATCGAAAGAGGTTGAACGGCCTGATCGTTATTGGCGGGTCATCCCCATGGTTTTGGTGGTTTCTAACCGCCACTCACATGCAGTTTAACGGTGAGCGACCTTGTTATTTCGCACAGCCATACCAATAGCTCGCAGTGTTTTCGGGCACGGGTGGCGGCAGTGCAAATCAGGTTGTGCTGCAGTATCAGGTAATGCTGCGTGACCACTGGCATCACTTTATCACCAACGCGAAAAATGGTTCCAAAAAGCCGGTGTTCAGGTTTGTTGAATGTAGTTGAATTTTGGCTTTCCTGTATGGAAAGACGATCACCAGGATCACGGCAGAGCTTCAGCCGCTCAACGACATTTTTGACATCATCCTGCTGTTTGGCCGGAACTTCCCTATCCAAACGGTGGCAGGCCCAACTTTCCCGGTGGTCTCTGAATATCTGACAAAATCGATTACCCCCAGTGGGAAAATCGGGATGTTGGAAGGATGGATGCAAAAACTCCTCCCTGTCAATGACAGGATTCATGCAAAATAATATTGTACGGCCTGTACCAATTATGCTACAATTTTAAAAGTGATATCAAATCAAGTTTTGTTAAAAAATTATACCCGGAGGTATCCAGATGAAAGGCAATTCCAAAGTAATCGATAAATTGAATTTTCTTTTGGCGGATGAACTTACTGCCATCAGCCAGTATATGGTGCACTCGGAAATGTGCGCCAACTGGGGTTACGAAAAGCTGGCGGAAACCATTGAAAAACGCGCCATTGACGAGATGAAACATGCTGAAAAACACATCGGCCGCCTTCTTTTTCTGGAAGGCAAACCGGTTGTCTCCAATTTAAATCCGATCCATATCGAATCAGATGTGGCTGCGCAGTTCAAGAGCGACCAAAATGCGGAAGAAGGCGCCATTGCTGCTTATAATGAGGCCATCCGTTTATGCGCCGAGGTTGGAGATGCCGGCACTCGCGAATTGCTTGAAGATATTCTGGAGGATGAAGAGGAACATATTGACTGGATCGAAGCCCAAATGGACCAGATCAATCAGATGGGAATCGCCAATTACCTGGCAATCAACGTCGTTAAGTAAGACTGTTTGCGCAGCCTCATAACCTATTCGTATTAAATTTAAGCAGTGATCAAACCGGGCTGACCCATTCCTCTTACGAATGGGTCAGCTGTGGAATGTCAGGCGGGGTTGATTCGAAGTGATCGCTCAGCCAAACCTTGTGCTCCTCGCCCCAATCCCTTTTTCCGGAACCGGAATATAAAATTATTCTCCCTGAATGAGGGATAACCTTTTTATGCTGTCTTGTGCACCTGCGCCAGCAAATCAGACAGCAGTTCATCAGCGTTTTTCGGCATGAATCTTTCCACTCGGTTCAGCAAACTGTAGAGAGGGTTGTTCTTCATCATCTCCGTGACATCAATCATGGCGCGATTGCCTGAGCCGTAGAGTTGATTAATGCCATTTTGAAACGTTTCCTGTAAGGGTTCAATCACCTGCCTGCCCCGCGGGTCGCGCAGCCATTCGCTCAGGGTCGATTCCTTATCCAGGATGCAGGGCAGACCCAATGTGGATTCAAGCGTCACCGTCAGAGTCTGGCGGATATCGGCGGAAGATGCGCCGATCAGAATGTCAAACTGGCCGTTCTCTGTGATCCATTGTTTGTACTTCGGGTGATAATAAGCAAAGGCGCGGAAATCCAGCGGAATGGAGATCGTCCTGGTTTCGCCGGGATGCAGGTCCAGTTTTGCAAAACCCTTTAATTCCTTATACGGCCGGTCCAGGGCCGCTTCGTGGTCGTGGACGTACACCTGGACGATTTCCTTGCCGGTCATGTCCCCGGTATTGGTGATATCGACGCTGACGATCAGCCCGTCCACATCCTTAAACGGGTCTGCCGAAAAACGCGGGTTGCTGTAGGAAAAGGAGGTGTAGCTCAGTCCATGCCCAAATGGGAATTGGACGGGCATCTTCTTTAAATCATAATAACGGTAGCCGATGTAAAGTCCCTCACCGTAACGCACCGCGCCCAGGTTGCCCGGCCAGTTGCCATGCGATGGGACATCCTCCAACTTGACGGGAAAGGTTTCGGCCAGTTTGCCGCACGGATTGGTTTGCCCAAAGAGGATATCCGCCACGGCAGCTCCGCCAGCCTGCCCCATCATATATGCCTCAAGCACTGCCGAAACATTTTCCAACCAGGGCATCACCAATGGCGCGCCGTTATTCAACACAACCACCGTGTTGGACTGTGCCTGACTGACAGCCTGAATGAGGGCGATTTGCTGAACGGTCAGATCCAGGTCTTCGCGATCATAACCCTCAGATTCCTTAAAACTGGGCAGGGCGAGAAAAAGAATAGCGACCTCGGCTTCGCGAGCCGCAGCAACGGCGGCATCGATCAAATCCTGGCGGAAGGTATTGTCAGCCGGGTATCCCTCGGCGTAAGAAACTCCGGATTCACCAGCTCGCGTTTTCATTTCCTCTAAAGGAACTGTCACCCGGGTGGGGTTGATGAAAGAACTACCCCGGCCCTGGTAATGTGCCTGCTTTGCAGCGAGACCGATGACTGCCAGACCCCTGGGGTTCTTGAGCGGCAGGATACCGTTGTTTTTAAGCAGCACCATACTCTCGGTCGCCGCTCGCCGGGCCAGTTCGTGGTGCACCCCGGCGTCAAAGCTGCCGTCCTTGGGGGTTTCGGCAGCCCGAAAGACAATGTGCAGGATACGCCGCACGGATTCATCCAGGATTGCTTCATCCAACTCTCCCGAACGCACAGCTTTTACCACAGCCAAAACGTGCAGATCCTTTGGCCCGGGCATCTCCCAGTCCAGCCCGGCCTTCAATGCTGCCGCCCGGTCCCATACTGCCGTCCAGTCCGAAACCACCAGACCCTCAAAGCCCCACTCTTTTTTGAGGATGTCCGTTAAAAGGTAGGCGTGCTGCGAAGCCAGCGTCCCGTTGACTTTGTTATAGGCGCACATGACCGACCAGGGTTGGGCCTGCCTGACAGCTTTCTCAAAAGCCGGCAGGTAAATTTCGCGCAAAGTGCGCTCATCGATCTGGGCATCGATATTAAAACGCTGAAACTCCTGATTATTGACTGCAAAATGTTTGAGCGAAGTGCCCACGCCCCTCGATTGCATGCTTTTTATGTAATGCACGGCCATTTCTCCGGCCAGGTAAGGATCTTCCGAGAAGTATTCAAAGTTGCGTCCGCCAAGCGGAGATCGTTTCATGTTAACACCCGGGCCGAGCAGCATATCGACTTTCTGGGCGATACATTCCTCAGCCAGGGCGGCTCCTACCTGATCGACCAGTTCCACATCCCAACTGGATGCCAGACAGGAAGCGGTTGGAAAGGCCGTAGCGGGAAGACTGGTGCCGCCCACAGCTTTCACATCCGGCAGGCGGCGTAAACCATGCGGGCCGTCAGAACACAGAAATTCGGGGATACCCAGGCGTTCAACCGGGGTGCTGGTCCAGCGGCTCGCCCCGGTGCACAGGGCAGCTTTTTCTTCCAGGGTCATTTGAGAAATCAAGGATTGCAGATTGGGTGACATGTTTTTCTCCATTTTTGGGGTTCGCCCCTGTTTGCTCTTTTTTCGAACAAACGAGGGATGAAGCTTTATCCCTTGATTAAAAATGATCAGGTCGCCGCAGCGGCGGGTCGATCAACAAATTTCTGCTCGACCAATAATACTACGCAATTATTATTTCCCGGATTCCACGTCGAATGAATTTTGCCAACATTTCCACCGCAGGAGGATGATGATTGCGGCAGAATTCCTTTAATTTTAATCCTATTTTCTCCATCTCGCATAATATATGGCAATCGGATTGAGCAAATATATATACCTGAAACTAGAGGATAAGAAGAAAACGGTTTAATTATCATGAATATTTAAACATAGGGTTACACGGCCAGCCCGCTTTTCCGGGGAATCTTTAATGTCAGAGGAGAGCCATCATAAATTGTTTTAAGTTGTGAAAAATGGTTACCCCAAATTTATGCTTCACTGCATCTTATTAAAGATAAGCCGGTGATTCACCGACCCATCTTTTGTGTTATAACACAATTGTGTTATAGATAAGTCGGTAAAATGCCCGCTCATCTATTGTTAATACCACGATAGTGTTATAATATGGATTGCTGAACATATTTCCTATTAACCAAGGAGGCGTCCGTGGATACCGTATTAAATCTGGAATTTACCTTTCTCGGAAAGACATATAATGCTGTTCTCATGGAGGACAGGCATATCTATGTTCCTCTGGTAGACATTTGTGCTGCAATGGAAATTGATACAGAAGGCGCCACCGAACGTATCGAACGCGAACCAGCCATGTATGATGCTCTGAAGACCATCAAAGTAGACCGGCCTTATCAAAGCACAACCCGGAAACAAAATACGGCTCATATTATGTCGGAATGGATTCCAGCTTTTATGGCTTCGGTATCAACCAATGAGTATGGCCCTGAAAAAAAAGACACAATAATCCAGTACAAACGTGAATTTGCGGCCGCCACCTTTGCCCTGTACCGATCCGATATGATTCCTGAAGAATACCGCGCTGAGCTTGACCAATACCTGCCGCCGCAGGCAAAACTGGCCAACGATGCCGGCGAACTGCTGCTCAAAGCGGCGCGTATCGAGAGTATCGAGGGAGATGTGGATCAGCTGGGGAACGCAATGGCTGCTGTTTTGGGTGATATGGAAGTGATGAAGCAGAACATCACCGGTATCCTCAACAGGATGAGGGAGATGGAAGGCCGCAAATTAATGTATCCGCCCCAACTTAAGGCGATCAAAGACATGATTGGGCAGCTGACTGTTGCGATCCAGATCAGGGAGAAAAATAAAATGGATTATGCAACGGCGTCAAAAGAAGCTTACAGGAAGCTTTACGGAAAATTCCGTATCAACAAATACGACCAGCTTCGTGCAGACCAGTTTGATGCTGTCCGCGAGTTCCTGTTATCCGAATGGTCGGCGATCATGGTAGGCCGATCAATTCCAACCGTTTTTACTGTATCTCAACAATCCCTTTTTGAGGATGATTCCATATGAGCAAAATCGGTAACGACGATCAGCAGGAGGACGCGCCTTCTTCAGGTATTACCAGGACGATCCGCTTTGATGAGCAGACTCTCCTCCAGCTGGCAGACCTGGAACACTGGTGGAAACTTACCAACAGGTCCGCAACCGTTCGCAAGGCGATTGAATGGGCCTGGATGTTTGAACAGATCAGGCATTCCGATATTAAATGATACCCCTACTGGTTTGGTTTTGAGACAACCAGCACCCTGGATTAATGCCAGGGTGTTTTTGTTTGAGTTTTCTGATTAAAGAGAACACGATTGTGTTGTAACCGTAAAATAACACAATCGTGTTGTCAATAAAAAATGTTACCAATCAACTTTCACATTCCCCCCTTTATTCGCCTGAGTAATCCCGTTTCAATTCATAATTTGAGATTACCGATAAAATTGCGCATAGATTAATTTCTTCTCGCCTTTTGTGATCAGGGAAATATCGAAGTCAAAAAATCGGCTTCCAAAAGGGGCAGGTTTTACTTAAAAACCGCGATTAAAAAACAGCCTTTTTAAGGCCTTAAACAACGTGTTTAAAAAAAAGGTTTTGGGGTAAGCCTATCCTGTAAAAAAGCAGCCCTGTTTGATTCTGTAAGGCTGATGTTGTAGCTGTGATATAGTCGTGTTGTAGCTGTGTTGTATCGATGATATAGTTGTGATGTAGTCGTGTTGTGCTCTTGTTATAGTGATGTTGTAGTGAACTGCTGTGCTTTGAATATTATTTTAAAATCCTCGGAAAACCACCAGACATCCTTTTATTTGGTCCTCGGTCGCGGGTCTAAATTAAATTCTTCAGCCTCGTACAGCGTGATGGAGTAGCGGATAAACAGGTCGGATACGGCCCAAAAAGGGTACCCTGTTTTCTCCGCAATTTCTTTCACTTCCTCGATAACATTGTTGGGCACACCATAATAACGTACTGTTTTTGTCGTTTTTTTGACGCCATTCACTTTGCTTTTTTTTCTACCTGGTAAGACTCTGGCCTGTGGGTTTTGACTACCGCTGCGGTTGATGGAGAGTGTTTTAATCCCCCATCCGTTTTTGGAAAAAAGGGTATAGCTTTTAGGTTCACCCTCAGGGAGGACCTTCTTCCCGCTGTGGTAATCTTCCAGGGCGAACATTAAAAATGCGGCGAGTACTTCACCCTGGATCACCTGGATATCGCTGCTGACTTTACGAATATATTCATGCGTTTCACTTGGAAGACGGAACCCGGGGTATTCGTCCTTGTGCTTCTGGTACCAGTTGTTTGCGTTGATTTTTTTCTTTTTTTCCGGTTCTTCATGGCGGGCGGGGAGATAAAGATCATATTCAATCGGACGGCTGCTATCAGGCGGCAGGATATGGTTCTCCTTCCACTCCTGTTCGATCGCTTTCATCTTCTCGTCATTGGCCACACGTGCTGGCAGGCCATCAGGATTTTGGATAAGAGAACCCCCTTCTTCAACCTTTTTGAAGAACTGGCTTGAGTTTCTCTGGATAGGTGGTGTTTTGGGCATATGCGCCTCTATTTGGCTACTGCAGCCATAAGATGTTGTTGACCAGGACCTGATATTCATTTGCAGAGCGGGAGCGGGAATCCCATTCAAATATGGTCATGCCGTTGGTGCTCGCCCGGGCAAATGCGGCCGCGTTATGGATTGGCTCCATCAGGATCTTTCCCAGACCTTCTTCCATGTCTCGCATATTATTTCGGGCGTCAACATCATTCTCTCCAAAAAACGTAGGCAGTACCCCAACCAATTTTCCTCCCCACCCATGTGATTTCATCGTTTCCAAAATCTCAATGGTATTGTGAGCGCCCTGGATGCTCAGGAAGCGCGGTGAACAGGGGATAACTACAAAATCGGCGGCGAATAAAGCGCGTTCCTGAATACCACCCTGGGATGGGGCGGTATCGATGACGATATAGTCAAATAACTTTGTCAGCATACCCAGGACCCCACGTAATTCATTCAGCGGTATTCCGCCAGTTCCAAAAGAACCCTGGACAACATTCAGCTTATTGCCCCCCGGCAGTATCCAAAGATTGGGCCGGGATAGAAAAAAATATTCTTTCAGAAGTTCTAACGCCCGTGATGAATGATCTGGAAGATTAAATAGGATATGGCTCGCTTGCGGCGACTCAATATTAAGTGAAGAAGCAACATTTCCCTGGGCGTCCATGTCGATGATAAGAACGTTTTTACCCGCCCGGGCCAGCCCGTGCCCGAGCGTAATTGCAGTGGTGGTCTTTCCGACACCACCCTTGTGATTTGTAATTGTGATGACTCTCATGATTCAACCTCTTTTTTCTTATACCTGTCGCAGGCCTCGTTCTGTTTCTGCAACCAGGCCAATATTTTGTGTTTATTATAAGCAGTATTTTTCCCAACTCTCTGGAAGGGAATTCTGTTATTCTTACACCAATAAGCGATTGTCATTGGGTGGACCCCCAGCCATTCTGCCACTTCAGATCTGGAAAGAATCGCGTTGGTCGGGGCTTCGCCGGTTGGTACCAGGGCGGTTATGATCAATTTCTTTTTCCACCCGGTTTCCCGGAGAATTTCTGTAGGGCGTTGAACGTTCACAATTCGGGTTTCGCCCAGTTCGATATGCACCACGCGGAGCTTCATTGGTTATCCTCCATTGTTCCCATACTGTGATTTGATTGGGTTAGCCCTGCATTCTAAAATGAGGGAACTGAACACAACGGAAATATTTACTGCTTCTATTATAAACATTATTTATACGATTGAAATAATCAAATGCTTAAAATTGGTAAGAAGTGATCCCCCTGGACCCTCAATGTCTGGGATTTTCACTTTGCAACAGAGCTGAATCGAATATGAGTCGAGCCAGATGCCTACAAAAAGTGCGCCTGACCCCCTATAAATTACCCGGGAACTGTCAAAATCCCGTGAACGGAAATATATAATGACCTCGCGGGGGTCTCTAATTAAGCGGGTATGGAAAAACAGAAAATATCAGGACGTGTTTCAGACAGGTGGAAACTGCTGATATTTGCAAGGCCGTAGGCTCCCTTTTCACCGATCAGGCGTATTTGCGCCTGAAGGATAAAATTCCTAAAATTGCCGTCCTGTTTTGGGCCAGATTGTCAATTTCTTTGGCTTCCATTTGCAATTTTCCACCCTGGCAATAAAATTCGCCAATATCGAATGAAGCAGGGTCACACCAGGGCTCATCCCAATTTTTAGGATATTCTTCCCACGCCAATGGTACTCCGGAGACTTTTAAATCTTTGTCCACAGGCATTTTTCTATCCTCCGGGATGGGCATGGCGTCCGGCGCAGCAGGCCCGGAATAGCCAGGCGCTGGGGTTGGCAGTGGCTGGTCAGTCACTGGCGCGACAGATGGCATCAGCCGGGATTGGCAGCCCGCACACGCCATCATCAAGACCATCGACAATCCCAATATGTTTTTCATTTTTTTACCCTCTGCTTAATTACGGTCCATATTTCCCAAAAACCCCAGGGAGTTCATCTCCCTGCTTAACATCTTATCCATGCAGGGTGGGTCAGGCTGCTGCCCGCTGTTTGCGTTTGGGCGGAAGAGGTCGAAGTTGCAGCCCAAGGGGCTGTACGAACCGGGCTGCCCAGCCGATTAAAATCAATATACCGCTGCAGCCTACCGCGTTTTTGATTAATCTCTTCATGTTTTCCTCCCTTGTTTTAATCGCCTCCGCCTCGTATAAGACTCAAAACCCCCAGATCATGGCATAAACAACTATTGGTCCTTTCCCAGCCCGGCGCACACCGGGGTGGTATCCGTGATGCCGTAGGTCTGGCGTTCTTCGGGCGTCAGGTCGCGCTGCAGCTGGGCGCAGGCCGTGCGCATCGTGTCGTGGATATCCGTATCCCACAGGCGCGCGCCTTCGCCGCCGGCAGTCAGGATCCACTTTCCATCCGGCGAGAAGGAGGCTGTGTTTAAATAATTCTTATTTCCACCGAGGATACGCACCAGGTCACCCGTGGCGGTTTCCCACAGGCGGGCTGTCTTGTCGTTGCTGGCAGTTAACACGTAACGCCCATCCGGTGAAAAAGCGACAGAATAGACCCCATCTTTATGCCCGCTGAAAATACGCACAAGGCTTCCTGTAGCCGTTTCCCATAAGTGAGCCGTTGTATCCGTGGATCCTGCCAGCACGTAACGGCCGTCAGGCGAATAGGTAATCGCTGTTACACCCGGTGAAATAGTGTTGTC
>Ga0073936_10008793_pt1 | contig 12695 bp, 14 predicted proteins | sample AliMusrvi5mmetaG_FD_87041 | JGI IMG/M metagenome (GOLD analysis project Ga0073936, IMG submission 87041) | Freshwater lake bacterial and archeal communities from Alinen Mustajarvi, Finland, to study Microbial Dark Matter (Phase II) - Alinen... | ecosystem: Environmental > Aquatic > Freshwater >... | reverse complement strand
CTACTGATGACACCGCCGTTGCCCCGCCGCCCCAAACCCGAACTGCTGGCGCCCGCCGGCAAGGAAGAGGTTTACTATGCCGTGATCGAGGCCGGGGCGGACGCCGTATACCTGGCCGGCAAGCAGTTCAACATGCGCCGGCACCGCAAGGATTTCAACTTCAGCCCCGAGGAATTACGCCGCGTGTGCGAGCACGCCCATGCCCGCGACCGGCGGATCTACGTCACCGTCAACAGCCTCGTCGGACACCGCGAACTGGCCGACCTGAAGACGTATCTTTTCGAACTGGCCGACCTCGGTCCCGATGCGCTCATCGTTCAGGATTTCGCCGTTGTCCAACTCTGCCGGGAACATCGGCTGCCCCTGACGCTGCACGCCAGCACCATGATGAATGTCGGCTGCGCCGCGGCGGCCGGTTTCCTGCGTGACCACGGATTCACGCGCGTCGTCACGTCCCGCGACATCACCGTCGACGACGCGCGCCGGATCCGTGAAGGCGCAGGCATCGAGGTGGAATACTTCGTGCACGGCGACCTGTGCTCGGTGCAGTCGGGCCAGTGCTGCACAAGCGGCATCCTGTTCGGCAAGAGCAGCAACCGCGGCCAATGCCTCAAGCCGTGCCGCTGGGCCTACGAACTCCAATCGGCAACCACGGGTCAGTCGCTGGGCGCCGGGCGCCTGTTGGCGGCCAAGGACCTGTGCCTCGTGCAGCATCTGCCCGAACTGGTCCAGGCCGGGATCGATTCGCTAAAAATAGAAGGCCGCATGAAACCGGCCGACGTGCTGGCGCGCATCGTGGGCACGTACCGCGCCGCCCTGGACCGCGTGTGCGGCAATCCCCTGGCAGCGGCCAAGCAGTCCGCGGAAACCGCGAGTCTCCACCAGAACCGCATTCGTGACCTCTCGACCGGCTTCGCCTTCCGCCACCCCGGCCCCGAGTTCTTCGATCCCTCCGGCGAACGCGAGGTGGTGATCCTCTCGACCGCCGGCACGCTGCCCGCCGCGGCCGGTGACTGGCCGCCCGGCAATGCGCCTGGGAATCGCCTTCTTCGGGAGGGCGAGCGTCCCCGCGAGCCGAGCGACCGGACCGCGCCACCCGAGATCACCTGCGTGGCTGGAACGGATGCCGTGGCCCGCGCCGCGATCGAGGCCGGTGCCCGCAACGTCGTGCTGTCCTGGGAAGGCGACCTGTGCAGCGAATCGGCGTGGTCGCTTGACGAACTCCGTGCCCTGGTGCAGGCGGGCACGGCCAAGGGCGTACGCGTCGTGCTCGCCGCGCCGCGCATCGTCACGGAACGCGAGCAACGCGAATGGCGGGCGGCCCTCGCCCTCCTGCCCGCGTTCCACGCCGTGTGTATCAGCCACTTCGCGCTGCTCGACGCCGCCCCGCCCCAGCGCGCCGAACTCTGGGCGGACGCCGGACTCAACGCGCTCAACCCCGCCGCCGCGTCCTTTCTCACAAGCCGGGGCGTAACGCGCCTCGTGCCCGGCCTGGAAGCCGGTCTCGACGACGTGCTGGCTCTGGCCGGCGCGCCCGGGGTTGCCCCGCTGGAACTCCTGGTGCATGGCCCGTTGACGGGCATGATCGTCGAACACTGCCTGCCCGCCATGGCAACCCAGCGGTCGTGCTCGAAGGACTTCTGCCAGATGCCGTGCGCCGGGGACAGCTACCGCCTGGTGGATGCCCGCGGCAACGCCCGGCGCCTGCGCTGCGACCGCTATTGCCGGAATCATATCTTCCTGGAACGCGACCTGAGCCTGCTGCCCGAACTCGACGCCTTCCGGGTGCCCGGCATTGCGGGCTGGCGGATCGACGCCAGGATCGAGACGCCGGAACGCACCGCGGCCTTGGTCGACCTGTACCGGCGCGCAGCGCTTCAGTGCCCGATCGGCCGCCCGCTCATCGACGAGTTCCTGCGCCTGTGCCCGGCCGACACGCTCACGCGGGGCGCCTATCCCCGCGGCATCATGGATGACGAATCCGTGTCCCTGTCGCAGTTCAAACACTCGGAGCACCATGAATCCCAGCGCCCAGCGGCTCGTTGACGGCAAGCGGGAACACCTGCTCCCGTGCCTCTACCACTTCTATGCCGATCCGCCCGTGCTGGTCCGCGGCGAGATGCAGTATCTCTTCGACGACCAGGGCCGGCGTTATGCCGACTTCTATGCCGGGGTGACCGTGATGAACGCGGGCCACTGCAATCCCGCCATCGTAGGTCCGGCCCTGGACCAGGCCCGACAATTGCAGCACACGACCGCGATCTACCTGACCGCGCCCGCAATCGAACTCGGCCGCGCCCTGGCCGGCGCCCTCGGCCACGGTCTCACCCGTTCTTTTTTTGTGAATAGCGGTACCGAAGCCAACGAGGGCGCGTTGCTGCTCGCCCGACTGCACACGAAGCGGCGCGGGTTCCTGGCCCTGCGCGGCGGTCTGCACGGCCGGTCCCACCTGACGATGAGCGTGACGGGAATCGACCTGTGGCGCACCGACCCCTTTCCCAACCCGGACGTGCGCCTGGCGCCACGTCCCCATTGTGCCGCCTGCGAACTGGGCCGGACCTTCGGCTCCTGCGGATTTGCCTGCCTCGAAGCCATCGAGCGCCTCTTGGCCGAAAATGGCGACGTGGCGGCCTTCATTGCCGAACCCATCCAGGGCAACGGCGGCATCGTCGTGCCGCCGCCCGGTTACCTGCAGGGACTCAAGGCACTCCTGGACCGCCACGGCGTCCTGCTGATTCTGGACGAAATCCAGACCGGGTTCGGCCGGACCGGGGCCCCATTCCGGTTCCATGCCCTCGGGGTCGTGCCGGATATCGTGTGCCTCGCCAAAGCCCTCGGCAACGGCTTCCCCATCGGCGCATTCTGCACGAACGACCGCGTTGCCGCCAGCTACACGCGTCCCGGAGCCTCCACACTCGGAGGAAATCCGGTATCGGCGACGGCGGCGTTGCAGGTTCTGGACTACCACCGCACCCACCAGCTCGCGGAACGCTCCGCCGCGCTGGGACGCCGGTTCCGGCAGCGACTGGTCGCCCTCGCGGAACGGCATCCGGCCGAGTGCCACGAACTGCGCGGCGAAGGCCTGATGCTGGGCCTCGAACTGCGCCGAAACGGAATCGCGCTGGCGCGCGAAACCGATCTTATTCTCGAAGCCATGAAAGATGCCGGCTTCCTCATCGGGAAGACCGGCCTCGAACGCAACGTTCTCGCCTTCATGCCGCCGCTCGTCACGGGCGAAGCGGATATCGACGCCTGTGCCGACGCGCTCGACCGTTGCCTCGCGGCTTGCCTCCAGCCATGAAACGCACCATCCTCATCACCGGGGCCACGGGCCTGGTCGGCGGCCACCTGACGGCCGCCCTGCTCGACGAACCCGATGCGGACCTGCACGTCCTGGTCCGGGCCGACACCAAAGCCGCGGCCACCGTACGGGTAAGCCGGGTGTTGGCGTTCATGGGGCGGGCCGATGGCCTCGGCCGACTGACCATCCACCGCGGCGATCTCACGCAACCGGACGCCGGGCTGGATTACCAAACCTCATCCGTGTTGCGAGAAACGCTGACGGATGTCATTCATGCTGCCGCGGATATCGCCTTTGACGATCGCCGCGAAACGGGCCGCTCGGTCCTCACCAACGTCCTCGGCACACGGCACGTCTTGGAACTCTGCACGCCAGCGACGCGCTTCTTCCACATTAGTACCGCCTACGTGGCGGGAATGTATCCGCGCCTCTTCGCCGAATCGGAACTCGATGTTGGCCAGTTGTTCCGCAACGACTACGAGCGCAGCAAGTTCGAGGGCGAACAACTCGTGCGCGCGGCCTTTGCCGACCGACCCGGGCTACTTACGGTGCTCCGGCCCTCCATCGTGCTGGGCACCAGCGACACGGCCCGCACCTTCCAGTACTCGTCACTCTACGCGATGCTGGGGCTCCTCTGGCACACGGCCCGGCAAACGCCCGGCGCCCGGCTCGCGTTCGCTTACGATCCGGAGTCCACGCAAAACTATGTTCCCGTAGACCTGCTCGTTCGCTGGATCGCGGCCATCGTCCGGAACCCCGGCTGCTGGGGTCGCACCTATCACCTGGCCTCCGAGCAGCCTATCACCAATCGCGACATGGGTGTTCTGCTCGACGATCTGCTGGGTGTCTCGTTTGAACCGCAAGCCGTGCCGCCGCATCGCGCCGATCCCGTGTCGCGCCGCTTCGTCCGGCGGGCGGCGCCGTATCTGCCGTACCTGGCTTCGCATCCGCGCTTCGCTTGCGACGGCCTGCGGCGCCTGCCTTTCGGCGAAACCGATTTCCGGCCCGACGCCCGATTCCTGCAGAGCATGCTCGATTACTGCATGAAGACCAACTGGGGACACACTCTTGATCTCGCCCGCTGAGTACTTCCAGGGCTTTCTCGCGCCGCGTCTGCATCAGCCGCTGTTGGCGGGCTACGAAGGACTCTCAACGGTCTTCACCATCCGCTTTCGCGACTGCGCGGAATGCTGGCTGATCCGCGTCGAGCGCGGCTGCGTGGTTGAGATCCGCCCGGACGCCGTGTCCACAGAGGCGCCCGTCCAGTACGACGTCGACCGGCTCGTGTTTGACGAAATGGTCACCGGCCGCCTGTCGCCGCCGACGGCCTTCTTTGCCCGCCGCACCGAGATCCACGGCGATCTGTTCAACGGCATGCGCATGGCGCGGGTGTTGGGACTGTTCTTTGCCGCGAACCCGTATCGTCCGGGAAAGCCACTGTGACCACAGACCTGCACGACGAACTGATCCGCATTCCGCTGGACGGCGCCGAGTCGGTCACGGCCCGCGTGACGTGTCGCGAGGACGCGCCGCCCGGCCGCCTGCTCGTCCTGTTCCCGCCCCACCCCAGCCTGGGCGGTGACGCCGAGAACAACGTCATCCGCGCGCTGGCCCGGGCCGGCGTCGAAGCCGGCCGCCTGGTGCTGCGGCTCCACTACCGCCGCACCGAATCCGAAGCCGCCGATGCCGGCCGTTCGCTGGCGTTCTGGGATGACCTGGATGCGCGCCAGGACTACGAGATCATCGCGACTGACAGCCTCCGCATCATCGAAACGGTGCTGAAGGCTTTCGCCCGGATCCCCACTGGAGGGCGGCGCGCTTGGCCTGAGCCTGCCGAAGGGGCCGTCGCCGCCGTCTTCCCGGCAACCGGCGCCGACGGCGCGGCGCCCTCCAACGCTGTACACCACCATGCGGCGGTCGGCCAACGTGGGCATGACGGGAATCCCTCAATCGAGATTGCCGCGTATTCCTTTGGCGTGTATGTTGCTCTGCGGGTGTTGGGCCGGCTGGGCCCGGCGCGCCTGGTGGGTATCTCGCCGCCGCTGATGGAACACGATTTTTCGGCTGTCCTGCCCGCGGCGGGGATAACCGGTCGCGTGGCATTCATCGGTACGGCTGGCGATCCGTTCTGTCCGCCGGACGCGCTCCAGAATCTAGCAGAAGCCGCCGGGGGGCGGTGGCATCTTTTCGAGGCGGGCGACCATTTCTATCGCGGTGAAGAAGCACGTCTGGCATCCGCCGTGCTGACAATGTTCGAGAATGACTAAGGACGAGAGGCAACGTATGGCAAAACGAATTCTGGTGGTCTACGGGCATCCCTTGCGGGACAGCTTCAACTCGGCGCTCGGAGCGTCCTATGTCGAGGGGGCAAAGGAAGCTGGCGCAGAAGTCCGCGAGGTCTTCGTCCACGAACTCACGTTTGATCCGGTCCTGCACCAAGCCTACCGCGCGATCCAGAAGCTTGAGCCCGATCTGCTCCAAGTTCAGGCCGACATCCTCTGGGCGGAGCATCTCGTCTTCGTCTTCCCCGTCTGGTGGGGCGCGCCGCCGGCCAAGTTCAAAGGGGTCATCGACCGCACGTTTCACCCGACGTGGGCGTTCAAGTTCACCGGAACCGACGTATTTCCAAAACGGCTGCTCTCGGGGCGGTCGGCCCGCCTGATCGCGACCATGGATACGCCGCCCTGGTACTTCCAATTCTTCATTGGCAACCCCGGGATTCGGATGATGAAAGATTCCGTGCTCAAGTTCTGCGGCGTCTCGCCCGTGCGATCCACGTCCATCGGTTCCGTGCGCTTCTCCACGCCGGAGAAACGGGAGAAGTGGGTGCAGCAAGTCCGCCAACTCGGCGCGAGGTGTGCCTGATATGCGACGCGTCCTGCTCGCGCTCGGCTTGGCGTGGAGTTTTCTCGTGCCAACCGTCGCACCCGCGGCAGCGGCCGGCTCCGGGACGCTCCGCATCGTCGTCCTGCCCGTCACCGACGCCCTGCCGATCCACCTGGCCCTGGGCCGGAAGGCCTTCGAGGCCGCCCACCTCAACGTGACCTGCGTGTTCGCCGCCTCGGCGGGCGAGCGGGACCAACTGTTGCAGGCCGGCAAGGCGGATGCCGTCATCACCGATCTCATCGCGCTCGCACTCTACAACCAGGGCGGCCTGCCCATGGTTGCCGTGCGCTATTCCATGAAGGCCACGCCCGGCCACCCCCAGTTCCGCCTGGTGGCGGGCGGTGAAACCGCAACGCGGCCGGCGGGCGTGCCCGCTCTGCGCGGCAAGTCCGTTGCCGTTTCCAACGGCACAGTATGCGAATACGTGACGGCGCGCCTGCTGGCCGCGGGCGGGCTGGACGACCGGACCGTCACGCTGCAGGGCGTCCCTGCGATCGCCGTCCGGCTGGCGCTGCTGCGATCGGGCCGCGTGGCCGCGGCGACCCTGCCGGAGCCCCTGGCGTCGCTGGCCGAACTGCAGGGCGCCGCCACGCTCGCCGACGACGCCCGGACGCCAGTTCCCGGCAGTTGCTCCGTATTCGCCTTCACCTGCGCCTTCGCGACCGCGAACCCCGAGGCCGTACGCTCGTTCATCAAAGTCGTGGACGCTATGGCCGACGCGCTGGCCCACGACCCGGGCCAGGCCGACCGCCTGCTCCTGGAGCACCAACTTCTGCCGCCGGGACTGGCCGGCCAATACACGGTCCCGCCGTTCCCGCCCGACGGTGTACCGCAGGCCGCGCAGTGGGCCGACGTGTGCGATTGGCTCAAGGCTTCCGAACGGCTCAAACAGGATATCCCGTGGTCGTCGGTCGTCACGACCAACTTCCTGCCGGCCCATGATTGATCTCGACGGCATCACCTTCGGGTACTCCGGGAACCGCCCGCCCGTTTTCGACTCGTTCACTTGGAACGTCGGTGCCGGCGAAACCTGGGCGGTCACGGGGCCGTCGGGCTGCGGCAAGTCGACGCTGCTGCTCCTGCTGGCCGGACTGCTGAAACCGCAAAGCGGCACCGTATGTTTCGGAGGCCAGCCCCTGCAGGGTCCCTCGGGCCGGACCGGATTGGTCTTGCAGGACTATGAACTGTTGCCGTGGGCCACGATCCTGCAAAACGTGATGCTGGGACTCCGCTTGCGAACGCATCCGCCTGCGACCGGCAAGGAAGACGCCTTGGCGTGGTTGGACCGCCTCGGCATTCGCGACATCGCGCACCGCCTTCCCCACGAGATATCCGGCGGCCAGCGCCAACGCGCCGCGATCGTCCGTGCCCTCATGCTCGAACCTGAACTCGTACTCATGGACGAACCATTCTCGGCGCTCGATGCGCCGAATCGCGAAGCGCTGCAGCAACTCACGCTCGACATGTGCGCCGAGCGACGCATCACGCTCATCGTCGTAACGCACAATGTCGAGGAAGCGTGTCTGATGGGTCAGCAAATCCTCGTCCTCTCGGATGCGACGAACCGCCATCCCGCTGTGCTGCCGAATACCCACGCGACGGGCGGAGCCGGGTTGGCAGATCCTGCCCTTGCCGCGACGTGTGTCCGGCTGAAGGAACGACTGAGGGTGCCCGCATGAAGCCGCGCGCAGTGATGGTGGCGGCCGTGGCGCTTCTCGCCGTGTGGGAACTTGTCGCGCGCCTGTGGGGCGACCCGCTATTGCCGCCGGCCCTCGTCGTGCTGCACCGCTTCGTCCTCGAACTGCCGCGCGAACTGGGGCTGCACGCCGCGGCCAGCCTGGGACGCGTGGTCGGCGGCATGGCGCTGGCGGTCCTCACCGCCGTGCCAGCCGGCCTACTCCTCGGCCAGCATCCGCGGGCCAACCGCATCTTCGGGCCCGTGCTCTATCTCCTATACCCGATCCCAAAAGTGGTACTGGTGCCCGTCCTCATGCTGCTGCTCGGTGTAGGCAATCTGCCGAAGATCGTCATTATCGCGCTGATCCTTTTCTTTCAGATGGTCGTGCTCGTGCGGGATAACGCCATGGCCGTGCGCCGGGAGTTGCTCCTCTCGGTCCGCAGCCTGGGTGCCGGTCCGTACCAGCTCTTGCGCTTCGTTTATCTCCCGGCGTGTTTGCCGGCGGTATTCAGCGCCATCCGGCAATCCATAGGCACATCGATTGCCGTGCTCTACGTTGCGGAGTTGTTCGCCACACGACTCGGGCTCGGCTATTACATCTACCTGGCCGGCAGCACGCTCTTCGACTACCCCGCCATGTACGCGGGCGTGGTCGCGATGAGCCTCATGGGGCTCGGCTTGTTCTGGTGCGTGGACTGGGCCGACCACCACTGGTGCGCCTGGTCCCGCGCCGGCCTCGGCGAGACCGTGGCGGCAACCGACGAGTCTGCGTAGGCCCCTGGCATGGCCCATGCCATGCCGCGGCCGAATTCCCCCAAAACCCGGGGCGACAAACCTTATTGACGGCACACCGGACTTGGGTAGAAAGTGCTCACCATAAGCCCGCCATTTAGCCGCCTATAGCAGGCGGGCGATGCCGGGTGAAGTCTGCTACATGAACACGGCAAGCGATACCCTGAATATCGGCGCGGTGGTTGCGGTCCGCGGAAGCGTTGTGGACGCGCGCTTCGAGCGCCGGCTGCCGCCCATCACGACGTTGCTCAGGGCCGGCCCCGAAGGACGCATCGCCATCGAAGTGGCCGCGCAACTTGATGCGCAGCGCGTGCGCGGAATCGCGCTGACGCCCACCCAGGGCCTCGCGCGCGGCATGCCGGTAACCGACACCGGCGGACCGCTCAAGGCGCCGGTCGGCCCTTCCATTCTGTCGCGCATGTTCAATGTTTTCGGCGATCCCATCGACCGGCAGGCTCCGCCGGAAGGCGTTCAATGGCGCACCGTACACCAGGATCCGCCCCCGCTGGCCCGCCGGTCCACCTCGTCGGAAGTGTTCGAAACGGGCATCAAGATCATCGACGTGCTTATGCCGCTGGAACGCGGCGGCAAAGCCGGCCTCTTCGGCGGGGCCGGCGTCGGCAAGACCGTGCTCCTCACCGAGATGATCCACAACATGGTCGGGCACCACGAAGGCGTGAGCATCTTCTGCGGCATCGGCGAACGATGCCGCGAGGGCGAGGAACTGTACCGCGAGATGCGCGACGCCGGCGTGCTGCCGCATATGGCCATGATCTTCGGCCAGATGAATGAACCCCCGGGCAGCCGGTTCCGCGTGGGCCACACGGCGCTCACCATGGCCGAGTACTTCCGCGACGACGAACACCGCGACGTGCTGCTGCTGATCGATAATATCTTCCGGTTTATCCAGGCCGGGTCCGAGGTGTCCGGCCTCATGGGGCAGATGCCCTCGCGCCTGGGCTATCAACCAACGCTCGGCACGGAGCTCTCGGGCCTGGAGGAGCGCATCGCCAACACCGATACCGGCGCCATCACCTCCATTCAGGCCGTGTACGTACCGGCCGACGATTTCACCGACCCGGCCGCCGTCCACACCTTTTCGCATCTTTCCGCCTCCATCGTGCTATCGCGCAAACGCGCCAGCGAGGGTCTTTACCCGGCCATCGATCCGCTGCAATCGAGTTCCAAAATGGCCACGCCGGGCATCGTGGGCGAGCGTCACTACCGCCTGGCGCAGGACGTGCGGCGGACCCTCACCCAATACGAGGAACTCAAGGACATCATCGCCATGCTCGGGCTGGAGCAACTCTCGCCCGAGGATCGCGGCACGGTCGCGCGCGCCCGCCGCCTCGAACGATTCCTGACACAGCCGTTCTTCACCACCGGGCAATTCACCGGCCTCGCCGGAAAACTCGTCACCCTCGAGCAATCCCTCGACGGTTGTGAGCGCATTCTTCGCGACGAATTCAGGGCGGCCCCCGAAAGCGCGCTCTACATGATCGGGGCCATCGACGAAGCCGCGGCCAAACTGAAGGCCGCCCCGCCCGCCCCTGCGTCCGTGCCCGCAGCGCCGGCCGCGCCCGCCGCAAAACCTGCGGACGCGGCCGGGACGCCACCGGGAGGACGTCCATGAATGCCGCCCTCATGACGCTCAAGGTGCTTCTGCCGTTCCGTGTGTTCGCCGAACGGGACGACGTGAGGCGCATCGTGGCGGAGACGCCCCACGGCTCGTTCGGGCTCCTGCCTCACCGCCTCGACTGCGTGGCACCCGTGGTCCCGGGCATCTTCACCTACGAGACCGAGGGCGGCGGCATCACGTATGTGGCGGTCGACGAAGGCATGCTCGTCAAGACCGGCCCCCTGGTGCTTCTCTCGGTGCGAAACGCCATTGGCGGCGCCGACCTGGGAAACCTGCGAGCCGAGGTCGAGAACCACTTCCGGCGTCTCGACGAGGGCGAGCAACGTACGAGGGCTGTTCTGGCCAAAATGGAAACCGGGTTCCTGCGCCGGCTGGCGGAGGTGCACCATGAGTAGCAACCCGTTCATCAACCAGGTGGGCGTCAAGGAAGCCCGCAAGTTGAAGGCGCTGCAGCGCCGAAGCCCCAGTGTGTGGCTGGGCCTGGGCGTGTTCGGCCTCATTGGCTGGTCGGTGGTCGTGCCCACCCTGTTGGGTGCCGCGCTCGGTCTGTGGCTCGACAAACGCTACCCGGGGCCCCACTCCCGGACCCTGGCCCTTCTGATGGCCGGACTGAGCGTCGGCTGCTGGAATGCCTGGCGTTGGATTACGAAGAGCGAAAATCACCACCCTCCGGAGGCGGACCATGACTGAAGGATTGATGATCGTCGCAGCGGTCGTGACCGGGCTGGCGCTTGGATCGCTGTTCTTCGGCGGCCTGTGGTGGACAGTACGGAAGGGCCTGGCGTCCGGGCATCCGGCGGTCTGGTTTCTCGGCAGCCTGCTGGTGCGTACGGGGATCACCGTGGCCGGGTTCTACATCGTCTGCCGCGGACACTGGCAACGCGCGGTCGGTTGCCTGGTGGGATTCGCGATCGCGCGCCTGGTCACCGTCCAACTGACCCGCCCGCGCCCGAGCGCGCCGCTGATTCCACCCCATGAGGAACCCACCCGTGCATCTTAGTCCCGACGAGCGGATTCTGTGGCAGTACGGGCCTTTGAAGCTCAACGTTACGATCGTCACGACGTGGGTGCTGATGGCGCTGCTCTCCGTGGGCTCGCACCGCGTCACGCGGCGCCTGATCATCGCCGAGCGCATCCCGCGCTGGCAGTGCTTTGTCGAGATCCTCGTGGCCGGGATCCGCAACGCGATCGCCAGCGTCGGCCTGGAGCCACCCGACCGGCACCTGCCCTTCCTGGGCACCCTCTTCGTCTTCATCGCCTCGGCGAACCTGCTCACCGTGCTGCCCGGTTACGAACCACCGACCGCGTCGCTCTCGACCACGGCCGCGCTGGCGGTGTGTGTCTTTGTCTCGGTACCTCTGTTCGGGATCACGGAACGAGGCCTGCTGGCCTATCTGAAGTCCTACGTCAAACCCACGGTCATCATGCTGCCGTTCCACATCATCAGCGAGTTTTCCCGCACGCTCGCCCTGGCCGTCCGTCTCTTCGGCAACATGATGAGCGGCAGTATGCTGCTGGCGATTCTCCTGAGCATCACCCCCTTCATCTTCCCCATCTTCATGACCGTTCTAGGGTTGCTCACCGGCATGGTGCAGGCCTACATTTTCAGCATACTGGCCGCCGTATTTATTGCCGCTGCCACGCGCACGCACGAGGAATGGGATTGAAAGCACTGTACAGAGGAGGACATACGCCATGGATAGCCTGACTTGGATCGCCGCAACCTCGATTGTCACCGCCGGGCTTACGACCGGAATCGGATGCCTGGGACCGGCACTCGGCGAGGGCCGCGCCGTCGCCAGCGCCCTGTCGTCCCTGGCCCAACAGCCCGATGCCGCGCCGACGATCACCCGGACCCTGTTCGTGGGCCTGGCCATGATCGAGTCGATCGCGATCTACTGTTTCGTCGTTTCCATGATCCTCATTTTCGCCAACCCGTTCTGGAGCCACGTGCTCACACAGACGGCGGGAAAGTAAGCCATGCTGTTCGACTGGTTCACCTTCGCGGCGCAAGCAGCCAACTTCCTGATTCTCGTGTGGCTGCTCAAGCGCTTTCTCTACAAACCGATCCTCCACGCCATTGACGAGCGGGAACAGCGCATCGCCGCCCGTCTCAAGGAGGCCGAGGCCACGGAAGCCGCGGCCCGTAACGAACGCGACGCTTTGCAGCGCGCGAACGACGATCTGGCGCAGCAGCGCGAGACGCTCCTGAACAAGGCGCGCGAGGAGGCCCAGACCGAACGCCAACGCCTCATGGAACTGGCGCGACAGGAGGTCGACACGCTCCGTGCAAACTGGCATCAGGCATTGGAGACGGAGCAGGAAACCCTTGCCCGCGAGCTCACTGCCCGGGCCCGGACTGAAGTCTTCGCCACCCTCCGACGGGCGCTCGGCGACCT
>Ga0073936_10008788_pt1 | contig 12704 bp, 16 predicted proteins | sample AliMusrvi5mmetaG_FD_87041 | JGI IMG/M metagenome (GOLD analysis project Ga0073936, IMG submission 87041) | Freshwater lake bacterial and archeal communities from Alinen Mustajarvi, Finland, to study Microbial Dark Matter (Phase II) - Alinen... | ecosystem: Environmental > Aquatic > Freshwater >... | reverse complement strand
AGAATGCCCAGGACCCACGCCAGGGCCGTCCAGACCCTCGGGCCGGCCGTCCCGCTGACCAACAGAGAGCGCATCGTCTCAACCACCGGCGTCATCGGTTGATTCTCGGCAAAGCCCCGCAACAGAGGTGTCATCGAGGTCGTCGGCACGAATGAGGGGCTGATGAATATGAGCAGGATCAGGATGTAGCTGAACGCGCCAGCTCCCTCCATCGTCTTCGCGAGCAGGCCGAAGAAGATGGCGAGCCATGTGGTCGCGAGCGTGAACAGCACCAGGATCCCGGCGAAGACCAACCATCCCGCCGCGCCGGCCTGTGAGCGGAATCCCATCGCGACTGCCACCAGCAGGACGAGCACTGATGAGACGAGGTTGGACAGGGTGGATGACGCGACCTGTCCGCCCAGGATCGACGACGGCGCGACCGGCATCGTCCTGAAGCGATTGATGATGCCGCTCTGCACGTCCATGTTGAGACGAACCGCGGCGTAGGCGATGCCGCTGATGACCGTCATGACGACGATCCCCGGGACGATGAAGGTGATGTAGCTCACGGAGCCCGTCTGGTGAGCCAGCGCCCCACCCAACACGTAGACGAACAGAAGCATGATGGCGATTGGCATCACAAGCACGGTGATGATCGTGTCCGGGCTTCGAGTGACATGCCGAAGACCGCGCTTGGCCAGCGTCCAGGTATCTGCGAGCGCGCGCATCATTCTGCCTCCCGGTCGGTGCTGCCGGTTATCTTGAGGAACACGTCGTCAAGCGTGGCCACCTTCTGGGAGAACTCGGCCGGCTCGATCCGAGCATCCCTGAGTCTCACGAAGACGCCGGCCACCTCCGCCACGGAGCCATCCGTGGCGATCGTCAGAGTGGGACCCTCGTCCTCCGTGAGCTCGTAGCCGGAGCGAAGCAGCATCGATGCGGCATCGCGGCTGTCCTTGTCACTGAAGGTCAGCTCGATCAGTCCACCCGGCACCAGCTTCTTGAGTTCGCCGGCAGTTCCGCTGGCGACGATCTTGCCCTGGTGCAGGACCGCGATGGTGTCGGCCAGCTCATCGGCCTCTTCGAGATACTGCGTCGTGAGGAAGACCGTCGTTCCGCCTTCGGCCAGTGAGCGGATGGTCCGCCACATCTCATTGCGGGCCTCGGGGTCGAACCCGGTGGTGGGCTCGTCCAGGAAGACGACCGAGGGAGCGCCGATCAGACTCATGGCGATGTCGAGACGTCTGCGCATCCCGCCGGAGAACGTGGAGACACCGCGATCAGCCGCTTCCTCCAGTCCGAACCGGCGCAAGAGCTCCGACGCGGTCTCCGCGGAATCGCGAACGTGGCGCAAGTCGCCGATCAGCAGCAGGTTCTCGCGTCCGGTCAGTCGGTCATCGACGGCAGCGAACTGGCCGGTCAGACTGATCTCGTTGCGCACCTTGTCCGGGCTTGCGGCAACGTCGTGGCCGGCCACCGTGGCCGTGCCGCCATCGGCCCTGATGAGTGTCGTCAGGATGTTGATCGTCGTGGTCTTGCCGGCGCCGTTGCTGCCCAACAGCGCGAAGACCGTCCCCCTCGGGACGCTGAAGCTGACATCCTTCAGGACTGAGACGTTCTTGAACGACTTGCGAAGTGACCTGACTTCGATCGCTGCATCCATGGCCAGTCTCTGCCTTCCGCGTGAGATCGGCGACCCGCGGAGCGTAACATCACATTGTTCTGCTGTCAACGATTGAGCCGCCGAGGCGTCGCACGGGTCTGCTACACTCAGCCGACCCCCTCCGCCGCCTCGCATCTGAGCCGGGGTACAGACTGCGCATCGAACATCGCCGCATCGGCGGCGTGAGAAGGACTCTTTGATGCCCGCAACCACCGTCGGCCTCCCGCGCTCCCTCTTCTTCCACACCGAGGGCACACTCGTGCGCCGATACCTCGAGGGCATCGGCGTGACCGCTGTGATGAGCCCTCCCACTGACCGCGGCATCCTCGAGGCCGGCCTGAGCCTCGCGGTCGACGAGACCTGCCTGCCCATGAAGATCCATCTCGGGCACGTCGCGGCGCTGCGCGGGAAGGTCGACGCGGTGCTCGTCCCGCGTTACGGCGTTCTCGCCTCTTCGTTCGGCGAGATGTGCGTGAAGTTCTGGGGCGCCTACGACATCACGCGCAACGTCTTCCCCGACCTCGAGGTGCTGAGCTACGACGTCGACCGCATGTACGGGAACCGCGAGCGCAAGGCGCTGCTGGGGCTGGGGCGCGAGCTCGGCGCGTCGCACATGGCCGCTTCCCGCGCGCTCCGGAACGCCCGCCGCGAGGTCGCGAGCGCGAAGGCCTCGCTGGTCGCCGGGCAGACCATCCTCGAGGCGGAGGCGGACCCCGGCGTCCCGAGGATCCTCGTCGCGGGGCACACCTACATCCTCGACGACCGGCTGATGGGCACGCCCATCCTCGATCTCCTGAAGGCCGAAGACGTCACCGTGCTGCGCTCCGACCGTGTGCCGGATGTGAAGAACCTGCGCAAGCGCGCCGTCGAGTTCTCGCCCGGACTGAAGTGGGCCTACAACCGCGAGCAGCTCGGCGCGATCGCCACGATGCGCGACCAGGTGGACGGGATCATGGTCCTTCTGAGCTTCCCCTGCGGGCCCGACTCGCTGGTGGCCGAGCTCGTGCAGCGCAAGGTGCGCGACGTCCCGATCTGCGTGATCGTCCTCGACGAGTTGACCGCTACCGGCGGGCTGAAGACGCGGGTGGAGAGCTTCTGCGACATCGTCAAGATGCGGAGGGCCGGGTGAGCGCTCCGCGCCGCATCACGTTCCCTCACATGGGCGATTACTGGGTGCCCCTCAAGCGCATCGCGCAGCTGAGCGGGGCCGATGTGGTCGTGCCGCCACGGATCACCCGCCACACGATCGACATCGGCGCACGCTACAGCCCCGAGTTCGTCTGCGTGCCGTTCAAGTACACCCTCGGCTCCTTCATAGAGAGTCTGGAGGCGGGAGCCAATGTCGTGTGTCAGGTGTGTGGCGGCTGCCGCTTCAGCTACTACGCCGAGGTGCAGGAGGCCATCCTCCACGACCTCGGCTACGAGTTCGAGTTCCTGAGCTTCCAGGGCGGCGGCAACATCCTCGAGGTCATGCTGGAGTTCCAGCGCAAGGCCGCACCGCACACGCCCGTCCCCAAGATCGCCAAGGCCTTCTTCGACGCGTTCCGGATGGCCGAAGCCATCGACGAGGTGCAGGGACGGATAAGGCGCGACCTCGCGTTCGAGGTGGAGACGGGCTCGCTCCGTCGTGTGGAGACCGAGTTCCTGCGGCAGCTCGACGCCACGACCACCCCGCGGCAGGTCACCGAGCTGCGCCAGGAGACGATGCGCCGGCTGGACGAGGTGGCGGTCGACCGGCCGGAGCGGCCGCTGCGCGTGGCGGTGGTGGGCGAGCTCTACGTCGTGATGGAGCCGTACTCGAACAGCCGGATCGAGAACGAGCTGGCGCGCAACGGCGTCGAGGTGCATCGCCCGCTCGACCTCACGACGCTCATCCGGCACTCCGTGGGACACCGCAAGCACATCCGCGAGATGATCCGGGGCGCGGACCCGTATGTGACGCGCCACATCGGGGCCGAGGGCACCGAGAGCGTCGCGCGCACGCTCGCCGCGATCCGCGACGGCTACGACGGCGTGGTGCACCTCAAGCCGTTCGGCTGCATGCCGGAGGTCAACGCCATGGCCGCGATGCAGCGCATATCGCGTGAGCACACGTTCCCGATACTGTTCGTCAGCTGCGACGCCCAGTCCGCCGAGGCGGGACTGCGCACAAGGGTGGAGGCGTTCGCGGACATGCTGCGGATCCGAGAGGCCGGGGTCATAGATGCGTAGAGGGTTCCTGGGTGTCGACGTCGGCTCCATCTCCACGAAGGCCGCGGTCCTGAGCGAGGACGGCGAGGTGCTCGCGTCCTCATACCTGTGGACGGAAGGCAACCCCGTCGGCGCCGTGCGGCGTCTTCTCGAGGAGATCGAACCGCAGTGCGCCGCCTGTGACGTCGAGGTCGTGTCGGTGGGGACGACCGGCTCGGCGCGCGAGCTCATCGGCGCGATGCTCTCGGCTCAGACGGTCAAGAACGAGATCACCGCGCACGCGATGGGCACATTGTCGAAGAACCCCGAGGTCCAGACCATCCTCGAGATCGGCGGGCAGGACTCCAAGATCATCATCGTGCGCGACGGCGTCCCGGTGGACTACGCGATGAACACGCTCTGCGCCGCGGGCACCGGCGCGTTCCTCGCGGCGCAGGCGCGCCGCCTCAACATCCCGGTCGAGGAGTTCGGCGAGAGGGCTTTGCGCTCCACCAAGCCGACGCGGATCGCCGGGCGCTGCACGGTCTTCGCCGAGTCCGACCTCGTCCATAAGGCGCAGGTGGGACATCCGGTCGACGACATCATCGCCGGCCTGTGCACGGCGATCGTCGAGAACTACCTCAACAACGTGGGCAAGGGCAAGGAGATCAGGAGCCCAGTGGTGTTCCAGGGCGGCGTGAGCAAGAACGGAGGCGTCGTCAAGGCGTTCTCGGAAGCGCTCGGATGCGACATCGGCGTGGACGAGAACGGTCATCTCATGGGAGCGATAGGCACCGCCCTGCTCGCGCAACGCTCGGGTCGCGAAGCCCCCTTCGACTTCTCGGTCGGCTCGGACGAGTTCGAGACGCGAGGGGTCGACTGTGGCGGCTGCGCGAACATGTGCGAACTCGTGCTGGCGACTCGGGACGGACGCCTCATCGACGCGTGGGGCAACCGCTGCGAACGCGGGCTCGTGCGCGCCGCGGCGCTCGTGGAGAGCGCCTGAAGCGACCGGCGTCGGCCGCGGGGTGGTCTTGCGCGATCAGCGGCGGTGGGCGGAGTGCTGCGCCATCCACGCCTCGTGTTCGGGCGTCGGCTCGCCCACGACGTACAGGAAGTGGTAGAGGCTCGAGTCTCCCACGTACCTGAACCGGCGCTTCATGTCCGCCACGGTCGCTTCATAGCCGCCGTGCGAACGGAGATACCCGCGGAAGCCGCCGTGCTCCGCATCAAGCTCCATCATGGTCGCGGCGTTCGACACGGTGGCCTCGATCTTCGCCCGGTTGCGCACGATGCGCCGGTCCTGCTCGAGCGTCTCTATCTCCGGCGGCGTCAGCCCCGCGACCCACGCGGGGTCGAAGCCGTGGAACGCCTCTACGAAGCCGGGCCACTTGGATTCCACCACCCGCCACGAAAGGCCCGCGTCGAACACCGCCTTCGTGAGCGCCTCAAGGTAGTCCGCAAGACTCTGCGGCGCGATCCTCTCCGGAGGTCCCTGCATGACGACTCCCTCCCGATCCTCCCGCGAGCATCCGCGGGTATGCTTCATGCGCGAAGGAGTTCGTACCCCGCGGGATGGGAGCCTAAAGACGATGACGGCGCTGATGACCACACGGGAGCGTGCGTGCGAGGCGATGCGGCGGCTCGGCGAGATGTACCCGCAGGCCCACATCGCGCTCGACTACGACGACCCCTGGCACCTGCTCGTCGCCGTCATCCTGTCGGCGCAGACCACCGACGTCGGCGTGAACCGCGTGACGCCGCATCTCTTCGAGCGGTTCCCGAACCCGCAGGACCTCGCAGGGGTCGACGTGACCGAGGTCGAGGGGATCGTGCGGCCGACAGGCTTCTACCACAACAAGACGAAGTCGATCATGGCTGCGGCGCGCATGGTGACGACCGAGTTCGACGGGCGCGTTCCGGACACGATGGAAGACCTGATGCGACTGCCTGGAGTCGCGCGCAAGACGGCCAACATCGTCATCAGCAACGCCTACGGCAAGGTCGAGGGCATCGCCGTGGACACGCACGTGTTCCGGCTCGCGCATCGCCTGGGGCTCACCGAGGAGCATGACCCCGACAAGGTGGAGCGCGACCTGTGCGCGCTGCTCCCCAAAGACCAGTGGTTCCATGTGAACTACCGCTTCATCGACCACGGCCGGGCCGTTTGCACCGCCAAACGTCCGGCATGCGGCGCGTGCAAGCTCTCCGACATCTGTCCCAGCGCGTTCCAGGTCCCGAAGTGGCGCCAGGAGCTCTGAGCGGCAGTGCCCGAGAGCGCGTGCGGCGGGCGCCGTCCGCCTAGTGGACGAAGTACGCGAGGATCGCGGCGACGAACACGCCGGGGAGCAGGTTGCCGACCGGCAGCCGCTTGATGCCCATGAGGTCCAGCCCGATCGCGGCGATCAGCAGACCGCCGGCGGAGGTCATCGTTGCGAGCACGGGCAGCGTGAGATACGGCGTCACCGCGGAAGCGGCGATCGTGATCCCGCCCTGGTAGATGAGCACGGGGATCACTGAGAGCCCCACCCCGACGCCGAGCGTCGTGGCCAGGACGATGGACGCGATCCCGTCGAGCAACGACTTGATGTACAGGGTGAGCGACTGCCCGGCCGCATCCTGTATCGCCCCGAGGACCGCCATCGCCCCCACACAGTAGAGGAGCGAGGCGGTGACGAACCCTTCGACGAGGTCGTGGCCCTTCTCGCCCGGCTCCTGCGGCTTCCCCGGGGCGATCAGCGGAAGGCGTCCCGCGATGCCCTGCAGCCACTGCCCGAACCGCTCGAGGCGCCACTCGAGCCGGATGAGCTCACCGATCATGCCGCCTATCACGAGTCCGCCGATCACGACGAGCGCATTGGGATGGTACGGGAGCGCGCCCGTGTAGTGGAGGGCCGTGGCGTCGATGCGCGGTTCGATCGCCATCTGGAGACCCACTCCGAAGGTGGCGAGCCCGATCGCGGTCATCGCGATGGAGCGGACCCGCTCGGGGACCAGACGGCCGAAGAGCAGACCTATCCCGGTGCCTGCGAGTATGGCGACGATGTTGACGAGCGTTCCGCGCAGCAATCTACGTCTTCCTCCCCGGCTCCTTGCCGTCAAGCCAGATGTCCCTGAGCTCCTCGGTTATGCGCTCGTGCCCCGCCGGCAACTCGCCGTGTCCTTCGCGAGGTCCACGCCTCACGGCCCTTCTCATCGGCGCCGCCTCGAAGATCGTCGAGACGGGGAGCATCACCGTGGAGCGGCCCTTACGCTCCCTCACGCGCGACTTCAGTTCGCGATCGGCGGTGACGACCGCCACCGGTCCCGGCTCCGACTCCGCGATGCGCACGATGACGTCGTCGGCGCTCTCGTCCAGCGAGAACCGCGCCTCCACGCCGCCGGTCGACTCCTCGCCGGCGTGGAATCCGCGGTCCCACACGACGACGATGCGGCCGCTTCCCAGCAGGCCGGCCCCGCGAGCCCCGAGCCGCCTCATGAGTTCGAGGCGTTGCTCGTCGGGGAGCAGGTGACGCGTCGCATCGTCCGCACGGGTCACGTTGTAGCCGTCGACGAGGAAGAGCATGTCCGCCATCCTACGCCAAGGCCGCGAGGCGGCGCGAGCGTCAGCGGCCGCTCGCAGCCCTCTCCGTCTCGCTACTTGAGGGCTTCGGGACCGCCCGAATCCGCGATCAGGTCAGAGACCGTCACGATCTGGAAGCCTTCGCGCCGGAGCTCCGGCAGGATCAGCACGAGCGCGGCGTAGGTCTGTGGCCTGCCCCAGTGCCCGAGGATGATCTCGCCCGGGCGCAGGCCCTTGATCGTGCGCTTGTAGAGCTGGGCCGGGGTCGCTGACTTGCTCGTGTCGGCCATGGAGCGGCTCCACAGAACGGTGCGATAGCCCATCGACGCGGCCACCGCGTCCACCCGCTTGTTGGTCGTGCCACCCGGAGGGCGCAGATACGGCGCCTGGTCGCCGGTCACTGCTGAGATCGCCCGCTGGCACTTCGAGAGCTCGGTGCGTACCTGCGCATCCGTCGAGTGCCGAAGACCCGCGTGGTCCCAGGTATGGTTCGCGATCTCGAAACCGTCGCGCTTCATCCGCGCGACCAGGTCCGGACGGGCCTTGACCATCTGCCCGATGAGGAAGGTCGTGATCCGGATGTGGTCATGTTCCAGCAGGGCGAGGATGCGAGGATCGAACGGGACGCCGTCATCCAGGGTGAGCGCGACCCACTTGTGCGCGGGATGCAGCATCGAGATCACGACGGGCTTCACTGCCGGCGGATCGGGATAGCGCAGCGCGTAGCGCGCCACGGCCCCCGTCGAGCGCGGCGAGAGTGCGGATGTGGCCTGTGCGGAGGCCGGCGTCGCCGTTCCAGGCGACGCCGGAGGTACGGGAGTCGAGGCCGCGGAAGCCGTGCTTGCCGAGGCCGTCGGCTCCCGGGCGCCGACGGTTGGCGCGGGGGTCGGCGAGCGGTGCGGGACGAGCGCCCAGCCAACGCCCAAAACAGCCGCGAGCACGACAAGAGCGCCCACGGAGATCGTCACGCGCAAGCGCCGCTGCCGCGCGCGCTCACGCTCGGCACGCAGGGCACGCCGGGCCGAGGCGCGCTCCTGCTGCTCCTGGTCCGAGAGCTCCACGAGCGGGTTGGCTACTCGGCCTTGGCTTTGAACGCCTTGCCGATGCTCTCGGCCATCGTGACGAACTCCGAGGGCATGAGCACGATCGTCGTGGTGTTCTGCTCGGACCCCACCTCGGTGATCATCTGCATGCGCCGGAGCTCGAGCGCGAGCGGGTTCTTGGTGATGATGAGGGACGCGTCGGCGAGCTTCTGAGCAGCTTCCTGCTCGGCCTCAGCCTTGATGATGCGGGCGCGCTTCTCGCGCTGCGCCTGTGCCTCCTGGGCCATCGCCCTCTGCATCTGCACGGGGATCTCGACGTCCTTCATCTCGACCATCTCGACCTTGACTCCCCAGGGCTCGGTCGCGGCGTCGACCACTTCCTGCAGCGCGCCGTTGATCTTGTCGCGCTCCTTGAGGACCTCGTCGAGGTAGTGCTGGCCGATGATGTTGCGCAAGGACGTGAGGGCGACCTGATAGGACGCGGCGTAGTAGTTCGCGACCTTTACCACGGAAGCGACCGGGTCGACGATCTTGAGCCACACGACCGCGTTGACCTTGACGGTGACCGAGTCCTTCGTGATGGACTCCTGGCTCTCCATGTCGACCGTCACCGTGCGCAGATCCATCTTGCGCTGGGTCTCGACGCCCAACGGGATGAGCCAGTAGAGACCGGGGCCGCGCGCTCCCCGGAGACGCCCGAGCCTGAAGACGACAGCGCGCTCGTACTCGTTGGCCACGCGCAGTCCGGAGATCAGGACCAGCGCGATCACGATCACGACGATACCGATGGTCGGACCTATCAGGAGGTCCATCTCAGCTCCCTTCACATCGCGCAGCCTGGACCGGCGCGCTCATCGACGAGTATATGCCCGGGCGCTGTCAGCAGGACCGCCCGCGCGAAGCCCCGTGCGCGCTCAGTCGCGTGCCTGGACGCTGGCCGCGCCCTGGGGCGACACCGACAGTGTCAGGCCCTGAGTCTCGAGGCGCTGTTTCACGCTCAGCAGCCACTCCGCGACCGGCGCGCCGCCCTCGAGGAGCTCGAAGTGCTGGACGGCGCAACCGTCCTCGTCGACCCCCTCGACGAGGCCCAAGTGGTCCACGAGCCTCCAGTAGACGCAGGACTCGCCCTCGCACTCGATGCCGCCAAGGCCGTTCGCGGCCCTCAATCCGCACTGCTTCACGTGTGCCGCCTCCGACGCCGGACGATCCTTTCGTGCATCTTGACAGGTCCACTCGCCAATCATGAATGGCAGCCGCACGAGCGGCGGCACCCGGGCGAGAAGAGACGGATCCCCACGGCCCGGACTCACGCCTCCGACATGCCTCGACCTGGCCCCGGCTCCACGTGGAGAGACACGGCGACGAGGTCATCGCCAGGTTGCGCGAACCAGCAGCCAGCCTGACCGGGAGCCACGGAGCCCCCGACGGCCGGAACCCGTCCTACTTGACCACGATCTCGCCGGTCATGGACGGGTGGATCGTGCAGTGGTACGGGAACGTCCCGGCCTTGGAGAACTGGTGCGAGTAACTCTTGCCCGACGCCATCGGACCGCTTCCCCAGTTGCCCGCGTCGTCGGCGAGGTTGTGCGTCATCGGGTCCTGGTTCACCCACGTCACGGTGCCGCCGACCGCGATGGTCACCGTCGCCGGCTGGATCGCGATGTTCCTCAGGGTCACCTGAGCCGTGGCCTTGGGAGTACCGGTCGACGAGGAGCCGCCTGACGGCGCCACCGTGGCACTGCAACCCACGAGAACAACGGCAACGAGCAGCGCCACGAACGCAGCAGTCGCCATAAGGTTCCTTCGCATGCCCTCCCCTTTCATCAGGTGCGAACGCATGAGTGGTTCTTACCCAGAGAGGGGTGGCGACGCGGCTCCCGCGCGCCGGCCTAGCGCTTGCGGCGGCGACCCATCACGCGACCGCCGAATGTGCGACGTCGCTTGCGGGCCACGAGGCGCCCTTCGCGGGGCACCGCACGATCGCGATAGTCGAAGCCTTCCAGCTCCTCGACCGGGATCTCCGTGTCGATGAGCATCTCGATCGCGTCGAGCTCGGGGAACTCGCGGATGTCGACGAAGGTGTACGCGGTGCCTGTCGCCCCGGCGCGGGCGGTGCGGCCGATCCGGTGGACGTAGTCTTCGGGGTTGGTCGGCACGTCGTAGTTGACCACGTGGCTGATGCCCTCGACGTCGATGCCACGCGAGACCACATCGGTGGCGACGAGCACGCGCACCTTGCCTGACCGGAACCGCTCCAACGCCTTGGTGCGCTGCTCCTGCGTCCGGTCGGAGTGCATGGTGAGCGTCGGGATGCCCGCGCGCTCGAGCCCTCGGGCGACTGCGTCCGCTCTTTGCTTGGTGCGGCAGAAGACGAGCGTCCGGTCGAAGTCCCCGTGGGCCTTCATGAGCGCGACCATCAGGTCGACCTTCTGCGACGCGTCCACCGGGTACAGCGCCTGATGGATGAGCTCGATCGGCACCGAGGGAGGCGCCACCTCCACGCGCACCGGATCGTTGAGAGTGCCCTGCACGAGGCGCAGCACCTCGGGCGCCATCGACGCCGAGAACAGCATCGTCTGGCGGGCCTTGGGCAGGGCGGCGAGGATGCGGCGGACGTCGGGCCAGAACCCCATGTCCAGCATCCGGTCCGCCTCGTCGAGGACCAGGATCTCCACGCGGTCGAGCTTCGCGTCCTTGCGTTGCATGAGATCGAGCAGCCGGCCAGGGGTCGCGACAAGCAGATCCACGCCCGCGTGCAGCGCCTTGACCTGGGTGTCGTAGGAGACGCCTCCGACGGCGGACACCACACGGTGACCCGTTGCGACCGACACCTCGGCGGCGAACCTCTCGATCTGCTGGGCCAACTCGCGGGTTGGCGTGACGACCAGCGTGCGGAGCGTGTGATCCGGAGCGGTCAGCTGCAGGGCCGGAAGCACGAACGCGGCCGTCTTCCCGGTACCCGTCTGCGCACAGCCCACGATGTCGCGCCCCTGAAGCGCATAGGGGATCGCCTCGGCCTGTATGGGTGTGGGGTCCGAGAACCCCAGGTCCTCGACAGCGGCCAGCAGAGCGGGGTCGAGTCCGAGGCCGTCGAAGCTCATCGCGGTCCCTCCAGCGCTTCCGGCATCGCAGCCACGAAGCGATCGATGTCCTCGTCGGTCGTGTCCCACGAGCAGACCCAGCGCACGATCACGCGGTCCCCTCGCGTCTCCCAGTCGTAGAAGTCGGACACGTCTCGCAGGGTGACCGCCGCGGACGCGGGCAGGGACGCGAAGACTTCGTTGGCCTCCGGCTCCCACACGAGCTCGACGCCGGCGTCACGCGCTCCCGCGGCCAGGCGAGCGGCCTTCGCGTTCGCGCTCGCGGCCATCTCGTGCCACACGCTCGACCCGTAGACGGCGGCGAACTGGGCGCCGACGTAGCGCATCTTCGAGCACAGCTGGGCGCCGCTCTTGCGCTCGAAAGCGAACCGCCCGGCGAGTCCGGGCGTGAGGAAGCAGACCGCCTCGCCGAAGACGAGCCCGTTCTTGGTGCCGCCGAACGAGAGCGCGTCGACGCCCGCATCCGTGGTGAGTGCGGCGATCGGCAGCCCGAGGGCGGCGGCCGCATTGGCGATCCGCGCCCCGTCCATGTGAAGGAACATGCCCTTGGCGTGCGCGAGGTCGGCAAGGGCGCGCACCTCTTCGGGGCGATAGACGACGCCCGTCTCCGCCACCTGCGAGATCGAGATCACCCTCGGCTGGGCATGGTGCTCCACTCCCAGCACGGACAGCAGCGGCTCGACATCGCCCGGCCGCAGCTTGCCGTCGCGCGTGGGGACCGCGAGCACCTTGCAACCGGTGAAGCGCTCGGGTGCGCCGCACTCGTCAGTGGCGATGTGTGCGCTCGCGGCGCAGACGACGGCGTCGCCGTTGCGCATCAGCGCGGAGAGAGCCGTGACGTTCGCGCCCGTGCCGTTGAAGACGAAGAACACCTCGGCGCTCTCGCCCACATGCGAGCGCACGGCCCGCATCCCGCGAGCCGTCCAGGGGTCGTCGCCGTACGCGTGAGCGTGACCCTCGTTGGCGTCAGCCAGGGCGATCAGGGCGCAGGGGTGTGCGCCGGAGTTGTTGTCGGACGCGAAGGTCCTGGACACGTGGGGTCCTCGCAGATAGGCGTCAAGTGAGGTCGGTGGGTGTGTCCAGTCTAACGTACGAGCGCGGCGGGTCCGCATGAGCGGCGGATGCCGCACGCCGCGCGGTCACTCGTAGGCGATCGCGTCGCGCACCGACACCTGCGAAGCGTT
>Ga0073936_10008787_pt1 | contig 12705 bp, 13 predicted proteins | sample AliMusrvi5mmetaG_FD_87041 | JGI IMG/M metagenome (GOLD analysis project Ga0073936, IMG submission 87041) | Freshwater lake bacterial and archeal communities from Alinen Mustajarvi, Finland, to study Microbial Dark Matter (Phase II) - Alinen... | ecosystem: Environmental > Aquatic > Freshwater >... | reverse complement strand
GTGGGGGAGTGATGAGCTGCGATTGGTGGTTAAATGGGATTGCGGGGTTGACCCGGATCGGTCAACACTCGGGCATGCCGCATCTGCGTCGTTATCCGCTCATATTCAACCCCAAGGCACGCAGCCAACGGGGGCGGCATGCCTTGCGGTTTTTGGAGGGCAAGAGTGCCAGTGTGGAACTCTTCGCCACCGCTCACGAGAACGATGCTAGCGAACTGGCGGCCCGCTTCGCCGCAGCGGGCGAACCCGTGGTGATAGCGGCCGGTGGCGATGGCACGCTCAATGCGGTGGTGCGGGGACTCGCCGGTTCCAGCACCACGCTGGGGGTATTGCCAACTGGCACCATGAACGTGTTCGCCCGCGAGCTTGGCATCCCGTGCAATTGCCTGGCAAAGTCGTACGAGGTGATCGAACGCGGATTTGTCAGGGAGATTGACCTGTTCGGGGCAAATCTAGTGCCGTTTGTGCAGATGGCGGGGGTCGGCTTTGATGCCAAGGTCATCGAGCAAACGAGTTGGGCGGCGAAGAAAGCGTTGGGACCGCTGGCCTATCTGCTAGCGGCAGTCAAGGTGCTCGGCCAGCATCCGCCGCAGATAGAGGTGATTTGCGCCGATGGTCGGCGCGAGACCGGAGTGGCGGTACTGGCGGGCAATGGGCGGCTGTATGGGGGGCCATTCGAGTTTTTTCGCAAGGCCGACAACCAGGATTCGATGTTGGACGTGTTGGTTTACAAGGAGGAGGGGTACAGGCTGGTGGTGGATTTATTGCGCGGGCTGGCGGCAGGAGGGCTGGATCTGGTGTCCTCGGCGAGCTATCTGCAGACGGCGGATTTCGTGGTGCGTTCGGCGGAGGAGGTCCCAGTGGAAGTGGATGGAGAATGGCTCGGGCGTTGCCGTGAGATCCATTTTTCGCAGGTTGGCCAGTCATTGCGGGTCCTTGCGCCGGAGTTGCCGCTGCGCCATGGATTTGTTGAGGCTCTCAAAAACTTGCTCCCCTGGCCGCGGCACGCGACCGCGCCCCCGATGGCCCCCCGCACTCCATGAACGAGGGAAGCAAACACCCGTCTCGCCGACGGTTCAAACGTCTTGGGACCATCGCGGCTGGGGTTGCAGTGGTGGCTGGCGCGGTGGTCGCCTACGCCAATATCACAGCGGTGTGGGCGTCGCGTGGACGTTTGTTTGATGATGTGACGGCGCTGCCAAAAACCCGTGTGGGGCTGGTATTTGGGACCACCGACCGGGTCAACGGTTTAGAAAACCTGTATTTCCGCTACCGCATTGATGCGGCGGAGGTGTTGTGGAAGGCCGGTAAACTCGAGACCTTCATCGTCTCTGGCGATCATTCCAGTAAGTACTACAACGAACCGGACAAAATGAGGCAGGCACTCATGGATCGCGGCATCCCGGCCGAGCGCATTATCTGCGATTATGCGGGGTTGCGAACGCTCGATTCGGTGGTGCGTGCCAAGGAGATTTTCGGGCTGGACTCGATCGTGTTCATCAGTCAGCGATTCCAAAATGAACGCGCGATCTATCTAGCCCAAGCCAATGGCATGCACGCCATCGGCTTCAATGCGCGCAACGTTGAAACCCACGCAGGCCTCAGGACCAAACTACGCGAAGTCGGCGCGCGGGTCCGGATGTGGCTCGACGTACACTTGCTGGGCACCCGCCCGCATTTCCTCGGAGCGAAAATCAAGCTGCCGGACTGACAATGGACATTCCAGCAAAGGTTGCCAGTGTCTTGATCTGACGATGTTGCTCTTTGTCGATCTCGATACTCAAGCGGCTCATGGCGGCAACGATATTGCGATTGAACATTTTGTCAAACTTGAACAATTGAATATTGGGCACACTTCCAGCTTGACCCCATCGGAATGAGGGATGAGCAATCGCTGATTGCAACATCGGATTTCGGACATGGAACGGCTATGCCCACACCGGCAAACACCGCCTCACCGCCTGTAACAGCCAAGTGAGTCGGGAGAATCACACGCCGGCTGAAGCCAGCGCTCCGAGCGCTGCGCCTCTGCCTTTTCATGCGTCTCGCAGCGACTTAAATCTCGTGGCTGTCGCCGGGCAGCGGGACGATTACCTCGGTACCGGGAAGACGGCGGTGGAGTTCTTGGCGGAACCACTCGAGGGCCGGGGCGTCGCCGTGGACAAGGAAGGTCTTTTTCGGCCGGACCTTGACGATATAATCGGCGATGGCCTCGCGCGTCGAGTGCCCGCTGAAATCAAATACCCGCATTTCGCAGTGCAGCGGCACCGGTGGATAGGCAGGATCCAGCAGCACTTCCTCGCCCGGTTGGGCGCAGCGGATGCGGCCGCCTGGCGAGGCTGGGTCCGCGTAGCCTACGAAGAACAAGCCGTGGCGCTTATTCTCCAGCACCCCTTGGCGGGCGAAATTGTTCGACACGGTTTTTTCGGTCATCATGCCGCTGGACAGAGCGTATATGCAGCCGGATACAAAAGGAATCGGGCCGCGGTTCTTGCGCGTGCCGGTCTCAAGCTCCATGTCGGTTAGAAAATTAAAGCCGGGGAGTTGTCGGCGTGACACCTTGCTGAAGTGGTCGAAGATGTGGGTCATTTTCGTGCTCAGTCCGCCGATATAGACCGGGGTTTTTTTGGGGATCAGGTGCTGGCGCTTGAAGCGGTGGAGCATGGCCAGAACTTCCTGGGTTTTGCCGATGGCGAACACCGGAATAAGCACCGATCCCTTGCGGGCGAGCACCCGGGCGATGGCCTCGGCGAACGCGTCCTCTTCGCTGGCGCGGGTGTAGTCCGGCCGCCGGACGTGGTTGCCGCGGGTGGTCTCGACGATGAGGGTATCGACCGGGGCCTCTGGAAACACCGCTCCTTTTTGCAGTGAGGCATCCTCAAAATTCACGTCGCCAGTGTAGAGGATGCGCTTGCCCCCGGCTTCGATGGTGACGCCGACTGAGCCGAGGATGTGCCCGGCGTCGTGGAAAGTGGCGCGGATGGAGCCGGTTGGGTCCAGGTCGAACGGGCGTTCGATGGCGCGCCGCTCGAAGGATTTTTTCAGTTCGTCGAGTTCGCGGTGCTCAAAGAGTGGGTACTCGGTGATTCCCAACTCGATGCGCTTGGATTGCATGACGTTGACCGAATTATGCAGCAGCGCCAGCGCCAGATCAGCGGTTTCATCGGATAGAAAAACCTTGGCCTGCGGTTGTGATTCTAGCAAAACCGGCAAGGTCCCCACGTGATCGAGGTGGGAGTGGGTGATGATCACCGAGTCGATGCTGTCATCCGCCAGCATCTCAAAATGGGGGATCGCCTCGGCCCCTTCGTGTTTCGGGTGCATGCCGGCATCGAGCACGATGCGGGCGTTGGTGGTTTCGAGCAAATAGGAATTTGCGCCGATTTCGGCGTGACGACAGAGACTTTTGAAAATCATGAATGGGGGGCGATGGCTGATGACAGTGGTGAGGTCAAGCGGGTTTGTCAACCTTGGCTTTTGACCTGCTCATTCAGCCTGAAACAAGCTGGCAAGGCATGAATTGGCGGTTTTTTCAATTTCCGGGGATATCGCTTGAGCCTGCAGGACGAACGCCTTGATACTGGCTGCGGCCCGGAGAGTGTCGCCACTTGACAGCACAGCCAGATCCGCATTCCCTTTTCCCCCTACATGAAACTCACCACTTACACCGGCGGCGTCTGCGCTACCAACGGCTATCTTGTGCAAACACCCGATGGCAACTTGCTCATTGATGCGCCCGAGGGCGTCGCCGCCTGGGCCGCTGCTTGCGGGGTGCGCGTTGACCACTTACTGCTCACCCATCAGCACTTCGATCACGTGCTGGACGCTGCCGCGTTGCAGGCCGCCGGCACCCGGCTCTACGCCATGGAAGATTTTTCCGATGAGTTCACCTTGGAATCCTTGAGCCGTAAGTGGGGCATGCCGATTCCGATTGCCCCCTATCGGATCGACCAGCGCCTGCTGGCCGCCCCGCCCCGTCCGCTGGTATTGTGCAGTTTGCAATTCTCCCTCTATCACGTTCCCGGTCATGCCTTGGATAGCCTGGTGTTCTATCTCCCGGATCACGAACTGGCGTTCTCCGGCGATACCCTATTTGCCGGCTCCATCGGCCGCACCGATTTGCCGGGCGGCAGCCACCAGATCCTGCTAGATGGAATCGCCCGCCATTTGCTCACCCTGCCGCCGCAGACCCGCCTGCTGCCCGGTCACGGCCCCGCCACCAGCGTCGGCGAGGAAGCCGCCACCAATCCTTACCTGACAAATTGCAATATTTACCAGTGAATGGTTTTGAAAGTTTTTCTGCGGTCGTGGGTGTTAGCTTGCCGCGATGATATTTCCGATTTTGATTGATGCGCCGCGCCGCGTCTGTGCGATCCTGCTGCTCGTCGGCATGGCGGGTTTTTCGAGTCTGCCGGTGCTGGCCGCCGACGCCAAGCTGCGTGTGCTGATCCTGAGCGGGGCTAACAACCACGCATGGCAGCAGACCACCCCGGTGATCAAAGCCGCGCTGGAAGACAGCGGACGGTTCAGCGTGGATGTCGAGGAAAACGTGGCTGGCATGAAACCACAAGCGTTTGAGCCCTACGCGGTGATTCTCAGCAATTTCAACACTTTCGGCAAAGATGCGTCGGTGCCGGTGTGGGATGCCACGATGAAAAATGCCTTCATCGAGCACCTGCGCAAGGGGCATGGACTGGTCATTGTGCATGCCGGCAGTTCGATGTTTTATGATTGGCCGGAATTCCAGCAACTCGCCTGCGGGTCATGGCAGGCAGCCACCGGTCACGGTGCCATTCATGTTGATCGGATCACCTTTACTTCGCAAAAAAGCCCGATCACCGCCGGGTTGGAGCCGTTTTGGATCCGCGATGAGTTCTGGCAAAACACCGGCGTGGCTGCCGGTGCCAAGGCGCTGGCCACCGCCCCGCCTCCGATCTCATCTGACACGAGTGTTCAGGATCCCGCCAAACATGCCAACATTCTTTTCACCACCGAAGCGGGCGGTGCCCGCGGCTTCGCTATCTTCCTCGGCCACGACGCCACCGCTATGCATAACACCGCTTGGTGCTGCCTGCTCCAGCGCGGCACCGAATGGGCTGCCACTCACAAAGTCACCCTGCCACCCGCCAAGGATTGGCCCGCAACCCAAGCCGATGCCGAGCGCATGGCAAAATGAAACGCGAGCGGGTCTCCTGATCTAGCAACACAACAGCAATCCACCCCCAACCACCAATCCTATATGAAAATCGGCTGCTTCGCCCTCATCCAACCGTTCTCGCCTATGCGGCGCCAATTCGAATTGATCCGTGAACTCGGCTTCGATTACGCTGATCTAACCGATAATCACGACGGTGCCACCCTCGGCACCGAGTATGGCTTTTCCGCCTCGTTCAGTCTCGACTCGCATCCGGCCACCATCATGGAAATGGTCAACGAGTTCAACCTCACGCTCACCAGTGTGTGCGCTCATGCCAATCTGCTAGATCCGACCTCGCCGGACCGTTACGGTACTGCCGAGATCATCAAGGCGATCAAACTCGCGCATTTCCTCGGCGTCAAACAAGTCATCACTACCGAGGGCGACCCGAAAACCGCTTTCGGTCATCACCTCAGCGATGCGCAACGGATTTTTTCCATCAGTGAGAAACTTCACGAACCGGTGCGCTGGGCGAAGGCGCTGGGTATCGAGCTTTTGTTGGAGCCGCACGGCATCCTCACCGACACCGTGGACGGCATGACCCGCATTCTCGATGCACTGGGCTACGAAGATACCGTCGGCATCAATCTGGACACCGGCAACTCGTGGCTCGGCGGCGGAGATCCGCTTGAGTTCATCAAGACCTTCGGCCCGCGCATCAAACATGTGCATTGGAAGGATATGCCTGCCGAGTGCCTGACCACGCGCGGTACCCAGTTTGGTTGCGGCATGGGCCTCATCGCTCTAGGCGAGGGCATCGTCGGTATCGAGGCAATTGTTAAGGAATTGTTAGCCAGCGGTTTCGACGGTCCCACCACCCTCGAGATCGCCGGCGAGGATGCCGTCAAGCTCTCCGCCGCCCGCCTGCGTGAGTGGTCGGCATAATGCATAATCCGGGCAAGCCATGTGCGGTGAGTTAAGAAGCCACGACCTTATTGTCGTGGTTTCTTAATCTGAGGCCAAGCCCTGATGCCGATTTGGCGTTACCACAGAGTTCTGGATTTACGGCGTCCCTATATCGCAGGGCATGCGGTGGGAGTGGGTATAGACGAGGGTGCAGGCACCGGACCACAGGGTGGCGAGCAGCGGCGCGGCAATCTGTGGCGCGTGCGCTGCCAAACCTAGCACCGGTGCCCATGCCGCCACCAATCCCAGAGTGGTGAACCACAACACGAGTCGCCGCCAAGTGCCCGGCACCCCGAGCATGGCAAAGGCCAGGGCGTAGCTGAGCAACGCCGTTGCCAGCCACGGAGCCCAGATGGGCAGGGTTTTGGCAAATCCCGCCGCGCCCTCTGGTTGGATGGCTCGGCTCAATAAACGCGCGGCCGCGGCGTCAGCCATGTCCGTTAGGCCAAGGGCCGCGAGCCCGACAGCTAGCACCAGCGCCAGGCTGCCGATGAAAGCGGTGGTGGCTAGGACATGGCCTGGAACTTGGTGGAAGTGGTTTGAAGGCATCGTCTCGGGCTGAGACTAGGGCAGCGGTCGCAACAATCAAGCGTGCGCTTTGGGTTTGCAATTTCCACAGGGCTCTGAGGGTAAACGAAAAATGGCAAGCTCCTTGACACTGGGAGCATAATAATCACACTTTGTGACATGCGAACGAATGTCAGCAGTCTGCTGCGTGAATTGATGCAAGGTCTCACAAAATCTGGCGGGTTACACGAGGTCACGATCATCCGATCCGGAGGGACCAACCCATGAATGAGCCGCGTCCACAATCACCGCAGGCGGCATCTCTCCGGGAGCGGGCGGAAAAGTTCTTGCGGGAACCCATCGACAGCACGCTGGAGAATCCCGATGCGATGTCGCCGGAAACCCTGCGGACCACGCTCCACGAGCTGCGCGTTCACCAGATCGAGCTGGAAATGCAGAACGAGGAGCTGCGCCGGGCGCAGACCGAGCTGGACGCGTCGCGCACCCTCTATTTCAACCTCTACGACCTGGCCCCGCTCGGTTATTGCACCGTGAGCGACAATGGGCTCATTGTACGGGCCAACCTCATGGCGGCAACCCTGCTGGGCACGGAGCGCAGCGGGCTGATCGGGAAGCGCTTCTCGTCCTTCATCAAAAAGAACGACGGAGACGTTTTTTACCTCCTGCAGAAACGGCTCGTTGAGACCGGCGAACCACAGGTCTGGGAAATGCGGATCGTCCGGCCGGACGGCGTGATGCTCTGGTTGAGGATGGACGTTACCACGACACAGGCAGACGACGGGTTGCCGTTGTTTCAGGTCGTCCTGATCGACATCACCCGGCGAAAGCAGTCGGAGGAAGACCGGCTGAAACTCCAGACCGCCGTCGAGCAAAGCGCCAACACCGTCGTCATCACCGACCCGTGCGGAAACATCGAATATGTGAACCCGGCCTTCGAAAAATCCACCGGGTATAGCGCAGCGGAGGCGCTGGGGAAAAATCCCCGCGTGCTCAAATCCGGCAGCCACGATGCGGCTTTTTATGAGAGCCTCTGGGCCGTCATCAGATCCGGGAGAATCTGGCGAGGCCAGATTCACAACAGGCGCAAGGATGGCTCGTTGTATTGGGAATCCGCGACGATCTCACCCGTTCTCGACGGTCAGGGCGAAATTGCCGCCTTTATCGCGATCAAGGAAGACATTACCGACCGGAAAGCGATGGAGGACAGTCGGCTCGAGGCTATGGAGCGGACCGAGGCGGCGAACCGAGCGAAGAGCGAGTTTCTGGCCATCATGAGCCACGAGTTGCGCACGCCGCTCAACGGCGTGCTCGGGTTTGCGGAGCTGCTAGCCGAAACCTCGCTCAACGAGGAACAGTTGGAGTTCGCCCGGATCATCGGCCAGTGCGGGAACCACCTCCTCCAGATTGTCAACGACATCCTCGATTTCTCCAGCATTGAAAAAGGACATATCCCGTTGGAATCTGCGCCGGTCGGCATCGCGGGCCTCGTCGAGTTATCGGTGGTCTCGAGCAGGAAAACCGCAGAGGACAAAGGGCTGGAACTCCGCTACGAGTTGGATCCCGGCCTGCCGAAGCAGATCACCGGAGATGAGCGCCGAATCCGCCAAATCCTCATCAACCTCATCGGCAACGCCGTCAAATTCACGTTGCGCGGGGCGGTAGTCGTCCGTGTGGAACCCTCCTCGTTGGCCGGTCGGCCAGCTTTGGATTTTTCCGTCATGGATTCCGGTTTGGGGATTCACGCGGAGACGATTGGCCTGCTGTTCAAACCGTTTGTGCAGGAAGACATGACACTTCACCGGCCATACGAAGGGACCGGTCTCGGGCTCGCGATCTCGCAGCGGCTGGCCGAGGCCATGGGAGGCTCGATCACGGTCGTCTCCGTTCGCGGCCAGGGCAGCATATTCACACTCCGGCTTCCCTTGGATGTCACAGCAGACACGGGCAATCCGCTCCCCACTGCGTCGTCATCCGACCGACCGGATAGGACGCCCGTCCCCTCAGAAACCAAACTCTTGCTAGTCGTCGAGGACGATCCCTTCAACAGCGACCTCGCCGGAAAAATGCTCATTTCTCTCGGGTTTCGGGCGGAATTTGCTTTCGATGGACAACAGGCAGTTGATGCCTATCGCCCGGGAAAATTTTCCGCTATTCTGATGGACATGCAGATGCCGGTGATGGACGGGCTGACGGCGGCGGGAAAAATCCGCGAGTTAGAGGGGGCATCGGGAGCGCGGGTGCCCATCATTGCGATGACGGCGAACGTGATGCCCGGCGACCGCGAGCGGTGCCTCGTCGCCGGGATGGACGACTTTCTTACCAAGCCGTATTCCAAAGCCGAGCTGGCCGCCAAAGTCGCCGGGGTTGTGTGCTCAAGCGATTTTCTGTGAGGTCTTGATAATCCTCTGAGGATCGTTTCTCTGTCCCCAGTTACACGTCACTTCACCGGGGAGAAGTCCGTCGGCTTGAGGAACACGGATTTGACGCCGTCTGGCACGGTAAGCGAGCCTCCGGCGGCCTCCTCGGAGGCTTGTTTGACAGCCACCCAGCCGGGGTCGGCTCGGAACGCGTCCCAGGATTTCTGAGCCGCAGCGGCATCCTTGTGGGCGAGGAAGTAGAGCAATGTCTCGCCTGCCGCGGGTTGGCCTGCAAGCGGCTGAAAGTAGCCGAGGTTGGTGATGCCGTGTTGGCGGAACAGGCCACACGTGTGGTCCCGGAAGCGGCTGTGCAAAGCGGCCAGCTTGCCCGCAGGCGTGGTGTAGGTGCGCATTTCAAAAAGTCGCTCGGCACCGTCGCCTGCGGCGGTGAAGCTCTGCGAGAAATCCGTTTCAGTTAGGAAGAGTTGATCGGCTTTGCTGACGAGTCGGCCGTTCTTCTCGGACGCGGCGGCAACTTTTTTCCAATCCTCGTCAGCCTGAAATTTCGCCCAGGAGGCATCGCGTGCTGCGCGGTCGGGATAGGCGAGGAGATAGATGAGAAGGTTGTCCTTGTTATCGACGGGCACCCAGTAAGCGATGTTGGTCATGCCGTGCTTTGCGAAAAGGCGGGTGGTGTGATCGCGGAAGCGGGCCATGAGCGCATCGAGTTTGCCGGGCTCCGCGTGGTAGGTCCGCAATTCAAAGACGCGCGAATCCGCAGGCTTTTCATCGGCGGTGGCGGCGGTTAAGGACAGCCCTGCGGCAAGCAAGGCGGTGGTGAAGTGCTTGGTCATTGTGGGAAGTGTAGTTGGGCGCCCGACCGCTAGCAAGGGAAACATGGCAGAGGGTTTGGCAGGATGCCAAACCCAGCCGGCAGGATGCCGGCGCTCCCCATCGCGACGCATTAGATCTGTGCAAAGGTAGAGCCTGGAGAGCGATTTTCACGCTTGATTGCGCTCGACTTGTGGGGGCGACGCGGCTAGCACTTGCGCCGATGAAATCCCGTCAGCATGGAAATTTCCCTCCGCAGGGACGCCCCGCTCCGCACGAGCGCCAAGCTCGCGAGAACCGCCACGTCCAGGCTGTCGAAAAAATCACTGCAGCGCTGGACGAGGACGAGTTGCTAGCGATTGTTGCGGCGCAGGCGGTGCCATTCGTATTGGTGCTCGATTGTGTGCAAGACCCGCATAATCTCGGAGCGATTCTGCGCACAGCGGATGCCGCCGGTGTGCATGCGGTAGTCACCACCAAAGACAAAGCCGTGGGCATCACCGAAACCGTGCGCCGCGTGTCGGTGGGCGCGGCCGATCACGTGCCGTTCGCCCAGGTGACCAATCTGGCTCGCACCATGGAAAAGCTCAAAGCAGCCGGCCTGTGGCTGGTGGGCACTTCCGATCGCGCCACCAAGTCGGTTTACGAAACCAATTTGCAAGGCCCGCTGGCCCTTGTGCTGGGGGCCGAGGAAAAGGGGATGCGCCGCCTCACCGAAGAAAACTGTGATTTTCTGGCAGCCATTCCGATGGCCGGCAAGGTTGAGTGCCTCAATGTGTCGGTGGCAGCGGGGGTCTGCTTGTTTGAAGCGGTGCGCCAGCGCAGAGTTGTTCCTCAAGCCAACCCGTGAAACCCGTGGCTCAGCATTCCGGTCCGGAGGATTCGCCCGCCCCCTCCACGCTCAGGGAACCGGTGCGCATTCTCTCGGATTTGCATCTGGCGCATCAGGTGTCGCGCATCGCACGGGTATCCGCGTTGCGGCCGCTCGTGGCGGGTGCCGGCACCCTCATCTTCAACGGCGATACCCACCAGGAACTCACCACCGCTGTGGCCGAACGTTCAGCGGAAATGTTGGACGAGTTGCGCCGCCTGTGTCTGGATGAAGGCAGCACGCCTATTTTCCTTCCCGGCAACCACGATCCCGGTTGGCCCGGGCCGGGTTGGGTGGCATTGGCAGGTGGCCGCATCATTGTAACTCACGGCGACGCATTGTTGCCTGAAGGCTCGCCATGGAAACGCGAGGTGCTAGCCGGCCGCCAGCGCTTGCTCGACTTGTGGCGTGAATACCCCCAGGCGGCCACCGATCCCGCAGTACGGCTTAGCTTGGCCCGTGCCATGGCCCGCGCCTTGCCCACCCAGGAAAAGCCGTTTGGCCGCCGACTCTGGCAACTGGCCTGGGACGCCGCATATCCGCCGCAACGGGCGCTGCGCATCTTGCAGGCTTGGTGGGGCCAGGGCGCGGCAGGGGCCGACTTTTGCCAACGCTATTTCCCGCAGGCGGAAGTGTTGATCATCGGTCATTTTCACAGGCCCGGCTGCTGGCGCAAAGCTGGCCGCCTTGTGATTAATACCGGCTCGTTCGTGAACCCCGGCCGTGCCCACTGGGTCGAGTGGCACGCCGGTTGCCTGCGCCGCGGATTGGTCGAGGAATCCCCAGACGCCTGCCGCCTCGGCAAACAGCTCAATTCTTGGCCACTTTGACCGGTCGGATCACAGCGCCACTTGAAAAAAATCCCACAGCACCTGCCGGTACACGTCGCGTTTAAACGTCGGAAGCCAATCCAAATCGAACTCATCGGGCACAATCCAACGATAGGCGGAAAACTCGCGGGCTTGCTGGTTGACGTTGACCTGTGGGGCTCCGACGACCAAACGGCACAGGAAATACGCTTGTTCCTGGCCGTGGTTGCCGTGTTTTAGGAGTTTTTTTGAGCGGACATCGGCGGGGTAGAGGTAGCGGTAACCGCCGCGTTTGGCCAACACTTGGTAATGTTGCGGCTCCAAGCCAACCTCTTCGCGCACCTCGCGAAACAACGCCTGCTCGGGCGTCTCTCCCGCATCGACGCCGCCCTGAGGAAACTGCCAAGCACCTGGCACCATCCAGCGCTCGCAGATGAGCAACTGGCCTTCAGGCTTGACTAATAGTGCCGCTACATTGGGCCGGAAACGAACCATGCGGGACGCTAAATCAGCACGCCCCGACTGACAACACCGACTTTTGTGAATCTGCAACGGATCGTGCTGGCCAAGCCGCCATTCCGCCGTTATGATGCATTCCGCCATGAAAGCCACGCTCCTTCCTGTCCTTGCCTGCCTGCTCATCGCCACCACCAACGCGCCGGCCCAAAGCGCTCCGGCAAACCCCACCCCAGCCGGTGCCGCCGCCACGAAAAGCACTGAGACCGACGGAACCACCGCTTCTGGGTGGCCAATCTGCCAGGGGGCCAGTACATGGTGGCTCTCGATCACCTCACCGCCATTAGCCGTCATACTTATGCCATTCCAGAGGCGGGCCTCATCGTCGATGAAGTCACCGTCGATACCAACGGCCAAGGCTTGGCTCGCTTTTACTATGCCAGCCCCCTCACCGAAGGAGTGAACAACAACGCCGTCGCCAACTTAACCGCCCGGGCCAAGGAGCTGACAGATTACGCCGGGCAGCGTGCCGGCACCGATCTTCACAAGATGGTGATCAAGAAATACCCGGAGACCACCCATGCCCGTTCAATCGAATACCGCCTGCTCTCCGCTGATGAACTCGGCGCGCTCTACGGCAGCGTCAGTTCCGCCTGGCAAACCGGGCGCGGCAGAGTGTTCACCATCAAGTGAGCGAGGGGAAGTGTGCAAGGTGGCGTGATCTCTGAATCGCCACTCAAGGAGTGGCGG
>Ga0073936_10008784_pt1 | contig 12713 bp, 18 predicted proteins | sample AliMusrvi5mmetaG_FD_87041 | JGI IMG/M metagenome (GOLD analysis project Ga0073936, IMG submission 87041) | Freshwater lake bacterial and archeal communities from Alinen Mustajarvi, Finland, to study Microbial Dark Matter (Phase II) - Alinen... | ecosystem: Environmental > Aquatic > Freshwater >... | reverse complement strand
TGAAGGCAGTTGCTGAAGCGGCACGTGAAGGAGGTTTAAAATTCTAAGCATTATGGCGAAAAATATTAAAAAAGTTAAAACCAGCGATCTCGAGCTTAAAGACAGGTTAGTAGCAATTAACCGTGTCACAAAAGTCACCAAAGGGGGTAGAACATTCAGCTTTTCAGCTATCGTCGTTGTTGGCAACGAAGACGGAATTGTAGGCTGGGGTCTTGGTAAAGCCAGTGAAGTAACAGCAGCCATCGCCAAAGGGGTCGATGCTGCCAAGAAAAACCTCGTAAAGGTGCCCGTTATTAACGGAACAATCCCTCATACTCAGGAAGCAAAATTTGGTGGGGCTAACGTCTTACTCAAACCAGCTTCATCAGGAACAGGAGTTAAGGCAGGGGGTGCTATGCGCGCAGTACTTGAAAGTGTTGGTGTACATGATATTCTGGCCAAATCAAAAGGATCGTCCAACCCTCACAACCTTGTGAAGGCTACATTTGCAGCATTGCTCGAATTGCGCGATGCCTACACTGTAGCAGAACATCGTGGAGTTGCGCTGGACAAAGTGTTTAACGGATAATTTTATACAAAATGGCAAAAGTTCGTATTACACAATACAAGAGTGCAATTGGCGCTACAAAGGCTCAAAAGAAAATTATGGAGTCTTTGGGACTTGGCAAGTTGAACCGTCCGGTTGAACATGAAGCTGTCCCTGAAGTTTTAGGTATGGTAAGAAAACTACAACACCTGTTAAGGGTTGAAGAAGTTAACGAATAATATTCTTTAGATATGGAATTGCATAACTTAAAACCTGCAGAAGGTTCCACCAAGAAAGAGAAACGGATCGGTCGCGGACAAGGCTCCGGTCATGGTGGTACTTCAACACGAGGACACAAAGGTGCCAAGTCAAGGTCAGGTTACAAATCGAAACGGAGCTTTCAGGGGGGGCAGATGCCTCTGCAGCGTACGTCACCAAAATTTGGTTTCAAAAATGTAAACCGCGTAGAATTCAAAGGGATTAATCTTAGTTCTTTGCAGTCACTGGCTGAAGAAGGCAGTCTTACTGTCATTGATTTTCAAACACTTCAGGATGCAGGTTTTGCCAGCAAAAACGATAAGGTTAAAATCCTGGGTAAAGGTGAATTGAAAGTGAAACTCGAAGTGAAAGCTCACGCTTTTTCAAAGAGTGCAAAAGAGGCAATTGAGAAACTTGAAGGAACTACTGAAATACTTTAATCCGGATGAAAAAACTAATCGAGACTCTAAAGAACATCTATAAGATTGAGGATTTGCGGGCACGTCTTGGAATGACATTGATGCTGTTGGCGGTTTACCGCTTTGGCTCATTTGTCATCCTTCCGGGAATTGACCCTAATCCTGCAAATTTTGAATCTTTAAGAAGTCAAACTTCAGACGGGATTCTTGGATTATTAAACATGTTCTCTGGTGGTGCCTTTTCCAATGCTTCAATCTTTGCATTGGGAATTATGCCTTATATCAGCGCCTCGATTGTAATCCAACTTATGGGTTTTGCAGTCCCTTACATTCAACGCTTACAGAAAGAGGGTGAGTCGGGTCGCCGTAAAATCAATCAGATGACACGGTATCTAACTGTTATTATCCTGGTTTTTCAGGGTTGGGCTTATTTGGCCAATCTGCGGTTCCAGCTTCCTGAAGCAGCTTTTGTAATGGGTACTTTTGCCTTTAATGTTAGTTCAACAATTGTATTGGCAGCCGGCTCCATGTTTATCATGTGGCTCGGTGAGCGTATTACTGATAAAGGGATTGGAAATGGAATCTCCATGATTATTATGATCGGGATTATTGCCAGGCTTCCTCATTCATTGGTTCAGGAGTTTGCAAGCCGTTTGGCTGAGCAGGGTAAAGGTTTTATCATGATCATTATTGAATTGGTTATCTTCCTGTTCGTTATTGCTGCTACAATTCTTCTTGTCCAGGGGACACGTAAAGTTCCTGTTCAGTATGCCAAAAGGATTGTCGGAAATCGTCAGTATGGCGGTGTTCGTCAGTATATCCCTCTGAAAGTAAATGCTGCCGGAGTAATGCCCATCATTTTTGCCCAGGCAATTATGTTTGTTCCCATTAGTCTTGCAGGGTTGTTTTCCTCTCAGACATTGAGCAGAATGATGTCTTCCTTCTCCGATTATACCGGGTTTGGATATAACATCACCATGTTTTTAATGGTCATCGTGTTTACCTATTTCTATACTGCTATTACAGTTAATCCGAATCAGATGTCGGATGATATGAAGAAAAACGGTGGTTTTATCCCTGGAATTAAACCCGGGAAGAAAACATCGGAGTATCTTGATACTGTTATGTCGAGAATTACACTTCCCGGATCTATTTTCCTTGGATTGATTACAATCCTGCCTGCTTTCGCAATGGCACTTGGGGTTAATTCAGGATTTGCACATTTCTTCGGAGGGACTTCATTACTGATCCTGGTCGGGGTTATTCTCGATACCCTTCAGCAGGTCGAAAGTCATTTGTTGATGCGTCATTATGACGGATTGTTAAAATCGGGTCGTATTAAAGGACGTACGGGCGCTTAAAAGGGATCTCCTTATTTAAGGAGTTTACCGTTTGACGAAGCATCATTTGCTAGTTAGCTGAAAAGCAATATATAATCAGATTTAATTCAATGTAAAAAGGGATTTTTCTGATGCGTTCTGTGAAAAATTTTTGAGAATCAAAGTTTTTAAGTGTTCTGAGTTTCTCTTATAGTTACTCTTCATAAGAATATGAAGAGTAACTATAAGCTGAAGTTGTTTCGTTATGATTGTTTGTCATTTATCTGCTGACAAAACAAGCGCGGCAAAGCGAAACCGGCAGTGTAATTTCTTTATAACTGTAGTTGGGGCATTTAAGGGCACAGTATTTTAGGATATTGGATCGCTCATTAATTTTGTGGACGTTATTTGAATCACCTTAATGGTGAAAAGTGAGAGTTTAAAGGTCTTTCAACAGATTACAAAATTTTGGAGAAGTAATAAGTTTCTATGTCAAAACAAGCATTTATAGAACAAGACGGAACCATTATTGAAGCATTGTCGAATGCAATGTTCAGGGTGGAGTTACAGAATGGTCATGTTATCACGGCCCATATCTCGGGCAAGATGCGCATGCACTATATCAAGATTCTCCCCGGTGACAAGGTAAAGGTTGAAATGTCTCCTTACGACTTGAGCAAAGGGAGGATATCTTTCAGATACAAAAATTAAAAAGTAGGAATATGAAAGTAAGGGCATCTATTAAGAAACGTAGTGCAGATTGTAAAATCGTCAGCCGTAAAGGGCGTCTCTACGTTATCAACAAAAAAAATCCTAAGTTTAAGCAACGTCAGGGATAATATGTTAATTTTGTAAGATTTTTAATTCGTATAAGAATATGGCTCGTATAGTTGGCGTAGATATACCGAATAACAAGAGAGGCGAAATCGCCTTGACTTATATTTATGGGGTAGGCCGTAGCCGCTCACAGTTGATTTTAGAGAAAGCCGGCGTTGATAAAAACATCAAGGTCAGTGATTGGAACGATGAGCAGTTGGGGGCAATTCGTAAAGTTATTACGGAAAGTTACAAGGTGGAAGGCGAATTGCGGTCTGAATATCAGGTTTCTATTAAGCGATTAATGGATATCGGTTGCTACCGTGGCATTCGTCATCGTATCGGGTTACCAGTTCGTGGGCAGAGTACAAAAAACAATGCCAGAACTCGTAAGGGTAGGAAGAAAACAGTTGCAAATAAGAAAAAAGCCACTAAATAATTTTAAGTAGAAATGGCAAAAAAGACTGGAGTATCAAAGAAAAGAGTAGTCAATATTGAACCTGTAGGGCAGGCTCACGTGTCTTCTTCTTTTAATAATATCATTATTTCGATGACCAATAACAATGGCGAAGTCATTTCATGGTCATCGGCTGGAAAAAAAGGTTTTAGAGGATCAAAAAAGAATACTCCCTACGCAGCTCAAACTGCATCAGAGGAGTGCGCCAAAACAGCTTTTGACCTTGGATTACGCAAGGTAAAAGTATACGTAAAAGGACCAGGTAACGGACGTGAGTCTGCTATTCGTGCAATGGCAAATGTTGGAATTCAGGTAACTGAAATCGTCGACGTAACTCCATTGCCACATAACGGATGTCGTCCACCTAAACGTCGTCGTGTATAATTAACTGGTACTTTTAAACGTAAAATCATATGGCAAGATATATTGGTCCAAAATCCAAAATTTCAAGAAAATTCGGGGAACCTATCTATGGTCCCGATAAAGCTTTTGAGCATAAAAATTTCCCTCCGGGAATGCATGGCAATAGCAAAAGGCGTAAAAAAGTTTCAGAATACGGAACTCAGTTAAAGGAAAAGCAGAAAGCCAAATACATGTATGGTGTACTTGAGCGTCAATTCCGCAATCTCTTTGAAAAAGCGCATTCCCACAAAGGGGTCACCGGTACTGTTCTTTTACAGTTACTGGAAAGTCGTCTCGATAATGTTGTTTACCGTCTTGGTATTGCACCAAGCCGCGCTGCTGCCCGTCAGTTAGTGTCTCATAAACACATTGTCATTAACGGATCTGTTGTAAATATTCCTTCATATACACTTCGCCCCGGTGAAGTGGTCAGTGTACGCGAAAAATCAAAATCGCTTGTCGCGATTACTGATGCTCTTGCTACACATCGCCACAATAAATATCCGTGGCTGGAATGGGATAGCGAAGCCAAATCTGGCAAATTTTTGAATGTTCCTGGTCGTGAAGAGATTCCGGAGAATATTAAGGAACAGTTAATCGTCGAATTGTATTCGAAATAAAAAATAATATTTAGGTTTATGGCAATTTTAGCTTTCCAGAAGCCGGATAAGGTGATAATGATCGAGTCGGACAACAAAATCGGTAAATTCGAATTTCGTCCGCTTGAGCCTGGTTATGGCATTACAATCGGTAATGCGCTGCGAAGGATTTTGTTATCGTCTTTGGAAGGGTACGCAATCACAACGATCAAAATAGAAGGGGTGGAGCATGAATTCTCTACAATCCCGGGTGTCATTGAAGATGTAACCGAAATGATTCTTAACCTGAAGCAGATTCGCTTCAAAAAGGTTGTAGATGATTTCGACAGCGAAAAAGTTTCCGTGACCATTTTTGGTCAGGATAAATTCAAAGCTGGCGATATCAATAATTTCATTACGGGATTCAGGGTTCTTAATCCGGAGTTGTTGATATGCAATATGGAACCGGATGTGAAACTTCAGATTGAGCTATCAATCGAAAAGGGTCGCGGTTATGTTCCCGGGCTTGAGAATAAGCCCTCTGAAGAAGAGTTCGGTGTTATTCCGATTGATTCTATCTTCACACCAATTAAAAATGTCAAGTACGAAATCGAGAACTATCGTGTCGAACAAAAGACCGACTACGAAAAATTGTTGATCGAAATCACTACTGACGGATCTATCTATCCTAAAGATGCCTTGAAGGAAGCTGCTAAAATTCTGATATACCATTTTATGCTTTTCTCCGACGAGAAAATTACCCTCGACTCAGATGAGAAATTTGCCAATGAAGAGTTTGATGAAGAAATTCTTCACATGCGTCAGCTTCTCAAGAACCGGTTGGTCGACCTTGACCTGTCTGTAAGGGCTTTAAACTGCCTTAAAGCAGCCGATGTTGATACTCTTGGGGAACTGGTAACTTACAATCGTAACGATTTGTTGAAATTTCGCAACTTTGGTAAGAAATCATTAACAGAACTTGATGACCTGTTGGTCAACCTCGGTTTGAGTTTTGGGATGGACATCAGTAAGTATAAATTAGACAAGGAATAATAGAAATGAGACATAGAAAGAGTTTCAATCATTTAGGCAGAACAAGTTCGCATCGGCATGCAATGCTATCCAATATGGCCAATTCACTTTTGCTACATAAGCGGATCAGCACTACATTAGCCAAAGCCAAAGCTTTGCGTGTTTATGTAGAGCCAATCCTAACGCGTTCCAAAATTGATACGACCCACAATCGCCGCGAGGTTTTCAGCCTGCTTCAGAGCAAAGCTGTTGTTACTGAGCTTTTCCGAGATATCGTATTGAAAATTGGTGATCGTCCGGGTGGTTATACACGCATCCTGAAAACAGGAAACAGACTTGGCGACAATGCAGAAATGTGCATCATCGAGTTAGTCGATTATAATGAAAATATGTTGTCTACCGGTAAAAAAGAGGTTTCAAAGAAACGCAGATCCAGAAAAAAATCTGATACTGCTACTTCTGAAGTTTCCAAAAAAGAGGTAGTTGCTCCGGTAAAAGAATCTAAAGTAGTAGAAGAACCTGCTGAGGAGACTGGAAAAGAGGATATCGCCGAATAATTCGGTTAATAGATACTTAAAAGGGCAACTTATGTTGCCCTTTTTTTTTGAAGATTTTTTCGCCTCTACCAACTTTTTTACTTTCTATTTGTTAAAATAAGAATATTTGTATAAGTGAGACAAATTCTTTATAAATAATATATATATTTGAATCAACTATTAGACAATTAAATGGACTATATTAAGAAAAAACTACTGGAAAAAGGTGAAAAAGAGCGTGCTGTTGTAAAACGGCTAATCAGCGAGTTTGGCAATGTTGTGGTAGAATCTGTAAATATTGATCAGATCCTTACAGGAATGAAGGGGATGACCAGCTTACTGACAGTTACTTCCAAGCTGGATCCTGAAAACGGAATCAGATACAGAGGTTATTCTATCCAGGAACTTCATGAGTTGCTGCCTAAAATCCATCCTGATGGTGAACCTTTACCGGAAGGGCTTTTTTATTTAATGTTACTTGGTGAATTACCTACCAAAGAGGATGCAGATTTCCTTAGCCGGGATTGGTATAACAGAAGCCATGTACCTTATCACGTGATAAAGGTTATTGAAGCCATGCCTACAACTGCCAAACCAATGACGCAGTTCAGTACCGGAATTATTTCAATGGCAACAGATTCGATCTTTCAAAAAGCTCATAGGAAGGGCATTAATAAAAACGATTATTGGGATACGACTTATGAGGATGTAATGAATCTCATCGCCCGTCTTCCTGTAATCGCTGCATACATCTATCGGCGAAGCTTCAAAGATGGTAGTTTTATAGAACCCGATCGTGATCTTGACTGGGCTGCAAACTTTGCCCATATGATGGGGTATGACGATGAAGAGATTTATCGACTTTTCCGCATGTACATGTGTATCCATGCCGATCATGAGGGTGGAAATGTATCTGCTCATGCAACCCATCTCGTTGGTACAGCTCTTAGTAATCCTTACTATTCCTATGCTGCAGGAATGCTTGGACTTGCTGGTCCTTTGCATGGCTATGCCAATCAGGAAGTTATGTTTTGGATATACGAAATGCTTAAAGTAATTGGGGATGATAAGGATGATAAAATCATTCGCGATAAGATTGAAGCTTACGTAAAAAAGACAATTTCTGAAGGAAAGGTTATACCTGGTTATGGTCATGCAGTTTTACGCGTAACCGATCCCCGTTTCACTGCGCAACAGCAATTTGCAGAAAAATATATTCAGGATGATCATCTGATCAATATTGTAAATATGCTTTATGAAATTGTGCCTCCTATTTTGAAATCTCTGGGTAAGGTTAAAAATCCATGGCCTAATGTGGATGCATTTTCAGGTGCACTTCTCCAGCATTATGGTATTTCCGAGTATTTCTTTTATACAGTAATGTTCGGCGTCAGTCGGGCTTTAGGTGTTTTAGCTCAATTGGTATGGGACAGAATGTACAATCTGCCTCTCGAACGACCTTCATCCGAAACGCTCGAATGGTTTAAGGATAAGGCTGGAATATAAATATTAGAAGAGAATATTAAAAATGGGGACAATATGATCCCCTTTTTTGTCATATAAAGGGGCTTGTTTGAGGAATTCAGGTTTTATAAATCTTATAAGGATACGGAAGATCAGGAGCACCGTTTTAGAAAATATTTGTGACTGAAAAGTATAAAGATTAGCCGGAATTTGATTATTTTTATCATCTGATAATGTTTTATTCATTAATCCACCTTAAGTAAAACTATTATTTAACGCTAAAAATTTACGCAATGAAAAGCATCAAAGGATCAAAAACCGAGCAAAATCTCCTTAAAGCATTTGCAGGTGAATCACAGGCCCGAATGAGGTATGATTATTTTGCGAAACAAGCTAAGAAAGAAGGACTTGAGCAAATCGCGGCAATTTTTGAGGAGACCTCATTAAATGAACGCGAACACGCGAAACGTTTTTTTAAATTTCTTGAAGGGGGTATGGTAGAAATTACAGCCTCTTATCCTGCTGGTACCATCGGAACTACGCTTGAAAATTTGAAGGCATCAGCAGAAGGTGAAAATGAAGAGTGGACTGCCCTCTATCCCGAATTTGCCAGAATGGCTGATGAAGAGGGTTACAAGGAAGTTGCAGCTGCGTTTAAACTGATTTCTAAAGTCGAAAAAGCTCACGAAGAAAGATATCGCACCCTTTATACAAATATTGAAGAGGGTAAAGTTTTTCAGAGGGATGGTAAGATTGTATGGAAATGCCGGAATTGTGGTTATCTTCACGAAGGGACCAGCGCTCCGTTAGTATGCCCGGCTTGCCTTCATCCACAAGCTTATTTCGAAATAAAGGAATTCAATTACTAAAGTACTGCATGTCCATTAATTATTTTAACCAATGGAAAATCTGACTCAGTTGATCAGGCGATTACCTAAGGCCGAGCTTCATCTCCATATCGAGGGGACCCTCGAACCTGAGATGATGTTTATGCTGGCAGAACGCAACAACATAGAATTAAAATTTAAGTCTGTCGAAGAATTACGGTCAGCCTACAACTTTTCGCAACTTCAGGATTTTCTGAATTTATATTATGCCGGAACGAGTGTATTGTTGAAGGAACAGGATTTTTATGACCTGACCTGGGCTTATCTCTTAAAAGCCAAAGAAAACAATATTATTCATACCGAAATCATGTTTGATCCGCAGGCGCACACCTCCAGGGGTGTGCCCTTCGGTGTTGTTATTGGTGGCATCAATCGGGCATTAATCAACGCACAGGAGAAGTTAGGTATTTCTTCACGGCTGATTATGTCATTCCTGCGCCATTTAAGCGAAGAGAAGGCATTTGCAACCTTGGAGGAATCATTGCCTTTCCGGGATATGATTACCGCCGTGGGTCTCGATTCTTCAGAACGCGGTAATCCACCTGAAAAGTTTGAAAATGTTTTCGCTAAAGCGCGTGAATATGGATTCCTTGCAGTAGCTCACGCCGGTGAAGAGGGTCCTCCCGAATACATTTGGGGAGCCCTTGATTTACTTAAAGTTTCGCGAATCGACCATGGCAACAGCTGCATGTTCGATAAAGACCTGATCGAAACACTCTCAGATAACCTGATTCCTTTGACGGTTTGCCCACTTTCAAACCTTAGATTACAGGTAGTAAAAGAAATCTCATCACATCCGCTTAAAGCAATGCTTGATAGCGGATTACGTGTAACAGTTAATTCCGATGACCCTGCCTATTTCGGCGGTTACCTCAATGACAATTTTGTAACTGTTGCTGAAGGGCTATCGTTGACAAAGGAGGAGATTGTAGAACTATCCCTTAATTCGTTTGTGGCTTCTTTCCTGCCTGAGAATTTACAGCAAGAGTACATCAATCGCCTTAAGGAAACTGTAGAAAACAGTTAGAATTTTATCAGCGAATAATTTCTTTTTTAGCAGCAAACTGAATTCTGAATGACCGGGTGATTTTATTTTCATCCCCGGAATGGGATATTCTTATCCATGCTTTTCCCACCATCGTATATCCTGTTTTATTATTTACAATGCATCTTTATCCAGTTTATCAAATTTACGATTAGATTGTTCAAAAGTTCGTAAAATATTGTAAATCAATTATAAGCATTGCATATTAATTTTAATTATATACATTTGCCGTGCTAATTAAAATTTTAACGGATGAAAAAGCTAATTGTATTTACAGGAATTGTTTTGTGTTTTAGTCAGGTGTTTGCCGGAGGTTTACTCACTAACGGTAATCAAAGTGCTCAATACATCAGGATGTTGTCCCGCAATGCATCAACCGATGTTGATGCGGTTTATTTTAACCCTGCTGGTTTGATGTTAATAGATAACGGCTTTTATATAAGCCTTCAAAGTCAGACCTTGTTCCAGACTAAATCGGTTGAAAGCGGTTTTCCATTGCTAAACAACAAAACCTATGACGGAAAATTAACAGTTCCTGTTTTTCCAACAGGATTTGCGATCTATAAAAAGGATCGTTTTGCTCTTTCATTGGGATTTGGTCCAGTCAATGGTGGGGGTAGCGCTGAATATGACGAGGGGCTGCCATCGTTTGAGAAAGACATCTCAAAACTTGTACCAGGTTTGGCAGGATTGAGTAAATTAGGAAAAACGGTCAGTGGTTACAGTGCTGATATTGCTTTTAAAGGGGAATCGGTCTATTGGGGAATACAAGGCGGAGCTTCTGTTAAGGTGAATAAAATCTTCTCTGTTTATGCTGGTTTACGTTATGTTCCTGCCACGAATAAATATACCGGCCACATCAACAATATCTCGGTAAATGTAAATGGTACGTTCAAAAATGCAGGAACTTTTCTTTCAGGTGAAGTTGTACCGGTATTACAGTCATCTGCTGCAAGTGCAAATACAGCAGCAGCAGGCGCTCAGCAGTTGATTGATGCAGGCGCCGGAGCATATACATTGGCACAGCTTCAGTTGGGCGGAAAGATTACAGTTGCTCAAAGGACCCAATTCGAGCAGGGTTTAATCCAGATTGCCGGATTAACACAAGCACAGATTGATCAAATGAATATCACACAGGTTAAGTCGACTTTCAGCTCCGGAGCTACTGCTTTAACAGGACAAGCTACTGCCCTGGATGCAACCGGAAAATCATTGAATGATAAAACTGTGGATGTAAAACAGACTGGTACCGGATATACTCCAATACTTGGTTTAAGTATTAAACCAAATGATGATTGGAACATTGGTTTCAAATATGAATTTAGAACAAGTTTGACCCTTACAAACGCAACTACTGCCGATGGGACGAATAAGTTATTCCCTAACGGCAAAAAAACCGGTAGTGATATTCCTTCACTTTTATCAATCGGAACCGATTACAAATTATCGAAGGCATTGAAAGTTTCCGTCTCTTACAATTCGTATAATGACAAGGGTGTAGATTGGGGTAACAATATCTATGACCAGCCACGTACAATCGATCATAATACCTGGGAATTGGCTATTGGCGCCCAGTATCAGTTAATCAAGAAACTGGCGCTAAGTGCTGGTTACCTTCGTACTGAAATGGGTGTTTCGGAACAGTTCCAGAGCGATTTCAGCTATTTTAATAGTCCCGCAAACTCATACGGCGGTGGAATTGAATGGAAACCAACTCCAAAGTTTACTGTTGATGCCGGAATGATCTGTACTTTTTACGGAGATGCCAAAAAAGCATTCACCGATACCACTGTTGGCTCTTATTCTGAAACTTATAAGAAACACAACCTTGGGTTTGCACTGGGTTTGAGTTACCACTTTGGAGGAATCTAAACCAATTTAAAAAGTCCACTACGGTATAGAGGTCATTATTTATTATAAAAAGGAGAAGCGCTGTTCATCAAAACAGTGCTTCTCCTTTTTAATTTCTCTGATAAATGATGCCTATGGAAAATTATACAGGTAACTTGTAATGCAGATTAATTGTTGTTTTATTTCCTGCAATTATCTTATCATGGTTTTCCTGATAAAAAAATCTAAGCCATCTCTTAGCTTTCATTTGGTGACGAGTCGTGCACGATGCAAGAATGAGTTACGGGCATAGCCTTGCGGTAAACTGCTGATACTCCGCAGTACCGTTCATGCGAGAGGTTAATTGCTTTTTCAAGCTTGTCAACCGGCAGATCCTTTCCCCAAAATTCATAGATAATGTGCATGCTTGTATAATGAATGGGCTGTTCCTCCGACTGCTCCCCTTCGACCCTGACATCAAAATTATCAAGCTCAACCCGCATTTTAGCCAGGATAGAGACAACATCCATGGCTGTACATCCAGCCAAAGCGACCAACATTAGTGGTTTTGGCCTGGGTCCCAGATCGCGACCGCCAAATTGTTCCCCGGCATCCAGCATTATTTTATGCCCGTTAACATCTGCTTCAAACGCCATTCCATCTTTCCATGAGATGCTGATTTCCTGCTTCATTGCAATATAATTTAATTGATTGTAATGTGAATCTTTGTATTTAATGTTTGAAAAACTGCAGCTGGCTGCTGGCTACTGGCTGCTGGCAATATTCTCTTTGCATGAAGCATCTTTCTAAATTGATAATAAATAATCTTTGAAAGTTATGCTAGCCAGCCGCTGGCAGCAAGTTGCGAGCCGCATGATTTCGATCATGCTCCATTATCAGTTAATTGATACCTTCAGAACATCAAGAATCGCACTTTTAAATGTATCCTTTGGTAAGGCTCCCATTGCCATTTGAGGCTGTCCTTCTGTAGGGACAAATAATATGGAAGGGATGCTTTGAATACCGAACATCGATGACAACTCCTCTTGTTCTTCGGTATTCACCTTAAAAATGGTCAGCTTATCGCCATATTCTATCTGCAACTCTTCGAGTATCGGTGCAACAATCTTACACGGACCACACC
>Ga0073936_10008781_pt1 | contig 12716 bp, 12 predicted proteins | sample AliMusrvi5mmetaG_FD_87041 | JGI IMG/M metagenome (GOLD analysis project Ga0073936, IMG submission 87041) | Freshwater lake bacterial and archeal communities from Alinen Mustajarvi, Finland, to study Microbial Dark Matter (Phase II) - Alinen... | ecosystem: Environmental > Aquatic > Freshwater >... | reverse complement strand
TCGGCGCAGACCACACCAGGAACTACACCGTCATCGGCGACACCGTGAACATCGCCTCGCGCATCGAGTCGGCGAACCGGATCTACGGCACCCAAATCCTCGTGAGCGATTCGGTCGCGCTGGCGGTGGCGGCAGAGTTCGAGTTCCGCGAGGTCGATTCGATCACGGTCAAAGGCCGGCAGGATCACGTCCGCATCTTCGAACTTCTCGGGCCGAAGGGCTGCCTCGGACGGGACGCCCGCCTCGTCCGCGAAAGCTACGCGGAAGGACTCCGCGCCTACCGGGCAGGGGAATGGGATGCCGCGCGGGCCGGATTCGAAAAGTGCATCGAATCCCGCCCCGGCGACCTCGCCGCGCGCGTCATGCTCGAACGCATCGCCGACCTCAGCGCCCATCCGCACGAGGAGCCATGGGATGGCGTTTGGAAGCTGACGAGCAAATAGGTGCGCGGCGTTCTATGAACGTCGCAAGATAGGCGAAAAAGCGACGGTCGCAGACCGCCGCTACAGGCCCAGAGCGGGGTGCGCCGTGACCGCCTTGATCCACTCATGGGCCATCAGCGCGTGTCCGGCAAGGCTCGGGTGGACGCCGTCCGGCGTCCAGAAAGCGGGCGGCCGGACAACGGAGCGCGCGGCAAAGATCCCGTCGAAAGGAACAAAAACCGCCGCGAACTCGCGGGCGAGTTTCCGCGCGACATGGATCTTGGGGTCGATGTCTTCCCTCCACGCCTCACGGTCGGGCGGACAGGGGAGCACGAACGGTTCGCAAATGATGATGCCGATCCCCTGTTTGCGCGAGCGTTCGAGGATGTCGCGGCAATGTTTTTCAAAAACCTCGACCGGCGTCGCGTCGCCGGCATCGAACCTGCGCCAGCAATCGTTGACGCCGATGAGGATCGAAACCCAGTCCGGCTTGAGGTCGAGGCAATCGTCCTGCCAGCGGCCCGCGAGATCGACTGCCCGGTTGCCGGAGATGCCCTTGTTGACAAACGTGAGGCCGAGCCCTGGGTGAAGGGCCTGCATCTGCGAGGCGGCCATCATGGCGTAGCCGCCACCCAGGCTGCTCGCGTCTTCACGGTCGCGGCCCGCATCGGTGATGCTGTCGCCTTGGAATAAAATTTTCTGGCCGGGTTGGAGTAGCATAATTTCGTGTTTTCGTGGCCGATTCTGCGCATGTGATCGAGACGATGCAATGCGAACTACACTGCCCGGCACGACTATTTCGGAAAGCGCCGTAGGGAATTTGGAGCAAATTTCTTGGGAGGGAGGTCTCCCGGAAAATAAACGGGTTCCATGTTTATCCCAGCAGGCCCTGTGCCTGAGCGGTGGAACGTCAAATCGGCACTCATCGAAACTCCCCACAGGCCGGCGATTTGCTGGTTGGGATTGTTAGCCCATTTCTCTTTCAAGCAAGTCGTCATTCCGAAAAAGCCTTTCTCCCCGCATGACGTAAACAATGTAAACAGCATCATTCCGTGCGCGATAGAAAATACGAACTGGTGGAATGGCAAGCTGGCGATACTGTGTGTCTTTGAGCTCGGCGGGCACTGGCCCGCTCTTTGGGTGGGTCGCAGGTCGTTCGATTCGCTCAAATACTCGTTGAACAAACCGCCTCGCGGCTGCCGGCTTATCGAGTGAAATATAGTCCGCGATCTTATCAAGGTCTTGGAGAGCGGGTTCCGTCCAGATTATGCGAGCCACCGTGCCATCCTCAGTTTTGCTTCCTTGTGGGAAAGAACACGTTTCTCGATAATAGCTTTCTCACCGGAGGCGATGAACGGTTGAGGAAGTCGCGTTGCCGTGCATCTGTCGGTCATCGATCATGTTTACCCCAGAAGTCTCGTATCAGGGGGTAAAGCATTGGAATAAAGACCAGCCATCCGAAAAACATCGCGATGCCTACTCCGAAATGGGGCTGCATCAACCGGATCACAATGAGCATGGGGACGGATGCGAACATGAAATAGGTTATGGTTCGGCAGACCGCCGGCAAGTTTGTCCTCCCTTCGTAGGAAGCAAATATACCAATCATCGGAAACATCGTCATGAATCCCCCCAGAAGATGTTTGATGAGAATCAGACCGAACACCAGGGTGGCGACAAGAGGGAGCTTGATCCATGGAGACAGCAAACTCCGCTGATCGGACCCCTTGCTGCCACGAAATAACGCATGCGTCGCGATCGCAACGGCGAGCGTCACCGCGCAGGCGACCCAGAACGCCTCATCAGTCTCCGGAATCAGCGACCGGAGCAAAACGCCGGTCAAGACGTAGCCAATGGCCGCCACCGCTATCGAAGGAAGGATTGGCACGCCGGCATTGTCGTGCAGCAGACGAACGCAATGCGTGTATGCAAGCAGGACGAGCAGGCCAGCGACATGGGTGGCATTTACAGGAACGCCGACTGACAAAGCCGCGAGGGTGAAGGGGATTGGAAGCGCAAGGATCAGGGCCTTCCATCGCGCGGGCAAATAGGCCAGCAGTGTCGCCTGGCAAGTTATGACAACAAGCAGGACAACATCCCAAAATTTAAGGACGGTCATGAGCGTCGGCAGGCTCGGGGAGCTGAATGCGCCTGGTAAACCACATTTTCTCCGCATTGCCGGAAGCCACCTGCTTACGAATCTTCGGAGACAAAACTCTCAACAGGTGGTTATACCGGGCAAGATTCGCGCCCAGAGTCTCGAAGTCACCACACAGATCGCTTCCGATCGAGAAACGCGTGGGATTCTGCTGAATAACTTCCAGCCAGTGTTTATGGGGTTCAAGCGATTTGCAAATGATGTCGTCATAAACAACCCATGATATGTCCATATGCAGGTTAGGGAATCTCTTCAGCATCGCCGAGACCATCTCATGGTATCTCTTGTGGAATACTCGCCGAGAAATGCCGCAATGAGCCCAGACAAAAGTCGTGCCGGGAAAATCCTGAAGAACCTCCTCGAGTTCATGAAGGTGCTCATACTCCTCATGGATTCCGACCGATGTGCTGTTCTGGTGGATGAGGACGGGCAGGTTGCGTGAAGCGCACAATTCATAGACGTCAAGAAGCGCCGGATGGTTAACGCGGGCCGTCTCCTCTTGGGTGATGTTCGTCAGGTCGTCGTGACGGCAAAGAATTTCACCCACACCGCGCCAAAACGGATATTTCGAAAGCGTCTGTTCAATCTCTCGCGCAGCAAATCGATCCGTGGGGTTAAAGCCGCACACCAGCGGGGCAAAACGCTTGAGGGATTCGGGAGGAATACTGAGCATCGCATCGGCGACAATTTGATCTGTGGCGCTGAAGTAGTAGCAGGGAGCGTTGTCATCGAGGTAGTAGTGCGGGGCTTTCTTTTCGATGGATTCCCATTTCTTTTTGACCGGCAAACCAAAGAGGACCGCCTTCGTGATCCCACCCTTGTCCATGGAAGCCAGCAATTTCTTCACGCCCTTGGACCCCTGGAGAAAATCCACGAAATGCAGGTGGGCATCAACGGTAGGCACGACGGGTTTTGTTTCGGCGTGACCGGTAAACTTGTGGTGAAAAGCGGTTTGGTAGCTCATGGAAAAAAATCATTATTCAGATCGGCGTTATAGCCTTTGGGCAGCCAAAGTTTATAGTGATAGGTGCCCACCGTGTTCTGGGCTTCTTTTTCCGAATGAAAGACGGGAACATCCGAGAAGAGCGGCGGCTGCGTGAGTTCGCAGGTTATCTTCGTTTCACTTTCCTCGCTCAAGGGCTGGCTCAGCGGTGTGGTTTCCGCCATCAGGGGAATCGCCAAAAGGAGCGACACGAAGAGGGGCCAAGCCAGTTTCATGAATTTGAGATTGATCCTTTTCATGGCCGACAACTCAGGAAGGCCTATTTGTCATCCCACTTTTGATCGGCACTCAGCTTGGTCGGGTCCATGAACCCCGTCACCTGCTGCCCGTCCACATAAATACGAATCCAAAGCCCGCTCATGGCATCCTTCGACTGCCGCTTTCCAGAACCGCTTTTCCAGACATAGCCAGGCTTTAATTGGATGCTGGCCCGCTCGATCGACTCGGTGGCAAACGTGATTTTCTCAAGGTTTTTGATGGCAGGCACAGTTTTCTCGCCCTGCTTGCGAACCATTTCATGTTTGGTCTTCGCCACGTCGCTCGCATTCTGGGGCTTCTCGAAGATGATGTATTTGATTTCGACATTCTGAACATCCTTGAACGACTTGTTCTCAATCGTGATGTCGTAAACCCACTCTTCCTTCGCCAGGCTCACGCCTTTCTTGGCCTCCTTTTCCGCGCCGATCTTCCTTGCGGCGTTGGTGATGGCGAACGAATAGCCGCTGTCCGCGCATAGTGAAGCCGCGCTGAAAATAACCGCAAATAAAACCCGGATCGATGTTTTCATTCCGGCCGGGATCGAATCAAAACCGGCGGGGATAATCAAAGCTTTTCAGCGTGAGCTGAGGCGGGTTGTTGCGGGCGTTCCGAATTTGCGCCAGCACGGAGGAGCTTGCCGCGTGCGCCCGCTCCTGCGGGCGGACTTACTATGACGAGACTGCCTTGGGGAACCGGCGGCTTCCAGCCGGCGGGCCCCCGGTCGGTGATGATGCGTCCGATTTCGTCCCAGGCGCACTGGCGGATCATGTCGCGCTGGCCCCATTTGCTGGAGTCGGCCAGGATGACGGCATTTTCCGTGTTCTCGATGATCGCGCGCTCGCTTTCGACGACGAGCTGGTTGGTGTTCGTCGCGCCCCCGGGATCAAGACCTCCGACGGAAAGGAACGCCCACTGGCTGTGATACTGGCGGAGGTTTGCCACGGCCTGCGGCCCGACCAGCAGGCCGGAGCCGGGGTAGACAAACCCGCCCGTGAGAAACACCTCGGCCCCGTTTGCGCCGCTGCGGAGTTGCTCGATGCGGTGCGCGATCAAAATCGAATTTGTGACAATCCGCACGGAGCGGTTTGCCAGATACGGCGCGAGCCGCAGCGTCGTCGTCCCGCCGTCGATCGCCACGACGTCACCGTTCCTGACCAGCATGGCGGCCTCTCGGGCGATGCGTTCCTTGGCCTCGGCGTTGAACGTGTCCCGCAGGCTGCTTGGAATCATGCCGCTCTCGTGAAATCCGGAGTGCCTGCTCAGGCCCCCCCATGTTTTCTCGGCCAAGCCTCCGGCAGCCATCCGCGCAAACGCGCGGCGCGCTGTTGCCGGTGAAATGGAAAACTTCCGGCAGGCCTCTTCGACGCTCAACTCCCCGCGCACGGCGAGAAGTTCGAGAATTTGTCGGTCGCGTTTTTTGGAAATCATCGCAGGGAGGACAAGAGACTCCCCGTTTATGCCACCATGACCACAAAAAGTCAATGCATGATCATTTTGATTTAATAATGATTGACTAATGATCGCTTTTTAGGATAATTCGATCATGATTCTTTCACTCGGGGTGAAATCCGACCCCATCGAATACCGGTATTCGTTCCCCTGGCTGTTCCGCCTCATGGCGGAGGAAGGGGTCACCCGCCTGCAGCTCGGCTCGTTTTTCGAAGCCTATCAGTTGCCCGATTCGTATTTTCACCGCTTGAAAAAGCAGGCCGATGATTTCGGGGTCACCATTGACAGCCTGTTCACCGCACACCGCGAGCTGGGCGGTTTTTTTCAAGAAGACCGGGAATGGCAGGCGGTGGCACGGCGGAATTTCGAGCGCTTCATCGAAATCGGCGCGATCCTGGGAGCGAAGTCCGTGGGCTCGAATCCCGGCGCGGTGCCGAGGGATCTGATGGGGACCAAAGCGCGCGGCACGAACTGTTATCTGGCGCACATGCGGGAGCTCATGCACTTCGCGAAGCAACACGGAGTCGCGTGGCTCACCGTCGAGCCGATGTCCTGCCTTGCCGAGCCGCCGACGCTCCCGGAGGAAGTGCGGGAAATGGGCGAAGCCCTCACGCGCTACCACGCGGAAAATCCGGAGACCACGGCCCGCGTCGGCTATTGCGCGGACATCGCCCACGGCTACCTCAACCAACGGGGCGAGCACGGTTTCAAACCGGTGGAACTTTTCGAGGCGACCTTGCCGTGGCTCTACGAGGTCCACCTCAAAAACACCGACGAGCGCTATCATTCGACATTCGGCTTCGAGCCGGAAAATCTCGCGAAGGGCATCATCGATGTGGCCACCTTCCGCGACATTATCCTGCGCCGCGAGGCGGAGATCCCGGTGAAGGAAATGACCGGCTACCTGGAAATCGGCGGGCCAAAACTCGGACGCGATTACACAGACTGCCAGCTCGAAGACCAGCTCCGCCAGTCGTTGCGGCACTTGAAGGAGGTGTTCCTTGCCGTTCCGGAAACGGCTGCCGCACCGGGCCAGCAGCCCGCCGCCCTTACGGCCACCGGCGAAGCAAGGCCGGCGAAACCCGAAAACGGCGATCCACGTAGAGGAATTCTGAAAGAATTTCTCAATCGCCGCTTTCGAGTGAAAATCGCGCCGTCCATGATGTGCGTGGACCCCATGAATTTCGAGTCTGCGCTGCGCCGCGTCGAGGCGCTCGGCGTGGACATGCTGCACATGGATGTGATGGACGCGCGCTTCGTGCCCAACATGCCGCTGGGGCTCTCGCTGATCGAGGCGCTCGCGCCAAAAACCCGCCTGCCCATAGATGTCCACCTCATGGTCGAGGACAACGATTTTTTCATCGGCTTGCTGGAAAAATCCGGCGTCGCGCAGATTTCTGTCCACGCGGAATCCTGCCCGCACCTCGACCGCGCGCTTTCCCGCATCCGGGAGATCGGGGCAAAGGCCGGCGTGGCGCTCAATCCGACAACGCCGCTCGCCTCGCTGGATTACGTGCTGGAGCGTCTCGACTACGTGCTTATCATGACGGTCAACCCCGGCTTCGCCGGCCAGAAGATGACGCCCGCCTCCCTGCGCAAAATCGCCGACTGCCGCGCTTACCTCGACCGGCGCGGGTTCAGCCATCTCCCGATCCAGGTGGACGGAAATGTCAGCTTTGAAAACATCCCCGCGATGGTCGCGGCGGGAGCGGATTGCCTGGTCGCCGGAACCAGCAGCATCTTTCATAGCGGGGCCGGCTGGAGCGAAAATATCGGCCGGGTGCGCGACTCGATCCACGAATTCATAAACCGCAAGCTCGCTGCCTGAAGCCCATGAAGAGCCTCGTGTATTTCCTCGATAAGCCGGGAGGCGATTTCACCGCCACCGAACAGGCGCTCCCCGAACCCGGCCCCGGCGAGATCCGCGTCCGCACGTTGCGCACGTCGGTCTGCCAGTCCGACGTCGTGATTTACAAACAGGGCCTGCCCCGCATCAAAGGATGGCCCGCCATCGTCCTGCACGAGGTGAGCGCCGAAGTGGACGCCGTCGGAAAGGGCGTCACGAAATTCCGGCCCGGCGACCTCGTCGGCATCGGCTGCGACATCCCCTGCGGCGATGCGGGCTGCATCTATTGCGGCGACCGCGGCACCGGCGATTGGACGAGCTGCCCGAACACCCAGGCGACCGGCCATGAGTTTCCCGGCTTCGCCCGCTCGCACGCGATTTTGCCGGACTGGTTCGTGCGCCTCGGGCCGATCGCAAAGTTCGACGCCGGGTTCAGCGCCGATCACGCCTGCCAACTGGAACCGCTCGCCTGCTGCCTCGAAGGAATGACGCGGGTCAACCACTGCATCGAAAACCGCGTCGTCGTGCTCATCGGCGCGGGGTCGCAAAGCACCTACGCTCTCCAGTGCGCGCTCGCGATGGGCGCCCGCAAGGTCATCCTCATCAACCGTGGCCCGGAACGCCTGCAGCGCGTCCTGCGCGATTTCGGCAATGACCGCGTGGTCGGCCTCCCGTGGGATGAAAACGTCGTTGCCAGGGTCTTCGCCGAGTGCCGCCCATTCAACGAGCCGCATTTCGTGATGGTCAACACCCCGGCCGAACCGGGCTACCGGCTTGCCACCCAGCTCATGGGTTACGGCACTGTCATGGACGGCCACGCCGGAGTGAAAGGCGCGGGCGGAAAGCCACGCATCGCCCACGAGGTGGACCTCAACAACGACATCCACTACAAGCTCCAGTGCTACCAGGCCACCCACGGCTCCGGCATGCACGGCATCGGCCTCGCCCGCGATCTGCTCGCCAATGGAAAACTCCCGCTGCTCGACAGAATGACCCACGACAACGAGCGTTTCCCGCATTCAAAAATCAAGGAGGCGATTTTCCGCGCCGCCGACCCCGACAGCCTGAAAGTCATCATCCACTGGGACACATGAAAGCCCTCGTCCTCGAAGCCGACAAACAGCTCCGCTATGTGGAGAACCACCCGGTGCCTCCCGCGCCGGATGAACGTCCCGCCGTGCTCGTCCGCATCGCCGCGTGCGGGATTTGCGGCTCGGATATTCCCCGCGGCTTCGGCGGCAAGGCGTATTTTTACCCGCTCGTCATGGGCCATGAATTCAGCGGCGTTGTCGAGGAGGCGGTGCCGGGCGGAAAATTTCGTGCAGGCGACCGCGTCGCCGTTTTCCCGCTCATCCCGAAAAACTTGGAAACCGATCCGGCCTGCATCAGCGGCGACTACGCGCAGGCCGCCGAATACGATTACTACGGCTCGCGGCGCGACGGCGCGTTCGCCGAATACCTCCGCGTTCCGGAGTGGAACCTCTTTCCGGTTCCGGGCCACGTGAACCTGCTGCACGCCTCCATGACCGAGCCCGCCGCAGTCGCCCTGCATGGCGTGAGAAAACTCGACATCCGGCCCGGCGACGACGCCGTTGTGTTCGGTGCGGGACCGATCGGCAACATGGCCGCGCAATGGCTGCGCATCCACGGTTGCAGCCGCGTGTTCATCGTGGATGTCGAACCGCGCAAACTCGCGCTCGCCGCGGAGATGGGCTTTCATCCGGTCAACGCGAAGGACGGCGATCCCGTCGCACGGATCCTAGCCACCACCGGCGGGCGCGGCGTCCCGCGCAGCATCGAAGCCTGCGGCCTGCCGGTCACCTTCCTGCAAGCGGTGCAGGTGTGCGGCATGTTCGGCGAGGTGGTCTTCATGGGCAACATCTCCGGCGAATTCAAAATCGGCGAAAAGGATTTTTCCAACATCCTGCGCAAGGAACTCACCATCCACGGCACCTGGAACAGCAAGGTCACGCCCGCAGGCACCGACGACTGGAGCACCGTCCTCCAGCATCTTGACCGCGATCTCATCGTCGCCCCGCTCATCACCGACAAGCTTCCCCTGTCCGGCGGCCCCGCGATCTTCGAAGACCTCGCAAACCGCAAGAACTACCACAACAAAGTGATCTTCAACATATCACCCGCCGACAACACATGAATCCCTATTCCCTCGCCAAAGAAATCTTCGCCGCATCCGGCGTGGATGCCGATGCCGCCATCGCCGCGCTCGACCGGATTCCCGTTTCCCTCCACTGCTGGCAGGGGGACGATGTGGGCGGATTTGAAAACCGCGCCGAAACCGGGGCGGGCAGCGGCTGCCTCGCCACGGGAAATTATCCGGGCAAGGCGCGCACGCCGGCTGAACTCCGCGCCGATCTCGACTTCGCCGCCTCGCTGGTTCCCGGCCCGCTGCGGCTGAACCTGCACGCCAGCTACGCCTGCGACGGCTTGCCGCTCCACGACCGCGACGCGCTCACCGTTTCCAACTTCTCCTCGTGGATTGACTGGGCCGCGCAGCGCAAGTGGGGCATCGATTTTAATCCCACCTGCTTCAGCCACCCGCTCGCGGCGGATGGGTTCACCCTCTCGCACCCGGATCAAGCCGTGCGCGAGTTCTGGGTCGCCCATTGTGTCGCCTGCCGGAAAATCGGCGCCGCCATCGGCGAGAAGCTCGGCAACCCGGTCGTCAACAACATCTGGATCCCCGACGGTTACAAGGACACGCCTGCCGACCGCATGGCGCCGCGCCAGCGGCTCATGGAGTCGCTCGACAAAATCTTCGCGGCGGATGTTTCCAAAAAGTGGAACCTCGACGCGGTCGAAGCCAAGCTCTTCGGCATCGGCGTCGAAAGCTACACGGCCGGCTCCCACGAATTCTACCTCGCCTATGCCGCGTCGCGGAATGTCGGCCTCTGCCTCGATGCCGGGCATTTCCATCCCACGGAATCCGTCGCGGACAAAATTTCCTCCGCCTTGCTCTTCGTCCCCCATCTCCTGCTGCATGTCAGCCGCGGGGTGCGCTGGGACAGCGACCATGTGGTCACGCTCGACGATGCCACCAGCGCCATGCTCGAAGAGTGCATCGCCAGCGGCGCGATGGAACGCATCCACGTCGGGCTCGATTTTTTCGACGCCTCCATCAACCGCATCGCCGCCTGGGCCATCGGAACGCGCAACGCGAAGAAGGCGCTCCTGCGCGGCCTGTTGCAACCAGCCAAGCAATTCCGCGAATCCGAAAACGCCCGCGATTACACCGCGCGCCTCGCCCGGATGGAGGACGCCAAGTCTCTCCCGTGGGGACTCGTCTGGCAGGAATACTGCGCCCGCCACGGGTGCCCGGCTGACGGCGCGTGGCTCGCCAAAGTGCAAGCCGACGAAATATCCCGCCTTTCGGCCAGAGCTTGACGCTCATTCATTCGGGAGCCAAGATGGCAAGCGGGGCGAAAGAACCACCGGAGGCCCCGATGCGTTCCCTCCTGCTTGAGATTATGCGCTGGAAAGCAGGCCTCTTTGCGCGGTCAGAAACCGCGATTGAGAAATTCTTTCAGAACGGAAAGCCCGGCCTCGGACGCTTCGCGCCCTGCGTTGCAACCTCTACAAGAAACGCCGTTTTCGGGTTTAGCCGGGAGAGCCGGATCACCGCGCCACGCGCGGGATTTTCCGTGCATGTGCTGCGCAATGTGCGAGTGTTGCCGTGCGCGGGAATCTTTCCCGGCAATTCACGAAACCTCGTAAAAAGAAGACCAGATACTATGGGCGACAAATCCCCGAAATCCGTCAATAAAAAGGCTGCCCAAAAGCAGTCGAAATCCAACGCCTCCAACCAGAAAAAGCAACAGGCCGCCGCCTCAAGGCAGGCGGTGCCGGCAAAAAAGAAATAGCGCCGCGTCGGGTTGCCGGATTTTTCCGTCTAACTCCGTCCATGCTGCCAAAAATGGGTTTCGGGATTCATTCATTTGAAATCCCGGAGGGAGAGCCATGCTGAAACTTCAACAGGATCAAGTCTGGAAAATCGAGTCGGGATACCTGCGGATCGTGCGTTTGGAACGCCTGTCGGTCGCCTACAAATCCCTCAAAGACCTCGCGAGCCGCGACGGCACCCACCACGAGGCCAGCAAGAAGGAGTTCACCCGGCTGATCAAATCCGGAACATTGCTCCCGCCCGGCGAGGTTCGGGCCGCGCAGGAATAACTTCCCAAACAGCGGGAAGGTGCGCCGCTGCCGTGATTCAGGATGGATCGGACAGCGCCGGCCCCTCCGAGAATCCGGCAACGGGTTCCGGCAAATGTTCCGGTAGCGGGGATGGCACGGGGTTTTCTGGAGGCTTTGATGCCTTGGCAGGCGGAGCTTTGGCAGGCGCGGGTTTTTGTTTCGGTTTGCGGACGGCTTCGAGTCCCCGGCGGGCATAATCGATCACGTGCCCCTGGTGGATCAGCCACGAGAGATCTCCCGCCAGCGCGGCTTCACGGGCCGCCTCGTCGTCGGGGGTCGCCCTCAGCGAGACGAGCGCTTTCCATTGCTCGGCGCGGGGCGTGGAGGGATGGGACTCGAGGTAATCGAGAATCCCGCTCGGCCCCTCGGCGACCGGCGTGCTTTGCCGGTCGAGATGGCGCGGCCGCGCGACCGAGATGTAGGTAATGTTCTCGTGGGCTTTGAAGATCTGAAGACCTTTTGACGACAGCTCCTGCCCGACGACGTGGGCGAGCGGCAGCGGGAAGCGACGGAGGTCCATGACGGCGTTTTGCGCGAGCTGCCGCACGGCGGTGTCGGAGTGGTGGACAGCCACCGGGCCGGGAACCGTGGCCTGGTCCACCAAGGGCGTGATCAGTGCCGCGGCATGGTTTGCCCGGAAATGCCGCTCGACCGCGTTCATGTCGGGAAACTTCTCCGTCCCCTCCGGGCTTTCCAGCGGATAAAATTCCTCGCGGGTGCTCTGCTCCGCTTTCCATTTTTCCAGAAACTCCGGCTCCTTCACCATGCGGACCCGGCTCTTGAACGCCTCGAAAGGCATTTTGGCGAACTTCTCGGCATGCAGTTTGCGGAGGCGTGTCTGGTAGTCGTGGTAGTTCGGCGGCCCCAGGATGGTGTCGCTCAAGCCGCACACCGCGATGAACGAATAGGAGCCTTTCGGCGGCTCGACCTGGATCTGCTCGCGGCGGTAATACTTCTCCAGATGCCGGGCCAGCACATGGCGGACGGCCTGCGCCTCGCTCATCCAAAGGCTCTTGTCTTCCGCAAACTGGAACAGCGGCGTCGCCTGCTCCGACGTGCGCCGGAACTGCACCGAATACCGCTCGGGTTTTTCGAGAATCAAAACGGCGAGATCGAACAACGGGTAGGCCTTTCCGCCGGATTTCAACTGCTTGGCGAGCCCGTCGACGCCCCGGGGATCGGGGACGATTGTTGCCGCCCAGCCGTTCAGAACCGGAGCGGGCGGGGCTGCGGGGCCGCGATCATCCCGGCGGTCGTCCCTGCGATTATCGCGTCTCCCCTGCCCACCGCGGTCATCCCGCCGACCCGGCCCCCGTTCGGGCTTGCGCCCCCTGGGAGGGAAATCCGTGCCGCGCCCGCGACGCTCTCCGC
>Ga0073936_10008778_pt1 | contig 12720 bp, 7 predicted proteins | sample AliMusrvi5mmetaG_FD_87041 | JGI IMG/M metagenome (GOLD analysis project Ga0073936, IMG submission 87041) | Freshwater lake bacterial and archeal communities from Alinen Mustajarvi, Finland, to study Microbial Dark Matter (Phase II) - Alinen... | ecosystem: Environmental > Aquatic > Freshwater >... | reverse complement strand
CTGGACCGGATGGGCGTGCCGGTGGAATCGCTGGGCGACAGCAACGGAGAACTCGGCTATTTGTCGGACATTTGATGATGAAAAGACTGTTCGCCGCGATTTGCGGTTCGATTTTTGTTGGCTCCCTGGCGCTGCTGAGTGGCGCCGAGTTTCCCCAGGCGGAGATTACCAACGGGCTGATCAAAGCGAAGCTCTATTTGCCGGATACCGAAAAGGGTTACTACAGGGCGACGCGCTTCGACTGGTCGGGGCAGATTCCGAGTCTTGAGTATCAGGGACACCAGTATTTCGGCGAGTGGAATACGCGGCCGTACGATCCGAAACTGCACGACGCGATCATGGGGCCGGTGGAAGAGTTCAGCGACGTGGAGGCTCCGGGGTACGCGGAAGCGCCGGTGGGCGGGACGTTCCTGAAGATCGGCGTGGGCTTTTTGCGGAAGCCGGCGGAAGCGAAGTACGACCACTTCAAGACCTATGAGATTGTCGATGCGGGCAAGTGGTCCGTGAAGCGGCATGCGGACCGGGTGGAGTTCACGCAGAAGGTTTCGGACAAGAAGACGGGCTACGGGTATGAGTACACGAAGGTGGTCCGGCTGGTGGCGGGGAAGCCGCAACTGGCGCTGGAACACCGGCTGAAGAATACCGGCACGAAGGCGCTGGAGACGGACGCTTACGATCACGATTTCTACATGCTGGACAAGCAGCCGACCGGGCCGGATGTGGCCGTGAAATTTCCGTTCGAGGTAAAGGCGGAGCGGGAGTGGAATCCGGGCCTGGTGGAACTGCGGGGCAAGGAACTGGACTACGTGAAGGAACTGGGGAAGGGCGAGACGGCCTTCAACAGCCTGACCGGGTTTGGTTCGGATGTGAAAGACTACGATATCCGCGTGGAGAACAGCCGGACCGGCGCGGGTGTGCGGCAGACGGCGGACAGACCGCTGGCGCGAATCGTGTACTGGTCGATCCGCCCGACGGCCTGTCCGGAAGCCTATATTCATCTCGCGGTGGCGCCCGGCAAGGAGTTCACCTGGCGCATCGCTTATGACTTTTATTCGGCGAAGTAGCGCTTACTTAATTTTGAAGTTCACTTCGATGGTGGCTTTCACCGGCACGGCTTCGCCCTTCAGGGTGGCGGGCTGAAATTTCCACTGCTCGACCGCTTCCACGGCTTTGGTGCCGAGGCCGGCATCCGGCGTGCTCATGACGTTAATCTGATGGGCCATCCCGTCGGCGCCAATGACAACCGACAACGTTACCTGGCCATCGATTTTGGCGGCGCGGGCTTCTTCCGTATACTGCGGATCCACTTTGAAAATGACATGGGGCGCGGTCACCTCGCCGCCGATTTTATAGACTTTCCCTTCGTTCGCGGCGGGCGCCTGCTGTTCGGCGTACGTCAGGCCGATGCAGCCGAGCAGCGCGATGGAGAGGACTCCCGCGAGGCGCAGAGACGTGGTGGAGGAGGTACGCGGCAGGCTGCCATCGAGCAGGCGCGCGATTCTGGATTTGAGCGTTTGATGAGTCAGCATATGACACCCGATGAGTGAGGTTGAGGTGAGTTGTCGTGCGGTCGCGAGAAGAGCTTCCGCGTAATTCGCCGGCTCGAAGCCGGCGGAGAGAACAGCGTCGTCACAGGCGGTTTCCTGTTCCTCGCGCAACTGGCGCGCGACGGCCCAGACGAGGGGATGAAACCAGTAGACCGCGCAGGCGAGGTGGGCGATCAGGCTGGTCCAGAGATCTTTGCGGTGGATGTGCGCGAGTTCGTGGCGGAGCGCCGCGACGCGCTGGTTGAGCGGCCAGGAATCCGCCTCGGCAGGCAGGAGAATGACCGGGCGGAACAGTCCGGAGACAACGGGGACGGAGATCTCGTCCGCGCGGTAGACCGGGGCAAAGTCGGTAGTGCGTTCGGCGGTTCGCATGATTTTCGCCAGGCGCCGGTACCCGAGCGCGAGGCGCAGCAGGAGGACCGAAGTTCCGAGTGCCCAGAAGACCGCAAGCGTCGGAAAACGATGCGCGGCGGCCGAGGTGGAGAGCGAGGCGGCTGTCGTGAAAACCACCGGCATGCGAACCGCGATGGTGTGCGGCTTGAACGCGAGGGTGAGCGGCAACAGCAGCACACCGCTGAGGGCGATCGCGCAGATCAGGTGGCGCATGGCGGATGTGGAACGGCGCAGCAGGGGCAGCGCGCCGAGTGTCGCGGCCAGCAGAACGGTGACCTTCAGCAGCAGGACGATCATGATTTCTTCTCCTTCCGGGCCTTGCGGATCATGCCTTCCAGGTCTTTCAGATCTTCCTCGGAGAGCTGCGAGGCCGCGGGGTCGATGAACGCGGCCGCGGCGGCTTTGGCGGAGCCATCGAAGAAGGTTGAAATGAGCCGCTGGATGGCGGATTGTTTGGCGGTTTCGCGTTCGACGGCGGGCAGGTAAACGTATTTCAGACCTTCTTCGACGTGGCGGATATGGCCTTTGCGTTCCAGCACGCGGAGGATGGTGCGGACGGCGGAGTAGCTCGGCTCACCCGGCAGGCGTTCCTGAATTTCCTGCCCGGTGGCGCGCCCCAAGGTAAAGAGCACGTCCATGATTTGCCGCTCCCGGCGGCTCAGGCCGGCATCGAGCTGCGCAGAATTCAACACCATGCGTAAAAATTAACATCGCGCGGCGCCGGTGTCAAGCGGTGTTTGCGCGCTAAGATCGTGTCATTCAATTCCCGCCCTCAGGAGGCCGCATGCTTCACCGGATTTTTCTTATCGCCGCACTTCTGCTTCTCCCCGCGTTCGCCGACGCGCAGGTACGGTTATTGCGCCACCCCACTTACAGCAAAGGCAAGGTAGCGTTCAGCTATCTGGGCGACATCTGGGTTGCCAATGACGACGGCACGGCCACGCAGCGCCTGACCGACAATAAGGCGCGCGACGTGTATCCGCGTTTCTCGCCGGACGGCAAATGGCTGGCGTTCTCGTCGAACCGCGACGGCAATTACGACGTGTACGTGGTGGCGGCGGAGGGCGGCCGGCCGAAGCAGCTGACGTGGCACACCGCAAACGACACGGTGGTCGGGTGGACGCCGGACGGGAAGAATATCGTGTTCAATTCCGTGCGCGGGCGCGGGGCGTTTCCCAGTGTCGCGACGCTTTGGGAAGTGCCGCTCGAAGGCGGCATGGAACAGCCCCTGCCCACGGACTGGGGCTCCTTCGCGAGCTACTCGCAGGACGGCGCGAGGATGGCGTTCACGCGGCACCCCGCGGTATGGTCGCGGCAGCATTATCGGGGCGCTTACGCGGCGGACCTGTGGGTGATGGACGTGCGCGCGACCGACGTGACGAAGAAGTTCACGAAGCTGGGCGACGCGGATTACAAGGGCAATTATCTGTGGCCGATGTACGGGCGCGGCGAGATCTATTTCGTGGCGGACCGTGTGGCGGATGAGAAGACGGTGAAGTTCGCCGGCGCCGAAGTGATGAAGAGCGTGAACAATATCTGGAAGATCTCCGAGAAGGGCGGCGCGCCGGTGCAGGTGACGCACCACACCAGCGGGAATCTGTATTTCCCGAGCATTTCGGCGGACGGGCGCACCATTGTTTACGAAGAGAACTTCGGGCTTTGGAAACTGGACACCGCGACGGGAAAAAGCACGGAGATCCGCATCAGCGTGAAATCCGACGAGAAGGAAAGCGAGACGCGGCTGCGCACCATTCGGGGCGAGGCGGACGCGTTCGATCTGTCGCCTTCCAATAAGCGGGTCGCGCTGGCTTCGCACGGCGAGATCTTCACGGCGGCGACGGAGAAGGGCGAAGTGCAGCGGGTGACGGAGACGTTCTGGCGGGAGCAGGATCCGCGCTGGTCGCCGAACGGGAAGTGGATCGCGTTTGTTTCGGACCGGACGGGCCGCCAGGAAGTCTGGCTCTCGGATGAGATGGGCAAGACGCAGAAGAAGCTGAGCGACGCGGACTGCGATAAATCCGCGATTACGTGGTCGCCGGATTCGAAGACGCTGTTGTGGTCGGGCTCGGATCATCAGTTGCGCCGCGTGGATGTGGATTCGGGTAAGACGGACGTGATGGTGAAAAGCGATGTGGGGGCGGTGGCGACGCCGCAGTTCTCGCCGGACGGGAAGTGGATCAGTTACACGAAGCAGGACCGTCTGACGCGTCCGCACGTGTATGTACGGCACCTCGAAACCGGCGCGGAGACGATGATCGGCGGGGACGATTTCCTGCAGTCGAGCGGCGCGAAGTGGACGGCCGATGGCAAGAAGCTGCTGCTGCTGGGCGGCGTGGGAGTGCCGAGCATGGCGGCGCTGAACCGCACGACATTGCAACTCTACAGCGTGGCGCTGACGCGGATCGACAAGGGTCCGGACGAAGGCGTGGACTCGGAAGCGCAGGCGGAGGCACTCGAAGCCGCGCCGCGCCGCGGGCCGGGGGGCGCACCGGCGAAGGTGGACGTGAAGATCGAGTTCGACGGGCTGGACCGGCGGATTAAACAGCTCACGTCGATGGCGGGGTCCGTGACGAATGTGGTGCCGGCTCCGGACAGCCGCACGTATGCGTTTACGTCGATCGGCGGGGGTGAGCAGGGCGCGGGCGGCGGTCCGGCGATTTACACGATTGTGGAAGACGGCACGCGGCTGACGCGGCTTTCGACGGCAGCGGCGCCGGATCCTTCCGCACCCGTCGCGCCGCAGGGTGGCGGCGGTTTCGGCGGACAGAGCGAACCGCAATGGTCGAAGGACAGCCGGAATCTGTATTACCTGCAGGCGCGCGGAATTTATTCGATCGCGGTGCCGGCCGCTCCGGCGGGAGACACGGGCGCGGCGGCAGGTGGTGCGGCAGGCGGCGGGCGCGGCGGTGGACGCGGGGCGGCGGCTCCCTTGACCGCGACGGCGGTGCCGGCGGCAGGCGCTGCTCCGCGGCGCGTGAACTTTACGGCGCACATGGAAATCAATGCGTCGGATGAGCGCCGGCAGGTCTTCGAAGAGGCGTGGCGGGTGATGAAATACCGGTTCTACGACGCGAAGATGCATGGCGTGAACTGGTCGATGGCGAAGGACAAGTACGAATCCCTGCTGCCGCACGTGGCGGACGTGGAAGAACTGCACGACGTGATCATGGAGATGATCGGCGAGCTGAATGCGTCCCACACGGGCATCAGCGGCGGCGACGTGGAACCGGGCCGTGAAGTGGCGCAGACGCATTATCCGGGCTTCGATGTGGAACCGGACGGCGCTGGAAATTTCAAGGTCGGCTGGATCTACCGGAAGGGGCCGGCGGACCACGAGTACGTGAAGATCGCGAAGGGCAATTTCATTGTCGCGGTGAACGGCAAAGAGCTGAAGGCGGGGGACAATTACTGGCGGCTGTTCAATCTGCTGCCGGGCAGCCGGTTCGAATTTCTGGTGAACTCCGCGCCGAAGCTGGAAGGCGCGTGGACGGTGGATCTGCAGCCGCTCACGGCAGTGGCGCAGGGCAATCTGGAGTATGAGCGCTGGGTGGACGCGCGGCGGACTTCCGTGCGGGAACTGTCCAAAGGGGACATCGGTTATCTGTACATCCGCGCGATGGATGCGCCGTCGCTGGCGCGGTTCCAGAGGGATCTGGTGGAGAACCTGGACAAGAAGGCGCTGATTATCGACCAGCGCTTCAACGGCGGCGGCGGCATCGATCAGGAACTGCTGGCCATTCTGGCGCAGAGGACGCGCTATGAGTCGTATCAGGGGCGCGATTCGGTGGTGCTGAACCGGCCGGGGTCGGCATTCTTCGGGCCGATGGCGGTGCTGCAGAATGAACGGTCGGCGAGCGATGCGGAGATGTTTCCGGAGGGCTTCCGCGCGTTGGGTCTGGGGAAGGTAATCGGCACGAATACGATGGGCGCGGTGATCGGCACGGGGTCTTTCACGCTGCTGGACGGCTCGGCTCTGCGGACGCCCGGCTTCGGTGTGTTCGGGGCGAAGGGCCAGAATCTGGAGAACTACGGCGTGCCGCCGGACGTGTGGGTGGACAACGGTCCGGCGGATTTTCTGACCGGGCACGACCGCCAGGTGGAGAAGGCGGTGGAAGTGCTGCGGGGCGAGATTCGATAAGCTGCCAAGCGGCGGCCGGCTTACGCCTGCCAGCCGCCTCCCAGTGCGCGGTAGAGACTGACGATGGAGACGAGTTCGTCCCGCTTCAGACGCGCGAGCGCGAGATTGCCCTGGAAGAGGTTGCGTTCGGCGTCGAGCACCTGCAGATAGCTGTCGAGACCGCCGGTGTAGCGCAGGTTGGAGAGGCGCACGGAATCCTGCAGGGCTTTGACGAGGAGTTCCTGCTGGGCGCGCTGCTCGGCGATTCGATGGTAGTTGACCAGGGCGTCCGAGACTTCGCGGAAAGCCGTCTGGATGGACTTTTCATAGCCGACGAGAGCTTCCTGTTTCTGCGCTTCCGTCAGGCGCACGCCGTTGCGGATACGGCCGGCGTTGAAGAGCGGCAGGGTGACCGAGGGCGTGAAATTCCAGTCCCGCGCGGGGCCGGTGAAGAGGCTGGTCAGGGCGCGGCTCTGGGCGCCGAGCAGACCGGTGAGTTCGATCTGCGGGAAGTACTGCGCTTTCGCGGCGCCGATGTTGGCGTTGGCGGCGATGAGCGACTGCTCGGCGGCGCGGATATCGGGGCGGCGCGCCAGAAGGTCGGCGGGCAGACCAGCGGGAATCGCCGGTGGCGCGGTTAGTTCGTTCAGCTCTTTGCCGCGGTCGATGGCCTGCGGATTCTTCGCGAGCAGCAGACTGAGAAGGTTTTCGTTCTGTTCGATCTGGCGGTGCGCGGCGGCGATCTGCGCCGTGGCGGTGTAGAGGAACTGCTCGGCCTGGCGCACGTCGAGCAGCGTTGAGGTGCCGCCGTTCTTGCGCAACGTGGTGAGGCGCAGGCCGTTGGCGGCGATCTCAGTGGTCTGGTTCGCGATGGTGAGTTCGAGGTCCGCTTCACGCAGGTTGAAGTAGTTGGAAGTTACGTCGCTCACCAGCGTGGTGATCACCCCGCGGCGGGCTTCTTCCGTGGCGAAATACTGGGCGCGCGCCGCTTCGGTGAGACGGCGGATGCGCCCCCAGACGTCGAGTTCCCAGCCGAGGCTGAAACCTTCGGTGTGATAGGCGGCGTCGAGCGGGGTGCCTTTTGGAATGAAGGTGATGGAGCCGACCGACGAACCGCGCGTCACACTGAACTGCCCGTTGGCGTTGACCGTGGGCAGCGATTGGGAACGTGTAATGCCGAGTTCGGCGCGGGCCTGGAGGACACGCGCGGAGGCGATACGGAGATCGTAATTCTGCGCGAGGGCGGTGTTGACGAGCGCGGTCAGTTTCTCGTCTTTGAACAGGTCAAACCATTTCGTATCCGCGAGCGATGCGGGCGCCGGCGGTTCGGTGGTTCCGCGGAACTGCGCGGGCGGCGTGACGTCCGGGCGTTTGTAGTTGGGGCCGACCGCGCAACCGGTGATCAGGAGCGAGGCGGACAGTAAGGCGATGCGTTGCATTTAGTCATTCCCTCCGGCCGGCGCGGGGGTCGGCAAGGCGCCGGGCTGGGCACCCGGTTCACGCTTCGCGCCGCGCTCTTTGAAGCGGTCGATCACCACGAACAGCACCGGCACGATGAACACGGCGAGCGCGGTGGCGGCGACCATGCCGCAGAAGACCGCGGTGCCGAGCGAGCGGCGCGACGCGGCTCCGGCGCCGGTAGCGAACAGCAACGGCGCGACGCCTAACAGGAACGCGAACGAGGTCATCAGAATGGGGCGGAGCCGGAGGTTGGCGGCTTCCATGGCCGCCTGTTCAATGCCCATGCCTTCTTCGCGGCGCAGCTTGGCGAATTCGACGATCAGAATGGCGTTTTTCGCGGCCAGACCGATCAGGGTCACGATGCCGATCTGCGTGTAGACATCGTAAGGGAACGACCGCAGCCAGATGCCGGTCAGCGCGCCGAAGATGCCGAGGGGAACGGCGAGAATGACGGCGAACGGGATGCTCCAGCTTTCGTAAAGCGCGGCGAGGAAGAGGAAGACCAGCACGCCGGCAAAGCCGAAGATGAAACCTTCCTTGCCTTCGGCCTGTTTCTGCTGGAAGACGGTTCCCGTCCATTCATAGCTGAAGCCGTTCGGCATGATCTTCTTCGCGACTTCTTCCATTGCATTGGCGGCCTGGCCGGAACTGAAGCCGGGACCGGCGGTGCCGATCAGTTTCGCGGTGCGGAAGCGGTTGTAGTGATAGACCACTTCCGGGCCCGTGATGGGCGTGATGTCGACCAGCGTGCTGAGCGGAACCATGTCGCCGCCGCCGGTTCGCACGTAGAAGCGGTTGATGTCGTCGGGGCGGTCGCGGAACTCGGGCTGGCCCTGCAGCAGCACCTGCCAGGTGCGGCCGAAGCGGTTGAAGTCGTTCACATAGAGGCCGCCGAGGAAGGTCTGCAGTGCGTTGTAAACGTCCGTGACCGGGATGCCGAGAGTTTGCGCTTTATCGGTATTGAGCTTCACGTTGTACTGCGGCACGGTATCGCGGAAGATGCTGACCACCTGGGCGAATTCCGGGTGCTTCTGCGTTTCGGCGATCAGCTGATCGGAGACGTCGGCCAACTGGTGAATGTCGGTGGCGCCGGAGCGATCTTCCAGCATGAACTCGAAGCCGCCGGAGGTGCCGAGGCCGAGGATAGGGGGCAGGCCGAAGCAGAACACGAAAGCTTCGGGGATGGTGCCGAAGAGCTTGCCCTGCGCGCCGCCCACGATGGAGGCGAACTGCAGGTCGCCCGATTTGCGCTCATCCCACGGTTTGAGAGTCGCGATGACGGTGGCGACGTTGGAGTTGTTCGTGGCGGTCAGGAAGTCGAAGCCGCCGAAGACGGTTACGTCCGCGACGCCGGGTGTGTCCTGCAGGATTTTTTCCACGCGGCCGGTGATGGCGCGGGTGCGTTCGAGCGAGGCGCCGTCGGGGAGTCGCACGGCAGCGAAGAAGACGCCCTGGTCTTCATCGGGGAGGAAGCCGGCGGGGAGTCGTTTGAAGAGCACGCCTGCCAGTCCGAAGAAGACAACAAGGCCGAGAAGCGCCAGGACGGAGCGGCGCATCAGGACGGTGACTCCGCCGAGATAGCGGTTCTTCGTCCATTCAAAACCTTTGTTGAAACCGCCAAAGGCGCGGCCGAGGAGTCCTTTGGAATCCGTCTTCGGCCGCAGCAGCATGGCCGAAAGGGCGGGGCTGAGCGAGAGCGCGCTGAAGGCCGAGATCAGCACGGAGGCCGCGATGGTGAGCGCGAACTGCCGGTAGATCTGACCGCTGATGCCGCTGAGAAAGGCCACGGGAATGAACACCGCAGCCAGGATGGCGGCGATCGCGACCACCGGACCGGACACCTCTTCCATGGCTTTCAGAGTGGCCTCGCGGCGGTTCATGCCTTCGTCGAGATTGTGCTGGACGGCTTCCACGACGACGATGGCGTCGTCGACGACGATACCGATGGCGAGGACGAGGCCGAACATGCTCGTCATATTGATGGAGAAGCCGAGGATCGGGAAGAGCGCGAAGGTGCCGACGACGGCGACCGGCACGGTGCAGAGCGGAATCAGCGTCGCGCGCCAGCTTTGCAGGAAGACAAAGACAACCAGGATCACGAGGCCGATGGCGATGAAAAGCGTGAGGATCACGTCGGCGATGGCTGCGCGCACGAAGCGGGTCGCATCATACGGGACGGCCCAGTGGATGCCTTCCGGGAAGGTTTTCGCGGCGTCCTTCATGAACGCGGTGACCTTGTCGGCGGTCTGCACGGCGTTGGCGCCGGGCGAGAGGTACACGATGATGATCGACGAGGGCTTGCCGGAGGTGCGGCTGTAAGTCTTGTAATCCTGCGCGCCAAGGGCTGTATCCGCCACGTCATGCAGGCGGAGCAGGGAGCCATCCGGATTCGAGCGGAGGACGATGTCGCCAAACTGCCGGGGATCGACGAGGCGGCCCGAAGCATTGACGGGATACTGGAAGTCCGTTCCGTTGGGCACGGGCGGCTGGCCGATGGCGCCCGCGGGATTCTGCCGGTTCTGCGCCTGAATGGCGTTGGAGATGTCGGTGGCGGTGAGCCCGAGTTTCGCCATCTTATCCGGGTTGGCCCAGATACGCATGCCGTAACTCTGGCTGGCGGCGAGGCGCGCGTCACCCACGCCAGGGATGCTGCCGATACGGTCGAGTAAGTTGATGGTGGCGTAGTTATTCAGAAAGAGATCGTCGTAAGCGCCCTGATCGGAAGTGACGCTGACTGCCATCAGGAACGCGGACGAGACTTTCTTTACCGTGACGCCCTGGCGCTGCACTTCGGGCGGCAGGATGGGCAGGGCGAGATTGACTTTGTTCTGCGTTTTAACGGTGGCCAGATCGATATCGGTGCCGAGTTCGTAAGTGACGTCGATAGTGAGCACGCCATCGTTCGAACTGCGCGAAAAGAAGTACAGCATTCCGTCGAGGCCGACTAACTGTTGTTCTATGGGCTGGGCTACGGTTTTTTCCAGATCCTGCGAGTTACCGCCGCGATATTGCGCGGTGACCTGCACCACGGGCGGAACCACTTCGGGATAACTGGCGACCGGCAGAGTGGGAATGGCCACGGCGCCGATGATCACGATAACGATCGCGATCACGAGGGCGAAAATAGGACGATTAATAAAGAATTTTGCCATGTTTGGCCTTCTCGTCTGCGCTTATTTCTTCGGCGCCGGCGCTTTGTAGGGCTGCGGATTGACCGTCATGCCGGGACGTATTTTCAGCGTGCCTTCCACCACCACGCGGTCGCCGGGGTTCAGGCCCTGATTGATGATCCAGAGGTCCCCGACGCGGTCGCCGGGGATCACGCTGCGGACCAGGATTTTGTTGTCCGCGCTGACCAGGAAGACCGACTGCAAGCCCTGCAGTTCCTGCACGGCACGCTGCGGAACCATGAGTGCGCCCTTGCGCTCTTCAAGTTTGAAACGCACGCGCCCGAACTGGCCGGGCAGGATTTCATGCTTCGGATTGGGGAAGGTCGCCTGTAACTCGAGCGTGCCGGTTTTCGAATCCACCTGATTGGTGGAGTTCTGAATGTGTCCGATATACGGGTGCCGCGTTCCATCCGCCAGTAACATTTCCAGTGCGAACGAGGAAGGCGCCGGCCGGTCTTTGCGGTTCTGGTAAGTGAGATACTCGCGTTCACTTACTTTGAAGCGGACCCAGATGGGATCCAGCGGAACGATGGTGGTGAGAGGGATGGCGGAGGTCTTCGAAACCAGGCCGCCGACGGGAATGAGCGAATCGCCGATGCGTCCCGCAATGGGAGCGCGGATCTCGGCGTACTCCAGGTTCAGTTCGGCATTGCGAAGCAGGGCTTTATTGGAATCCACCTGGGCACCGGCGGTATCGATCTGCGCGGTGGTGGAAAGGCGGTTCTGCTGCACGTTGGCACGCCGTGCGGCCACCATGGCCTCGTTCGCCTGCAGCGCTGCCCGCGCGTTGTCGAGATCCTGTTTCGGCGCTGCTTCTTCTTTGGCAAGAGGTTCGAGGCGCGCCACATCCTGGCGGGCTTTGGCGAGATTGGCCTCAGCCTGGGCGAGATCGGCCTGCGCCTGAATCAGCCCGACCTGGTTTTTCGCGAATTCGAGATTCGCCTGCGACTGGGCCACATCGCCCCGGGCTTTGCCGACTTCGGCCTCATAAGGTCGCTTATCGAGCTCATAGAGGATCTGGCCCGCCTGGACGTCCGAACCCACGGAGAAAAGCCGCTTCTGAATAAAGCCATCGACGCGGCCCCGCACCTCGACTAAGTCCCGCGCGAAGGTCTGGGAAGAGTATTCGGCGTAAATCGGCGCGTTCGCGGGAGTTACTTCGAGCACGGAAACTAATGTTGGCGGAGGAGCCTGGGCCTTATCGGCTTTTACAGTCTGGCCGCAGCCGGAAAACAACAGAGTGAGAGAAATCAGACACAATAAAAGGGAATACTTAGCCTGCCGCATCGTTCGTTGCAACCTTAATTGCTTCGATGCGTCCGTTTCGCCGCGTGATTCGGTTAATCGCCTGGCGATTGTTTGCGCGGCTCTTTGCCAGGCAGGGCGGCGGGGTTCTCCTGTACACGTTCACGAAACTTGCCGCGCAGACCGGAACCGAGCGCGACAGCCGATTCACCGTACTTATCCCGCAGCTTATCAGCGGCTTCCAGCGCCTGCCGCCATTTTTCGCTGCGCCCGCTATCGAGTAAATCCAGCTGCCCTGTAACATGTTCGAAACCGGATGTATGAATACCGATAAGCCGGATCGTCTGGGATCGGTCCCAGTTCTCGTGAAGTAAGCGGCGCGATTCTTCGATCAGGTGTATATCGAGTTGGGTGGGCGCGGCGAGGGAGCGAGCGCGGGTGATGGTGGTGAAATCCGAGTAGCGCAGTTTGAGCTGAATGGTTCGGGTGTGAAGATTGTGCTCGCGCAGACGGCGGGCCACTTTTTCGGCGAGGTGCGTCAGGGTGGCTTCGAGACGCTCGGGGTCGCGGGTGTCTTCGTGAAAGGTGTGTTCGTGGCTGATGGACTTCGGGTCGCCGCGTTCGCCGATTTCGGAATCGAACCAGCCGCCGGCGTCGAGCCCGTGCGACTTTCCGGCGAGAGCGAGTCCCCACTTGCCGAAGCGTGAAGTCAGCGTCTTCTCATCGAGGATAGCGAGGTCGCCGATTCGCCGGATCCCGATGGAGTGCAGGTTTTTCTCCATCACTT
>Ga0073936_10008771_pt1 | contig 12728 bp, 10 predicted proteins | sample AliMusrvi5mmetaG_FD_87041 | JGI IMG/M metagenome (GOLD analysis project Ga0073936, IMG submission 87041) | Freshwater lake bacterial and archeal communities from Alinen Mustajarvi, Finland, to study Microbial Dark Matter (Phase II) - Alinen... | ecosystem: Environmental > Aquatic > Freshwater >... | reverse complement strand
CAAAAGGAGATTGCCAGGAACCATCCAGATTCTTCCCTCGGGCAAAGTTGATGGTTTTATCAAATACATTGCGGTAATAGAGTGCCCGCCTTGCAAAAGTATCCACTTCACTCTGAGGCCTGTTCAGCTTCTTCGCCAGGACCACCAGCGACCGGTCGACAATCGGATTGTAGTTGTACGTGCTGCGTTCGGTGAACTGCCCGTCAGCGTCGATATCGATGCCTTCGGCCAGCCACTGATCGATGCGCTTCACGATCGCCGGAGAAGGAAACAGATCGTTCAACTGCGCCAAAGCGGAGCAGACCACCCAGCGGTGATTGGGCGTGTGGACTCCGCCAACAGTGAGCGCCGCCGCAGCCTTGCGCAGAAACGGCTCCAGCATCTGGAACAGTTCCGGATTGCCGTACTTGCGGGCGTTATACGCAGTGGCCGCCACGCCGTTGACGATGAAGGCAGTATCGGGCGTGGAATCGAAATTCGTAATCGGGAGAAAGGCGTTGCCCGAGGGCAACTGCTCGCGCTTCAGGTAATCGGCGGCGAGTTTCGCCCGTTCCATCAGTAACGGCTTCTTGTGATACTTCGACTGCGGGCAAAGGTACGCCGACGCATACGTCTCAATGATCCCGGCCGCGGTGCCCATGAAGTAGAGCCCCGTGTCGTCGGGCATGGAGCCGTAGCCGCGGCTCGCCTTGTCCATAATCTGGCGCTGCAACAGGTCCTCCACGGACTTGTCATAGCGCGCCACCAACTCTTTATCGAACTCAGGTACCGTCTGTGCCCCGGCCGCTCCCGCGGCTGCGAGGGCGATCGCTTCACGTCTGGTTAATCCAATCATCACTGCTTCCGTTTCGTTTGCCTTGCCTCTTTCATGATAGGCCCATACACCAGCTTGTCGAAAGGCGGGCACCCGGTGGGAAACTGCCCCAGCGGATGATCTTTCTGCCGCATGAGGAACGTGCAGTAGGTCAGGGTCTTGCAGACGCGGATCTCGTCGAGCGCACCCTTCTCCATGACGTCCTTGGCGAAGTCCGGATAGGCCAGCGCGTTACGTCCGATGCCAAAGATGGCGATGCGTCCCTGGTCGATGTTGTACGCCGCGGCATTGATCGCATAGATCTGCAACCAGCTGTAGCCGGTGCCGACCATCGGCAGATCGGGGAAGGTCTTCTGCAGTTCGCCCGCGATGCGGAAATGGCGGTCCACGCCAACCATGGGATGCTCGGGCTCTTCGTAATTGCCATCGTCGGGCTTTTCGAACGGACGCCCGATATGCGGATTGTAGTAGGGCGAACCGAGCGAGACGTTCAGCAGTTCCACGCCCCACTCCTTGAACCAGCCGATGGCGGTCTTCACTTCGGTAAGATCTTCGTGCAGCGGGTCGTTTGCGTCCACGCCCCAACCATGCTGATAGGGAAGTTCGTAGGCCAGTGGTACTCCCAGTCCGGTCTGCGGATCGCGTTCGTAAGGCACGCTGTCAAAGCAGCCGAGTCGCATGCAGATCTTCAGCTTGCTGCCGAATTCCGCGCGCATTTTCCCAAGAACATTTCTGACAAAGCGGGTGCGGTTTTCGAGCGAGCCGCCATAGCGGCCTTCACGCAACTTGGCTCCCATCAGTTCACTGAGCAGATAACCGTGCGTTACTTTGAGATCCACCGAGGTGAAACCGGCCTGCATCGAAAGGCGCGCGGCGGAGACGTAATCGTCTTCCAGTCGCTCCAGTTCGTCATCGGAGATCACCGGCTGGTCGGCCGCCGTGCTGGTCTTCTTATCGATGAGCGGATTGTGATACGCGATGATGCGATTCGGGTAGCTGTAGCGGCCCGAGTGCGTGAGCTGGACCGGAATCAACAGGTCTTCGGTTGTGCCGCACGATTCCGTATGCGCCTTCAGCATCAATTCGTTGATGCGCGCGTAGACATCGACATTCTCTTTGCTGATCCAAAGCTGCCGGGGATTGGCCCGGCCATCCTCGCGGACGGCGGTAGCCTCAAACCAGATGAGCTTTGCGCCGCCCCGCGCGAAACGTTCGTAGCGGCGGAAGGTCAGCTCGTCGGGGCTGCCGTCGAGGGTGGAGTCGCAGCCCTCCATGGGGTGAATCGCCATGGAGTTTCCTAAGGTCAGGTTGCCAACGGCTACTTTGCGCGAAAGCAGCGACTGGATTTTATGCACGTCGTGTTCAAAGCGGACGTGCTGCGTCAGAGCCTCGGCGCTCTGTTCCAGCTCGCCGAGGTTCTTGTAGTTGAAGTGTCTCATGCCGTCTATTTAGATTCTTGCGCGAAAGTGGGCTTGCGGGGTAGCATCGCGACCGCAACTGCGCCAAGCAACGCCAGAGCAAGCACGACATTCATTGCACCGGAGTAGGAGCCCATGCCGGTTCGCAGGTGCGAAACGGCGTACGGGAACCAGGTCTGGGCGATGGTATTAACCGGCAGGATGACGGCCATGGCCCTGGCCAGCGAATTGACGCCGAACTGGTCGGCAGCCATCAGCGGGATCATCATGTAGTCGGCGCCCATGCCGAAGCCGAACAGAATGGCGAAGGCATAGAGCGTGCTCGAATCACCTGGACGAACGCTGACAAGCAACGGAATCGTCGCAGCCACGATGAAGTAGGTGACGAACATGATCCACTTCTTTGAGAACTTGTCAGAGAAGTAGCCGATGGAAAGGCGGCCACCGATCGAAGACACAAGAATCAGAGTCTGAGCCAGGCTCCATGCCTCGTCGGCTTGCGCGCCTTTGGCGAAACCGGCATCCAAAAACACGAATTTCATGTGGAAGTTCACGGCGCCGATCGAGCCGATGGAGCACAAGCTGCCGATCAGCAGCAGCCAGAATGCGCCGCTTCCCCAGAGTTCAGCGAAGGTGGCAGAGGCAACGGCGGCCTCCTTAGGCGGTTCTGCATCGCCATCGGGGTTTTGACCAATATCGGAGGGCCTGTCTTTCAGAATGAAGAGCGCCACCGGCCAGGCCAGAACCATCAGCCCGCCCAGAATCATCAGCGCCGGTTTGTACCCATACGCCTTCGTGAGCATCGGCGTCAGCCATCTGCTGCCGATCGCGCCTACTATACCCACGCCAACGTAGACAATACCCATTGCCTTGCCGCGATTGCGGCGGAACCATTGCGAAACGATGATCTGATGCGGCGGCGGGCCTGACAGGAAATAGCCGGTTGTGTAAACCACCCACAATCCGTAATACACCCACAACTCGGCGGGCATGTTTCCAAAGCCGTAAAACGCGATCAGGGTTAACGCAGTGCCGGCGATAATGAGCTTGCGGGGACTGAAGCGGTGGATGACGATTGGACCAATCCAGATCGTAAGCAACGCGGCCAGCGGGAAGCCAAAGGTGATACTCTCCCGGCTCCAGTTGTAATCGCGCTGTATGTAGTCGTAAAAGAACGAGATGTTGTAATAAGGGATACCGGTGGAAAGTCCGAAAGTGATGAGTGTGCCGAGGACAATCCACCAGCCGTAAAATTTGTTCTGCTTCTGCATTTCTCTCCTGGGTAAAACGGAACCTATTACTTATAACACAGCTTGGGTGGTGGAGGATTAGAGACCACGCATGTGGAAGCCGCCGTCGACGTTGAGGATTTGGCCGGTCGAGTAGTCCAGCAGCCCATCGGCGATAGCGCGGATGGTTTTTGCCACGTCCTCTGACTCTCCCATACGGCGCTGCGGCAGCAGTCCGTTGGCGATCTTCTCTTCGTACAGCTTTTCGACCTTGGCGATCATGTCGGTGCGAATGATGCCCGGACGCACCTCGAACACCTGGATGCCCTCCGGCGCAAGCCGTTGGGCGAAGATCGCTACCGACATGCTCAGCCCTGCTTTGGAGATGCAGTATTCAGCCCGGTTGATGGAGACCGCGTAGGATGAGATCGATGTAACGAAAACGATGCGGCCGCTGCCTTGGGTCACCATCTGGCGCGCAGCCAGTTGGGCCAGGAAGTGCGGGCCTTTGAGGTTGGTGTTGATCAGTTCATCGAAGCTCTCTTCGTTGGCGATGAGAACATCGTTGCGCTCGCGCTGGCTGATGCCGGCATTGTTCACCAGCAGATCGATGCGGCCGAACTTGGCCAGCGTGAACTCGATCAACCCCGCGCGGTCGGTGGCGGAGCCGACGTCGCACTGAAAGATCTCCGCGCCCGTTTCGGCGGCCATGGTCTCCGCTGCGTCGCGGCGGCCTTTATATGTGCCGACTACCTGATGTGTCTTTGAAAGTTCAATCGCGATACCGCGTCCAATGCCGCGGCTCGCGCCCGTGATAATTGCTACCGGACGTGTGCTCACTTTAACCCCGAGTATTACGTTTAAATTTGAATTGCTTGTTCCAGTTTAAACGTAAGACGGGTCTCGCTGGGGATCTTCACACGCTGGCCTTTGGTCATCACCTGCGAGGCCGTACCTGCCGCGCCGCCGGCTGCGGCTCCGATCGCTGCTCCCGCGCCGCCTCCTGCGATGCCGCCAATGATGGCGCCGATGGCCGCTCCGCCGCCTGCTTTCTTTGCCGTGCCTGCGGTGCGGGAACTGCTCTCCTTGGTAATGGTTTGGGTGAGGACGTCGACCTGTTTGCCGTTGACAGTAACCGTCGATAGATCCAGCCGCAGTTCGGTCTTGCCGGTCAGCTTACCGGATTGCTTGTCCTCCACCAGTTTCACCACCACATCCGCGCCGCGCGGAATTACCGTATTTCCGTTGATAGAAACCGGCTGGTCCATGCTCGCTCGATACGTCTGGCCGACCAGATCCTTTTCGGAATCGACCGCATCGATCAGCCGGACGGTCAAAGGCGTGTCAGCCGGAATCTCCACGGTCTGCGGCGCCTGGGGAATGATGGGGCGCTCTGGCCTCAAGATAGTCGGCTCGGTGGTCGCATCGTCAGCCGGACGCGGTGCGCGGCGGAAAGTCGGGCGCTCGTCCGCGGTATCGGTTGATTCGAGTGAGCCGGCGTTGGAGTTTGGTGCCCGGCGCAACGTGGGGCGGCTGTCATCGTTCGATGAAGAGTTGGGCGCTCTGCGCAAGGTTGGCCGGTCGGAGTAGGTCGGCCGATCCTGGTTATTGGTGGCGCGGCGAGTGGGCGCTTCGTCGCTATCGCCAAAACGGATGGACACGATGTCGATCGTGTCGAAGCTCTGCACCGCATCGCCCACGGTCATACGCACACGCCGCGCATCGCCACCGACGTAGGTGCCTTCCACGGTGCGGCCATTCTTCAAGGTGATCGTATCTGCGTAGGCGGACGCGAGCATCGCCAGCCCTACCGCGAGCCATTTCCTGTTCATGCAGTTCTCCGGTTGAAATTCGTAAATAACTTCTTGGCCACGGCCTTGCCCAGCGCGAGGCCCTCTTTGTAAGCCGCTTTTTGCTCCAGCCGATTGTACGTTGCGCCATGGCGGTAGTAGCGATCGAGCGATTGGCCCACCACCCACGTTCCTGCATAGGCGATAGCCGCTTTGGGGATCAGTCCTCCGCCGAAGGGAATCTTGCCCACCAGTTCCCGCGCCAGCGTGCGCCAGCCGAAAGCCCCGGCGATCACCGAGGCCACTTCCGCCTTCTGCTCGCTGTAGCCGACCTTGCGCCCGTGTGCTGCGGCCAGCAGAAACGCCATCTTCAGCTGGTTCATGGTGAGGAACGCCGTATCGGAGGCAAACTCACCGAACGCCCAGAACAGTTGCGCCACGTTGGGCAGCACGTCGGGCAAAGCCGTGACGAAAGAAAACGTCGCATTCTCTTTCGAAACGCTCATGATGTACTTCTGCGAAACGGCATTGCGGAAGCCCGGAAAATTGCGCGCCAGCGGCAAAATGATATCCGGATGATTTTCAAGAATCCGCTCCACCAGCTCTTCTTCCCGCTCCCGATGATAGGTGTAGCCGCTGCGAGGGCAGGGAACGCCCTCTTCGTAGATTTCGATATCGAATTTTTCCGGGCCCTTAGGCGCACCAACCAGGTACACGCCGTCTGTATTTCCCAGGAACTTCAAAATTGCCGTACAGCCTGGATCGCTGGTTGACCCGATTCCAATGGTTACCGGCCGCATGGCCAGCTCACGGACTTCATGAGGGTTCAGGTTACGCAATGACTTCGTGATTGTTTGAATGAATTGTTTTGCCATGCTAATCCTGGTACTGTTTACCGCGGGTGCTCTGCTCCGTGAAGCCGAAAGAGAACCTGCAGTTCTCTCTGCCATTCTACTCCCACTCCGATTCGCTCCACCAAAATGTCAGACGAGAAGAACCGCAGAATAGTTTCCGATGATGGATGGAATTCCAGCGCGGGGGCCACCAGCAGGAGTCGCGGAGCCATACGGTTCAACGGGATACCGGGAAAATAGCCGAGCGGCGAGAATTCCCCTCGCGCTGCATGCCAGGCCACGCGCATCCAATAGTCAAGCGCCTGCAACGGCAGGTGCAGGTCCTGAGTCGCCTTGATCTCAATCACCGACAGGCGCCCTGTATGTTCCACCGCCAGCAGGTCGAGCACGCCGCGATCCACGCCTGCGAAGGCCGGAACCTGCCCGTAAATCGGCGCGGGAAGCAGCCTTGCGTCGACAACTTGCGGTTGCGCTCTTAGTTGCGACTCCAGCCATGCCTCCGGATTTCTGCGATACAGCGGATTTGCGCGGTCCGCTGCCTTCGAACTACGCAGCCGCGACATCTCGCGCACCAGCGTTGCCAGTTCTGCCCAGTTGGATGCCTCGGCCGTCCGCTTCGATTCAAGCCCAAACGCCAATTCACCGCCCGCCACTCGCGCAAACTCCAGGCCATTGATGCGCAGACTCATGGAGCCTTCACCGCGCTCCACTGTTTCGACGCCGGGCAGCGCGCAGGCCTTTTCGATCCACTCATTGTTGCGGACCTGCGATTCCGCGGACGGGCAGCGGCATGCGTCGAGCCGCGTCTGCAAATTGCCCGAGTCCATCACGTCGATTTCGCCTGCGAAGCCCTCCACCGAATAGGCGAAGACCCTGTATTGTGCCAGGTCCGTGGACAGATGGCGCAGGCGAAGGCAAGTCGTCGTCAGCCCGCCGTGCGGTAGAAACAGAGCCAGGCCGGCGATGGTCCGCTTCGGTTCGCGGCGGCGCAGATAGTGGAGCCAGAGGAGTCCGAAACTGAGCGCCTGGTCCGGCTCCATGGTTGCGCCGATGGCCGCCCATCCCGCACTGCCTCTGGTCAGCAGCGCTCTTGGATAATTCGGCGAAAAGGTGTTGTGCAGATCCATCTCCGTGGTCAACTCCGCCACCTTCCAGTCCGGGAACTGCCGCCGCAGCAGCCGGCGGAACTGTTCGCGAAAGATCATGCGGCCGCCGCGCCGCTCCACCTGATGGTTCTTTGACCGCGCCATGTCGGCCAGCAGCAGCGTGCCTGTACGTTTGGCGAACCGTTCGATGCGCAGCGTCAATCTGCCGGGGCTCTCGTCTTCAATCTCCACTGCCCGGCGCACGATGTTGCGCGTTTCGTTCCACGCCTGAATCAGCAGGTGGCCGTTGCGGTCTTCCAGCAGATACTGTCCAGTGATGAGGGGGATGCTTTCTTCGCCCGGTTCCTGAAGGATGGGCTGGCGGCTGGCGGCGAGAAAACGCTCGACGGCCTGCCTCACACGCATGTGCGGCACAATCTAATTATAAGATTGTTATAGCGATGTTGGAAAATTTGGAGAGAGTCGAAGAACGGATTGTGCGGGCGGTGCAGCGCGCCGGCCGGAAACGGGGTGAGGTCACGCTGATTGCCGTCACCAAAGTGTTTCCTGTTTCGGCCATTTTGGACTCATATGCCGCCGGCCTCCGTGACTTCGGTGAGAACTATGTGCAGGAGTTCGAAGGCAAGCATCCGGTAGTCGAGAATCTGGAAGGGGCACGCTTTCACTTGATCGGCCATCTGCAATCGAATAAGGCCAAGAAGGCTGGAGAAATGTTTCAGGTGATCCAAACCGTCGATAGCGTCAAGCTGGCGCGACGGCTGAGTGAATTAGGCATTCCCCTGGAAGTGATGATCGAAGTGAAGCTTTCCGAAGAGGAGTCCAAGCACGGAGCAGCACCGGAAGCGTTGCCGGCGCTGGTGGATGGCATCAGTGGACTGCCGAATCTGTCGCTCACCGGATTGATGACCATGCCCCCGTGGGATGAAGACCCGGAGGCGCCGCGCCCCTATTTCCGCACTCTTCGCGGGCTCTCCGAACAGTTCGGACTGCCGAAAATATCGATGGGCATGTCCAATGATTTTGAGACCGCCATTGAGGAAGGCGCAACGCACATCCGCATCGGCACTGCGTTGTTCGGCAAGCGGCAAAAAAAGTGAAGCTCGGGTTCCATTCGCCATTTCCACCGCTCCGTACGGGCGTTGCCGACTACTCGGCTGCGCTGCTGGCGGCGATGGAGCAGCTTCGCCCGGATCATGTGATCGTCAAGAACCAGACTGGCGATCGCAATCTCTATCATGCCGGCAACAACAGTCTGCATCGCGAAATCTACGAGTGTTCTTTGGCGACTCCGGGAGTGGTGATGCTGCATGACGCAGTCCTCATGCACTTCCTGCTGGGAACGCTCGATAAAGAAACCTTCGTCGAGGAGTTCGTCTACAACTACGGGGAGTGGCATCGTCAGTTGGCCCACGATCTGTGGGCCGGACGGGCGCGGTCCGCCGTAGAGTCGATGTACTTCCGCTATCCGATGTTGAAGCGCATCGCCAGTGAGGCGCAGAGCGTGGTGGTGCACAATCCGGAGGCGGCGGCGATCGTGCGTCAGCATGCCGCCGACGCGCGGATAGTAGAGATTCCGCATCTGTTTGACCCGCCCGCACCGCCTCCTGCGTTTGAAATCGCCAGGCTGCGGTCGTCGTGGAATCTGAAAGCCAGCGACTGCCTGTTTGCGGTCTTCGGGCATTTGCGCGAATCGAAACGCATTTTGCAGGTGCTGCGCACCTTTGCCCAGGTGAGGCGGGCTGTCCCCACGGCATCGTTGCTGCTGGCGGGAGATTTCGTCTCCACCGATCTCGCCCGCGCCGCCGAACCCTTGCTCGACGCGCCAGGTATCATACGGCTCGGCTACACGCCCGAGGAGCAGTTCTGGCTTCTGGCCCATGCCTGCGACGTGTGCATCAATTTGCGCTACCCGACCGCTGGAGAAACCTCAGGTATCGGTGTTCGCCTGCTTGGCATCGGCAAGCCGGTTCTGTTCAGCCAGGGGCTCGCTGTGTCGAGGATTCCGGAATCGGCATGCGTCCGCATCGACAGCGGACCGGCCGAAGAGGAGATGCTGCGCGCGGTGATGGTATATCTCGCACGTTCGCCCGCTGCGCGCCGTGAAATGGGCCGCCAGGCCGCCGAGCATACAATCGCAATGCACAACCCCTTCCGGGTGGCGAGCCTTTTCTGGGACGTTTTGTTATCCTTGTAACCAATCCTTCATCATGCGGATCCGTCACCTCATTGTCGCGATCTGTCTCTCCGGCCTCTGCGGGGCAGTGACCCCGGAGGTCCGGCTACAACTGCGCGTTCGCATGCGCGACGGCATTGTGTTGCGCGCGAACCTGTTCCGCCCGCCAGGCGAAGGCAAGTTTCCAACTATTCTGGTTCGAACACCTTACGGCAAGGGTACGGCCATTAGCACGGGGTATCAGGCCTTCGTCGACCACGGCTACGCAGTGTTGGCGCAAGACGTGCGCGGGCGTTACGATTCCGCGGGAGAGTTCGATGCGTGGCACCAGGAGGGGCCTGACGGCAACGACACCATCGACTGGATCGCGCGTCAAAGCTGGAGCAACGGCAACGTCGGGATGATTGGCGGCTCCTATGTCGGCATCGCGCAGTGGCAGGCGGCGCTGGAGAACAATCCGCATCTGAAGGCGATCTTCCCGGTTGTTTCCGGCTCTGATGATTACCGCGATCGCTTCTATTCGACGGGCGGAGCGATGAAGCTTGGTCATCGGATCTCGTGGATCGCCGATAATCTGCATCCTCCCACCTTTACCGTGCCGCCATTTCTTAATCTGATCTGGCATCTGCCGCTGGCTACCTCCGATATGGCTGCGTCGGGAAAAGTGAGCGTCAACTTCTACCAGCCGGCGATAGCCCATCCGTCTTACGATGCGTTCTGGAAAGCGCTGAGCGTGCGTGAGCACCTGGACAAGCTGCGCATTCCCGTCTTCAGTGTTGGCGGGTGGTACGACAATTACGCGCAAAGCGATCTGGAGGCGTTCGCGGCATTGCGCTCGGCCTCGAAGACCGCCTACACAGTGATTGGCCCCTGGCCCCACAACATGTCGGTTCCATTTGAGGGGGTCGACTTCGGCCCGAACTCGACCTTTCCCGTGCTGGAGGTGCAACTTGCCTGGTTCGATCATTGGCTGAAAAGCGGCAAGGAGTTCCGGCGTGCGCCGTTGAAGATCTTTGTGATGGGGGCAAACAACTGGCGCGACGAACGCGAGTGGCCGTTGAAGCGGGCGAAGATCACCCCGTACTATTTTTCCAGCAAGGGATATGCCAACACCGTCTTCGGCAACGGCGAGATGACGCACCATGCGCCGCTGCGGGATTCCTTCGACAAGTTCACCTACGACCCGCTGAAGCCAGTTCAGACGACGGGTGGAGCGGTCTGCTGTAATCCGGCTATCTTTCCCTGGGGACCACTGGACCAGCGTCCGGTTGAGCAGCGCAAGGATGTGTTGGTTTATACATCACAATTACTGAAGAAGGAATTGGAGGTAACGGGTTCAATTCAGGTGCAATTGTACGTTTCGACCTCTGCCACTGATACAGATTTCACCGCAAAGTTGGTGGACGTCTTCCCCGACGGAATGGCTCGGAATCTGACCGACGGGATACTACGCCTGCGCTACCGGAACGGATTGGAGAAGCCGGTCCTGGCGGTGCCCGGAGAAGTCTACCCCATTACGATCGACGCTGGTGTGACCAGTAACGTATTCCTGCCCGGCCATCGTATTCGTGTGGAGATCAGCAGTAGCAATTTCCCGCGCTTCGACCGGAACCTGAATACCGGGCGGGCACAGGCGGCTGAGACCGAAGTACGTCAGGCTCAGCAGATTGTCCATCACAGCCGTAAACGTCCGTCTCACATATTATTGCCCGTGATCCCTTGACGTGAGAGGGGTCAGTCTCGTAAATTGGAATGAGTCCCTCACATCAGGCGCGGTAGCCAAGTGGTAAGGCAAAGGTCTGCAAAACCTTCACTCATGAGTTCGACTCTCATCCGCGCCTCCAACCTTATCATTAGATACACACCCAGGAAACTGAGCTGAAAGCACGCCTGTTTACACCCCTGTTCATTTACGTGTGCGCTGAACTTTCCCGGGATGCAAAAAAAAAGTAGAGCTGCCGTAAAGCAGCTCTACTTTCTCTTGCTAAGACGATTGTTAATGGCTTATTTCTTGCGCTTGGCGCCGAACGCCAACATCGCAAAGCCGATGCCGGCCATGATCATGGTGCCAGGTTCCGGCACAGAAGTCAGTTGAACGTTGTCGAAAATGGCCTGTCCGAAGCTACCCGTTGCCATGGTGTTCAGTAGATCGATTTCAATTGACAGCCCTGCAACCGTAGAGGTATAGACAAGTGTCTCTGTGTACCAGTTGCCGGCAGTGTAATGATTAGGGGGGGTGAGTAGCGGTAAGGTTACAAGCGGAGTCTGGACTCCACCGATCTTCAACGCGATGGCTGGCGCATTCCAGTTAGCCGCTATGTCCATTCGTTGGGTGACATCGACAGTCAATACATAAACAGTGTTCGCCAATGTGGTGGCGCCTAATACCTGATACATATAGCCAGGACCATACAACGCAGTCCCATTGTTTGCAACGTACCCGATTGTTGTGTTAGAGTCCACCAGATTTTGCGTATATAAGGATGTCAATGATCCTTCCGTCAGTTGACCGGCGTCGCTGGGATTGCCTGCTACCGTCCAACCGGTGAAACCACCGCCAACTGCGTAACTGTTGAATTTGCAGGTAAGACTCGGATCGGAGACGCCCGCTGAAGCGCAGGTCGTAGTGGTGACCGGTTGCTCAAAAGAAGCATTGGTGATGCCAATGGTGCCTGCGGATGTCCGTGCTGCGCAAAGTACTGCTAGAAGCGCGAAGACTGCTTGCGAAATTCTGCGGTGTGATCCGCCCAAATTTTCGGAGCTAGTAAGAACTGTTGTGCTTTCCAAAGTTGAACTTCCCCCAGAGTGTTATTTGGTACTGTCTATTGGTACTGCTTCTTTGCTCGTTAGTACTAGACCTAAAGTTTACCCCAGCTGATCCAGAAAATCAACACCTAAGCGACTCATTGCTGAACAGCAGCCCCATGGCTGGTCTTTATTCCCTATCGACAGGGGAACGGGCTGGTCCGTGTAAGATATGGAAAATAAAAGGGCATGGCTGCTCATGGCAACCCTGCGGCGTGGACAACGAAAATATCGCTACCTTAGAACGTGTGAAATATTTGAAATTGTACAGGCGAAACCGCCTGTACAACCACGATAAGTCCCACGTTTGCAATGGTGGAGTAGGCGGTTTCGCCCCCTGCCACTTAGTTTTTCAAAAAACCAAAGCTGCGCGGTCGAAATCGTAGCGCGGACATTCATGTCTGCCGCGTCGAGATTCCGAACTCCTGATGTCGCCGGGGAATTCAGCCTGAGTGTGGAAAATGACTTGAGCCAATCCTGGCCTAAGCTATGGTTGCGCGCGAGCCTGGCGCGGCGTGAAACTGAACCATGCCGCAACT
>Ga0073936_10008769_pt1 | contig 12731 bp, 6 predicted proteins | sample AliMusrvi5mmetaG_FD_87041 | JGI IMG/M metagenome (GOLD analysis project Ga0073936, IMG submission 87041) | Freshwater lake bacterial and archeal communities from Alinen Mustajarvi, Finland, to study Microbial Dark Matter (Phase II) - Alinen... | ecosystem: Environmental > Aquatic > Freshwater >... | reverse complement strand
TGCGGCGCCAATGCCCTCAACTCGACCAGGGCTTTGCTATGCTGCTGCAGGATCTGCACGACCACGGATTGCTCGAAAGCACTCTGGTGTGGTGTTGCGGCGAGTTCGGCCGCACCCCCAAGATCGATTGGCAGCCGCCATGGAACGGGGGCCGCAATCACCACGGCAACGTCTTCACCGCGCTGGTCGCTGGCGGCGGTTTCAAGGGGGGCCATGTGGTTGGCGCGTCCGACGCTAAAGGCGAGGACGTGAAGGACCGGCCCGTGTACCCCGTGGATCTGCTGGGCAGCATCTATGCCCTGGGCGGCATTGATGCGAGCGCGAAGCTGGCGCACCCCATGGGCTTCGAAGCCCACGTCTTGCCCTCGGCCGCTGAAGGTGTGAAGTCCGCGGGACTCTTGACGGAGATCATGTGAACACAGGACTAGCCCGGATATTTCACACTTCTGGTGGGGCGCGTCACTCCGTGCGCGCCGGGGGCCTGTGGCGCGCACGGAGTGACGCGCCCTACCTCAACAGCCTGTGCCCGTTTCAAAGCCGGTATGAAGTATCTGGGCTAGTCGCCCTGGCCTTCTTGGCTCTAGCCCTCACCGCCTCCGCTCAGCCCCGGGCGTATATTGGCTATGTTTATCCTGCCGGCGGTCAGCAGGGCACTACAGTCCAGATCCGCCTGGGTGGGCAAGGGCTGGATGACGTCCATGCGGTGCTGGTCACGGGCACGGGCGTCACCGCCAGGGTAGTCGATTATTATCGAAGGCTTGACAACCAGGAGCTGGAATTACTCAGCGAACAGACGCGGAAACTGCGGCGAGAAACAATGTCCGCCTCTTGGCGGGCCGAGGCGATGGCGGCTGGCGACTCCGCGATGATGTCCGCGCCCTCGACCAATGTGGCGTCCGATACCAATAACCCGGTTTCCGCCGCATCGAAAAAAGAGGCCGCGATGGAATTGATCGAGCGGATCGAGCGGAGAACATCCGAATACGTGCAAACGCCGGCGTGCGCCGCGTTGGCGTCGCTGGTGATGGTCGAGGTTACGATCGCGCCGGATGCCGAGCCTGGGGAGCATGAGATACGGCTGGTGACGCTACGCAGCGTTTCCAACCCGCTCACGTTCCACGTTGGGCAGGTGCCGGAGGTCACGAAGAAGTCCATGGTCACCGCTATCCAGCAGGTGCTGGGCAAAGAGGCTCAAGCCCTGCGCAAACGGCTGCCCGGAGACGACGAGTTCAGCATCAGCGTCCCTTGCACCGTCAACGGCCAGACTGCTTCCGGCGAGGTGAACCGTTATCGCTTCGAGGCGCGCCGGGGCCAGCGCCTGGTGCTCACCGCCCTGGGACGCCAATTGGTTCCGTTCATCGCTGACGCTGTCCCGGGTTGGTTTCAGCCCGTCCTTACACTCTATGACGCCGACAGCAAAGAGGTGGCCTTCGACGACGATTACCGCTTCAAGCCGGATCCGACGATCTTCTATGAAGTGCCGAGGGACGGCGAATACGTCTGTGCCATTCGTGACAGCCTCTATCGGGGGCGCGAGGATTTCGTTTATCGCATCACCATTGGCGAACTGCCGTTCATCACCAGCATTTTCCCGCTGGGCGGGCGAGTCGGAGCGTCGGCGACCCCCAAATTCGAGGGCTGGAATGTTGAAGGAGCTGAGCTGACCTCGCTGCCCGCAGACACCGGACCGGGACTCTATTTGCTCGCCGCCCGCCGGAAGGGACTCGTTTCAAATCGCGTGCCGTTCGCTCTGGATACGCTCCCGGCTATTCTCGAGCGCGAGCCGAATAACAGCGTGGCTAACGCGCAAGAGGCGACGCTGCCCATCATTATCGATGGGCGCATTGACAAGCCGGATGATTGGGACGTGTTCCAATTCGTCGGCAAGTCCAATGACACCGTGGTGGCGGAAGTTCAAGCCCGCCGGCTCGATTCGCCGCTGGATTCGGTGATCAAGCTCACCGATGCGGCGGGCAACCTGCTGGCGTTCAACGACGACTACGAAGACCTCAGCGCAGCGCTCAACACGCACCACGCCGATTCCTACTTCATGGCCCGGTTGCCTGCCGACGGGACTTACTACGTTCACATCGGAGATACCGCGCGGCACGGGGGCGAGGATTACGGTTACCGCCTGCGCGTCAGCGCGCCGCGACCTGATTTCGAGCTGCGCGCGGCGCCTTCCAGTCTCAGCCTCCGCGGCAAATCGAGCGCCCCCCTCACAATTTATGCCCAGCGGAAAGACGGTTTCGCCGGGCCAATCAAGTTCTCCTTGAAGGACCCACCGGCAGGATTCTCGGCTGCCCCGGTCACCCTGTCGGGCACGCAGACCGTGGCGCGGTTGACCGTCAAAAGCGACCTGGTGGCCACCAAAGAGCCGGTCACGCTATCGGTCCTCGGCGCTGCGAAGATCGGCGAGCAGGAACTTGCCCGCGAGGCGGTGCCCGCGGAGGACCGGATGCAGGCCTTTTTGTGGCGGCACTTGGTCCCGGCTAAAGACTTGAAGGTCCTGGTTTTCGACCTGGCCTACCAACCTCCACCCAAACGTGTCGCGCCCGTCCGTTTACCCTCCGTCACCTTGACCAACGCCGTTCTTGCCGCCCGCCCTGCCGTCCAAACCAATGCCCTGGTAGGCACCAACAACGCGGCAGCCTCATCCAACACGGTGGTGACCAAACCCAAATTTACCAAACAACAGATCGCGGGACGTCTGCGGCAGCTCAAGCTCCTCTTTGAAGAGGGTATGCTCACCGACGAGTTTTACAGCGAGAAGGTGGCCGAGTGTGAAGCCGCGGAATGAGTTGGAATTGGCTTCCAGTACATGCCTGTAAATGGTGAATTCCAATTTCGAGCGCTAAGAGTGAGTTTCTGACTTTCTTGCCGTTAGGTTCCCGGCTCGGACTCTGATGCCTCCCCATCGGCCAGGTCGTTTCCCGGCTTGCCCTCTTGGCCGCTGCGGGCACATGCTCGCTCTATGAATCCGCTGCCAAAGCCGGCCTTCTCCCAAATGAACCGTCGTGGTTTCATTAAGACCACCCTTCTCTCCGTGGCCACGGTCGAGCTCACGGGCGCGCCTCTCCTGGCCTCCGGGCAAACGAAGACCTCCGGAGGAAACCCTCTTCCTCGGTGGCGCGGGTTTAATCTCACGGATTTCAACTCGCCCAATCCATCTTCGAGGCAGGGCACCACGGACGACGACCTGAAGTGGATGGTGGATTGGGGTTTCGATTTTGTCCGTTTGCCCATGGCCTACCCCCGCTATGTCGAGTTTGATCGCTCCAAGCACATTTCTCCGGAGGAGGTGTGCAAGATCAATGACCAGGAGGTGGACCGCATCGAGGCCTTTGTCCGTAAAGCCCAGCAGCACGGCCTCCATGTCAGCCTGAACCTGCACCGGGCGCCGGGCTACTGCATCAACGCGGGCTTTTACGAACCGTATAACCTGTGGAAGGACAAGGAAGCCCAAGAAGCGTTCTTCTTCCATTGGGGGATGTGGGGAAAGCGATTCAAAGAGATGCCTTCCTCGAAGATCAGCTTTGACCTGTTGAACGAGCCGGCCCTGCGTTCGGATATGAACGACCAGCACGCTTCCAATAGCCCGCTGCCCGGAGAGCTTTATCGGGCGGTGGCCAAAGGCGCCACCGAAGCCATTCGCGCCGCCAATCCCGGCCATCTCGTAATTGCCGACGGCAACCGGGTCGGCAACCTGGTGACTCCCGAGTTGAAGGACCTGAACATCGCCCAGAGCTGCCGCGGATATTTCCCGGGGCTCATTTCCCACTACAAAGCACCTTGGGCGAACAAGGACCCGGAGCATTGTCCCACGCCCGTCTGGCCAGGGACCATGAACGGGGAAGCCTACGGCAAACCGCGCCTCGAAGAGTATTACCGCCCCTGGATTGAGTTGGCCACGAGCGGCGTGGGCGTCCACTGTGGTGAGTGCGGTTGTTGGAACAAAACCCCACACTCCGTTTTCCTCGCCTGGTTTACCGACGTGCTCGACATTCTGACCGCCAACCGCATTGGTTACGCCCTCTGGAACTTCCGAGGGGATTTTGGTATCTTGGATTCCCGGCGTGAGGATCTGGAATACCAAGACTGGCATGGACACAAGCTGGACGCCAAGCTCCTGGCCCTCTTGAAGGCGCACTAATCACTGCGCCCGCATGAATCCTCTCGCCGAGTCCGAGATTCGATGCCGGCCCTCGTTGGACGGGGCGGAAGCAGAACTTCGCCTTGCCTACATCTGGGCCATCTCGCTCGTCGCGGCTTTGGGCGGCTTGTTGTTCGGCTACGATTGGGTGGTTATCAGTGGCGCGGACATTTTCTACGAGAAGTACTTCGGTCTCACGTCGTCGTTCGACATCGGCTGGGCGAAGGGCTGTGCGCTGGTGGGGTGCCTGCTCGGCGCGATGTTGTCCGGGATGTTGAGCGACCGGTTCGGGCGCAAGCGCCTGCTCATTGGGGCCGCGTTGCTGTTCGCGGTGTCGAGCGTGGGCACGGGCTGGGCCAACCGCTACGCCGCGTTCGTCGCTTGGCGCATCGTGGGAGGGACGGCCATCGGCTTGGCGTCGAATTTGTCACCGATGTACATTGCCGAGGTAGCGCCGGCGGCGATTCGCGGGCGGCTGGTTTCGATGAACCAACTTACTATCGTCATCGGTATCCTGCTGGCGCAGCTCGTGAACTGGCTCATTGCCGAACCCGTCCCGCGTGACGCGACGGTGGCGGAGATTCTGCGATCGTGGAACGGCCAGTCCGGCTGGCGCTGGATGTTCGCGGCCACTGCCGCGCCGTCGCTGATCTTCCTGGCTGGCATGTTCTTTGTGCCTGAAAGCCCGCGCTGGCTGGCGAAGAATGGACAGCGGGAGCGCGCACAGCGGGTGCTGGCCCGTGTTGGTGGCGACGCTTACGCCGCGAAGGCCCTGGCCGAAATCGAGGCGACATTGGTCAACGAGGTTGCGCGCGTGAATTTCCGCGACCTGCTGGAGCCTCGCATGAAGAAGATTCTCTTTTTCGGCGTGGCGCTGGCCTTCCTCCAGCAATGGTGTGGCATCAACGTGATCTTTTATTACGCCAAGGACGTGTTCGCCGCGGCGGGCTATCCAGTGTCCGGCATCCTGCTGAACATCGTCATCATCGGGCTGGCCAACCTCATCTTTACTTTCGTGGCGATCGCCACGGTGGATCGGCTGGGGCGGCGGCTCCTGATGCTATCGGGCTGGGCGGGGCTGGCGGCGATATACCTGCTTCTGGGGGGTGGCTATGCGACGGGGCTGCAAGGGCTGCCGCTGGTGGTGCTGGTCGTCGCCGCCATCGGCTGCTATGCCTGCACGCTCGCACCGATGACGTGGGTGGTGCTCTCAGAAATCTTCCCGAACCGCATCCGCGGCGCGGCCATGTCAATCGCGGTGTTCGCGCTATGGACAGGCTGCTTCACGCTCACCTACAGCTTCCCGCTGCTGAACAAGTGGTTGGGAGCCGCAGCCACGTTCTGGATCTACGCCGGCATTTGCGTGGGCGGGTGGTTCTTTACCTGGGCCAAGCTGCCGGAGACAAAAGGAAAAACGCTCGAAGCCATCGAGCGTGAACTGGTGGACTAACAGGAGAATGAACCATGAAAGATCGAACACCAACCCCCGTAGCAGCCGAGGTAACCTGCGAGCCAAAGCGGCAGAGGACAGCCGCTTTCTGGCCGACGCGGAATGTGCCGCTAATTGTGAGACACTGCACTGGGCTCGCAAGGCTCAGGTTTGCCAGGACATTTGGCGGCCTTGCAGTGGTTGTTGCGGCCGCCTCCCTCTGTGCGCCCAGGTTCGCCGGCGCCGCGGCGGGGTCGTTGACCACCACACCGCTAACGGAATTGGAACCCCTTTCAGCCCACCAGGATTGGGGGCAGCTCGCCAGCGACCAGAGTGTCTGGGGCAAGCCGATGCAGATCGCCAACCGCAAGTTCGCGACCGGACTGGGGACGCACGCAAACAGCGAACTGGTCTATGATCTGAGCGGGGGTTTCGAGCGATTCGAGGCCTGGGTCGGCGTAGATGCAGCGGTGGTCGGCTACCCTGGCGGCAGCGTAGTGTTCAAGGTGGTCGCGGACGGCCGCGAGCTGTTCAATAGCGGCGTCATGCGCATGGATACGCCAGCCAAGCGGGTGAGCGTGCCGGTGACGGGCGCCACCGAATTGAAGTTGATCGCCACCGACGCTGGCGATGGTGTTACCTCTGATCACGCTGACTGGGCGGAAGCCGTGCTCATCGGCAAGCCCAAGGCCGAGACTCCGCTCGCGGCGCCAGGTGCCGCGAAGTTCAAGGTCAGCGCGCCGGGTCTGGAGATCGCACTGTCCGACCAGGGCGACATCGTGAACGCATTGGTCGGGAGCGGACGACTTTCTCGTCTGCTTCGAGGCGAAACCACGCTGGCGCATTGCACGAATGTGGGAGCTGTCACATCGCGGGAGCTGGCAGGCGGAGGCGTCGAGTTCAAGAGACGCCTCATCCACGGGCCAACCGGTCAGCATGCCGAGTTGACCGAGCGCTTTGCGCCTGCGACGAACAGCGTGCGCTGGGAAATCGAAATCCGGGGCGAGGGCACACCGTGGACCACCAGCATTGAAACACGGCTGAATTGGCCTGCCACGAACACGGCCCGTTTCTGGACCGCGTGGGAAGACCCGGAACAAAAGCGCGACGTCTGGCGGGACCCCCTGGTGCTGCGTCCGTTCGTGAACAAGCGCCTTTGGTACGGCGCGCCACATTGGGATGAAGAGTTTTCGCGCCCGGGCTACCAGCCCACCGCTGGAGACGGCTTCGTCGTTCCGCTCCTGACGTTAGCCGAGCCAGAGCAGGATGCCGCGATCAGCCTGGTGCTTTCACCGGAAGACACGTTGCTGGAGATGACGCTGTCCGCGCGGAAGGACGGCTCCTTTACGTTCACACGGAATGACCATCGTATCTCCCAAACGAACAGTGTGCGGTTCGCGATGGACCTGGTTGCTCATGAAGCCGATTGTCGCGCCGGACTGGGCTGGATGACGCGCCGCTACCCGGAGTTCTTCAATCCGCCGAATCCGCACGCCCACGACATTGCCGGCCTGGGCGCTTATTCGGATTGGGAAGGGGACCTTGATGCACCGACGCTCAAGCGAATGGGTTTTCGGGTTAACTGGAAAGCGAGTTACGACTTCCCCTACATGGGCATGTTCCTGCCACCCATCGCCGACACCGAGCGCTACACGCGATTAGTGAAGAAGAACACCACGTCCATCCAGCAACTGCGCGAATACTCTACGCGGATGCGGCAGATGGGTTTCCATGTCCTGAACTATTTCAACGTGACGGAGTTTGGCGCGACTGGCGGCATGCCCCAGGAGGCCGATCCATCGCTCCTGTCAGCGGATCGCTGGAAAAACGTCCACAACTTCATGCGGGATGACGTGGCCGACGGCATCCTGCTGGACCTGCAAGGTCACCGGTATCCGTCGTGGGAAGGCTGCGTGGCGATGGATTGTGGCGGCCCGCATTATCGTGCGTTTTTGCTGGAGCAAGCCAAACGGCATATAGCGAAACTCGCGGATTCGGATGGCATTTGCATCGACCGAATGGACTGGCTGCGGCTCTTCAATCTCCACGCTGACGATGGCGTGAGTTGGCGGCACAACCAGCCCTGCCGCTCGCTCTGTTCTTCCTGGCGGAGCCTGCTGGCCGAGATGGGACCGCTGTTCCACGCCGCGGACAAGATCATTCTCGTGAACGCGATGGTGAACCGCACCGAGTTACTGCGCTACGTGGATGGGATCTACCACGAGTTTGGTCACGTGCCCGCCGACTTGAATGGCGCGGCGCTCCAATGCGTGCTCAAGCCGGCCATCGCGTGGACGCCGGATGAGAGTACGTTGAAGCCGGACCCCGACGCCTATTTTCAGCGGCACCTGCACCTCGGCGTGTTCCCCACCGCGCCGCTGCCACACAACGATCACACGATCTGCGCCGGCACCGGGGCCGATCGCTGGTATCTGGACTACGGCCCGCTCATGAAGGCGATGACTGCCAAGCGATGGGTGCTGACCGCCCACTGTGTGGAAGCGCTCACCTCGGGCGCAAAGGTGAACCTATTCCAAGTGCCGGGCGGTTACGCCCTGCCCGTGACCTTCGGGGGCACCAACGAGTCTGCTGCTCTGCGGGTGCGCGGCGTCAGCGGTCTGGACAAGGTCAAATGCGAGGCTGTGCATCCGGGCTCGGAAACGCCCGTGCCGGTGACAGCGAAGTTCGAGAATGGGGAGTTGGCACTGAACGTCCCACTCAAACGCGGCTGTGCGATGGTGCGGCTGAGGCAACCAGGTCAATGACCTGATCCCCCTTCAACGCTGGCGCTATGCAACAATTCTCATTTTGTCGGATTGGTAGGGCGCGTCACTCCGTGCGCGCCGGTCCTGGGGCGTATGTGAGCGAACGGCGCGCACGGAGTGACGCGCCCTACCCTGCAACCCATCCCCATAATGAGAATTGCTGGGTGCTATGACACCGATTCAGCAAACCAAGCCGGACTTTGCCCGCTGCCTAGAGCGCATCGAGGCCTGGTTCCACCAGGCCGTCCTGGACCGGCCGCCTATCCGCTTTTACAAGCACAACGCGCAATTCGACGAGGGCGAGCCGCTGGATCGCACCCGCTGGTCATCGCTCGAACAGCGCTGGTTCGACCCGGAATACCAGATCACTAGCTTCGAACGCTCCATCCAGGGCAAACCGTTCCACGCCGAGACGTTCCCAGTCTTCTCGCCCAATCTTGGTCCCAATGTCTATTCCGTCTTTTACGCGGGCCGGTTGGAATTTGCCGAGGTCACTTCGTGGTATGAGCCTGTGCTGGCCGACCCGGATGACTTGTCCGTGCTCCAGAACGATCCGTTCGAGAACGTCTATTTCAAGAAGTTGGAAGAGTTGACCCGCGACGCACTAGCCCGCTCGGGCGATCGCTACTGGGTGGGCTATACCGACCTTCACCCCAGCCTCGATTGCGTCGCCGCGTGGCGGGGCCTTGATCCACTCTGCCTCGACATGGCTCTCACGCCGGAGAAACTGGCGCCGCTCGTCGAGCTTTCCGTCCGCGACTTCCACCGCATCTTCGATCACTTCGATGCGATGCTGAAGGCGGCGGGCCAGCCCTCGGGAACCTGGATCAACATTCCGTGCGACGGCAAGCTGCACATCCCGAGTTGCGATGTCGCGGCCATGATTTCCACGACGCACTTCGAGGAGTTCTCGCTGCCGTGTCTGCGCCGCGAGTTGCCGGGCATGGACCGCGCGATCTACCACGTGGACGGCAAGGGCGTGGCCCGGCATCTAGACGTGATCCTGGCTCAGCCGGAGATTCAAGCCGTCCAATGGGTGCAGGGCCTCGGCAAGGACTGGCCGATTCTCCAATGGGTACCCTTGCTCAAGCGGATTCTCGCCGCGGGCAGATCCATCCTCGTGGACGTCCCGATGGAGGAACTCGATGAGTTCATGGCGCAGATGCCCCGCGAGGGCGTGTTCCTATGCCTCGGCGTCGCGGAGGGCCAGGAGGTCGATATTATTCACCGCGTCGAGCGCTGGGGACTCCGCAGCCCGACTGCCATGAGTTGTAAATGATCATGATCAACAAGTCACTCTCTCTAGCCCCAATGCCTTTCGCAGATTCAATCAGCCGCTCGGAAGGTCTTGTCCCGGAGGGACATGCGAGAATAGCCCGGCGTTTCAACGCTGGGAACTCCACAATAGAAAGCCGAGTCCCGAAGGGACGGCTGAGCACGGGCACCGCGTCGGCCCCATCAGCCGTCCCTTCGGGACTCTTTCGGCAGGGCGTCGGTTTCCCAATGCTAAAGCATTGGGCTATTCTCAGGTGTCCCTCCGGGACAAGGCATTGCCGAATTTGCGAAAGGCCTTGGGGCCAGCCATCGCAGCTTCCATTACTATGAACAAGCATTACCTCTTCACGTTAGCCGTAGTCGCAGTATTCCTCGCCGCCCTTGGCGGATGCGTCCAGCCCATAGCATTACGGACCTCAGATCCGTTCCGCCTGGCAGAGCCAAAGGATTTCACCGCGCACCGGGCCTCGTCCAACAACCCGGACTGGAACTCGAACGATGATAGTAAGCGGCCCATCCCGGGCGAGACCACGGTACTGGCCGACCTGCAAGGCCCTGGCGTGGTCAACCATCTCTGGATGACCATCGCCGATAACGAGTACGGCTGGCCGCGGCTGCTGCGGCTGCGCGTTTATTACGACGGCAGTGAGACGCCCAGCGTTGACGCGCCCATCGGTGACTTCTTCGCTGTCGGCCACGGTTTCGAGGGAGAGGTGAAATCGCTCCAGGTCCGGAACAGCTCCGCCGGCCGCGCTCGCAACTGCTATTGGCCGATGCCGTTCCGTAAAGCCTGCAAGATCACGGTCACCAATGAAGGCCGCCGCCGCGTGACCATGCTCTATTTCCATGTCGATTGGGACAAGCTGCCCTCGCTGCCGGCGCACACACCTTACTTCCATGCTCGCTACCGGCAGTCACTACCCGCGCCGGCGGACGGCTCCAACTACGAGTTCTTGAATGTCCAGGGCAAGGGCCACTACGTAGGCACCGTCATGTCGGTGGTGCAGGCCGAAGCCGGCTGGTTTGGCGAGGGCGATGACTACTTTTGGATCGATGGCCACAGACCGTCCATCGAGGGAACCGGGACCGAAGATTACTTCAACGACGCCTGGGGCCTGCATGTCAACGTCGGGCCGTATTATGGCGTCACCGTCGCCGAGGGCACTGGTCTCGGGTCACGCATGACCGCTTATCGTTGGCACCTGGTGGACCCGATCCCCTTCACAAAATCGATCAAAGCCGAGATCGAGCACAAGGGGTGGACTTATAACGCAGACGGCGCAGTCAAGTCGGCGTTTGGGGAGCGCACGGACCTGATTTCGAGCGTCGCCTTTTGGTATCAGGAAGGGATCGCGAAAGACCAGCCGCCGGTGCCGTATGGCTCAGCCAGGTTACCGCAGGGCAACGCGCTTCAGATCGAAGTTGAGAAGTCCCTGGCGGAATGCAAAACCGAAGGCGGCAAGGCCTCCATCAGCCCGGACCTCTTCTGGTCCAAGGATGTAATCCTGTTTGAAGGCACCGGCAAGGGCTCGAAGATCGAGGTGCCATTCGACTCTCCGGAGGACGGAGACTATGAGCTTTACACCGAAGTGGCCCAGGCTTCCGACTACGGCATCTACACAGTACTTCTCGATGGAAAGCCACCCCAAGCACCGCAGCTAGAACATGAGCCTGGCGCTGATGTCCGCCCGCAAATCCAGTTCGACGGCTACGCGAGCGAAACCTATGTCGGACTGGCTCACCAGGTCGGATGGGTCCGCCTGAGCAAGGGCCGGCATGCCCTAACCTATGTCTGCTTGGGCAAGCGGGAAGCTTCTTCCGGTTACAACCTGGGAGTCGATAACATCGTGCTCGCCAGAACCGGGACGGATGCTTGGGCCTCAGCGGCGAAAGTCAAGGAGCCCCGCGTTCCGAAGGGAAGTGTCGTTGAGCTTGGCCAGGTACTGGCCTCCGACCCCGACCCAATCACCCGCGGTCTGGCCGCCATTGCGCTGCGCGATCAGGGCAAGGCATCCCTGCCCGCACTGCCTGCGCTCATCGCGGCTCTGAAAGACAGCGACGTGTGCGTCCGCATGATGTCGGCCAACGCCATTGCCACCATCGGCCCGGACGCCGCCTCAGCCGTCCCCGCCTTGATTGCGACTGGCTCCGACAAGAGCGAACAGGTCCATGTACTGCGTTCCATAGCCGCGGCTCTTGGCAGCATCGGGAAGCCCGCCGCCACTCCGGCGCTGCCGCTATTGCGGGAACTGACGAAACTCCCTCGAGTGCGCTGGGCCGCTGAGTCGGCGATTCTCAAGATCCAGAGCGCTCAGTGATTTCCTCCGGCTCCCCAGCCGGGCATGCCGTGAAGATTCACCGGCAAGATTATTCTCGAAGGCGACAAGGGCTTTGCTAGTCTTTGCCCCGTGACCACGAGAACACTCTTTTGTGCGATCCGGCTTCCGCTGGTTCTCGCTTCCCTCATCGCCGTTTCATGGGCCACGGCCGCTCCCCGAGTCTTGCCGGAAGGCAAACTCCCCAACGACGTCCGCCTGCAACCGCTGAAAGATCTGGATGGCTATTTTCCCTTCACGCCGCCAGCCTCGAAGGCCGAGTGGACGCAACGCGCGGAGCGGGTGCGGCGGCAAATACTGGTTTCACAAGGTCTGTGGCCGATGCCGGCCCGGACGCCGCTGAATGCGGTCATTCATGGGAAGGTAGATCGCGGGGATTATACGGTGGAGAAGGTGTTCTTCGAGAGCGCGCCGGGCTTCTTCGTGACGGGCAATCTCTATCGCCCAAAAGACGTTACAGGCAAAGCGCCCGGGGTCTTGTTTGCGCATGGGCATTGGACCGACGCGCGCCTCTCGGAGTCCAGCGAGGCTGAGCTGAGGCGCGAGATTGCTGACGGAGAGGAGCGCTTCGAGCAAGGCGGCCGGAGCCGGTTCCAATCCCTGTGCGTGCAACTGGCGCGCATGGGCTGTGTGGTCTGGCAGTGGGACATGCTTGGCAACTCGGATTCGCAGCAGCTTTCGATGCAGCTCGTGCACGGGTTCGCCAAGCAGCGTCCGGAGCTGAACACCACCGAGAACTGGGGCCTCTTCAGCCCTCAGGCCGAGGCGCACTT
>Ga0073936_10008768_pt1 | contig 12732 bp, 14 predicted proteins | sample AliMusrvi5mmetaG_FD_87041 | JGI IMG/M metagenome (GOLD analysis project Ga0073936, IMG submission 87041) | Freshwater lake bacterial and archeal communities from Alinen Mustajarvi, Finland, to study Microbial Dark Matter (Phase II) - Alinen... | ecosystem: Environmental > Aquatic > Freshwater >... | reverse complement strand
CGGGGCAGGGAGCCGGCGCCCACCGCGGCGCGGGCATGGCGGCCATTATCGCCAAACACCTGCACGATGAAATCGGAAGCGCCATTGGCGACTTCCGGCTGCTGGTTGAAATCTGGTGTGGCATTGACGAATACGCCCAGGCGCAAGCATCGCGTCACCCGGTCCAGATTGCCGCCACAGGCAGCCTTCAGTTGGGCGACCAGATTGAGGGCGCAAAGCCGGGCAGCGGCCTGGCCGTCTTCCAGCGAGATATCGGCGCCCAGCTTGCCGATATGGTGCGGTTTGCCGCTCTCCAGCGGGATCTGGCCAGAAATCACGACCAGCTTGCCGCTGATAGTATAGGGGACATAGCTGGCTACAGGCGCTGGCGGGACGGGAAGCGTGATGCCCAGTTCGCTGAGGCGTTGTTCGATGATCGGCATGTCGGGTTCCTTGTTGCTTATATGACCCCAAGCGCAGGGCTTTTTCCAGTGACGTCGGCGCCGGAACCGTCAGCGTTTAAGGCCGCGGCCTTTGCCGACGGATTCGCCGCCGAACTTGGCGCGGATCTTGTCCATCGCCCGTTCCGCCGAAGCCCGCTTGTCATTGGCCGGATCAATCAGGCTGTTCGGATCAGCCTGGGCGCCCGGCGTCAGGTTGGACAGGCCGACACCCAGCAGGCGAAAACGCACCCCGGTGGCTTCGCGTTTGAGCGCCGCCTGTGCCACCCGAAAAATGCGGTCGGCCAATTGGGTGGGTGCATCCAGCGAAACGCTGCGGGTGCGCAGGCGGAAATCGGCGGTCTTGAGTTTCAGGACAATGGTGCGGCCGGCCAGGTCATGGTATTTGGCGCGGGCGGAGACCCGTTCGGCCTGCCGCCACAGAATCTTCTCCAGCTCCTCCAGCCGCGACAGGTCTTTGTCGAAGGTGGTTTCAGACGAGATGGTCTTCATCTCACCGCCGGGATCCACGGCACGATTGTCCTGGCCTTGCGCCACGCGCGCCAGCCACAGGCCGGTGGCGCCATAGCGGTTGGCCAATTCGCGCGGATCGGCATCGGCCAACGCGCCGATGGTGGCGAAACCGTCGCGTTCCAGTTTGGCCGCCAGCACCTTGCCGGCGCCGCGCACCACCGAGACCGGCTTGTCGCGCAAAAAGGATTTGGCTTCTGCCTTGCCGATCACGGCAAAGCCGCGCGGCTTGTCAATTTCCGAAGCCAGTTTGGCGAGGAATTTGTTGTGGCTGAGGCCGATGGAAACCGTGATGCCAATGTCTTTTTCGATCCGCGCCGCCAGCAGCGCCATGGTGCGGGCCGGGGCACGGCCCTGCATTTTTTCTGTGCCGGACAGATCGAGATAGGCTTCGTCCAGGGACAGCGGCTCAACCAGCGGAGTCAGGTCCTGCATGAAGCCGCGCATCTGCTTCGCCACGGCGGCGTAATGGCTATGGCGAGGCTTCAGCACGACCGCCTGGGGACAGAGTTTTTTCGCCTGAAACATCGGCATGGCGGATCGCACGCCATATTTGCGGGCGATGTAGCAGGCGGTGGAAACCACGCCGCGCACTTCGCCGCCCACGATCAGCGGTTTGTCCTTGAGTGAGGGATCGTCACGTTTCTCGATCGCGGCGTAAAAGGCGTCGCAATCCAGATGCGCGATGGACAGTTCATTCAGTTCCGGATGGGTGAGGATGCGGGTGCTGCCGCAATTGGGGCAGGGCGCATCCGGCGCGGCATCGGCTTGGCAGTCGCGGCAGAAGGCCGGCCAGTTCATTTGGGCGCCAGCCACGCCGCGCCCCGTACGCCGCTGGAATCGCCATAGCGATTTTGCAGGATTTTCGGCGGGGTTTCGGGCTTAAAGGCATGACCTTCCACCAGTTTCGGCAGATCGCGATAGAGGCTGGGAATGTTAGAGAGGCCGCCGCCCAGCACAATGATGTCCGGGTCCAGGATATTGACCACCGATGCCAGCGCCCGCGCGAAGCGGTCGGTAAAGCGCGCCATGGCGGCGCGGGCCTGGGCATCATCCGATATTGCAATCGCGTCCGCTGCCAATTGCTGTCCGCCATGACGCGCATGGTCGGCCGCCAAGCCGGGGCCGCTGACCCAGCTTTCGATGCAGCCGCGCTTGCCGCAAAAACATTGCGGCGCTTCGTCGAGTTCCGCGGCGCTCATGCCCGGCAGGAAATTGTGGCCCCATTCGCCGGCAATGCCGTGCGCGCCTTGCAGAACCTTGCCCTGGACAGCGACACCGCCGCCAACACCCGTGCCGGCAATAACACCGAACACGATGCCTGCGCCCACGCCGGCGCCATCTGTCGCCTCGGACAGGACAAAGCAGTTGGCGTCATTGGCCAGCGTGACCTCTCGCCCCAGCGCCGCCGCAAGATCGGCTTGCAGCGGTCTGCCGTTCAGCCAGGTCGAGTTGGCGTTCTTGATCAGGCCGCCGCGCCCGACGGTACCGGGAATTGCCACCCCAACGCCTTTCTGCCGCCCCAGCCGGGCTTCAGCCCTTGCGGCCAGGTCAGCCACCGCTGCGATGGTGCCGGGATAGTCATGCCGGGGGGTAGGGGTTCTTTCGCGGAATATTTCGGCCCCGGCAGTATCCAGCGCCACGGCCTCGATCTTGGTCCCGCCCAGGTCAATTCCGACGGGCATCAGGCCTCCGGTTCCAGCAGGCGGCAGGCGCGGTGCAGCTCAGTTGCCGAGGCTCCACTGCTTTCGCAGAAAGCCAGCAGAAGGTCCTCATGTGACAGCAGAAAATTCAAAATCGCTACCGCCAGGCCCGGGCTGCCGGCCGCTTCCCGCAGGTCCGCCGCATCCACCCCGGAGGCGGCCAAAAAGCGCGTGATCCCCCCCTCATCGGCGGCGAGCCAGGCAAGGGCTTCAAGAGCCAGTATTTCCGCCCTTTCCGGGCTCAAAGCATGGGGCATCGTCAAGACGGCGTTAAGACCTTCTCCTTAATACTGCGCATCCAGGGAAATCTGCCATCCCCAAGGGCTGACATCATGCCCGGGCCGGAGACTGAAGTCATGGACGCCAAGACCAAAACGGTTCTGATCGTGGAAGACAATGAGCTCAATATGAAGCTCTTCCACGACCTGCTCGACGCGCATGGCTACAACATCCTGCAGACCAAGGATGGCATGGAAGCGCTCGACATCGCGCGCGAACATCATCCCGACCTGATCCTGATGGACATCCAGCTGCCGGAAGTGTCGGGCCTGGAAGTGACCAAGTGGCTGAAGGAAGACGATGCCCTCAAATCCATTCCCGTTGTCGCCGTCACCGCTTTCGCGATGAAGGGTGATGAGGATGTGATCCGCCAGAGCGGTTGCGAGGCTTATATCTCCAAGCCGATCTCCGTCACCGGCTTTCTGGAAACCGTTCGCCGCTTCATCGGATAAATCATGACGGCCCGCGTCCTCGTCGTTGATGACATTCTTGCCAACGTCAAGCTTCTGGAAGCGAAGCTGTCGGCGGAGTATTTCGACGTCGTCACCGCCTTCAATGGCCTGGAATGCCTGGCCAAGGTCGCGGAAAGCGCCCCTGACATCGTGCTGCTCGACGTGATGATGCCGGGCATGGACGGTTTCGAAGTCTGCCGCCGCATCAAGTCCGATCCCAAGACCGCCCATGTGCCGGTGGTGATGGTGACGGCGCTGGATCAGCCCTCCGACCGCGTTGCCGGTCTGGAAGCGGGCGCCGACGATTTTCTCACCAAGCCGGTGGATGACGCCGCTCTGTTCGCGCGGGTGCGTTCGCTGGTGCGGCTGAAGATGATGACCGACGAATTGCGCATGCGGGAAAATACCGGTCAGGGCATGGGCCTGATTGATCCCGCCGGGGCCATGACCGATTCCGCCATTTCCGGCCGCATCCTGGTGATCGAGGACCGCGCCGAATCCGCCGCCTGGTTCTGCGCCGCGCTGGAGCCGCTGCATGAAGTCGCCACCGTGGACACGTTCGAAGAAGCCATGGTGCGGGTCAAAGGCGGCGATCCGGACCTGGTTGTAGTGTCCCTGGGCATGCGCAGCTTTGACGGGTTGCGCCTTTGCTCGCAGCTGCGTTCGCTGCCCGAAGGCCGCAATGTGCCGATCCTGGTCGTGGTATCAGACGGCGACCGCCGCAAGCTCACCCAGGCGCTCGAAATGGGCGTGAATGATTACCTGACCCGTCCGGTGGACAAGAATGAACTGGTGGCGCGGGTTCGCACCCAGTTGCGCAAGAAGCGCTATGCCGACCGGCTGCGCCACAATGTGCAGCTCAGCCTGGAAATGGCGATCACCGACCAGCTGACCGGGTTGCACAATCGCCGCTATATGAGCCGTCACCTGGACAATCTCGTCGAGACCGCGAAGACGTCGGGCAAGCCCATCGCCTTTGTCATCATGGATATTGATTACTTCAAGGCGGTCAACGATTCCTATGGCCATGACATTGGCGACGAAGTGCTGAAGGAATTTGCTGGCCGCATTGCGGCCAACGTGCGCGGCATTGACCTGGCTTGCCGTTATGGCGGCGAGGAATTCGTCGTGGTCATGCCCGATACCGATGTCGCCTTCGCCATGTCAGTGTCTGAGCGGCTGCGCAAGAGCATCGAAACCACGCCGTTCCCGATCAGCCGCGATCCCAAAAATCTCAAGCTGACCATTTCCATCGGCATTGCCGGTTCGGAAGGCGATGGCGATAGCGCCGCCGCCCTGCTGCACCGCGCCGACCAGGCGCTGTATCGCGCCAAGCGCACTGGCCGCAACAAGGTGGTCGCCGACGCCGCCTGATCCGAGTGTGCGGTTTCGTGCACGCGTTGCTCTACCATTCCCGATTGCGCACAATTGGCTGGGCATGGCAGGGCCCAGCTGCTATGTGTCCACTGCCTTCAATCGGGTTGTCTCATGCGTCTGTCCTTGCTTGCCATCGGTGTTTTGCTGAGCTCCTGCATGGCGGGAGATTTCGCTCAGGCCCAGCCGCGCGGACGAATCGTCCTGTTCGACGACATCAATTTTGGCGGCGAACAGCGCGTGGTGGACGGTGAAGTGCGCGATTTCCGCGCCATTGGTTTCAACGACCGCGTCTCCAGCATCCAGATCAACGCGGGAACCTGGGAATTTTGCGAAGATGCCGATTTTCGCGGTGGCTGCATCACGCTCAGCCGTGATGACCGCAATCTGGTCAATGACGGTTTCAATGACCGGATTTCTTCGGCGCGTCCGGTGGCGGATCGCGGCAGCAGCAATTCCGGCTTTGATCAGCGCGGTGGCGGTTCTGATCAACGCGGTGGTGGCGGTTTCGATCCGCGGGGCGGCGGCTCTGGTCAGGGCCGCGGAGGCTTTGAGCAGCGCGGCGGCAATGGCGGTGGTGTGATCCTGTATCAGGATGTCGGGTTTGGGGGCGACAGCCGCCAGGTTTCAGACACGATCACGGATTTCCGCAGCCTGCGCTTCAACGATGCGGTGTCGAGTATCCGCATTTCATCCGGCACTTGGGAATTCTGCTCCGACGCCAATTTCCAGGGCCGCTGCATGACGTTCGACAGGGATGTGCAGTCGCTGGTGCCGATGAATTTCAACGATGTGATTTCGTCGATGCGGCGCGTGCGCTAGGCGCGAACTGTTCGCCGGGCGGTCAGAGGTCTTCGTCCAACTGCTCCTCACGCATCGCCAGCGCCTTGTCGATCACCATCACCAATGCCTCCGGCTCGCGCGCGCCTGAGACCGCGATCTTGTTGCCGAAGATCATCGCCGGCACGCCGGTGACGCCCATTTCATGCGCCAATTTGTCTTCACGCTCGACCAGCGCAACATCGGTATCGCTTTCGAGCAGGTCGGCGACTTCGCCGCCATCCATGCCGCACAGATCGGCAATGTCGGCCAGCACGCGGATATCGCCGATGTCCTCGCCATTCTCGAAATAGGCGATGAACAGCCGTTCGACCACTTCGTCCTGCACCCCTTGCGCTTCGGCCCAGCGGATCAGGCGGTGGGAATCAATCGTGTTGGGGCGCTTGAGGATCGCCTGCCAGTCAAAGCTGATGTCTTCCTTGGCGCCTTCGGCGGCGATCGCCTTGTAGGCGTCCAGAAGTTTCGCGTCGGCGCCGAAGCGGGCGACCATATAGGCGGCGCGGTCCACGCCTTCGCGCGGCACAGTGGGGTCGAGCCGGTAGGGGCGGTAGCGCACCGTAAAAGGAATATCCGGGCGCATCGCCATGGCGCGGGTCAGGCGCCGCTTGCCGATGAAGCACCAGGGACAAACCGTGTCGGAAATGAAATCTATCTGCATCGCGAAATTACTTCAGGATCTGGGTGGTGATTTCGTTGGAGCCTGACACCGCCCGCACCGAGAATATGCCCCGCCGCAGCGTCATCGTGGCATTGGCGGTTATGGGCAGCAGGCCCTGGATCACGGCGTGGCTGGGGGCGGGCGGCACCGCCACAAACTCCACCACAATGGTATGGGCGTCGGCTGGTGTGGCTTTGAGCGGGCGCAATCTGGCGGCGCGCCAGCCGCCGCTGTCCACCGCGCCGCGGGCCTGGATCACGATATGGCCATTGGCGGCGGTGGCGATCAGCCCGTCGAGTCGGGCAACCAGCCGCGGCTGAACAGGCGGCAGCTTTTCGGCGGCCTGCAGCGGGGCTGCGGCCAGCATCATCGCAACCAAAAGAAAAGCCCTGCGCATCCGGTCCTTCGAACTTTTGGCCATTATAACCGAAATTGCGGCGAGATTCAGATGTCCAGCTCACACCAGATTGGAACGTGATCGGACGGCTTTTCGCTGTCGCCGCGCACATGCCGGTCGATTTCGCAAGCCGTCAGGCGGTCGGCGGCCTGGGGCGACAGCAGGATGTGGTCGATCCGGATGCCATTGTCCCGCTCCCAGGATCCGAAAAAATCCCAGAAGGTATAATGCCCGCCTTCCGGATGCAGGGTGCGAAAGGCATCGGAATAACCGAGATTTTCGATCCGCCGCAATGCCGCCTTGGACTGGGGCTGAAACAGCGCGTCCTTGAGCCAGGCCTTGGGATTATGTGCGTCCTTGTCCTGCGGAATGATGTTGTAGTCGCCCATCAGCACCACCGGCTCTTCCGCGGCCAATAATTTTGCCGCGTGGCGGTTCAGCCGTTCCAGCCAGGCCAGCTTGTAGTCGAATTTCGGGCTTTCGACGGGATTGCCGTTGGGGGCGTAGATCGAGGCGACCCGCACGACGCCCTTGGCGCCGCTGACGACGGCTTCGAGATAACGCGAATGATCGTCGCCTTCTCCGCCCGGCAGGCGCGGCGTGATGTCTTCCAGCGGGTATTTGGACAGGATGGCGACGCCGTTGTAGGATTTTTGTCCGTGTACGGCGCAATTATAGCCCAGGCTCTCGAACGGTTCGCGCGGGAATTGTTCGTCCTGGCATTTGATTTCCTGTAAACAGACCACATCGGGCGCGGTCTGTTTCAGCCACGCCAAAGCCGGTTCCAGCCGCGCTCTTATGGAATTGACGTTCCAGGTGGCAATTTTCATCAGACGGAGAACGAGGTGCCGCAGCCGCAGGACGATGTCGCGTTGGGATTGTTGACCTTGAAGGCCTGGCCCATCAGATCGTCGGTGAAATCAATCTCTGAGCCGGCCAGGAAATCGAGCGACACCGGGTCAATCAGGATTTTCGCGCCGCCTTCTTCCACCAGCAGGTCGTCGTCCATCCGCGTCTCGTCCAGCGCAAAATTGTAGGAAAAGCCGGAACAGCCGCCGCCGGTCACGGCCAGCCGCAGCATGGCCGGGGCCGGTTCGCTGGCCAGAATGGCGGCAATGCGCTTGGCGGCGCGGGAAGAAACAGTCACGGGTATGGCGGTCATGGCGATAAGCCTAGCATGGGAGTGCGACGCACCTTATGTAGTCCTCACCATGGCGTCCGCAAAGGCCCCAAAGCCGCTAAATTCCGCCCCCGCAGGCCGCCTTTTGGGCGCGGTTGTTCCCCCGCCCATGCCATTAGCCCCTTATGCCACCATGGTCGGCGGCAGCCGGGGACGGCTTTATCCGGAAACCGAAAGCGCCACCCGCACCTGCTATAGCCGCGACCGGGACCGGATCATCCATTCCAGCGCTTTTCGCCGCCTCAAGCACAAGACGCAGGTCTTCGTGGAACATGAGGGCGATTATTACCGCACCCGCCTGACCCATTCGCTGGAAGTGGCGCAGCTTGCCCGCAGCCTGGCGCGCAGCCTGAAGGTGGATGAAGATTTGGCCGAGACCGTGGCGCTGGCGCATGATCTGGGCCACACGCCTTTCGGTCATGCCGGCGAGGATGCGCTGGCGGCCGTGACCGCCGGTATCGGGGGCTTTGACCACAACGCCCACGCGCTGCGGCTGGTGACCAAGCTGGAGCATCGCTATGCCGATTTCGACGGGCTCAATCTTACCTGGGAAACCCTGGAAGGCCTGGTCAAGCATAATGGGCCGATCACCGCGCCCGTGCCGGGGCCGATTGCAGGCTTCGACGCGCGCTGGCCGCTGGATCTTTCCACCTGGCCTGGGATTGAGGCGCAGGTAGCGGCGCTGGCCGACGATATCGCCTATGTCAATCACGACCTGGATGACGGCCTGAGGGCAGGGCTGTTCCGGGTCGCGGATTTGACGGACGCGCCGCTGGCCGGGGCGCATGTGCGCGCCGTCACTGTTCGCTTTGGCGAACTGGAACTGTCGCGTTTCATCGGCGAAATGATCCGTACCCTGATGAGTGCGCTGCTGGATGATCTGCGCGCCGAGACGGCGGCGCGGCTGGCGGCGGCGAAGCCGGACAGTGCGGCGGCGGTGCGGGGCGCGCGCCACGCCCTGGTGGCGCTGTCACCCCCCATGATGGAGCAGCTGCGGGCCCTCAAAGCCTTTCTCTTCACCCACATGTACCAGCATCCCCGGGTGATCGCTTCCATGGGCAAAGCCCAGGCGGTGATCACCGAGTTGTTCGGCGCTTTCGCCGCCGATCCGGCGTTGTTGCCCCAGGATTGGGCGCTTCAATGCGGCCCCGGCGCCACCGGCGGCGTGGTGCGCGATTACATTGCCGGCATGACCGATACCTATGCCCTGGCCGAGTATGGCCGGGTCTTTCGCACCAAAATCACGCTCTAGAAATTCTTGCCGGTGATTCGATGCCGCGCGGGTGCTAGATTGCTGTCTGAGATTCGGGAACAACGACCCCATGCCCCATTTTGAACGCGGCGTTTACGAGCCCAACGAGGATGTGCGCGTCTTTGACGGCTCCGAGGATGACGAAGACGTCGAAGGCTCGCGCCTGCCGCTGCTGATCGTCCTGGCGCTGCTGGTGCTGGCGATGTTCGCGGGCGTGGTCTGGCTGGCCTATACCCAGGGCGTGGCGCGCGGACGCACCGAGACGCCAGTATTGACGGCACAGAACGGTCCGGCGCGCATCGCGCCGCAGAATCCCGGCGGGGCGGAGCAGCCCTACAAGGGCTTCAAGATTTACGAACAGCCGGCGCCCCCGGACGATAACGTGGATACAGCGACCACCAATGCTGCGCCTGCCGCCCCTGTTCCTGCGCCGCCCGTCGCTGCCCAGGCGCCTGCGCCCGTCGCCGCTGCGCCCAAGCCAGTGGCGCTGACCCCGCCGCCTGCGCCGGTTGTTCCGCCCAAGCCTGTCGCGGTTGCCGCGCCCAAGCCCGTGCCTGTCGCGGCTGCTGCGCCTAAGCCCGCGCCGGTGGCTGCTGCGCCCAAAACTCAAGCAAAAGTCGCCGCTGTGGTGCCTGCCAAGATTGTCCCGCCTGCCGCCGCCAAGTTGCCGCCGGTGGCCGCGCCCAAGCCCGCACCGGTCGCGTCTGCGGTGGTCAAGAAAGAACTGCCGCCGGTTGCTGCCGCTGCTCCCGTTGCCGCTGCGCCGGTCGGCCCGGCCACGGCCGCGCCGCGCTCGCTGGCGCTGGTTCCGGCCAAGCCCGCGCCTGTCGCGGCAGCAGCGCCTGTGCCAGCAAGTGGCGGCGCGATCCTTCAGATTGGCGCCTATAAGAGTCAGGCTGAAGCCGATACCGCCTGGAAGACCTACAAGAGCAAGCACGCCGCGCTTCTGGCCGGGGCGACGCAAGATGTTCAGCAGGCCGATCTGGGCGACAAGGGCACCTGGTATCGCCTGCGCATTGTCGGCTTTCCCAGCAAGGATGTCGCTTCGGCCATGTGCGACCGGTTGAAGGCGGACGGAGGCGGCTGCTTCCTCGGCAAATGATGCGAAGCGGTTATTGATGCGCAGTAGAGCCATTTATGGTTGCGCCGGGCCGGGGCTGTCGGCGGCGGAGCGCGATTTTTTTCGCGATGTCAGGCCGTGGGGTTTCATCCTGTTTGGCCGCAATATTGAAAATGCGGACCAAATCCGCGCGCTGGTCGCCGCCTTGCGCGAAACCGTGGAAGACGGCGCGGCCCCGATCCTGATTGACCAGGAAGGCGGCCGGGTGGCGCGGCTGAAGCCGCCGCTTTGGGCGCAGCGGCCCGCCGCCGCCCTGTTCGGCGCGCTCTATGCCCAAAATCAGGAGCGGGCGCGAGAAGCCACCTATCTCAATGCCCGCCTCATCGCCCATGACCTGTCCAGCCTGGGCATCAATGTGGATTGCCTGCCGGTGCTGGATGTGCCGGTGCCCGGCGCCCATGACATTATCGGTGACCGCGCTTTCGCCACCGATCCGGCCACCATCATTGATCTGGGCCGGGCCCAGATACAGGGCCTAATGGAGGGCGGCGTTTTGCCGGTCATGAAACATATTCCGGGGCATGGCCGGGCAGGGGCCGACAGCCACCTGGCGCTGCCCCGCGTCAGTGCCACTGTGGAGGAATTGTCCGCCAGCGACTTTGTCACCTTCCGCAGCCTGGATTCCTGTCCCATCGCGATGACCGCCCACGTTGTCTATGATTCGATTGATCCACAACGGCCTGCCACCACCAGCCCGAAAGTCATTCGGGATGTGATACGCGGTGAGATAGGATTTGGCGGACTGCTGATGTCCGATGACCTTTCGATGAAGGCGTTGGACGGGCCTCTGGCCTTGCGGGCGAAGGCGGCGCTTTTCGCGGGTTGCGATCTGGCGCTTCACTGCAATGGCGATATGGACGAGATGAAAAACGTGGCGAGCGAAGTGAAGGAATTGGACGGGCTGTCCTTGAAGCGCAGCGAGCAGGCGCTTGCCCATCTCGTAGCCGCTGATCCAGGCTTTGATCCTGTGGCGGCCACGGCGCGGTTGGCCGGTCTGCTGGCGGGGCAGGCATGAGCACCCCTGCCGAGAATTTCGACGATTTCGATGTGGCGGCGCCGGAAGAGGGCTCGCTGGTGGTGACGGTGGACGGCTTTGAAGGGCCGCTCGACCTGCTGCTGACCCTGGCGCGCAACCAGAAGGTTGATATCGCCAAAATCTCGATCCTCAAGCTGGCCGACCAGTATCTGGAATTCATTGAACAGGCCAAGCGCATCAATCTGGAACTGGCGGCTGATTATCTGGTGATGGCGGCGTGGCTCGCCTATCTCAAATCGCGCCTGGTCCTGCCGCAGGAAAAGGCGCCGGAAGGCGAACCCAGCGCCGACGAGATGGCGGCGCGGCTGCGCTGGCGGCTGCAGCGGCTGGACGCCATGCGCGCCTCCGCCACCAGGCTGATGGGCCGCGAAAGGCTGGACCGCGACGTGTTCGGCCGGGGCGACCCCGAGGCCCTGAATGTCATCCGCTTGCGGACCTACAAGGACACGCTCTACGACCTGCTGACCGCCTATGCCACCGACCGGGTGCGCAAGCTGGGCGGCACGGCCTACAAGCCCCAGATGGCGCCGGTCCTGCAGATCGAGGAAGCCCGGGAGCGGCTGGAACGCATGCTGGGCAAGATTTCGGACTGGAGCGGGCTGACCCGGCTCTTGCCGTTTGAGTGGCAGGGCGGCGCCCGCCGGCGGTCGGCCATGGCCTCGACCCTGCTGGCCTGCCTGGAGCTGGCCCGCGACGGCAAGGTCGAGCTGCAGCAGATGGCCCCATTCGAGGAAATCTTTGTCCGGGACAGGGCTGAACCGAGAGAGCCCCTTCCGGACGCTGGCGCAGTTCCGGGGGATATGACATGAGCAGCGTCGCAACGATGATCGCAAAAATCGAAGACCAGATGGAAGCCGAACAGCAAGCCCCCGCCGCCAATCCCGAGCATCTGCGGATGGTCGAGGCTCTGCTGTTTGCCGCCAGCGAACCAGTGGACCAGAAGGCACTGACAACATCTTTGCCGGAAGGCGCCGACGTACCCGGCCTGCTGATCGCACTTGAACAATTGTATGAGAAACGCGGCGTAACCCTCTGCTGTGTCGCGGGAAAATATCAGTTCCGCACCGCCAGCGATCTGGCCTTCCTGTTGCGCAAGGAAAAGCCCGAACAAAAGCGCCTGTCACGCGCCGCGATCGAGACTTTGGCGATTATCGCCTATCACCAGCCGGTCACCCGGGCGGAGATCGAGGATATCCGCGGCGTCGTCATGTCCAAGGGCACGGTTGATACCCTAATGGAAATCGGCTGGGTCAAGATCCGTGGCCGCAAGCGCACACCGGGCCGCCCCGTCACCTATGGCACCACGGAAGCCTTCCTGGTCCAGTTCGGGCTGGAGAGCGTCAATCATCTGCCGGGCACCGACGAGCTCAAGGCGGCGGGCTTCCTGGAAGCCATTCCGCCCTCAGGCTTTGATGTGCCCAACCCGTCGGACGCCCTGGCGCCCGACGAGGACCCCTATACCGGGGAAGAGCCGGAAGACCTGGCCACGGG
>Ga0073936_10008767_pt1 | contig 12732 bp, 9 predicted proteins | sample AliMusrvi5mmetaG_FD_87041 | JGI IMG/M metagenome (GOLD analysis project Ga0073936, IMG submission 87041) | Freshwater lake bacterial and archeal communities from Alinen Mustajarvi, Finland, to study Microbial Dark Matter (Phase II) - Alinen... | ecosystem: Environmental > Aquatic > Freshwater >... | reverse complement strand
GTCGCTATGGTGCCATGCTGCAACTCGACCATCCCAGCAGCACGGTGAAGGACCCCGTCAATCCCGCGCTTGTGGACGATCTGGTCGCGATTCTCGAAGTCGCGCAACCGGATGTCGTTTACACCCACAACCCGGCGGACAAACACGATACGCACGTGGGTGTCATGGCGGCCACGATTCGCGCGATTCGCCGCCTGCCTGCTGCAAGACGGCCCGATCGGGTGCTCGGCTGCGAAGTGTGGCGCGCGCTGGACTGGATGCCGGATGAGGCGAAGGTCGCGCTGGACGTCAGCGCCCGCGAGAACCTGGCCATGGCACTCACAGGATTGTTCGATTCGCAGGTCGCCGGCGGCAAGCGGTACGATCTGGCCAGTCAGGGCCGCCGCCGCGCCAACGCCACCTACGCGGAATCGCATGGCGTGGACGAGGCGGAGCAGTTGAGTTTTGCCATGGATTTGACCCCGTTGATCCGTAACGACTCGCTCGACGTGGTCGAGTATGTCACCGGGTTTGTGAAGGTTTTTGAGGCGGATGTAAGGAAGCGAATTGCCAGTCGCTGGCAGAAGTAAGCAACAACAGGACCGAAAGCAGAAAGGACGAAGAGCATGCAGACCCCGTTTTATGGACACGTGCGTCAGTACTTGGGTATCAAGGACGAGATCGACGGCAACATCCAGAAAGTGCTGATGAGCGGCCAGTACGTCATGGGACCGATGCTGACGCAGTTCGAGAAAGAGTTCGCGGCCTATACCGGCAGCACGTACGCCATTGGCGTCGGCAATGGGACGGATGCGATCTGGCTGGTGTTGATGGCGCTGGGCATCGGCCCCGGCGATGAGGTGATTACCCACGCGAATACGTTTTTCGCCACGGCGGAGGCGATCTGGATCGCTGGCGCGAAGGCCGTCCTGGTGGATTGCGATCCCCGCACGAAGTGCATCGATCCCAAGAAGATCGAAGCCGCGATCACGCCCCGTACCAAGGCCATCATCCCGGTCCACCTGTACGGCCAATGCGCCGACATGCGGGCCATCAAGGTCATCGCCGATAAGCACAAGCTGGCGGTGATCGAGGATAACGCGCAGGGCATTGACGGTCGCGGCGATACGTTCAAGCAGGGCGAATTGAGCGATGCGGTGGCGACCAGCTTCATCATTCAGAAGAACCTCGGCTGCTTCGGGGACGGCGGCGCCGTCACGACCAACCGGGCCGACATCAATGAGAAGATCCGCAAGCTCCGGAATCACGGCTCGGCCAAGCGGGAACACCATTCGTTCGGGTTCAACAGCCGGCTCGACGACGTCCAGGCGGCCGTGCTCAGCGCCAAGCTCAAGCACATCACGGCGTGGACGGACCTGCGCATCAAGTGGGCGGCGCGCTACACGGCGGGGTTGAAGGGCGCCAAGATCTTCGAATTGCCGTTCGTGACGCCGGGCTACCGCCATGTGTACCACCTGTACGTGATCGAGACGAAGAACCCCGCCAAGCGCGAGTCCTTGCTGAAGTTTCTCAACGCCCAGGGCGTGGATGCCAAGACGCACTACTCGATCGCGATCCATCAGCAGGAAGGTTATCCCTGGGGCAAGCCGGCTCAGATCGTCGGCTCGCTGGCCAACGCCGAGCGGAATGCGGCATCCTGCATCTCGTTGCCGATGTTCCCGGAGTTGACGGCCGAGGAAATCGACTACTGCATCGCCAAGGTCATGGAATGGGACAAGGCGAACGCCTGAGTCTGGTCAGTGAAGAGTCATCAGTGAACAGTGAACGGTTAGCCGCGAAGCACAATGTGGGGCGGATGTCCTCATCCGCCTAATGCTGTACTGGGCTGGGAGAGCGAGTGGCGGGCGCTTCGCGCAACGATGCGGAGCGACGTTGGCAGCCGTTTGAGCAGAGGTCGACGGGGATGTCGACCCCACATTGGGCGTCGCCCGAGGGGCGGCTAAGGCGAGTGAGTACCGAAAGAAGGCAACATGAATTCCAAGTATCGAGTTATGGTCGTCGGCATGGGCAAGCGCGGGATGCATCACGCGACGACGTTTCGCGCCAACCCGAGATTTGAGTTGGTGGCCCTGTGCGATATCGACGACGCGCGGCTGAATGCGGCGGCGGCGAAACTGGGCAACCCGCCGACGGGCAAAGACGCGGCGGCCCTGGCCAAGGCCGTGAAACCGGACGTGTTCTGCTTTTGCACGCTCCCGGCCTTACGCCTGCCCATGATTAAGGCGGCGGTGGAGTCGGGTGCACGGCTGATCGCGTTCGAGAAGCCTGTGGCGCTCACCAGCCGCGAAGGGATGGCAGTCAAGGCCATGCTGGACGCGGCCGGCGTGAAGGCCGTGGTCAGTCACCAGCACCGTTACGGCGCGCACTATCGCAAGGTGCAGGAGATTGTGGCCAGCGGTGTACTGGGCAGGGTTCACACCGTCTACGGGAGTTCGACAGGCTGGATGACGCATATGTTGTCGCACCTGATCGACTACACGCGCGAGTACGCCGGCGGCGCAGAGGCCCAGTGGGTCATGGCGCAGGCAGCCGGCCGCAGCAAGCTCAAGGACAATCATCCGTCGCCCGATTACCTGATGGGTGTCGTGCAGTACGCCAATGGCGTGCGCGGCGTATACGAGGCGGGCGCAGGCGCGCCGGACCAACCCGAGGTGGCCAAGTGGTGGGGCAAGTGCCGCATGGGTGCCCAGGGCACCGAAGGGTTCGCCGAGGTGCTTACCAACGGCGGCTGGCGCGCGGTGACGCGAAGCGGCGGGTACCAGAGCGGGGAAGGGGCCATGAACTATGACCTCGACATGCCGCCGTACATCCAGGACATGGCCGAATGGCTGGATGGCACCAAAGTCCACCCCTGCAACTTTGGCAGCGCTTACAAGGGCTTCGAGATCATGATGGCGCTATGCCGGTCGGCGGCCCAGGGCGGACAGATCGCTTTGCCGTTGACCGACGCGGCGGACGAGCAGGCGCTGTTGGCGACCGCGCTGGCGGAGCGCCCCGTCTTGTTCTCGAGTCCCGTCAACGCGCCGGAGTACAAGTAAGCGTGGATGTTATCATCCAGACCACCGCGGCGCGGGCCGAGTGGCTGGCCGCCGCCCTCATCGCCAAGGCCCTGCTGACCAAGCCCCACCTCGTGTTGGGCTTGGCCACGGGCCGCACGATGGAAGGCGTCTACGGCCACCTGGCCCGGCTGCACCGCGAGCAGGCGCTCGACTTCTCGCGCTGCCGGACGTTCAACCTCGACGAATACATCGGGCTGGGCTCCGGCCATCCGGGCTCCTACCGCCATTACATGCGGGAGATGCTGTTCCGGCACGTTAACCTGATGCCGGAGAACACGCATCTTCCGGATGGTCTGGCCGTTGACTTGAGCGCCGAATGCGAGGCCTACGAAGCACGCATCCGGGCATGCGGCGGCATCGATTTGCAGTTGCTCGGGATCGGCAGCGACGGTCACATCGGGTTCAATGAACCCCTGTCGGCGCTGCGTTCCCGTACTCGCGAAAAGGGTCTGACCCGGGCGACGCGGGAGCAGAATGCCGCCATGTTCGGGGGCAATCCGGAAGACGTGCCGGCCCGGGCGATCACCATGGGAGTCGGGACAATCCTGGACTCGCGCCGGTGTCTGCTGCTGGCCGTAGGCGCCGACAAGGCGCGGATTCTGGCGAAGGCGGTCGAAGGGCCGATCACGTCCATGATCTCGGCCTCGGCTTTGCAACTGCACGCCTCCTGCACGGTCATTGTTGACGAAGCCGCGGCGGCACAGCTAGAGGGGGCCGAGTATTACCGGTGGATTCTGGCCAACGAACCGGAGTGGGCGGAGTTTCGCTGAGTCATGGCAGGTGCCGGAGGGCGGCGGCCCAGGCCGATAAGACGGCCAGCACGCACGCCAGTTCGAGCAGGCGTTGCGCCCAGTCCGGCAGCACGCGCCCGCCTTGCCGACAGAACGGCGCGGCCAGTACCACGCCCAGAACGAATCCGAACAGGTGGGCGGTCAGGTCGCTTTGCGGGCCCGTGCCGAGCAGAGCCAGCAGAGCCAATCCGGATCCGAGCGGAAGCCACACCGGACTCCAGAGGCTGCGCCACTCGTGCCACCGCCGATAGGTTGCCACCGAGCGTTGAGCGACCAGGATGCCGATGGCGCCGAAACTGGCGGTCGACGCGCCGACGCTCACGTGCCCCGAGCGCATCAGCCACGCGACGGCAAAATTGCCGGCAGCCCCCGACATCAGGATGAGCAGCCAACCCAACCCTCCGCCGAACAAACTGCACACGGCGTGCCCCAGGACCAGCAGGCAGAGGGCGTTGCCGGCGACGTGCGAGAAGTCGGCGTGCAGGGTCAGTGCGGTGATGGGGCGCCACCACTGTCCGGCCATGATTGCCTCGGCGTCAGCCGAAGCATTGCCGAGCAGCGGGTCGTGTTCGTTGAACGGCCCACACCAGGCATAGAAGGCGAGGAGCAGCCCTACGCCCCACAGGGCGGCCAGGGTGTGGTGCGACGGCTGGCAAAGTTCGGCAAATCGGGGGAACCTGAGCGAGCGGTTGCCGACATCGGCCTCGTAGGCACCCAGTTCTGCACGGGCCGCGGCTGCCTGGGATGCAGGGACATGGAGGATCCACCGGTGCTGGTCGCGATCGAGGCGATAGTCCAGATCAGCCGCTGCCAGAACGGCGATCCACTCGAGAGTCTTTTGATCGTCCGGGGGAAGCAGCGTGTCTTCCGGTTCAACGGCGCGGGGCGGCGTACTGGGCTGTGTCATCGTCATGCTCGGGTCGGCGATTGCGGACGCCAAGGCGGCCGCCCCTCAGTGTCATCTTCCGGCGGACTAACACCTACCGGAGCCAATTCTCTGTCACCAAACGGGGGAAGCGGCTGAAGTGTGCGATGTTGCCGGTTATCAGCCGGTCGCATCGGGCCAGGCAGGTTGCTGCGATCAGGATGTCCGCATCCGGGAGCGGATGTCCTGTGCGGTCGATCTCGGCCTTGAGTTGGCCGAAGAGCCGGAGGATAGGCAGGTTGGTGTGAAGCACGGGCAGTGTCACAAGGAATTGTTCCACGAGGCTGCGATTCTCGGCCGGGCGCGACGATTTTTCGGCGCCATAGAAGAGCTCAGCCGCGGTCATAGCGGCGATCGCCACGTCGTCGGGTGTCGCCTTTCGTCGATCCAAGACCAGTCGCTGTCCGCGCAGGAGCGCTATGCAGACGTCCGTGTCGAGGAGGATCACAACGTCACCTTCCGCCCGGCGGTGCGATGGCTGACGATGTCATCGGCAATGGTCTTCCAGTCACGGCTATCCTTCCAGCGGCCGCAAAGGGCTTCCCACAGGCTAATCTGAGTTGAGGCGTTCATCGGGTGGGCGTCACGCCGCGTTTCCGTCGCCTCGCGCTCCAGGCTGCCCTCGATGAGCACCAGGATCTCGCCGTTGAGGCTGCGGCGATCCGCGACCGCGAGGGCGCGCAACTGGTCCATCACATTGTCGGGGATACTGCGCAACGTCAGGTTAGCCATACATCTGCCTCCTCATTGCCATCATTATGGTTACATAATAGTGCACTGTCGTTGTCACAGCAATCGCTAATCCAATCAGCGTCATCTTTTTCCGTGGCGTGGTCCGCGGCGGTGGGGTATCCTTACCCTCCAATCCAGACCATGAATAAGACGTTGATTGTCAGAAATGCCGGATTTGCGGACGCAGAAGGCGTGTACGCGTTGATCAAGGCCTATCCCCGCGAACTGTTGCCACGGCCGTTGTCGGATATTGTCCAGAACGTGGACCGTTTTCTGGTGTGCGAGCAGAAGGGAGCGATCGTGGGCACGGTGGCCTGGTCCATCCTGCCGGAAATCGGGCACGCGCGCAGCCCGAGCGTGGAGATCAAGTCCCTCGCCGTGAAGAAGTCGCTGCGGCGACATGGTGTGGGCGCCCGCCTGGTGAAGGCGGCGATCGAGAGCATCAAGGTTCTGCATCCGGCACAGATCATCGTGCTGACGTTTACGCCGGAGTTTTTCAAGAAAATGGGTTTTCACGAGGTTTCGAAGGCGACGCTGATGCACAAACTCTACATGGGGTGCGTCAACTGCGCCAAGTACGACTCTCCGTTCACCTGCCCGGAAGTGGCGATGGCCATGGACCTGAGGCCGCCTGCCGCCGGGGCATGATCGCATGCGAGCGGGCGGGGGTGCCCGGGGTCGATCCAGCCATTGAGTGAGTCATGACGCCATTTGTCCATCTGCACGTCCATTCCGAGTACAGCATGCTCGATGGCGCCTGCCGCGTGAACGACATGGTCGCGCGTGCCGTCGAGTTCGGCATGCCGGCCGTGGCCCAGACCGATCACGGCGTCATGTACGGCTCGGTCCCCTTTTACACGGCGGCCAAGGCAAAAGGCATCAAACCCATCATCGGGTGCGAGGTCTATGTGGCCAAGGGGAGCCGGCTTGATCACAAGAGCGAGGGCAACAAGCAAGGGCATAACCACCTCGTTCTGCTCGCCACCAATGACCTCGGCTACCGCAATCTCGTCCGTCTCGTCAGCGCCGCGCACACCGAGGGCTTCTACTACAAGCCTCGCATCGACAAGGACCTGCTTGCCGAGTACAGCAAGGGTTTGATCGGGTTGTCTTCGTGCCTCAAGGGTGAGATTCCCGAGCGCCTGGTGGCCGATGACGAGAAGGGCGCCCAGGAAGTGGCCTGCCGTTTCTCCGAAATTTTCGGGCAAGGGAACTTCTTCCTCGAAGTCCAGGACCACACGATTCCGGAGCAGCGCAAGGCCAACAAGGCCCTCGTGGCGCTGGCGGCCAGGACCGGACTGGGCCTGGTGGCCACCAACGACGTGCATTACCTGAAGCGCGAGCATGCGGCGGCCCACGAGGTGCTGCTTTGCCTGCAGACGCAGACCGTCCTGAGCGATCCCAAGCGGATGCGCTACTATTCGGACGAGTTTTACTTTAAGAGCGGCGATGAAATGGCGGCGCTGTTCAAGGACGTCCCGCAGGCCATTACCAACACGTTGCGCATCGCCGAACACTGCAACTTTGATTTCGTGTTCGACCAATTGCATTTCCCTCAGTTCAAGGTGCCCGCGCCCCACGACCAGAAGGAGTATCTGATCCAGCTCTGCTTCAAGGGGATGAAGCATCGGTACGGACTGCAGGATCCCGCGCACCCGCAGAACGACCACGAAAAGCAGATCATTGACCGTTTCAAGCATGAGATTGCCGTCATCGAGAAGACGGGTTTCATCAACTACTTCCTCGTGGTCTGGGATTTTGTCCACTTCGCCAAGACCCAGAACATTCCGGTCGGCCCGGGGCGCGGTTCCGGGGCGGGCAGCCTGGTGGCCTACCTGCTGGGCATCACGGGCCTGGACCCGCTGCGTTACGAACTGATCTTTGAGCGTTTCCTGAATCCCGAGCGCGTGTCGCCGCCCGACTTCGATATCGATTTCTGCCAGACCCGCCGCGGCGAGGTGATCGAGTACGTCAAGGAGAAGTACGGCCGGGCAAACTGCGCGCAGATCATCACGTTCGGATCGCTGGGTGCGAAAACGGTGATCCGCGATGTGGGCCGGGTTCTTGAGATTCCTTTTTCCGAGTGCGATCGCCTGTCAAAGATGATCCCGGAGGATCCGAAGATCACCCTCGAGAAGGCGCTGGCGATGAACCCGGAGTTCAAGAAGGCCGCCGAGACCAACGAGAACTGCAAGCGCATCCTCAGCTATGCCACCGTGTTGGAAGGCCTGTTTCGCAACGCCGGCACGCACGCGGCCGGCGTCGTGATCGGCGAGAAGCCGCTGATTGAAATCGTCCCGTTGGCGCTCGATAAAGACAAGCAGATCATCACCCAGTACGCCATGGAGCCCATCGGCAAGATCGGCTTGCTCAAGATGGACTTTCTCGGGCTGAAGACGCTGACCGTGATCCAGGAGGCGGTGGATCTGGTCAAGCGGACGCGCGGCGAGACTCTGGATATCGAGCGGATCCCCGTGGACGATAAGGCATCCTTCGAACTCCTGCAGCGGGGCGATGCGGTCGGCGTGTTCCAATTGGAAAGCAGCGGCATGCGCGATCTGTTGCGCCGTCTGAGCCCGACGGCCATCGAGGAACTGATTGCGCTCATCGCGCTCTACCGGCCCGGCCCGATGCAGTTCATCGACGGGTACATCAACCGCAAGCATGGCCGCGAACCCATTGAGTACATGCATCCGATCCTGGAGCCGATCCTCAAGGAGACCTACGGGTACATGGTCTACCAGGAGCAGGTCCAGCGCGTGGCCAACGTGGCGGCGGGGTTTTCGTTGGGCATGGGTGACATCCTGCGCCGCGCCATGGGTAAGAAGAAGGCCGAGGAAATGGCCAAGATGCGCGCCAAGTTCGTCGATGGCTGCGCCAAGACCAGCAAGATCCCGGCGAAGCAGGCCGAGGAACTCTTCGACAATATCGAGAAGTTTGCCGGCTACGGGTTCAACAAGTCGCACAGCGCGGGCTACGGCATCGTGGCGTTCCAGACCGCCTACCTGAAGGCCCATTTTCCCGAGGAGTTCATGGCGGCCCTGCTCTCGAGCGAAATGGGCAACTTGGACAAGATCCCCGTGTTCATCAACGAAGCCCGCGCCATGGGGCTGGAGATTCTGCCGCCGCATGTCAACCATAGCGAGGTGCGGTTCCTGCCTGTTAAAGGCGGCATCCGCTACGGGCTGGCCGGGATCAAGAACGTCGGGGAAGGCGCGGCCCACGAAGTCGTGGCTGAACGCGAGCGGAACGGCCCGTACGGCGGGTTGATGGATGCCTGCGCGCGCCTGCAGAGTACGCTGGTCAACCGCAAGACGCTGGAAAGCCTGGCGCGGTGCGGTGCCTTCGACTTCACACCGCAGGTGGATCGTGCACGCTTGTTCGGCGGCGTGGAGTTCGCAATGAACCGGGCCACGGCCGCGCAACGAGATCGTCAGTCCGGGCAGGGCAGCCTGTTCGACCTGATGTCGACCGAGACCCAGACGACGGTGGTGTCGGACACGCAGTTGCCGGCCGCCGAGCCGTGGGCCGAAAGTGTCCTGCTGGCCGGCGAGCGTGAACTACTCGGCATTTATATGAGCGGTCACCCGCTCAGCCAATTCGAACGGCTGCTGAAACGGTACCAGTTGGCCGACGTTCAGGGTCTTGCCAAGCTGGAACCCGGCACCAACACCCGCCTGGGCGGGTTGATCACGTCGCTCACGCCGCGCTTTACCAAGAAGAAGGAGCCGATGGCCGTGTTCCGGTTGGAGGATCTCGACGGCAGCGTCGAAGTGGTCGTGTTCCCCGATGCCTATCGCGACTACCAATCGGTGATGTCTCCGGACCGGGCTGTCATGGTTTGCGGCGAAATCCGGCGAGAGGAATCCGACACGACCGTGATTGCCTACGAATTGTACCCGCTTGAGGATGCCGCCAAGTTGTACGCGGAACGCGTCAGTATTCACCTGTTGGGCGCCAGCCTGAGTGATGCCCTGAGGGAGCAGATCCGCGACATCCTGCGGCTGCACCCTGGGAAGACGCCGGTGCACCTGTGTCTCGAGTTCCCGGGCGGGGAAAAAGTGTTTCTGGATACGGACGTTTCGTATAAAGTTACTGCTTCCGAGTCGCTGGTCGAGGCCATCGAGCGTCTCGTGGGGGAAGATACCGTATACGTGGCCGTCAACCCGAATGCGCTCCGCAAACCGCGGCCGGCGTTCCGTCGCAAGGCCGCGGGCGAGAGCGACGACCGCGAGGAGTGAGTCAAACCGAGCCGTCCCATATCATGGACACCCGACGCGTTCCAGCCGATCCGCGCTACCTGAAGACTCCTGACGGGTCCGTTTACGGGCCTGTCGACGCGTTAACGCTTTGCGCGTGGGCAGCTGACGCCCGCGTCACGCCGGGTTGCCAGGTGTCGGTCGACGGTCGCGCCTGGAAGGCTGCCACGGAGTACCCCGAACTCCGGCTGCACTGGCAGGCCAGCCTGGCCGACGGCACGACGGTGGGGCCCCTCAATCTATTCGCCCTGTGGGAACTGATCCAGGACGGCAGCCTGCCGCGCGGCGTGTCTGTGCGGCACTGCGTGACCGGTGAGGAAGTGCCGCTCGACGAGCGGCTGCTGCCCGTGGCGCTGAAGGAATCGCGCGACCTGATCCAGGTGATGGCGACCCAGATGGCGGGCGCCTTGTCTACTGCGCCGGCGCCCGAGAGTGAGACGCTGAGGGCACGACTGGCGCAGGCCGAGAAGGATCTGGCGGAGAACCTGCGACTGATGGGCGAAACGCAGCGTCTGCTGCTCTCGCGCGACCGGCAGATTCAGACCTTGGAACAACGCGACGCGCAACGAGAAGCCCGTGCGACACCGGTGTCGCGCACGGAGGAGACGGCGCGCGCGGGGCAGCCGACGGCGCCGGAACTGGACGCTATCCGAGTGCGACTGGCGGCGGCTGAAAAGGAATTGGCGGATGTCCGGCAACAACGGGACGCCGCGCAGCGGCAGACCGCAGAACGCGGTTGCGAGGTTGATTCGCTGAAGGTGAGCCTGGCCGAGGCGGGCGAACGGCTGGCGGCGACCGAGCGACAGATGGAGAGCATCAAGGCCGAGGCGGAGGCCGCGGTTCGTGGCATCAGTGACGAACTGGAGCGTGCGCGTGCCGATGTCGCGGCGTTGCGGGACAGCCGCGACCAGGCCGCAGCGGCATGGGAGACCGAACGGGCTGAGTTCATGCGGCGCTGCGGCGAAGCCGAGACGTTGGCACTGACCCGGGGTGAGACTGCGGTAGCGGCGGAAGTCAGAGCCCAGGACGCACAGCGGCGATTGGATTCCGTGCAGCAGGCGGCACAGGCACTGCAGGCCGAGTGGGAGAAGCGCCTGGCCGAAGCCGGGCAGGCGGCGGCCGAAGTGGCAGCGCAAGCTCAGGCCGACCGTCGTCTTCTGGAGCAACGCCTTGAAGCGGCCGAGCACCTCCGTGCGACACTGGCGGCGGAATGCGCGGGTCTGCACGCGGCAGTGGCGCTCGCGGCCGTCGAGAAGGATCAGACAGGCGCCCGTCTCGCCGAAGTTGAACGTAACGCCCGAGAGGCGGCGGCCGAACACGAAATGACGCGTCAGCGCCTTGCCGACGTCGAACGGGCTGGCCTCGAGGCCTTGGGCCGTGAGGCCGCCGCACGTGCGGTAGCCGAAGCGGAGGCGGCGGCAGGGCTGGAGCGCTACGCCGATCGCGAGGCGGCTACGGCACGGTTGGCCGAGGCCCAGGCCCAAGCCGAGTCCGTCTGGAATCGCGAACGTGACGCGTTGCAGGGACGTGTCGCCGAACTGGAGCAGACCGCCGCGGCGGCGCAGGGCGACATCGCAGCACGCGAGGCCCGGTTGGCGGAGTTAACGGCCGCGTATGAGGCAGCCCAGGCGGCGGCGGGTCAGAGCGAGGGTGTCCTGCGCGAGCGCGGCTCCCGGCTGGAGCGTGAACTGGAGCAGACGATCCGGCGTCTGGGCGAGGCCAAGGGCGAGGCGACCGGGCTGCGTCAGTCGCTGGCTGACGAACGCGTCCGGTCGGCTGAGACAGCGAAACGGCTGGCAGGCGAATTGAAGGGCGTGCAACGCGACTTGCACGCCTTGAATCTGGTCAAGACGGTGAACCGACAGATTCGGAACGAGCGGCCGAATGAGGCAGCCCGGTCGACCATCGACTGGTTGGCCGCGGGCGCTGCGGCGGCCCAGTCTGCGGCGACCCAGGCGACCGAGCCACAGGACAAGTTTGCCGGCCTCGAGTTGCACGATCAGGTGGGAGTCCTGCACGAGGAGTTGAAGGCATCGATCGGCGACAAGGAGCGACTGCGGCTCGAACTGGACAAGTTGCGGACAGACCACGAGGATCTGCAACGTGGGCGGGAGGACGCCGAACGCGATTTCGGCGCCAAGATCGCGCAACTTAAGAATGAGGTCGAGTCGGGCGGCGCCGTGCTGCAGCAGACGATGGAAGAGTTGGAGAAGCGCGAAGGCGCCTGGCGCCTGGCCCGGAAGCGGGCCGAAGAGCGCGAGAAGGAACTCACGGATCGCGTCGCGGCTCTGGAAGCAGAGATCGCGAAGAAGGCGGAGGACCCGCCGGTCGTGCTCCACGGCGAATGGCAGTCGCCGTCCAGGACGGCGGAGCCGCCAAAGGGCGACGCCGCGCCGACCGCGTCGGCGGCATTGGGGACCGTTGAGGCGCAGCTCCAGACCGAGCTTCATAAATGGGATTCGCTCAACCGGGACAAGGACCGGAAGGCGGAAAAAACACGCAATTGGTTCCGGTGGAAACAACCATGACAGACGACACACACGATACGAGCAGTGACAGGCGGGGAATGGATAACCTGACCGAGGTGCTGCGTTTGCAGGCCGAGGCATTGGCGCGCATTTCGGAACGCATGGCGGGCATGCCCGGCCCCGGGAGCGGGGGCGGGGGAGGCGGCCCGCTTATGGCCCTGCCGCCGCGGCATGAGCCCAGCGGAGCCCACGGTCTGCCCGTGCTGGCCGAAGACCCGATCCTGTCAGACGAATCGCTGCCGGTGCTCAACGCATTCCGCAAGTTCATCGATGCCGAGCGCCGACGGGCCCGGATTCGCCTGATTTGGGCCTCGATCGCATTCGTTGTCCTGCTGGCTGTCGTGCTGGCGGGCGTCATGGTTATGGGTGGTTCGAAGGCCAAGGAACTTAAGGCCGACATTCAGGCCGCCCGCGAGCAGACCGACCAGGTCCGTCAGT
>Ga0073936_10008766_pt1 | contig 12732 bp, 11 predicted proteins | sample AliMusrvi5mmetaG_FD_87041 | JGI IMG/M metagenome (GOLD analysis project Ga0073936, IMG submission 87041) | Freshwater lake bacterial and archeal communities from Alinen Mustajarvi, Finland, to study Microbial Dark Matter (Phase II) - Alinen... | ecosystem: Environmental > Aquatic > Freshwater >... | reverse complement strand
GCGTGAAGGCGATTCGTGAGGTCTTGGGCGAGAAAACGCGCCCAACGCCATTAATCACAAGGGGATGTAGTCACGCTGGATGGGTAATTGAAAAAAGGCCTTTATCCGCGGGCTGCTAGGATCAACCGTCCCTTCGAAACTGGAATCCGGTGTCACGCATCTGCAATCCTGCATCCTGCGTCCTGTATCCTGCATCCTGAACCGTGCATCCCGTATCCCGTATCCTGTATCCTGCATCCTGTATCCAAAAGGAGTTTTGCTGTCATGTCCGAGCCATCCATTCCGACCCAATCGGGTTTTTGTCCCTGTGTCGTCGCGCTGGACGATGCGCAAACGACAATGGCGGTTCCGCTGCCTGGGGAAGGCGCGCAATACACCTTCACGGCGGCGGAAGGCTTGTATCAACTGTCCGTTGTCGCCGATGCGCGGGAGTTCGATTGGGAAGAGCTATACCTCGTGCTTAATACGCAGGGCAATGTCAACGAGCGTACCGGGCCGTGGGATTTCAGTTTTCTCGACGGCAATCGTCCGCTGGTGCCCACTTACCGGGTGACCGTCGATGGGCGCTATCTCGGTCTGTGGTATTTTCAGCGAGTCTCGATCGAGGACATCGCGGCCAAACGCTTCCGCGGGCGCATGGCGTTTCAACTGGAGAACGCCGGCGAGCACGTGCTGGAATTGACGCCATATCGTCCGCTGCGGATTGCCTGGCTGTCCGCGGTGCTGGAACGCGATCCGGAAGACACGCTGGAACCCGTCACGGCTGATCTCTCCGACTGGCTGCAACGCTGCCCGCCCGCGCAATGGGCCGATCCGGCCTATTGGCAGGATATGCAGCAGAAACTGGCGACCACCCATGCCATCTTCGCCGAGTCGCTGCAGGGCGCGTTTGCCTGGATGGATAAACGGGATTGGTTTAACGCGACGGATGTTCCTTTTTTGCTGGCACAATATTATCTGCAAGACAACCACGCGGCGCTGGAAAAGGCTATCCGGATCATCGACGAGCACGTAGAAAAGGAGCACTGGGGCAATCAGGCCTTCGAGGGATACAGCCAGGACGGCGATATGGGGGCGGCAAACACCTTCTTCGTCTTGATCTGGGCTTATCACGCCCTGGGTGCGTTGCTCGGGGAAGAGCGCCGTGCGCGCATGGTGGAAAAACTGCGCCTGCAAGGCGAACGGTTTATGACGCAGGCGATGCTCACCCGCGATTACTGGGGCGGCTCGGTGATTCAGGATCACGGCTGGCGCGCGCTCTTCGGCTTTGGCGGCGGGGTACTCTATGCGCTGGGCGTGCTGCCCGAGGCACAACGCTGGGCGAGTTATGTCATCCCGCGCATCCGCCGCAGCTTGCGCGCCATGCCGCGCGATGGGGTGATCCCCATCTATAACTACTGTTCGCTCTACCTCTATCTGGATGAAAGCCTGCAATATCGCAACGCGTTGCTGGCGCTGAACGGCGAAGACGCCTACGAGCAGGGGCCGTTCTATGCCGTGGTCGATTATCTCATGCAGATCGTGCGCCCGGACGAGCACCTGATGGTGCTGGAAGATACCATCCCGCTGATCGGCGGCAACGCCTTCCTCAATGTGGCCGCCAGTAAGAATCGCGATGGCCGCGCCGCGTATTTGCAGCAACTCGTGCTGGGCACCCCGCGCACGAATTTCTATCATCCGACGCAGGAAAACGCCTATTTCTACGACTGCTTCTGGGGATTGCTGACCTATGATCCCACCGTGCCGCCCATCACCGATCCGCCGCAACCCGCGCCGCTGGTGCATTTTCCCGACAGTAGCCTGGTGTGCTATCACGACACGATCGATAATGTCACGCTGACCTTGCGCTGCGGCGCCAGTCCCAGTTATCATGCCTACCGCACCGCCGCCGGGCCTTGCGATCGCATGGAAAGCGCGCCGGGCGCCGGGCACTTCGCGGTGACGCTCGGTACCGCGCCGCGGCTGGCGACGCCGGAAGGCGGCTACAAGATGTTGTCCATCTTGCGCACCTGCCTGCTGGTGGATGGCCACGGGCAATACGGCGATATCGGCTACCCGATGTCGCTGCCGTCGAAGCAGTATCGCGGCGCGGAGATCACCTTTGCCCGTTGGGATGCGCAAGCCAATTACGGGTGGATTCGGCTGACGTTGACGCCGGCGTACCCGGAGGAGATGGGACTGGCCCTCTACACCCGCGACCTGCTGCTCTATCCCGGCGAAAAGATCGTCTGCCGCGATCGCGTGGTTGCCAGCCAACCGCATCAGTGGTCCTGGCTGTTCCAGGGACGCAACGACGGCAGTCTGTCGCTCGACGGATTGACAGCGATCATCGGCAACGACGCTCCGTTGCGCGTTACCCCCCACGCCGGTGATCTCGCGTTGCACGCGAGTATTGCCATCACCCCCGTCGTCTTCTCCTACGCCAGCGCTAGCGGCTTCAAACGCAACCAGCATGCCCGCTACGACAGCTTGGAAGCGACCACCGCGGCCACGGTCGACTTCGTGCTGACGTGGAAATAGCGTGCAAGAATACGGGAAACGCAGATTACGCCGATTACGCAGATTAGAAATACATCTGCGTAATCGGTGGATCGATATCACTGCACGACCAGTTAACAGCAACACCCCCCTGTGTGGAAACATTTCGTGTCTTCCGTGGTTCTTTTCTACCGACATGGGATCCATACCGTTCTCTGCGTCCTCTGCGCCTCCGCGGTAGAAAAGAAACACAGAACGGAGTAAGATAACTTCAATCTGCGCAATCCGCGGTTCGTAATCGATACGACTGTATCCGGATGGGGGGAAGCAATGTTATATCGGCCACTGGGGAAAACCGGCGACCTGATCTCGATACTGGGTTATGGTTGCATGCGCTTTCCGCAGCGCGAGAAGAAGATCGATGAGGAACGGGCGGCGCGGCAGGTGATCTCGGCCATCGAGCAGGGAGTCAATTACTTCGACACCGCCTATACCTATGGCTATAGCGAGGAGGTGCTGGGGAAGATCCTCGCGGGGGGCTACCGGGATAAAGTGCTGGTGGCGACGAAAATGCCGCTGGTGCTGGTAAATTCGCTGAAGAGTATCGACCACATTTTCCATACCTCGCTGCAGCGCCTGCAAACCGACCATATCGATTATTACCTGATGCATGCTCTCAACAGCCTGGCCGGCTGGCAGCGAGCGAAACAACTGGGGATCGAAGGATTTCTCGATCAGGCGAAACAAGCGGGCAAACTGCGCCGTCTCGGATTTTCCTTTCATGGCGACCTGGAGCAATTCAAAGCGATCGTCGACGACTATCCGTGGGATTTCTGCCTGATTCAGTATAACTACCTGGACGAGTATTATCAGGCAGGAAAAGACGGGCTGGAATATGCCGCGGCGAAAGGCCTGGGCGTGCTGGTGATGGAGCCGCTCCGGGGCGGCTATCTGGTGGGAAAGATGCCCGCGTCGGTGCAGGATCTCTGGGCGCAGGCGGAGGAACAGTGGACGCCGGCGGAATGGGCGTTGCGCTGGGTCTGGAACCATCCCGAAGTCGCGGTGGTGCTCTCGGGGATGAACGACGAAGCGCATATCGCGGAAAACATCCGCATCGCCGGCACGGCGCTGCCGCACTCACTCTCCGCCGACGCGCTGCAGCGCATCGCCGCGGTCAAAGCCGTCATCGCCGGGCTGCAACAAATCAACTGCACCGGCTGTGGCTACTGCCTGCCGTGCCCCGCCGGCGTCAACATTCCCTTCTGCTTCAGCAGCTACAATACCCGGGCGTTGTTCCAGGAACACGGTCCGGCGGCCAACTACCTGGCCTACACCTGCGGCATCGACGGCGGCAAGCCCGCCTACGCCTCGCTGTGCCGGGAGTGCGGGCAATGCGAATCCCGCTGCCCGCAGCACCTGCCCATCCGCCGGCATTTGCAGGAAGTCGCCCACGACCTGCAAGGCTGGTACTTCAAACCGGTCGTCAACCTGGTGCAGGGAATCCATAAAATCCGCCGTATGTTGAAACGAGGGCAGTAAAATCTAACGTGGGCCTTGCCTACAATCCGTATCGGGTGATCGGTGTCAGGTGTCAGTCTGGCCGATCTTGATAATGATCGGCACCGAGGCGAGATCCGTGACCGGAAGTCGAACAGTATTATCGGAGAAGGTCGCAGGTCGTTGCCTGACACCTGACACCAACAACTTATTTTCCTTCATAGTTCCAATGGCTTAAAATACTAGCAAGGAGGACATCGCCATGGTCACCTGGGACGCCGCTGCCTACCACCGGAGTTCCGCCGCGCAGCAGCGATGGGCGGAAGAACTCATCGGGAAATTGGCATTGCGCGGTGAGGAAGCGCTCCTCGATTTGGGCTGTGGCGACGGGAAGATTACCGCCATGCTGGCCCAGGCGCTGCCGCGCGGGCGCGTCGTCGGCATCGATAACTCGGCGGAGATGATTTCCTTCGCACAACGCGCCTTTCCGTCCGAACAATGCCCCAATCTCACCTTCCAGTGCCGGGATGCCGGCGCATTGTCCTTCACCGACGCGTTTGACGTGGTGTTTTCGAATGCCGCGCTGCACTGGATCATCGATCATCGTCCGGTGCTGCACGGCATTGCCCGCGCTTTGCCCGTGGGGGGACGCTGCCTGTTGCAAATGGCTGGGCAGGGGAATGCCGCGCCGATTATCACGCTATTATCCTCCCCTGGTCCGTTCTATGACCGCTGGCGTCGCTATCTGGAAGGCATGGCGTTCCCCTATGGCTTCTACACGCCGGACGACTACCGTCCCTGGCTGCTGGAGGCTGGGTTACACCCCCAACGCGTGGAGTTGCTCCCGCGTGACATGACGCAACCGGGCGCGCCAGGATTGGCCGCCTGGGTGCGCACTACCTGGCTGCCGTATACGCAGCGCATCCCGGCAGATGCCCGTGAGGCGTTCATCGCCGATGTCGTCGAAACCTACCTGGCCGGCTATCCCCTCGATGCGGAAGGATTTGCCCACGTGCCGATGGTCCGGCTGGAAGTCGAGGTGGTGAAAGGATAGCACGATGCCGGCATGGCCCTAATACCGTGTGAATTCATCAATAACAGCAAATGGAACTACCGCCATGTCAGCGCGCGGTAGATTTGTTATACTAGCAGCCTGTTGAAGAACTCCGGTGGTCAGATCGCTGAGAGATTCTTTCACCGATGTGTGTCGCAATTGCGAGACGTATCTGGCGTTATACGGTGAGCAATGGCGACGCGCACCGGCGGAAGAAGATCCAGCGAGGTGACCGGCGGAGTTCTTCAACAGGCTACTAGCCCAAGCGGTTTGACGGACATCATGTCACATTGGATATTTTCACTCTATCTGTCATTACTGATCATGGCCTCCGTGGTAGCACTCATTGTGGTCGTGATGGCGCTGCGCATGCCGGAAACACCGGGTGGCATCATCTTCATCGTGTTGATGTCGGGGGTAGCCATTTGGTGTCTGGGGGGCATAGTCGAACTGTTTGCCCGGACGATCGATGGCAAAATGCTCGGGTGCCAGCTTCAATACCTTGGCATCGCCACCATACCGCTCAACTGGTTCCTGTTGATCGTTAGGTATTTGCAACAGGATTTTTGGCTCACAAAACCTCGCCTTCTCCTGCTCTGGTTGGTGCCGTGCCTCACGATCGCGCTGATCTGGACGAATAATTGGCACCACCTGATGTATGCGCGCCTCATCTTGTCGCCCAGCCACGATCTCCCCTACTGGAACGTCGTTTACGGTCCCTGGTTCTTGGTGCACATCATCTACTCCTGGTTGCTGGTCGCTGCCGGTATCATGCTTATCATCCAATCGCTGAATGGCATCGCACCGTTCTACCGCCGCCAAACGATCTCGTTGCTGGTCGTGGCGTTGGTGCCTTTTTTGGTGAATATCGTCTATGTCCTGCGGTTGGGGCCATTCCGCGACCTCGACTTGACCCCGATTGCCTTCTCCCTTTCGGGGATGTGTCTGTTGCTGGCGATCCGCTATTTTCGCGTCATCGACATCGCGCCCATTGCGCGCAATGCCGTGTTTGAAAGTATGCCCGACGGGGTGATCGTATTAGATAGTCGTCGGCGCATTCTCGATACCAATCCGGCGCTCCGCGCCATCCTCGGAAAAAAAGCCGATGACCTTTACGGCACTGACGCGGCCGCCTTATGTGCGCCCTGGTTGCCGAAGCAGGTTTTTAATACGGAGGTCAGCATGCATACCGTGCAACTGACCGATAGCGCTGGAACCGAGCGCTGGTTCGATTTGCGCACCAATCCGTTGATAAAGCAGCAAGGATGGTTGCTGGTGCTGCGCGACAGTACGGACCTGCACGAGTTGCAGGAGCGGTTGAACACGCTAGCCTACTACGATTCCCTTACCGGCCTGCCGAACCGCGTCCTGGCAAATGACCGAATGGTGCAGGAGTTAGCGCGGGTGAAGCGTCGGCAATCGCGGACGGCGGTGATGTATCTCGACGTGGACGGCTTCAAAAAGATCAACGATACACTCGGTCATGCCACCGGCGACCGCTTGTTGAATGACATCGCGCAACGTCTGCTCTCCTGCATTCGTGAAGGCGATACTGTCGCACGGGTTGGTGGTGACGAGTTTATCCTCATGGTTTCCGATTTACCTACCGCGGATTTTGCCAGGGCTAGCGCTAAGCGCATCCTGGTCGCGTTGACTAAACCCTATCAACTTGCCGATCATGCCGTCAGCATCACGGTGAGTATCGGCATTGCGATCGCTCCTGACGATGGATTAGAGGTGGAAACACTCGTCAGTCAGGCAGACAACGCGATGTATCAGGCGAAGAAGAATGGCAAGAACGCCTTCGTTTTCTACCGTGAATTAGCCGATCTTTCCGAAGAGGTGTCCTGACCGCTTACCCACTGACGGCCAACTGCAGAATCGCTTCCGTCGATAAGATATCCGCGAAACGATCCGCCAGCGCGGTTAAGGCGTTCCGATGCACTTCCTGGTGCGCGATGATGCCGTCTCCGTCGTAGGCGGGGAGATCGCGACTGGCGCAGGCGTCGGCGGCGACGGTTACCGCATAGCCCAGCGGCGCCGCCGCCCGCGCGGTGGTTTCCACGCACATGTGCGTCATCAGCCCGGCCAGAATCAGCGTGGTAATGCCGCGTGTATGCAGGAAAGCCGGCAGTTCCGTCTGGTCAAAGCTGCTGGGGAAGGTTTTCGTGATGACCGTTTCCCCCGCGCGCGGCGCCAACCGTGGATGAATGGCCGCCCCGGCGGTGCCTTCCGCGAAGAGCGGACTGGTCGGCTTGGACAGTTGCTTGATATGCACCACGGCGATTCCCCGCTCATTCGCCCATGCGCGCAACTGTCCGGCGCGCGCGATGACCCGCTCGCCATCGGGAATGAGCAGCTTACCGGGGGTGAAATAATCCATTTGCAAATCGATCAAAATGAGCGCGGTCGTGTGCGGAGTTATTGAATCCGGCGGCGTCATCCCCGCCCACTGGCGCAATGTCTTAGTCATAATAATACCTGCCTGTCCTGGTCCGCGTTATCACGGCATTCGCCGTCCAGAGTATAATAGATACGCACACCTTTTGAAAACACCAATGCCGCCTATATGGAGTGCGGCGCCGCCGCGCCGCTTTGTCATCTCTAACCCCCAATCGCATATTGGGCTCGTAGTAGCGCCGCCGCCGCAGCAAGGCGCGTCCAGCAGCCACTCACCCAATCGCAAAAACCGAACGTTGAAAAAATCTGTTATGATGCCGTGGGTTTTTGCTGGCAACGGCGTCTTATTAAATAATGGCACAGTTAATGACTGATGAACGAGAGACAGTGCAGCGCGCGCAAGGCGGAGATCGCGCGGCCTTTACCGCGCTGGCTTCCCATTACCGTGCCTGGTTGCTGGCGATGGCGTTTCTGCGGACCAGCGATCATGAGGCGGCTGAAGACCTGGTCCAGGACGTATTGGCGCGCGCGTGGGAGAAATTGCCGTCATTGGACGCCCCGGATGCCTTCGCCGGCTGGCTGCAGCGGATTATGACGAATGCCTGTCATAGCTGGCACCGCGGTCAGGGACGCTGGGCGCTTCCGCTGGATGAAATCGAACTCGCCGTGCCGACCTTCCTCGAACCACCCGCGGTGCTGCTGACACACGAACGGCAGCGTGCCGTGCGTACAGCATTATTATCACTCGCGCCGGCCAACCGGCTGGCACTGCTGCTGCACGTCTGGAGTGATTATAGTTACGCCGAGATCGCGCAGTTGCTGAATATTCCCCTCTCAACCGTCGATGGACGCATTTACCGGGCAAAACAGCAATTACGGCGCGTATTGCACGACCAGTGCGCCGATCTGTTGAACGAACCGCGCCCACAATGGCGCGGGAAAGAAGGAAATCCATGAATAACGCCCAACCACCGGCAGATATTACGGCGGAGGCCGTGCTGTTCACCCGCCAGTTCACCACGCTGATCAGCGCCGGCGTCTCGCTGGTACGCGCGCTGCTCATTTTGGAAGCGGAAGCGCCGGCGCCGTATGCCGCGGCGATGGCGAGTGTCCGCGCGCACATCGAGGCCGGCTCGACCCTTAGCGAGGCGATTGCCGATCTGCCGGCGTTGTTTCCGCCGTTTTATCGCGTGATGATCAGGGCCGGTGAAATCGGCGGGGTGCTGGACATCACGCTTGCTCGCGCCGCCGACTTGCTGCAGGAAGAATGGACGCTGTCGCAAGGGGTCGGCGTCAAACCGTTGCTGATGGCGGGCACAGCGACGAATGTGGAGTGGGACCTATTATCGCCGGCGCAACGCACGCTACAATTGCTGCTCTTCTGCAGCGCCTGGGGCTCGATGCTCTCCTCCGGCGTACCAATAGTGCAGGCCATGGAGGTCGCGGCGGAATGCCTTCATCCGCGACAACGCGAAGAGGTATTGGCCGCGCGCGATGTCATCAAGCGTCATGGCACCAATGAGGAGATCGTCACGCCGATGACCTTTCTCCCCCTCAGCGCGCGCACGTTGATCATCATCGGGTGTGAATGCGGTGAATTGGACACCCTGTTGTTGAAAGCCGCCGAGTTATACCGGCACCAGTTGCTGTATCAACGGCAACTGTCAGCGTGATCTTCGTCAGTTCCAGGTGTGAGGCTCTGTCACATGTTCAGCATACTCCTGAACATAGATATGGTGACAGTTGCATCAAATCGTGGGATGATCGTGATAACATACGTATAACGAAAGGAACGAGGAGCGATGATGACGAAGAAACTCGCGCGTCATGGTAATAGCCGCGCGCTGGTGATTGAGAAACCGATCCTCGACCTGCTTGGGATCGACGATAACACCACGCTACAGCTTCACACGGATGGCGAGAGCCTGATCCTGACCCCGGTCACCACCGAGGAACGCAGTGCGACTATCCGCGCGACCGGTCGTAAATTTGCCGGGAAGTTTTCCCAGGCGATGCACGTGCTGGCCGGGCAGGAAGATGTATGAAACCGTTACCGGATTTTTGGCAGATACCGATATATACGATGCGCAATCCGTGCAGTGCATTTCGATTAATTCACGTTTTTCCGTCGCCGCCATGGAATGAGCACGAGCACGGCCCCCAGCAGCAACAACGCTGACGGCCAGCACCGCGTGGCTAGGCGCGCCGCCAATTCCGCCGGATATTCCGCGATGCCGAGTTCGACCACACCCACCGGTGTGACCAGGGTTTCGCTCACGGCGGGAGTGAAGATCGGCACCAGCACGCGCTGCAGGTGCACGACCGGGAATACGCGCCGCCACCCGCTGGTGGGGGAGGGGAGTGACGCGCGCAACGTCTCCGGCACGTCGGGAATTTCGTCGATCACCGCGCGGGCATCTTCCAGCGTCAGCGTGAGGGCATTTTCCGCGGCGCCGGAGGCTTTCGCGGCGGCAGCCAGGGAGGGCGCGTCGTTGCGGGTGAGGTTGTCGAGGACGGTATGCATCTCGGTGATCGCGTCGTCCAGCAAAGGGTGCTCTTCCGTCATGTCAGTGGCCAGCCGCATGATGTCGTCCTGGCGCACATACAGTCCGCCGTGGGTGCCGGCGCCGGTGCCGGCTTCGACCGCGCGCGTCATGCCGTCCGTCAATTCTCCCTGATCGAGCAATAGTTCCTGCAGATGGGCAATGGTTTCAATCGCGTCGCGTGTGGCCACCTGCGCCTGTGCGTGTTGCAGCGCCGGGGTGATGCCCATCTCCGGCAACTCGCGTTGGCCGCGGGCGAAGGTGTAGCGCAGTTGCCCGGCGGTACTCCAGACGCGCGCATAGGCCAACGTGGGTTCCTGGTCGAAGACCGGGGTAATGCTGGCGGCCAGCGCGGTGGCGTCGGCATTGGCATCGTCGACGTATTGCTGCTCGATACCTTCGGCCACGACGCCGGCCCAACTCAACGCGTCGCCGCGTCGATCGGCCTGCTCGTCATCGAGCACCGCCGGCACCAACTGCCGGCACGAAAGGATGGCGCCGATCAGCAGCACGAGACAGAGGATTATGCGCCAGGGAATGCGGCGAGGGGGGGCGTCATCCGCGGGCGTCGAGTAGACGCTGGACATGTTGTACATCCTTATCCCCCCGACCGGATAAGCACACGACAATGCGCTTGCCCGTGCCGAGTGTCGGGGCCAGGGTATCGAGATAGGCGACGGCGTGCGCGCTTTCCAACGCCGGCAGCACGCCTTCCAGCCGCGTGAGCAACTGCAACGCCGCCAGCGCCTGGTCGTCGGTGACGGAAACGTAAGTCGCGCGCCCGCTGGATTTCAGGTAACTGTGCTGTGGTCCCACGCCGGGATAATCTAATCCGGCGGAGATGGAGTGCGTCTCGATGATCTGCCCGTGCGTGTCCTGCAGCAGATAGCTGTGACTGCCGTGCAGCACGCCGGGACGTCCGCCGCTGAGGGTGGCCGCGTGTTTCCCGCTGGCCAGGCCCAGCCCGCCCGCTTCCACACCATAGAGCGCCACCGAGGGCTCTGCGATGAAATCGGCGAAAGTGCCGATGGCGTTGCTGCCCCCGCCCACGCAGGCGACGACCGCGTCGGGCAAGGCGTGCTCTTGCGCGAGCAATTGCGCGCGAATCTCCCGGCTGATCACCCGCTGAAAATCACGCACCATGCGTGGATACGGTTCCGGACCGGCGGCGGTGCCGAAGACGTAAAAAGTGGAATGCAGATTGGTGACCCAATCGCGGAATGCTTCGTTGATGGCGTCCTTCAGCGTGCGACTGCCGCTGCGCACCGACACCACCTCCGCCCCGAGCAAACGCATGCGGAAGACGTTCAGTTGCTGCCGTTCGATATCTTCCTCGCCCATGTAGATCATGCAGGAGAGGCCGAACAGCGCGGCAATCGTCGCGGTGGCCACGCCGTGTTGCCCGGCGCCGGTCTCCGCGATCAAGCGTGTCTTGCCCATCCGCCGTGCCAGCAGCGCCTGCCCCAGCACGTTGTTCAGCTTGTGCGAGCCGGTATGGCAGAGGTCTTCGCGTTTAAGATAGATCGTCGCGCCGCCGTAATGCGCGGTCAGGCGGTCGGCACGATACAACAGTGTCGGGCGACCCACATAGGCGCGCAGATACTCATCCAGCTCCGGCTGAAAGGTCGGGTCGGCCACGGCGTCCGTATAGGCGCCCGCCAATTCTTCCAGCGGCGTTTTCAACGTCTCCGGCACATAACACCCACCGAACGGCCCGAAATAACCGCGCGCATCCGGGAGCGACTGCTGCACTGATTGGGAATCCGCTACCACCATGTCAACCTTCACATATAAACAGGCAATCTATGGCGATTATAGGCGGATTCCCCTTCCACCGTCAAACCCGAAAGCCGGCAGGGGTCCACGCGATAGTTCCGAAAGAAGCGTGGCCCGCAACCCGCAGGGAATGATGGCTACGCGACGGTTCCGGAACTGTTGCATAGACCAAGCTTTCCTTGACAGCGATCACATCGCTTTGCTAGGATGCCACCATCTTCTACGGCGAAAGGCACAATGATGACGGCGATAGTCGGTATACTCATGGGCAGTGATTCGGATTTGTCGGTGATGCAGGAAGCGATGGGGGCGCTCGATGAATTGGAGATTCCGTATGAGGTGCATGTGATGAGCGCGCATCGCACGCCGGACGAGGTGGCCACGTTTGCCCGTACCGCCGCGGAGCGGGGCCTGCGGGTGATAATCGCCGGCGCGGGGGGCGCGGCGCATCTGCCGGGGGTGATCGCCGCCTATACGTTGCTGCCGGTGATCGGCGTGCCCATCGCCGGTGCCGCCGCCGGATTGGGTGGATTGGACGCGCTGCTGGCGATCGTGCAGATGCCGAAAGGCATCCCGGTGGCAACGGTGGCGATCAACGGCGCGCGCAACGCCGGTATTCTCGCCGCGCAAATCCTCGCCCTGGCCGATCCGCGCATCGCGGCACGGCTGACCGAATTGCGCCAACGACAGGCCGACGCGGTGAGAAAAAAAGACGCGGAGATAGTGGCCAAACTGGGGAAGTAGAAGTTGTTCCCCGACCATACATGGCCGGGCTACCGTGATACCCCTATACATGGGGCGTGGTGCCTAAACGGGAGCAAATAATTGGTGTAGTTCCCGTCTATTTCTCGTCGGCAAGCCGGATGTATCCGGCGCTTTATGGTAGCCCGGCCATGTATGGCTGTCCTTTATACACATCTCGCGACCCTCGGCAGCAAGTCGTAAAGTCTGACGGCTTCTTGGATACGCTGCCAGCCACGCCAG
>Ga0073936_10008761_pt1 | contig 12738 bp, 8 predicted proteins | sample AliMusrvi5mmetaG_FD_87041 | JGI IMG/M metagenome (GOLD analysis project Ga0073936, IMG submission 87041) | Freshwater lake bacterial and archeal communities from Alinen Mustajarvi, Finland, to study Microbial Dark Matter (Phase II) - Alinen... | ecosystem: Environmental > Aquatic > Freshwater >... | reverse complement strand
CTTCTTGCGGGACATGGCCAGAGCCCCTTTGGAGAGGTTGACGGTCACGATCATGGGCAGCATCTCGGGGGTCAGCCCGACGGCCTCGGCCATGGCTAATATAAAAGCTTCCAGCCAATTGTGTCGGCTCAGCCCGTTGATGAGGAATACCGCCGGAACCATCACGGCAATAAAGCGGATCATCAGCCAAGTGAACTTGTTGACGCCCAAATCGAAGCTGGTCAACTGGCGCTGCCCGACGATGCTGGCGGCCAACGATCCAAAGAAGGTCCGGTTCCCGGTGTGGATGACCACAGCGGTCGCGGATCCGCCTTCCACGTTGGAGCCCAGGAAGCAGAGGTTGGGCAGATCGAGCGGGTTTTGAACGTCGGCCGGTGCCGGGGCGGCTTTCTTTTCCACCGGCAGGACTTCGCCGGTGAGGGCCGATTGATTCAGGAACAGGTCCTTGGCGGAAAGCACGCGCACGTCCGCCGGCACCATATCGCCGGCCGCCAGCCGGATGATATCGCCAGGCACCAACAGTTTGAGCGCGACTTCTGCTTCCTTGCCATCTCGAACCAACGTCGCCGTGTTGCTGACCATCGCTTGGAGTCTCGTGGCCGCGTTATCGGCTCGCAACTCCTGGAAAAAACGCAGCACCACGCCCAAAACCACCATCACGAAAATAACCACTGTCGCCCGCAGGTCACCGGTGAGAAAGGAAAGCACGCCCAGCGCCGTAAGCAAGAGGACCAATGGATTCTTGACGTTACTCAGCAGGCGCATCAGGGCCGATTGACGCTTCTCTCGGGCAATCTCGTTCGCCCCGAACTTCTTCAAGCGAGAAACGGCTTCCGCCTCGCTCAAGCCGGTCAGTTGCGATCCAAGCTCCTTCAAAACGATCTCGGAATCGGCTCGCGCCTTCTCCAATAGTTCAGTGGCATTCAAGTTGTTTCTGCTCGATTCCTTACGCGCCCGAGATGTATTACCCGCCGAGTGTCTGGTCCTGGTTCTTAAACCAAGCGAGTGCGTGCTCAAAATGTTGCGGATCACAATCTGGCCAATACTCATCCCTGACATAGAGATCCGCATAGACCGACTGCACCGGGAGAAAACCGCTCAATCGGTGCCCTCCTCCCCAGCGTACAATCAAATCAAGACGTGAAACTTCATCTGAACGCAATCCGCCGTTCTTAAGACCGGCCAGATCCCATTCCCAGCCATAGTTGACGAGTAGATTCACTTTCATTCCTGCGCCCCTCCGCTGCCGGAATTCCTTTAACGCCTTGGGGAATTGTTGCGAGGTTTCATCGCCGAGAACTAGCAAAGCCGCTCCACGGCGTGCGATCTCGAAAGCGACTGCAACGACGGCCTCGCTGAATGCCTGTTTCTGTATGGAAGGCCGCTTGGTGTTGTCCTGAGTAAAGCCGTAGATGGAAACTTCCTTTATCCCGCATTCTTTACATTTCTCGTACAGCATTAACCCTGGGTTGATACCATGAGCATATCCAGCGTCTTTGGGCAGACCATGCTCCATGGCCCAGCGCCGATTTCCATCGGGAATGAAACCAATATGACAGGGAATATTAGTTCGTGCCATCGCTAACCTCATTCCGCGCGGCTATCCGAAAACCTCACCTTGCGCTGGCGGCTCGCGAGTTCGCTCGCCCTCCATTTGAACGAAACTGGCCTTTCGGATGCATTACTGGAGGGCGAGCTTCCTCGCGAGCCGGTTTTCGGAGCGGTTCTTAGCGCCGCATCAACAGCACAACGATAACAATGACGACAATAAGACCCACCCCTCCACCGCCATAGACGTAGAGGTTTCCCAACAGGGGTGAAAACAGGAGGTTCATAACTAGCCTTTCTTTTTATTGTGCACACTTTACTTGTATCACTGTCGATTGTCTGGCGCGGCACCCGCCTTTGAAACCCCATTGGTTCTTGGGGTTCGGTCGTCGCGATTATGATCGCCCCGGTCGCGGTCATCTCGGTCGCGCACTCGGCCGGTCGCGTTGGAGCGTGTGCGATCATCCCGGTCGCCGCCACCGCGGTCGCGGTCATTATCCCCCTTGGGTGCCACATCGGGGTCCGTGGCGGGTGGCGTAGTGGGGACCGTGACGGAGGCGGTGTGGGGACAACAGCCGCGGGTGGCGTAGCGGGAGCATCCGTAGCGAGTGGCGTAGCAGGGGCCGTCGCAGGTGCGCCGTAGGCCAGTGCCGCGAACGTCAGGACTGACGCGGCGGAAACGCGGATCACGTGAGGTGTTCGTTTCATTATTTGCCTTTTTTCAGCGAAGCCATATCAATAACAAAGCGGTATTTCACGTCGTCCTTCACCACGCGGTCATAGGCTTCGTTGATTTTTTGGATGGGGATCAGTTCGATTTCGGCGGTGATATTATGCTGGCCGCAGAAATCCAGCATCTCCCGGGTTTCTTTAATGCCGCCGATGAGTGAGCCGTTGAAATTGCGCCGGACATGGATGAGGTTGCCGACTCATCCAAGATCGGGGTTAAATTGCTTCATTTTCTGCCGGAACCGTTCTTTCTGCCGCCGCCGGTGAGCTTGTTTACTGTGGCCCACGCCCGTGCCACAGCGGTTTTCGTGCTGAGCCCCTTCTTCTCGTAGCCGGCTTCGATGTGCTCTGCCTGACGTTTCTGCTTGTCTGTGTAGCTGGATTTGTCACCTTGCGGCATTGTCCACGATCCTTTGGGCTGCCGCTTTGACTTGCCGGACGCCGTTTTCGACCGCTTGCTTGACGTGCCCCACGGCCTGATCCTTCCGGCCCTTTGCACGCAATTCATTGTTGCCAGCCAACACACCAGTCGCTTCTTCGATGCGACCCTTCGCTACTTTTGTTGAACCATTCATTTGCTCTTCCTTTCGTTGGCCAGATACTACACGATTGGCCAACCCGCAGACATGGGGTGAATCCCTACCGCGAGTAGGGTTATACCCCATGTATTTCCGCATTTGTGCGGCTGTATCTTGATTCTGGTCACGCGATGGAGTATCGCAAACAAAAAGGTGGTGAGTTATGCATGGAACAAAGTGGTTTGCTATGGCGATGGTGGCGGCGACGGTACTGGCTGGTGCAGGTTGCAGTACATGCGGGAAACCGGTGACGAGTGTGCCGGCGGCGGCCCAGAAGACGATCGACCTGTACACGGAGGGTGGAAACATCCACGACCTTGAGATGAAGGAGAAACACGGGTTGGTGTTCTACAAGGCCGAAGTGCTCAAGGCGGATGGATCCAAGATCGAAATCACTGTGAACGCGGACGGCAAGTTGTACAAGATGGAACGGAAAGAGTGTAAGCACGAGTAGCTGATGGCTCACGTGCATACTTTTCACTAGAAACGAAGGCCCGCTCCACCGAATCGGTCGAGCGGGCCTGGTTCAAACAGTCAGTGCGGCGTCGCAGCCAAGCACAATGAAAGGCGTTGCATGACTATCGGGACAATATTGCTGATCGTGTTGATTCTCTTTCTCGTGGGGGCGTTGCCCTCTTGGCCCCACAGCAAGAACTGGGGCTACTACCCGAGCGGTGGTCTAGGACTCGTTGTCCTGATTCTGCTCGTGCTGGTCCTCATGGGCCGACTTTAGGATGGTGACGATAGAACTCTTATCACGTCTCTCGCGGATTGCGTCATACTTTCCCAGTGAATCGCCCATCGGGGAGTTTGCGCACCAACGGGGCAACTCGCGGCGGGCCCTGATGCTGCATGTCGGGCGGATGCATGGCGGCATGACCCTGGCGGAAATCGCGTCGCGCGTCAGATTTGCTAGAATAGAGCTTTTACACGCGATACGGTGCCCGACGCGGCCCCGGTCACACCCGGCGTGCGCCGAGGCGTGGTTGGCTCCGTGAGTTTGACTGTGCTGTTGGTTGCACCAGCATCGGACACTTCAACGGGAGTTTGTTGCAGCGGTGCGCTCGGAGTGTAGAGGTAGGCGGGGCCCTGGCATACTCCTGCAAAGACAAACCTTCCGTTGTTGTCCGTTTTGGCCAACTGTTGTTTCTGGTTGCGGGAAGTCAAGAGAACCGAGGTGCCCGCGACTGGTTTGCCACCCGGATCTACGACGACTCCACTGACAAGGCAGTCCGCTCGCGCGAGAACAAACGCCGGCAAAATGAGGTGTTCGTTGACGTCTGAGGAATCCGGTGCCTTCTCCGGTTTCACCATGCCGAAAGCGCCAGGCAGGCCGTCGACAAGTGCCGGTTCCGGGGACGCGTTCGTGCCAGTGAGCAATCGGGCCCATTGTATTCCGCCATACCCTTCGGCCGTAATGTTCAGGTAGTACCGACTATCAGGAAGGAGAGCGGTTACCCGTACCAGCCCTCGGGATCCGTTCGGACCGGTTCTGTCCCATAGAGATCATCGGCCAAAGGAAGAAGGCGAACCGATGCGTTGGTGATGCCGACTCCCTTGGGGTCTTCCACGCGGCCGATAGCGATGATGCCTTTTCTGAGTTTGAGTTCCACCGAGGTCGTCTTGATGTCGATTGGCACTGTGCCACACAGGTTGCGCGACCGGTCGACACCAGCCAAAACAGGCGGTTGACTGGACTCGACGTAGAGATACGGATTCCAGGCGAACGAGAATCGCCCATTCACGTCGCTTGTGATCGCCTGTAGTGCCTTCTGCGGCGGCACGACATTCAACGGGAGGTTCGGAACCGGGTTTCCCGACGGATCGCACACGGTTCCCAATATCGCAGGCGGCGGCCTGATCGCGACTTCCAGGGTGTTTGTTCGCCCGGCGGCGATATCCACCGTCGTGCGTTCCAGTGGATACCACCCCATGCCATAGTGGGGTTCCACTTGGTACTGGCCTGTCGGGAGTCTGGTTACGGCGACGCCGTTGGAGTCGGACTTGAGCGGTTGCCAAGTCTCTCTGTTTCTCCGCCAGATTCTTCCGTCAGGGGTTTTGATCTCGACTTCGGCGCCTGGCAGGATTGCGTGGTCGGGCGTCTTCACCACCTGCACCCGCAATTCGCCGTCGGTGTTGGTTGCTGCCTGTGTATCGTTCTGGGCAGGCGCCTGGCCGATAGCCGTCAATGCCATGGACACGGCAAGTCCACCAATCACCACACAAAACAGATTAACGGCGGATGATGGCCTGGGGGTTTGCATGTGTGAATGGAACCATGTTGGGGTGTTCGATATGCCGAGCAGTAGAATGCCGCCAGTGTACGGCTGGCACACCGGAGCGGCAAGACTTGAAAGTGCGGGCGTTGCACGCGACGGGCGGCTATCGCTCCACTTCGCCGGCCCAGTGTTGTACGCCATCGAGAATGTCAAACCGCGACCTTCATTTCGACAGCATGTTCCTGTCGGTCGTCCACCAACGGAACCGTCATACCGGTCAGTTTGCTGCCATCGAGGGCGAGCGACGGCGCGTCGGTGGAATCGGGGGCAAGCCGGGTGAAGGTGATGTGGTAGACCGTCTGGCGATAGCGGTAGTGGACTTTGAAGGTCTCCCACGTTTTGGGCATGCGGGGGGCCAGACGCAATCGATCGCCGTCGATGTTTACGCCCAGCAGGGTCTCGATCAGCAACCGGTACATCCAGCCGGCCGAACCCGTGTACCACGTCCAGCCACCGCGCCCCGCGTGTGGCGCGACCGCATAGATGTCCGCCGCGACGACGTATGGCTCAACTTTATAGACGGCGATCTGCTCGGGAGTCTCCCCGTGATGGATGGGGTTCAACAACGCGAACAGTTCCCACGCGTGTTCGCTTTCGCCCATGAGCGCAAAGGCCATGGCGGTCCAGATTGCACCGTGGGTGTACTGGCCGCCATTCTCGCGCACGCCTGGAATGTACCCTTTGATGTAACCGGGGTTGAGCGAAGATTTGTCGAAGGGCGGCGTCAGCACCTGGATCAAGCCGGCGTCGCGGCGGACCAGGCGCTGGTCCACGGATTGCATGGCCTGGCGCGCGCGGGCCGGATCGCCGGCGCCGCTGATCACCGACCAGCTTTGCGGCAGGGAATCGATCTGGCATTCCGGATTGGTGTGGGAGCCGAGCGGTTCGCCGCTGTCGAAGTAGGCGCGGCAATACCATTGACCGTCCCAGGCGTGTTGCTCGATGTTTTGCTGCAGTTGCCGGGCCTGGGCGCGACAGCGTTCGGCAAACGCGGCATCGTGTCGTGCGTTCGCCAGTTGGGCAAACTGCGTCAGCACGTCGTACAGGAAGAACCCCAGCCAGACGCTTTCGCCGCGCCCCTGGTTTCCCACTCGGTTCATGCCGTCATTCCAGTCACCGCTGCCGATCAGCGGCAGCCCGTGCGCGCCGAAAGTCAGTCCGTGCTCGATGGCTCGCACGCAATGCTGGTACAACGTGGCCGTTTCCTCCGAGCGATTCGGCAGATCGTAGTACGCTTCCTCCTCCGGCTTGACCGCCCGGGCTTCCAGGAAGGCGATTTTTTCGTCGAGCACGCCGGTGTCCGCGACGCACGACACATAACGGCAGGTTGCGTACGGCAACCAGAGATAATCGTCGGAAACATGCGTCCGCACGCCGCGCCCCGCCAGTGGATGCCACCAATGCTGCACATCGCCTTCGCGGAATTGATGCGCGGCGGCGCGCAGCAGATGCTCGCGCGTGAGCGCCGGTGCGGCATGCACCAGCGCCATCACGTCCTGCAACTGGTCGCGGAAGCCATAGGCGCCGCCGGATTGATAGAACCCGGTCCGGCCCCAGAGCCGGCAACTCAAGGTCTGATACAGCAGCCAGCCATTCGCCATCACATTCACGGCGGGATCCGGCGTGTCGACGTTCACCGCGCCGAGGGTCCGATTCCAATATTCCCAAACGCCTTCCAGCGCCGCACGGCTGGCATCTGCCGGACGAAAGCGCTGGATCAGATTCTGCACCTCCGCCGCGTTCCGGCCGACGCCGAGACGGAAACTCGTTTCGCGTTCCGCTCCATCCGGCAACTCGAAGGCGAGTTGCACGGCGCCGCAGGGATCCAGCCCAGGGCCGGTCTTGCCGGAAAGACGTGCGCGCTTCAGCGCCGCCGGCTGCGACAGGTTTCCATTTCTGCCGATAAACTCTTTCCGGTCCCCGGTGAGCGTGCGCGCGACATCGTTCACGTCGAGGAAGACGATGCGGCCCGGGAAGGCGGTGTTGTAGGAATTGCGCGCCAGCAATGCGCCGGTCTTGAGGTCCACTTCCGTTTGCACGTGCAGCAGATTGTTCGGCCGCAGATCGCCCAGCACCCATTCCCAGTAGCCGGTGACCGACACGTGGCGCGGACGTCCCGAGACGTTGCGCAGTTTCAACACCGCAAACTTCACCGGCGCATCCATCGCCACATAAATCCACAATTCGGAAACGATGCCGTTTTCGGCGTGCTCGAACACGGTGTAACCGAAGCCATGCCGGATGACGTAGGGCGTGGCGCCGCGCGCGGGCAGAGGGGTCGGCGACCAGAACTGCCCGGTTTGCTCGTCGCGAATATAGAAAGCCTCGCCCGTGGTGTCCTGGACGGGATCGTCGCTCCAGGGCGTCAGCCGGAATTCGTGGGCGTTCTCGCACCAGGTGTAGGCGCTGCCGCTTTCGGAAACGACCGTGCCGAAAGACGGGTTGGCGAGCACATTGACCCACGGGGCCGGCGTCATTTGACCGGCCTGGAGCGTGATGACATATTCGTGTCCGTCGCGGGTAAAGCCGCCGAAGCCGTTCGCAAACAGCAGCTCGCGTTGCGGCAGCGGTGTGGGCAATTCGGCAGACCGGGAACGTGTAGACCTCAGGGCGGGAATGGTGGGCTCCAGCACGCTGCGGTGTTTCAGTTGCTCGGCCAACGAGCCCTTTTCGTCGTCGAGAACGATGCGCGCCGCAGCGTGCAGCAGCACGCGATCGTCATCGGCAACTTGTTCGAGGCGCCGGACAAAAATTCCGCCCGGCTTGTCCAGCATGTGCGCTTCAATCCCGGATGCCACCAGACCCACGATCTGGTCCTGCAAGGACTGGCGGTAACCGGAAGCCACGTCCTCGTTCAAGATCACCAGTTCGACCGTCAGCCCCTTCATGCGCCAGTAGGAGTGCGCCTGTATCAACTGCCGGACAATCTCGATCTTCGCCGGATCGCTGATGTGGAGCAGGACCAGCGGCGCATCGCCGGAAATGCCATAACTCCAGAGGCCGCTCTGGCCGCGCCGGTTGGTGCGCAGCACGCCGGGGGTGGCCCGCCGGGCGGGGTCGGCATAGATCAATGCGCTCGCCAGACGGCCATAGAGTTGCGCCTCCGCCTCCGTGGCGTTGAGTTGGTGCAGTGTCACCTGGCTATGGGTCCATGCCAGATCGAACGCGCGCTCCGCCATCCGGGACCCCTGATATTTTTCGACGTGCGCCAGCGCGGTCTCCCGGCTGTCGGTTGCGCCGCACACCAGAACCACGACCGCCGTGCCATGTGGCGGCAACGCGACCGTGCGCCGCAGCGAAACGATGGGATCGAGCACAGAACCGACGGTGTTGGACAAGGGCGCGGCGCTCTGCATCGCCGCCGGGTTGGCCAGGCTTCCGCCACGCCCGACAAAAAGGGACCGATTCGTTTCACAGGAGACTTCGCCGCCGTCCGTTCCCTGCCCGACCAGCAGATGCAGCAACCACGGCGGCCGTTCCTCCTGGGAACGGGGGCGGCGGGTGCAGAGCACGGCGGAGGATGCGCGCGCGAATTCGGTTTGCACGAAAAGATTGCTGAACGCCGGGTGCGCCGCGTCCGCGGCCGGAAGCGCAAGCACCACTTCCGCGTAACTGGTCAGTTCCATGATGCGCGCCACCGGCGTGCGATTCGTGATCGTGATGCGCCGCAACTCCACGTCGTCTTCCGGTGACACACAGATCTCGGTATGGATGTCCAGGCCGGCATGGCGTTGACGAAACTCCGCGCGCGCCTGCGTGAAGATGGCCTCGTAGCCTTTTGTCGTGCGCAGCGTGGGTTGGAACGCAGTGGACCAGTAATCCCCCGTTGTCCGGTCGCGCACATAGACAAACGTGCCCCAGCAATCGCGCGTGGAGTCTTCGCGCCAGCGGGTGAGCGCCAGATCGCGCCATCGACTGTAGCCGCCGCCGGCGCTGCTGATCACAACATGATAGCGCCCGTTCGACAAGAGGTGAACCTCCGGCGCCGGCTGTGTGGGATTGGTAATCACACGCATCGCGCTTTCGCCGACACGATTCCGCGCCGGATCGGGCTCCGACTCTTCGACGAACACGCTCGCGGCGGTCTTGGGCACACGCTCCTGCAACAGCAAGTCCGCCGCCTTGAGCATCGGACAGGCCATGAAGCGGCGTTGCATGGGGTAGTCCTGCAACAGATTGACCAGCGCCAGCAGGCTCATGCCCTGGTGATGCGCCATAAAGGATCTGATCGTGACGCTCGTTTCGTCCGGCGGCAGGCGCGTGGGCGTGTAATCCACCGCTTCGTGGAAACCGTAGGACCCTTCGCGCCCCTCGGCCGCCAGTCGTTGCAGGTTTTCACATGCTTTTTTCGGCGCGACCATCAGCGCCATCGCCGTCGCATACGGGGCGATCACCAAATCCTCGGCCAATCCCCGTTTCAAACCCAGTTCCGGCACCCCGAAGGCGCGGTATTGGTAGTTCTGGTGCACGTCGGTCCAATTGTATCCCGATTCGGAAATCCCCCAGGGCACGCCGCGCAGTTTGCCATACTCGCGCTGGTGTTGCACGACCGCCCGGTAGGTATGATCGAGCAGCGTATTTTCATAGTTGGGCATGACCAGCAGCGGCATCAGATATTCGAACATCGAGCCGCTCCACGAAACCAGGATCGGCTCGCCCCGCGACGCGACCAGCAGACGCCCCAGCGAAAACCAGTGCTTCTGCGGAACCTGCCCCAACGCGATGGCGACGTAACCGCACAAGCGTGCCTCCGAGGCCAGCAGGTCATAGAAGCTGGCGTCACACCGCCTTTCGGCCACATTGAACCCGGTGCAAAACAGATTCCGCGACGAGTCGTAGAGAAAAGTAAAATCCATGGCGGCGAATCCGTCGCATTGCGTGGCCAGGGTCTCCCAGGCGAGCAGACGCTGCCGGGCATGCTCGCCGGCTTCACGCAGGCAGCGCGCGAGTTCCGCGAGGTAGGTCTGCTCTTCTTCCCGGAATTCGGCAGGTTCCGCCGGGATATCCCGCCGGGCCGCATCGAGCAAGGGGCCCAGCGATTGATCCAGCCCCGCGAGTTCGCGCAAGGTGGGCGCCCGGTCGAGTTGGGCGAGGATCTCCGCAAGCCTTTGGGCCGGAGCCGAACCGGGCCTCGCACTCTGCGGGTTGCCACACCGCGGGGTTGGCAACACCAGCCATGGCGACAGAAAACGCATCTCCTCCAGGTGATCTTCGCACGCTTGCTGCAAAGCCTGCGCCCACCCCTTGCGTTCGCCCTCTTGCGCCGCCGATTCCATTGCGATCCGGGTCGCCTGCGCCGTCGCACGTTCCAGCAAGGCAAACGCCGCGCGCAGGCTGCATGGGGCTGGCGCCAATTCATCGCCGAGTGTTGTCAGCGCGGTGTTTTCTGGGTCCAACTCCTGGAGAACGAGCAGGGTGTCGCGCAGCCCGGCAAACGCCTGCGGCGCGAACGTTTTCTCGTCGGCCTGCTCCCGCAATCCGGCGCCGAGCGTCAGCAAATGTCCCGCCAGGTTGCCGCTGTCCACACTCGACACATACAGCGGCCGGAGGGATTGAAGCGTGCGAGTCTCGTACCAATTGTAGAAGTGCCCGCGATACCGTTCGAGCCGCTGCATGCCGGCGAGGGCGTTCTGCGTCCGTCGGAGCAAACCGCCCGCCGAAAGATATCCCATGTCCCGCGCGGCCAGGTTGGCCAGCAGCGACAGACCCATGTTCGTAGGCGACGTCCGCGAAGCGATCGTCGGGGTGCGCCCCTCCTGCACATTGTCCGGCGGCAGCCAGTTTTCCTGCGCGGTGATAAAGGTTTCGAAGAAATACCAGGTCTTGCGGGTAATGTGCCGCAGGAAGGTCAACTGCTCCGCCGTCAAATCCGGCGTCGCGGACTCGATGGGCTTGCTGATCCACCAGGCAATCCACGGCGCCGCCATCCAGAGGCCCAGGATCGGCAGCGCCAGGGGCACTTGCGCCGGTTGCAGCGAAGCCAGCAGAACGCCGCTCGACAGCGCGATGCCGGGGGCGATCCACATGGTGGCATAAAAGCCGGCGAGATCCGCGTGCGTAGCCCATTCGGAATCGCTCGAAGTTTGCCATTGGAGAAGACGCCGATGCGTCACCAGCAGGCGCAGCAACGTCCTTCCGATGGCGTCCAGGCTGACGAAGGCATCGTACGGTAGAAATGCCAGGGTAAGAAGGATCTGCCCGAGTTGCCGGCCGCCCGACCCGGCTGCGTCCCGCAGATGCATCGTCCATGGCAGTTCCGCCGGTTTGCGAAACAGGCTGACCAGCGCCGACAGCAATCCGGGCAGCGTGATGATCGCAAGAACCAGCAGCAATCCAAGGCCGCCGCGTGCGGGAAGAAGCAGCCAGGCGCCCAGCAGGAGCGACAGCAGGGCCACGGGAACGAGGCTGCGCCGCAGGTTGTCGAGAATCTTCCACTGGGACAGGACGGAAAGCGGATTGGCAATCCGCCGGGCGTCGGCGCCCGGAACCCGCGGCAGCAACCACTGCGCGATCTGCCAATCGCCGCGAATCCACCGGTGGCGCCGGTCAACGTCCACGTTGTAGCGGGAGGGATATTCCTCGTACAACTCCACATCGCTCACGAGGGCCGAGCGGGCATGGCACGCCTCCAGTAAATCGTGGCTGAGAATGGCATTTTCCGGGAAGCGTCCGCCGATGGCGCGCTGGAAGGCATCCACATCGTAAATGCCCTTCCCGACATACGAGCCTTCCTGGAAGACATCCTGGTATACGTCCGACACTTCCCGCGTGTAGGGATCGATGCCCGCATCGCCGGCAAACAGCCGGACGAACCACGACCGCCGCGCGCCCGGCAGGCTCACGCCGACGCGCGGTTGCAAAATGCTGTAACCCTCGGCAACAATCCGGCGCGCCGTATCGAATGTCGGACGGTTCAGCGGATGGGCCATCGTTTCGACGAGCTGACGCGCGGCATCGCGTGGAAGCTGCGTGTCGGTGTCGAGCGTGATGACATACTTGATCTCCGGCAGGATGGCGGTCCGCCCCACAATGTCGGAAAAGCATGCGCGCGAACCGCCGCGCAGCAATTCATTCAGTTCCGTCAGTTTTCCCCGCTTGCGCTCGTACCCCATCCACAAGCCTTCTCCCGCATTCCAGCGCCGCGGGCGGTGAAACAGAAAAAAGAAGTCTTGTCCACCCGACGAATACTTGCGGTTGAGCGTCTCGATTCCGGCCCGCGCCCGCTGCAGCAGCACCTGATCCTCGGGCTGCGTCTCCGCCGGAGCATCCCGGAAATCGGTCAGCAGCGCGAAATGCAGATGGGCATCCCGATTCGCGAGGTGATGGATCTCCAATGCCTCGACGAGGCGATCCACCCCTTCCAGGCCCGTGAGCATCGTGGGGATCGCCACCATCGTGCGGCACTCGGGTGCAATGCCGGAGGAATAGTCCATGCGCGGAAGCATGCGGGGTTTCACCAGCAGCGTGGACAGCCAGTTCATCAAGCCCACGGCCAACTGGCTGGCGCAGAGGAGGAACACAAGGATGAGAAAGGCACATTTCCATCCGAGCACGTCGACCCGCAGGGCATATTGCTCAAACCAGGCCGTGGCAAGCATCGTGAG
>Ga0073936_10008757_pt1 | contig 12742 bp, 9 predicted proteins | sample AliMusrvi5mmetaG_FD_87041 | JGI IMG/M metagenome (GOLD analysis project Ga0073936, IMG submission 87041) | Freshwater lake bacterial and archeal communities from Alinen Mustajarvi, Finland, to study Microbial Dark Matter (Phase II) - Alinen... | ecosystem: Environmental > Aquatic > Freshwater >... | reverse complement strand
TCCCTGCTGTGTATAAAAGTTATGTTGCTGCCAAAGGTCTCATAGTACCTGCCGGCCAGGAAAATGCCGATAATCAGGCCTCCGAGATTGCAAATCCCACGCACAAGCCCCGTGCCCAACCCCCCAATGACCGCAGCTGCCAGGCTAACGAGTATCAGGATATCAAGCCAGTTCATATTCCCTCCTTCTGTATAACTTAAGCGCCAAGTTCCTGCGCGCGGCGATAGGCCGCGGCGACGGCTTTATGGACCAACGGCGTGAACCCGCCTTCTTCGAAAACCTTCAGAGCAGCTGCGGTCGTCCCGCCCGGAGAAGTCACGTTGCGCCGCAGTTCGGCCAGGTCTTTCACCGAAGCCCTGGCGTACTCTGCGGACCCGAGCAGGGTCTGATAAACCAGCGTTTTAGCCATCTCATCGGGCATGCCGATCTCAACTGCGGCCGACATCATCGCCTCCATGAAAAGGAAAACGTAAGCCGGCCCGGAACCGCTGACGGCGGTGGCGAGGTCGAGATATGACTCGTAGCCTGCGTAAATCCCTTTGCCCATGACCATGACTATGGCTTCGGCATTGGTTCTTTGAGCCGGGGTGACATCCCTAGTGGCCGACCAAACAGTCATCCCTTTGCCGATCTGGGCAGGTGTATTGGGCATGGCGCGCACGACGGACTGGTGCTTAAGGCCAGCCACGAGTGTTTCCATCTTTTTACCCGCGATGATGGAAAAAACCAGAGACCTGGGGTTTAGCTTGCCCGATAATTCCTCCATCAGGGCTGTGAGCGTTTGCGGCTTCACGGAAAGGACGATTATCTCGCCGCGGTTCGCCACCTCAAGGTTATCGGTCGAAGTAAAAACTCCGAGTTCTTCTTTAAGCTGATCGAGGCGGGGCTGGCTGACGTCGCTGATAGAGACGTCTTTAGGCTCCGCAAGGTGATTTTTTATTACAGCAGAGGCGATGGCCTGGCCCATGTTGCCTCCGCCGATGAATGATATCTTGAATATACTCAACACAATCTCCTAAAAATCACTCTTACCTGACCACGATATTAACCAGCTTGAAAGGCACGTAGATGACCTGCACGACGGCTTTCCCCTCGGTATGGGCTTTCACCTTCGGGCTTTCCTGGGCGAGACGTTTGGCCTCGGCTTCCGTTATGTCAGCAGAAACCGTGAGCTTCTCCCGTACCTTGCCGTTAACCTGAACGATAAGCGGGATCTCCCGGTTTTCAGCCAGTTTCTCGCTCCACTCCGGCCATTTCTGATTATGGATGCTGTATTCGTATCCAAGCCTCGACCATACCTCTTCCGTAAAGTGAGGAGCGGTCGGCGCCAGCAGTCTCAGCAGCGTGCGTACTGCGCTGCGGTAATTGTCGGTGGTGACGCTGCCGGCTTCCCTGACTTTTGCTATATAGTTGGAAAATTCCATCAGGGCCGAAATCATAGTGTTAAAGCGCAAGCGGTCCATGTCCTCCGAGACGCGGCGGATGGTCTGGTGAGTCACGCGCAGCAGGTCTTCGAGGCCCGGCTCATCATTCCCGCCGCAGCCGATGCCTTCATATGGTTCCAGCGCCAGGCCCCAGATGCGGTTCAGCCAGCGTGACAGCCCGTAGATGCCCGAGTCGTCCCAGTCGCCGCCCTGCTCCCAGGGGCCTATGAACATAAGGTACGAGCGCACCGTGTCAGCCCCGAGGTCGCCGACGTATTTATCGGGATTGACGACATTGCCCTTGGACTTGGACATCTTCTGGTGGTCGGCAGTGATGGTGCCCTGGTTGAACAGCCGAGTGAAGGGTTCACCGAAAGTCACGAGCCCCATGTCACGCAGGGCCTTGATAAAGAATCGGGAGTAGAAAAGGTGCATGACGGCGTGCTCGGCCCCGCCGGTGTAGATATCGACGGGCATCCACTTCTTCAGCAGTTCCGGGTCGAAAGCCCCGGCAGCGAAATGCGGGCTGGTGTACCGCAGGTAGTACCACGACGAGCACATGAAGGTGTCCATAGTATCGGTCTCGCGTTTCGCGGGGCCCCCGCACTTCGGGCAAATAGTGTTAACGAAGCCCTCGTTGTATTTGAGGGGAGACTCTCCGGTGGGTTTGAATTCGGCATCCTCGGGAAGGAGGACGGGCAGGTCGGCTTCAGGCACGGGTACGATGCCGCAAGTCGGGCAATATATGGCAGGGATAGGCGCGCCCCAGTAGCGCTGGCGGGATATGAGCCAGTCCCGCAGCTTGTAACTTACCGTGCGCTTGCCCCAGTCCCGTTTCTCGATGTATTCGGAAATGGCCGCCTTGGCCATGGTGTTATCCATACCGTCAAAACTTGAGGAGTTGACCAGTACACCGGGGCCGAGGAAGGCTTCTTTCAGTTCACAGCCAGCCGAGTTGTGTGAGGCCACGACTTCCTTTACAGGAAGGCCGTATTTTTTGGCAAACGCGAAATCGCGTTCGTCATGCCCGGGGACCGCCATGACGGCACCAGTACCGTAAGAGGCGAGCACATAATCGGCTATCCAGATGGGGATTTTCTCCCCGTCGAGCCGGTTAACCGCATAAGCGCCGGTGAAAACGCCGTCTTTCTCGCGTTCGGTGGAGAGACGTTCGATCTCGGTATGATGGCGCGCTTTTTCGACGTAGGCCTCGACCGCGGCTTTGCATGCGGTCGAGGTGAGTTTAGCCACCAGCGGGTGTTCCGGAGCCAGCACCATGAAAGTCACGCCGAAGACGGTATCAGGGCGTGTCGTAAAGACCTTTATCTCTTTTTCTTCGACACCCGGGTAATCCAGGGCGAAAGATATCTCGGTGCCCTCGCTGCGGCCGACCCAGTTGGCCTGCATGGTCTTGATGCGTTCCGGCCAATCGAGGCCGTCGTGCCGCATCAATTCATCGGCATATTTGGTGATTTTGAAGAACCACTGCTCCAGGTCGCGGCGAGTCACCGGGGTTTCGCACCGCCAGCATTCCCCGTTGACCACCTGTTCGTTGGCCAGCACGGCTTTGCACGTGGGGCACCAGTTGACCGGCGCCTTGGAACGATATGCCAGTCCGGCTTCCCAGAGCTTCAGGAAGAACCACTGCGTCCACTTGTAGTATTCAGGAAGGCAGGTGATGACTTCCCGGTCCCAGTCGTAGATGGCGCCGATGCTCTTAAGCTGGCGGCGCATATTGTCGATATTGGACATGGTCCAGACACGCGGATGGATACCGCGTTTGATGGCGGCGTTCTCGGCGGGAAAACCGAAGGCGTCGAAACCCATAGGATGCAGGACGTTATAGCCCTGCATACGCTTAAAACGGGCGTAAACGTCAGACGGGCCCATGGCATACCAATGGCCTATGTGAAGGTCCCCCGAAGTATAAGGAAGCATGGTAAGCGCATACCACTTCGGGGCGGTGCTTGCTTCATTGACTTTATAGAGCTTATCGTCGGCCCAACGTTTCTGCCATCGGGCTTCAATCTCGACTGGATTATACTTTTCAATCATCGGGTTTTCCTCGTAATCCGGTTTGGGTTCAACCTATTGTAGCAAGGGGTCAAGCACGGCGCAATAAACCGGCTGTCAGCCCACAGCAGTCAGCTATTTAGTGCTCCGCAGGGTGCAAGCAAGCCCGACGATTAAAGAAAAAAGAGCGGGATTAAACCCACCCTTTTTTATTCCCGCGGCCCCCCACGATGTTAACCCGGATCCCCGCCGCAGCGTGAATGACTGGAATGAGGGCTGAGTTATTTAATAGTCATGTCCACACCGAGGCTTTCGCCTTTAAATTCCGGCTGGTAGTATGAGTACGCCTGCGAAGAAGCACCCTTGGCTTTAACGGGATACAGTGCCAGAACCTTGAAACTGAAACTGAACTTCGCTCCCGCTTTAAGGTTGTCAATGTAGAAGATAACCTTGCGGCCCGAAATGTCATAGCGTTTGATGAGCGGCTGGCTTTTCAACAGGGCGTTGAGGCTGGCCGTGTCCGCGGCGAAACCGGTCGGCACCGAAATATCCACCACCAGCATACCCGATTCAACCTGCCCGGGCGGGTTGAAACTCAGGTTCACGAGGACGTTGACAAGGTCATTCACAGCCACATCGGTAGCGTCGTATTTAACGTCGATGCCGATGACAGGGGCGACCTCGTCCGGGGCGGGGATATTGCAGCGGCGCACTACCTGCGCCATCACTTCCCCTTTGCCCTTAGCCGTGACCGTTACACTTTGATTCGCGGGCAGTTCGACTATCTGAAGCACATCGAAGTTGGCCGAGGTGATGCGCACCTGTTTGTCGATACCCTGGCCTTTGACACTGACCGTCAGGTCTACGTCCGACCTCAACCCTGCAGCGTATGCAGAAAGTCCCTGGAGCCCCACGACGGTGTCCTGGGTCGAGCCGAAACCACCGTAGGCGTTGCGCTGGGAAATGAGCCAGGTCCCGGCCTTGCCGGCGTTGAGGTTATCTCCCCGGCGGATAAGGGCCAGCATGGCGTAAGCAGTCGTTTCGATGACGGCCGACCGGTTCGGCTGCTGAATCATGATGGGCGCGATCTTACCGGGGGTGGTGGAAACCGGCGGAGTTACCGATGTATTCCCCCAATGAAGCCCGTTCTCGTCTAGTTGCGCCAGCGCCATAAGGTCTTTATTGGCTTCGTCCCTTTTCGGGCTGCCGGCCATCTCGAAGGCATAGCTTGTGAGAGCAAGTGTGTAAACGTCGGTCATGCTGCCGATTTTGGTCCCCAGATATGAAACCGCTCTGGCCGAGGCGGCGGTGTCACCGGCTTCCATGAGCGCTATCGCCACATAGGCCGTGAGCGCGTCTTTGCCTGACAGGCCGCCCAGTAATTCCTGGTGGTGCACGAAACCCACGGCTTCAAATGAGCCGTCGGTTTTCTGCTGAGCGGTTATCCAGTTTCTGGCGGCATCCAGAACGGCTCCATCGATATATATGAGGCCTTGCGCCTGTGAAAATGATTTCAGTACAAATGCCGTCAGCCACAGACTGCCCGACTGGTCCTGCATCCCGAAGGCGGAGAAACTGCCGTCCGTGCGCCTGTAGGTGAGCTCTCGCTGGTATCCCGTGACCATCAGGAGTTCAGCCTTGGCCATGACTTCGGGTTTAACCTGGCCGCTGGCCGCAAGGTATTTAGTTATAAACACATCCGGGGCAAAGTTCAGCATGTTCTGTTCGCCGCAGCCATACGGCATCTGGATAAGGCCCTCCAGGCCCTGCAGGGTCTGTGTAAGATAGCTTCCGGTAAGGGTGAGGTAGACCTTGCCCGAATCGGGGACTGCATCCGACGGGATCGAAGTATCGAGCGTTTTGGAAGCACCTTCGGAAAGAACCAGGTTGTCGACGAACTCGCGCGGGACGCCTTCGGGCTGAACGAGAACAGACTGTATCACGGCGTCCGCCGCCTGGGAGCTGCGTGCGCTGACTTTGAGGTCATTGAACCCGAGCCCTTTCGAGCGGACAGTGAACACCGCGCTGCCGACTTCACCGGCTGCGATGCGAACGGTCTGTTCGGCGGCACCGACGATATCGAACCAACCCGCCTTGTCCAGAGTAACAACGACGTCCTGTGATTTGTCGAGGTAATTATAGACCGCGACCTTTACAGGGAATTCCTCTCCTCGGATGGCTGAATACGTCAGGTCGAGCTTCAGGAAGAATGGCTGGAAAGCCTTGAACGAAGTTTCCGCCACACCGAGGCCTTTGTCTTTCGAGATGGCGACAGCGCGCAGCATCCAGGTCGTGATGCTGTCGGGAACGGTGAGTTTGAGTGTCGCTTTACCATTGCCGTCAGTCACCACTGGTTGCGATATCCAGGTCTCCGGGAAATACTGGCGTATGCGCTGGACGTCCGCCAGGTTCGCGGCGTCGACGGTAACCGCAGGCTGCTGGGTCACTTTTATGGTCGGCGCGGCCGCGACGGCCACGTTTCCGCCTTTGGCATCCCCTATCCCCGGCGGGAACATGCCGCCGAAATTCGGGGAGTCATACTGCTTGCCGGCCGGGATGGTGTTGTTGGAAAGCGCAATGACCCCTGCGTCTTTGAAGGTGTCGCTCGCCCCTGTCGTCAAGATGGAAGGATACAGCGTCACCTCATGCAGTTCAGCCTGCGGGTCCATATAGAGTTTCTCGAGCTCTGCAAAAACCTGCGCCAGATTAAGTCGGTTTTCTGCGAGGATAAATACCGATTTGTCGACTGCGGTGACGATGACATGGCTCTGGTTCTCCGTCTTTATGTTGAGGTCAACACTATCGCCGGGCTTCGCCTCGCCAGTGTTGAAATCCGCGGTGACGGTTTGCGGATACTCTGCGGCAACATCAAACGGGACGAAGTCTGCCGCGATTTCGCTATTCGGGAGCACCTGGTAAACCAGCAGTTTGGCCGAAGGCGACATGGCAGGCGTGACCTTCAGGGAGATGTCGGCGGTTGTGGTGTAATCTAAAAATACGACACGGTCCCGCGCGACCACTTCATAATAGAAGTTGGACGCCTGCCTGGTGGCGCTTATATGGAATTTCGCGGTCGCACCGACTGCGAGCGCCGCGCCGCCTACCTGGGCCACGTGAATAAAGCTCGATGAGGGTGAATACGCAGCCAGCAGGTTCTTACCGGCATAGGCGGTGCCGGAGGAAGTATTAATCGTGAGCCCGACAGCGCCAGCTGGAGGCAAAAGCGTAACCATTCCCATGCCGGACGCGCCGGTATCTATCTTTTTGGTATCCCGGCTCAACTGCTTGTAAGCGCTATCGAGGTAGGTAACATCCATATTGACTGATGAAGGCACCGGCAAGCCGCCCGGGTCCTGCGACAGAACAAGGACGTTCAGTGGCAATCCGGGCTTGAACGAAATGCTGTCGGGGATTATCTGGAGCGTCACGGGCGTCGATGAAATAGTGAGCAGTTTTGTGGCGCTCTCTTCGTAGCCGGTGGACTGCTCCCGGATGGTAAACTCAAGATTCACATTACCCAGCCCGCCACTGGCCGGGACCCCTGCCACGTAACCGACCGGAGGCAGTTCAAATTCGACGCTGCCATCTATGCCTTTGGTGAAACGGGCGTATTCCTGCCACGTCCCAACGTAACGCGTGGCGACGATCTCCACCTCGCCCTGGACCGGTTTGCCGAAACTGTAGATACCTTCTACCTTTCCGGTGATGCGGTCGCTCGCCAAAAACCAGTCTTTGGGCAGGGTGACGGTTACTTCATATTTCGGAAGGACATAGGTGTCCACTGTTACGTCTAGTTCAGTTTTGGCCCCGTCCGCTGCCGAGGCATTGAGTTTCCAGGTGCCGAGGTTCGGTTCCATGGACAGGGGCAGGTCCACAGAGGCCATACCATAATCGTCGGTGCCGAGTTCCCGCTTGAATATCTTGATACTTTTGCCGTCGGTCGCCTCAAACGTTAGTTTCCGGACCACGGGTTTGAGGTCGCCGTCAAGCGCAAACGCGCTAACATGGATAACTTGCCCGGGTTTGTATATGGGCTTGTCGGTTTCAAGGAAGATAAGACTCGAACTCGCCACCTGGACAGAAGCTTTCTGGTTGAACCCTGGCCCACTCAAGTTTATCTCATAATCCCCGGCAGACAAGGGGGGCAATTTTAGTTCGATGACATCTTTGCCAAAAACATGCTGTTTCGAAGAAGCGACGGTGTTTCCGTCTTTAGACAGTTTTACCTCGACCTCGCCGGCGGCGAGGCTATCGCCGTTCATGAGCGCGACGGAAAGTTGACTCGTGGTACCGCTCTGCAGGACCTTCGGAATGATGGCCATATAGCTGGTTGCGGCAAGAAAAGAGGATGGCGCACCTTGACGGCAGGCCGGCAAAGATGAAAAAACAGTGACGAATGCAAGAACCAGACAGATGAGTGATAACCAGCGCTTTTTCATAGGACACCACCTTCAAGCGAATTCAGAACCATCTAGCTATATAACGCTGTTACCCTGGAAAAGTTATAAAAACAGGACATTCGTGCCCTGCGGGGGAATATATAGCCAAGAGAGAATACAATAGAATAGTCCTGCTAACTTTTTATCCCTGAGTGCGTTAACATATCAGGGCATAGACAAAATGCAGTAAGAAAGGGGATCAAATGCGCAGATTCTTAATAATAGTTATGGCGGCTGCGGCGATAATGTCGATACTTGCGGCAGGTTGCGGGTCCGCTAAAAATGATACCAATACCACCAGACTGGCGGGTACTTCCTGGATCCTCGCGTCTTACGGCGAAGCGGCCAACCCAAAAGCCGTCATCAGCGGAAGCACAATCACGCTCGTTTTCAACGCCGCGTCCGACCAGGTCCATGGCAACGGCGGAGTGAACGGGTATGGGGGCGAGGTCCAGCTGACGGACAACCAGATAACTGTCACTCAAATAATCCGCACAGAGATGGCTTCGACCAACCAGGCGATAAACGACCAGGAAAACGCCTATTTCCAGATATTGCAGGCCTCTCAGAGCCTGGAGTTCAGAAACAATTCCTTTACTATCCATTGTCAGGGAGGGCAGGAATTGGTGTTTAACGCGGCGTAACCGCGGAGGCTACCAAATCTGGCTTAGGGAGAGCCCGCTTGAGCGGGCTTTTCCGTTTTTAGCCTCCCCCCGAACCTCTATTTCGGAAAGGAGCGAGAACAAGCCCCCTCCCCTGGTTCTGGATCCCGGGTCCCGGCCCGGGATGACACGCTCGAGGACAAGCACCTCGGGGAACGGTCCGAGGCACGGCCCGGGGTGACACGGGGGGTACGGGATTGCCACTCTCCGCTCGCAAAGACAAACCTAGACTCTGGATCCCGGATCGCGGTCCGGGATGACACCGGGGAGCTAAGGAGAGCGGAACGGGATCGCCGCACTGCGTTCGCAATGACACCACCAACGAATGCCGCAATTTGCCACTTCGGGGTTCTGCTGATATGATGATTTCAATATGGTCCCAGCCCCTGAACGGAGAATAAACCATTGGAAGATATTTTCGCTTTAATACTGATAAACGTTCTTGTCTGGATCGCGCTGCAAATCCACCCCGCTTATGTCAACAACCTGGCGCTGGTGCCTGTGGACGTCTGGACACATCCATGGTTCCTTTTAACCAGCATGTTCACTCACCAGGACTTTTTCCATATCCTTTTCAATATGTGGACACTGTACTTTTTCGGGAGCGCAGTACACCAGCTTCTTGGAGTACGGCGGTTCTGGATAATATACGTAGCCGGCGGTTTGATGGGCGGTGTCCTGTATGTCGCGTTAGCCTATGCAGGCAACGCCTTGCACTTCGGATTCCTTGGTGATATCTATTCAGGGGCCATAGGAGCTTCGGGGGCTATTTTCGCACTAGGAGGGGCGCTGGCAGTACTGAGGCCCCAGATGAGGGTCATGATTTTCCCTATACCGGCCCCCATGCCTTTGTGGATCGCTATCGTCGGCAGTTTTCTTGTACTTACATTCATCCCCGGCGTGGCGTGGACCGCCCACCTCGGCGGAATTTTAACCGGCGCTGCGGCGGGTTGGTACTGGAGAAGAGGGCGTTACTACGGGGACTGACAGCGATCAGCTTTATTTTGACGACGTACACAGCAAGGATTCGCAAACATTTATTGATTGCCTAGCTTTGCGCGGCAAGGCAAGGGAAATGGATCCCCGGGTCTCCTCGAGCCTCGAGGACAAGAACCCCGGGAAACGCCCGAGGTCACGCCCGGGGATGACATGTGTTTAGTGGAGTCAAGACGCCCTTCGCCTAGGCTTTCTTCATGCCTTCTTTGAGAGAGGCTATGTCGCGCCGCAGTCCCTTTTCCCGCTGGACCAGCATGAAGATGTAGATGAAAAGCCCAACCCAGACGACCCCGAAGGCTGCAACGACGAAACCGGCGTTATCCATTTGATTCTTCCTCAACAATATTTTTTATTTCAGAGATTTCGGCCGCATCTTCTTTCAGGTGGATACCGAAGAACAGCAGCGCAAAGTAGAGAACGGTGAAAGCCACCACTCCCAATATGAGCGTAAGCACCATCCCCGGCTTGTCGAGATGGAAAGCGGCGTCCCCCGGGTGCATCTGTTTAGACACAAACAGCGTGAGGATTACAATAGGGACATCGACGAAACCCAGGATGCCGAATACAGCCGAGAAGCGCGCCCTCTGTTCCGTCCCGGAGATATAAGCGCGAAGCAAAAAATAGGCGACGTAAATTATCCACAGCACCAGAGAACTGGTCAGGCGCGCATCCCACGTCCACCAGGTGCCCCAGGCGAATTTCGCCCATATAGAACCTGTGAGTAAAAACATGGTAGTGAACACCAGGCCGAGTTCCGCCGAGGTGGCGGCCACGATGTCCCAGAACGGTTTCCGCTTCGCCAGATAGGCGATACTGGCGATGAAAACGCACAGGAAAGCGAAAAGCGCGACCCACGCTACCGGGATGTGCCAGTAAAAAATAGGGCTGTACTGGATAAAGCCCGTGTTCGCAGTGTCGAGATGAGGAATCAGCAGCATATCCAGACCGATGGTTGCGATAAGCAACACCGCGCTTATTATCAACAATATCCTTACTCGCATCGCCCCTCCTTGTGGTTATTCTTCAACGACAAACGGGAATACCAGGACAGGAACCGTCAGATATATGATGTCGAAAGCAATTATTATGGCAAGCCAGATAGTCATGTCGCCCCAGCTTTGTCCTGCCAGAGAAATCGATGACGCTTTGACCGCCGCGATGATTATCGGGCTGACCACCGGTAAAAAGAGGATAGGCAGGACCATCTCTCGCGCGCGCGTGTTCACCGCAAGCGCCGAGAATATAGTCCCGACAGCCACAAAACCAATCGTCGCCAGCAGTGTCACGGCTATCAACTCGGGCTGAAGAACGGCGATGTTGAAAAGCAGGGCGAATACCGGAAGGATGATAGCCTCTATCAGCAACATGAAAAAGAGACTGCCGATAGCCTTGCCGACGTAAATGGCTTCGCGAGCCACGGGGCAGGCCATCAAGCCCTCAAGGCAGTTATCCTCTTTTTCCGGGATGAAAGTACGGTTCAGGGCCAGCACGCCCGAAAAGGCGAAGGCTACCCAGAGGATACCCGGAGCTATTTGCGCAATCAGATCGGGATTCAGGTCGAAGGCAAAGTTGAATATCACGAGCACCAAAACGGCGAAAACAAGCACAGACGAGATGATCTCGCGAGTACGCAACTCGGAAAGGATATCTTTCCAGGCAATGGCACGGACGCAACTCCAGAATTTCACGGTTTCACCGCCGTGGTGCATTCGCCGTATTTCTTTTTCAAAGATTCAAGGTTCATATTGCAGGCCCGCTCCCTGAACGCCAGGCGGCCGCGTTCGATAATGATGATATCGTCGCAAACGGAAAGAGCCCTTTCAAAGCTGTGGCTGGTGAAGATGATGGTGCGCTTACCCGCTTCCTCGCGCCTGATAATGTCCCACATGGACCCGAGCGCCTGCTGGTCCAGGCCCGTTTCGGGTTCGTCCAAGAGCAGGATAGACGGCCGGTGAAGCAAGGCCCTGGCCAGTGCCATGCGCTGCTGCATGCCCCGCGAAAACGTAGAGAGGCGGTCATACCTGCGCCCCGTCATGCTGACCAGGTCCAGCACTTCGGCGATGCGTCTGGCCCTGTCTTGAACGCCGTACATACGGGCATAAAAATCCAGATTTTCCCAGGCGCTGAGGTTGCCGTAGAGGTAGCTCTGGTGGGCTACGAGGCCAAGTTTGGCACGTATGCCCTCCGTGTCGTCTTTCAGCTCAAAACCTTCGATAAGTACCTTCCCCGACGTCGGGCGCATGATGCTCGCCAATATCTTGATAAACGTGGTTTTGCCGGCCCCGTTCGGGCCGAACACGGCGAGGGAACTACCTGCCGGGATTTTGAGGTCGAGCCCGCGGAGAGCCTTAAAATTACCGAAAGACTTGGAGAGCCCGACCGTTTCCACGGCGGGCGATGGCGGCGGGGGCGCTGTAACGTTGTTCATGCGAATCGTTTCATTTTAGCTCTTTAAGGTTCCTGTGGCTAGTGATCCGAAGTTTTTACACGAAAAAGGGGGGACAAACCATCCCCCCCTTCAAAGTGCGCCAATCGCCAGTTATTATTTGTCGTCGGTTGTCAGGTTGCGCGTTGCCGCGCTGAATGAGACCACCCCGCCGATGAGCAACAGGACCCCGCCTATCCATATCCACTCCACCAGCGGATTGACTATCACCATCACCAGCCCCTGGTTAGTCGTACCGTCGAAATCTTCAAAAATTACGTAAAAATCGCGCGCGAGGTTGCTGCGTATGGCGACCTTATTGCTCACAAGGCTCATGTTGGTTATGGTTTGCCCGGAATACGTGAATCCGAGCACCTGGGACGGGTGTATCGAGCCGATCGCCTTGCCGTTGTAAGTGATGTCCATATTGGCGACAACCGTCAGCCAAACAGAGCCGTCATTTTGGGGGGCCGAAGAAGAATCGAACCCGTTATATTTCAGAGTGTACCCGTTCAAAGTAATCGTGTCGCCGACATTGAGGGTCTTCTCCACCTGGGTCTTGTAGGCAGAAGAGCCGACGATACCGAGCGCCAGGACCACTATGGCGATATGGATTATATAACCGCCGTAGCGGCTGCGGCTGGCCATGAACAGCCTTCCGAAAGCCACCGCGAAATTCTCCTTTTTGCCACGCATGCGGGCAGCCACATCCGCAGACCATTTAACAAAAGTAGCTACCAAAACGGCCGCCAGGATAAAGAAAGGAACCACGGCATACCAACG
>Ga0073936_10008755_pt1 | contig 12744 bp, 8 predicted proteins | sample AliMusrvi5mmetaG_FD_87041 | JGI IMG/M metagenome (GOLD analysis project Ga0073936, IMG submission 87041) | Freshwater lake bacterial and archeal communities from Alinen Mustajarvi, Finland, to study Microbial Dark Matter (Phase II) - Alinen... | ecosystem: Environmental > Aquatic > Freshwater >... | reverse complement strand
CTTCGTCTTCGCCGATGCCCTCGGCTGGGCCATCGCCTCGCGCCGCCGCTTCGCCGAAGATCTCCTGCCCGTCCGCAACCGCTGCGACACCCTGCTCGGCTATTCCTCAACCTGCGATCCGACCATCCTGACCGGCACGCTGCCCGCCGCCCACCGCCACTTCTCGTTTTTCATCAAGGCCCCCGGCCTGTCCCCTTTCGCCCGGCTCCGCCACCTCGGCTTCCTGCCGGAAATCATCGCCGGCCATCACCGCATCCGCAACAAAGTCTCCAAATTCATCGCCCGCCGCCAAGGCTACACCGGCTACTTCCAACTCTACAGCGTACCGTTCTCGAAACTCCCATTCCTCGACTATTCGGAAAAAAAGGATATCTATCAACCCGGCGGCATCACCGGCGGCCAACCCACCATCTTCGAGTTCTGGCAACAATCCGGCAAACCCTGGACCCGCTCCGATTGGCGCCGCCCCGATCCCGAAAACATCAATCACGCCCGCCAGGAAATCGAAAAAGGCGATGTCGAGTTGATCTATCTGTTCACTGCCCGCCTCGATGCCGTCATGCACCGCCACGGCACCGATCATCCGGAAGTCGATGCCGCCTTCGACCAGTTCGCCGCCAACCTCCGGTCGCTCGCCGACCTCGCGTCCCGCCACTACCGCGACGTCCGCCTCCATCTGTTCAGCGACCATGGCATGGCCAACGTCAACATCTGCTCCAACCTCCTCCCACGCTGGGAACAACTCGGCCTCAAGTACGGCCGCGACTACATCGCCGTCTGGGACTCCACCATGGCCCGATTCTGGTTCCTCGACGAATCCGCCCGCAATACCGCCACCGCCTGGCTCTCCGCACAACCCGATGGCGAGATCCTCACCGACGAACGGCTGGCCGCCTACGGCTGCCTGTTCCCGGACCGCATCTATGGCGAGTTGTTCTATCTGCTTCCGTCCGGTTCGTTGTTCGTCCCGTCCTTCCTCAACCAACGCAAAGTCACCGCCATGCACGGCTATGCCCCCGAACACCCGGACAGCGCCGCCGCCTGGCTCGCCAATTGCGATACTCTCCCCGTGAATCATCTCACCGATATCTTCCCCGTCATGCTCGCGGCTGCAAAACCCGAGCCTGCATAGAAAAGGGATCAATATCCAACAGCCAACACTCAATATCCAATGACCAAATGAAGAAAGAACATCCAACACCCGATTTCCCATAGTCGATTGAATCTCCGATCCGCAAGATCAACCGATCAAGCAAAGCAATGAGCGCCAGCACTTCTTCCCTTGGAAATTGGATATTGAGTGTTGGCTGTTGGCTGTTGGATATTCAAATGATGCGGCATACCCCGAACGATCCAGGATTCTAACCTATCACTGATTGCCGATTACCGACCACGCCAAGCGATGCCCCAGCAAAGTCCACCCAAGCGCATCCTCCACGTCCCGCGCCGCTTCGCGACCGACGAATGGGGCGGCACGGAAAGCGTCATCTTCAATCTCTGCAAACAACAACAGGCGCTCGGATTCCAGCCCGAAATCCACACCTCGCGTGCCCTCGCTCCCGCCCCGCGCGAACTCTGGCGCGACATCCCGATCCGCCGCTACCGCTATGGCTATCCGTTTCTCGGCCTGTCTCCGGCCGACCGCCTCGCCCTCGATAAAAAAGGCGGCAACCTGCTGTCGCTCGACCTGTTCTTCCATCTGTTAGCCGCACGCGATGTCCGCATCTATCACGCCCATGTCCTCAAACGCATGGGCGGCTCCGTCCTGACCGCCGCCCGCCTCCGCAACAAACCCTTCGTCGCCACCCTCCACGGCAACATCTTCGATGTCCCGCCAGCCGAAGCCGCCTCCATCGTCGAAGCCCAACACGGCCACTTCGAATGGGGCAAACCCTTCGGCGCCATCTTCCGTTCGCGCCATTTGTTAGACGAGGCCGATGCCGTGCTCTGTGTCGGCTTCTCCGAATTCGAGAAAGCCCAGGCCGCGCTCACCCATGACCGTGTCTATCACCTCCCCAACGGCGTCACCCCGGAATCGTTCGCACACGGCGACCGCGCTGCCGGCCGCCACCACCTCGGCTGGCCGGAAAACGCCATCGCCTTCGGCTGCCTCAGCCGCATCGACCCGCAGAAAAACCAACTGCTGTTGGTCGAGGCCTTCGCCGCCCTCATCGCCGCCAACCCGCGCCAGCCATACCGCCTGCTGTTAGGCGGCCCGGTCACCGCGCCCGCCTATCAGGATGAAATTCTCAACCTCATCCGCTACCACCAACTCGAACCTTGCGTCACGCTCCATCCCTCCGTCGAGGCCGAGTCCACCCTCCACCGCAATCTGTTAGCCGCCCTCGACGCCTTCGTCCTCCCGTCCCGTCACGAACCGTTCGGCATCGTCATCCTCGAAGCATGGGCATCCGGCCTGCCCGTCGCCGCCGCCCACGTCGGCGGCCTCCAAAAACTCGTCAGCCACGACCGCGACGGCCTCCATTTCCCACCCGGCGACGCTCCAGCCCTGACAGCCGCGCTCGCACGCCTCGCCGGTGACTCCGGCCTCCGCCATGCGCTCGCCGCCGCGGGCCACGCGAAAATGCTGCGTGACTATACCTGGAAGTCCATCGCCGCCAGACTCGAGGAGATCTATCAATTCACCGAATCCCGCCACCCATGAAGCCCCTGCCGTCAGCCGTTTCCGTCATCATGCGCAGTTTCAACGAAGCCTGGGCTATCGGCGATACCATTCGCCAGCTCTTCTCCCAGGACTATCAGGGTGAAATCGAACTCATCGTCATCGACTCCGGTTCCTCCGACGGTTCCATCGGCATCATCCGCGACGCCCGCCCCGCCAAACTCATCCAGATCCCGCTCGGCACCTATGTCCCCGGTGTCGTCCTCAACCAGGGTGCCCGCGCAGCTTCCCACGAGTGGCTCGTCTATCTGAATGCCGACGCCACCCCGGTCGGCCGCAACTGGCTTGCCAACCTGCTCGCCCCGTGCCTCGCCAGTCCCAAATTCGGCGCCGCCTTCTCGCGCCAGGTCCCCCGCCCCGACTGCAAGGCCGTGTTCGCCCACGACTATGACCGCTGCTTCGGACCTAACAGAGAGTCCGCCGCCTGGGAACACTTCTTCAGCATGGTCAGCTCCGCAACCCACCGCTCCGTCCTCGATCAGGTCCCCATCCGCGAGGATCTCCAATATGCCGAGGATGACGAATGGACCCGCCGCCTTGTCCAACAGGGGTTCGATATGATCTATGCCCCCGACTCCGTGGTCACACATTCCCATAACTACACGCTGCGCCAGTCTTACAAGCGATCCTACGGTGATGCCAAAGCCATGGCCGCCGTCAGCACCAAACACCCGCGCGCCGTCAACTATCATTATTTCGTCCTGTTAGGCTGGCTCCGCGACTCCCTCAACGACGCCCGCTGGTGCCGCAAAAACCACCGCCTGTCAGGCATCCCCTTCGCCTCCGCCGTCCGCCTCGCCCAACGCCTCGGCCGCCGCAACGGATACCATGAAGGCTGGCACCACTATAACCGTCATGAGTCACGAGTCACGAGTCATGAGTCATGAGTAAGAAAATCAAAGTGCGCCAGCATATTTACCCATGACCCATGACCCATGACCCATAACTACTTTTCACTGACTACTTATCACTGATCACTACTCATTCTCTTCACATCATCTTCACATGCCACCCGCCGTCACCATTGTCTCCGCCTGCGACCGCAACTTCCTGTGGGGCGCGTTTCTGCTCGCCGCGAGCGCGTCGCGCCATATTCCGGGAATCCCGGTGCATATTCTGCAAACCGGTTTCACCGATGCGGATGCCGCGTTGTTTGACGGACTTCCCGACGTGCGGCTGCTGCCCTTGGACAACCACGACCCGCGCAACGTGGCTAACCGAAAGGCCGAGGCCATCGTCACCGGTGAAACCGATTACATCGCCTGGCTCGATGCCGATTGCATGGTGGTTGGGGACATCCGTCCGCTGTTGATCCCGGCCAACGGCGAATTCCAAATCCGGTTGCGCGAACCGAGCGAAAACGCCTGGGTTTGGCGCAATCACTACGCCCCGGGCGAACCTCGCGGCGGCATCCCCGCCTCAGTCGTGGAACGCTGGCGCGAGGACGTCGCCCAAGAGCCATCCCCGCGCCTCGACACCACTTGCGTCACCAATGCCTTCGTCCTGCACCGGCGCCACCTCGATTGCATCCGCGAATGGAGGAGCCAGATCGCCAAAGTCATCCCACCGGTCCACGCCGGCGTCGTGGACAAAAGCTCGCCCGCCTATTTCATGACCGACGAATCCGTCTTCAGCTCGCTGCTGGCGTTTTCACGGTTCGCGCCGCCCATCGGCGAGTTGCAACTCAACCGTGATCCCAATGCTCACGTCGCCCACTTCGGTGCCAACCCCAAACCCTGGAAACGCTGGCGCAAACCGTTCTGGTATTGCCACCAGCCCGTGCTCGATTTGATCGACTGGTTGCACGCCAGCGGCAAACCCGTGCCGCCCATCCCATGGTCCTTCAAGCGCTCGTCAACACCCTTCGCCTGGACCATCGCCCAGGCCGAGGCCCTCTACTCGAAATCCCGTTCCATCGCCGGCAACCTGTTGCGCCGCAACTGACGTGAACCCCTATGAGAATCCTCGTCATCACCAATCTCTATCCGCCTCACGAAATAGGAGGTTATGAGATCCGCTGCCGGGACGTCTGCGAGCGGCTCAAGTCATTCGGCCACGAAATCCATGTCCTCACCTCCGACCACCAGGTGCCCGGTCGCGAGACGACACCCGACCCTGCGGTTTCCCGCAAGTTGCTCATCCACGGCATGTACGGCCATCCGTGGCTGCCCATCCACCGGCTCCACGCGCTGGAACAACAAAACCAGCTGGCACTCCAGCAGGAAATCGCCGCCGTGCAACCCGACCTCATCCATGTCTGGAATATGGGCGGCATCTCCAAGTCCCTCCTCCTGCGCCTCGAACAATCCTCCATCCCCATCGTCTATGATGTCTCCGACCATTGGATCGCCCGCAGCCTCCGCGCCGACGTCTGGCTCTCATGGTGGAACGCCCCGGGATCATTCGCCCGTACCATGACCCGCAAGATTCTAACGAACATCGGCATCCGCCGTCACCTCGATTCCGCCACACCCACCGCCTCGTGGGACCAACTCCGTTTCAAAAACACCTATTTCTGCAGCGCCTTCATGCGCGAACTGACCGCCGCGCAAGGTTGGCCCGTTTCCCACGCCAGCGTGATCCATTGCGGCATCGACACCGCCGCCTTCTCCGTCAAACAGGATCACTCGCACTTCGACAAACTCCTGTGGGTCGGCCGCCTCGCGCCGGACAAGGATCCGCTCACCGCCATCCGCGCGCTCGCCGCCGCCCACCGCGCCGGCCTCAACCACCTCACCCTCGACCTCTACGGCCACGGCGATCCATCCTATATCTCGCAAATCGATACCGAAATCGATACCCTCGGTCTAACGAAAATGGTCCGGCGCAAACTGGCCCCGGCCGCCGAGATGCGCCGCCTCTATGCCGAATACGACGCGCTGCTCTTCACCTCCAACTGGGGCGAACCCTTCGCCCTCACCCCCTTGGAAGCCATGGCTTCCGGCCTGCCGGTGATCACTTCGCTCGATGGCGGCCAAGCGGAGTTGGCCCGCCACGGTGTCAACTGCCTCGTCGCTGCGGCCGCCGAACCCGTGACATACGCCGATAGAATCGCCGAACTGGCGGCTTCCCCGGAACTCCGCGCATCTATCGCCGCCACCAGCCTCGCCGAAGTTCGCACCCGCTTCGATCTCAACCCCATCACCCGCCAGATTGAAACCTTCCTGCTCGAAACATCACTCCATCACTCCACTCTTCCACGATGACCTCTGTCCGTTTCCCCTGGATCGATCATTTGAAAGCATTGGGGATTTTCCTGGTGGTGGCGGGGCACTGCGGGTTGTCGAATGAACAACACCGGTGGATTTATGCATTTCACATGCCGCTGTTTTTTATGATCAGTGGATTTTTGCTATCACCCGGTGCCATGGACGTTTCCACCCGCACGTTCTTCATGCGGAGGGTTTGGAAATTGGTGAAACTTTACGTTCTGTTCGGGCTGCTGGGCGCGGCGGTTTATTGTTATGTGTTCCGGCATGATCATGCCTTTGCGGAGAATGTCGGCGGCCGCTTGTGGTCGCTCGTTTATGGCAGCGCTTCGGAACACACGGCGCGCGATCTCTATCCGATGGCGTTGTGGTTCTTTCCCGGACTGATCACCGGCTTGCTGATCACCTTCGCGGTTTGGAAGATCCCTTCGGCCTGGGCCAGGCTGGGGACCATGACCGCAGTGGTCGTTACCGGATTCCAAATGACCGATTGGGCGCTGCCCTGGGAGCTGGAAAGCGGCTGCCTGGCTGCGGGATTCCTGACCCTCGGCCACGGCGCGCGCATCACGGATTGGAACGACTTTCTGCGGTGGGCGGAACGGCGACCGGCGTTGGTGGTGGCCGCAGCCGCCCTGCCACTGGGAAGTTGGTTGGCGGTTCTCAATGTGAACGGTTTGGATCTTGGAATGGCGCGAATCGGCAACCCGATGTTGGCCATTCCCGCTTGCGGATTGCTGCTCCTCTCAATGACGATCATCGCCATGAATCTGCCCGCCTGGATGCTCTCTGGAGCGGTCGCCGCAGCCACCATTCTCATTTTCCCGACCCATCAATTGCTGTTCCCGTATGCGGATCGCGTGGCCACCAAGCTGGGGGTGGCGAATGCCGGACTGCCTGGCTGCCCATCGTGGTATGCCTGGATCAAAGCCAGCGCCATCGTCGCCGCCACCACCGTGGCCCACGCCACCTACCTGCGCGCCAAATCCGCCCGCCGCGCCGCGACCGCAACCGCCTGACTCCAACGTCAAACGAAAACGAACTCATGATCCGTCCGCAGCATCTCCCGGAAATCTCATGTCCGCAAATGCGGGTTGACCTGCCCCCGGAGTTTTCATAAGAACCGCAGTATCCGGTTGACCGTTCAAAAAACCAACCTCCCATGAGCATCCTCTTTTACGATGACAGCCCGGTTTTCGGTGGCCACGAGGTGATGGCGCTGTTAGGTGTCGAGGCCGTGCTCGCGGAGTTTCCGCAGCCGGTCCATTTCCTCGCCTCACGCGACAACGCCAAACTTTGCGACAAGGCCGCCGCCCTCAGCGCCATTCATCCGCATCTGATTCTCGAAACGCTCGACTGGCACTCCTCGAAACTCGAAGCCCTCCGCAATCTGTTACAACCAGCGCGCGTGCAGGTGCTCGCCCAGCGGTTCCAACAGATTCGCCCGTCTCTTGTCGTCGCCATCCAAGGCAACATCGAACACTCGTCCCTGGCACTCCAAGCCGCCCGCCACGCCGCCATCCCGGTTACCAGTTATATTCCGGTCCCCCATTCCAATGCCGAAATGGGTGCGCGCCTCGGCGCTTTGCGCGATCTTTTTGCCGCCCGCCTGTTCCATCTCCCGGATTCGTTCATCACCATCACCGACGAGATGGCCAAACTCCTCCAGCACCGCGGTGCCACCGCATCCATCCACATCGTCTATAATGGCGTCGATACCAACCGGTTCCAACCCGGCAATTCACTCAATGCCTGCTTGGAACTCAACCTGCCGCCGGACAAATCCCGCTTCGGCGTGATCGGTCGCGTCGAGTTCCGTCAAAAACAACAACACCTCCTCGTCCAAGCCATCGCCGGCAATCCCGCCCTCGCCAGATCCTGCCACCTCGTGTTCGCCGGCGACGGCCCGGACATCCCCGCCCTCCACGCACTCATCCATGAGCATCATCTCTCCGCCACCGTGCTGCCATGGTGCGATCCCGCCCGCCTCTATCAGGCACTCGACGCCTTGGTCATTCCCTCCCGCTACGAAGGCCTTCCGCTCGTCATGCTGGAAGCGCTGGCCTCCGGCACCGCCGTGCTCGCCAGCAACCGCGACGGCATGAAGGACATCCTCCCGAATCACTGGCGCTTCGAGCCTAACAACGCAACAGCACTGGCCACCGCGCTCTCACGTTTCATCAACCAGGGTCGGCCAAAACCCACCGAGGAACTCGTCAACAGGGTCCGCGACACCATGTCCCTAACAGCCTTCCGCCAGTCCTTCGCTGCAACGATCCTCAGCCTGGTCTCCGAGGTTTGAATCCATTTAGTTATAGCACATCGGCGGAATCGGTGGGCGCAAGTCCGTCTTCTGCCAGATCACAATGCGCCCGCGCCGCCGCTTCCGCAGCAAGGCGGTTGTTGCGCCACAGAACCAGAGCCATCGCCATGACAACCACCAGATTGAGGACCAGCACGGAGACACGGATCCAGGTGAATTTCCGGGCCAACTCGTAGATTTCTATCGGCAGGTAGATGCCACCGCTGACCACCGCCAGCCAGGCCGCCCAGTTTCTCTCAAACCACAATCCGTAGGCCTCCAGCAAACGGAGCAACGCGTACAGGAAACCGATCGAGGCGGCCAGCCAAAACGAGGTATCGGTCATGCGTGCCGCAGCATCAATGAAAAGGCTGGGGTAGTAATGCTCCTGATCCAGATTCAACCAATCGACAAGCTCGGATGCCAATGACCTCAAATCCTCGGGATCCTTGCCTAACAATGCAAGCGCTCCGAATGCCGCAAGCAGACCGATCAACCCCTTGACGGCTTCGAAGCAGGCGGTGGACTTCAGAACCTTGCGGGATGCGCGGGCGGATATCATGCGGTGAACTCAATAGTGACGTGCCGAATCGGTTCCAATGGATCAAGGCGCGGTGTCCGCAGCATCCGGCGCTCTGGACGCGGACTTCCTGACCAGCGCCGGAATATCGATGCCCGGCAGGAGTTTGGTCAGCATGCCCATCAATCCGTCGCCGGCATTGCCGCTACCGGTCACCAGCACATCGGGCATCACCTTGATCTTGCCGTGATCGATGGCGGCGGCGATCAACTCGACGATCTTGATCTGTTTGATGGCTTCCTCACCGATGGCCTCCTGCTGTTTGCTATAGGCCTGGGCGGTGGCCTCACCGATGGCGGCGATCTTGGACGCCTCACCATCGCCGATGGCTTTCAGACGCTTGCCCTCACCGGCCCCCTCCAAAGCCTTGGCCTCGGCATTGCCTTCCGCCAAGGTAATCATTTCGGTCTTTTTCTGGGTGGCCACTTTCACGGCGATTTCGGAGGCGACCAACGTCGGTTGCTGGTCGGCGGTGGCGCGCATTTTCTCCATTTCGGTGCGTTCCGCCTGCGACCGCTGTTCCATCTTATACATTTCCTGCTGCTGTTCGGCGATGATGCGTTTGGTTTGGGTTTGCATCAGGTCCTCGGGCAGGCGGATCTGACAAATCAGCACCGACACGCATTCCACATGATATCTCTCAAGATCGGCACGCGCGCGGGTTTCCGCCTTGGCCTGTTCTTCCGAGCGGCTTTGCAGGAAATTCATCGCCGATGCCGTGGAGGCCTGGTTCCGGAACGACGAATCAATCATCGGATGGATGACATGTTGGATCAGATTGTCGATGGAACCGACCTTGGCCACCATGTAAGGTGCCTGGTCGGGCCGCACGCGGATGACCACCTTGACGGCCACCTGGATCGGGAAGCCATCCTTGGAGATGACATTCAACTGGTCGAAACGGGTGTCTTTCTGATCATCCCAGTCAATGGTGATGTTGGTCGTGTCGATGACATACAACATGAAGGCCCGGCGGTTGAGATAATATCGGCCCGGACCTGCAACCTCCTCCTGGATGCCGCGGAATCCTTTCGGCACGACATATTTCTCCTTGCCCTCCTCCTCGGACGCGCCGATCTGCGTCGATCCCAGGCGCTTCTTCATGTCGTCGGTCGGGTCATCGCCGACGTTCGACACCACCACCCCGACCTGGCCGCGCTCGATCACCGCGACGTTGTCGAGTTCCACGCCGAACATGAACGGATTGATATAATAGGTTCCCGGCCGCAGCACATCGAGTTGCGGGCCGCGCTGTCCTTGTTTTGTCAGGAATGCGGAGCCGTCCTGATAGTCGTTGTGGCCGGAGATCGGGCACGCGACATATTCGCGGTCCGGCAGCGGGATGCCGTCCAGCGCGGTCACCAGGCCGACTTTGTTCGCCTCGATGACGACGGCTGGCGCGATCTGGATTTGGAACAGGTTCAGGTTGATCCGATAGGTGCCGGGCAGCAGGACATCGATCTGCGGGCCTTTCTGGCCACCGTTTTTCAGGAACGCCTCGCCATTCTCGAAATTCGAGTGGCCCGGCACGCTTTGTGCCAACAGGCGGCCCATCGGGATGGGAGCGCCGTCCTGAGCGGTCACCATGCCGACCTCGCCTTTGGCAATGATCACGGCTGCGGCGTTGGTGACTTTGAAGAGTTTCGGGTGAATGCGATATACGCCGGGTGGCAGGACTTCGGTTTGCGGTCCTTTCTGGCCGCCGTTTTTCCGGAAATCCTCGCCCGACTGGAACGAGTTGTGGCCGGGCACCACATTGGCGAAAATGCGCCCTGCGGGAATCGCCGAGCCATCGGAGGATTCGATCAGGCCAATCTCGCCTTCGTTGATCCTGGTGACCGTGCTCTTGTTGACCTTGAACAGATAAGGATTGATCCGATAATTGCCGGGCGGGATGATATCGATCTGCGGGCCTTTCTGGCCGCCGTTCTTGATGAACGCCTCGCCGTTCTGGAATGATGAGTGACCTGCAACCGCCTGGGCGAAGATCCGGCCTTCCGGGATGGCGGCGCCGTCCACCGAATCCACAATGCCGATTTCCGAATCCTTGATTTCGGTGACACCCGCCTTGGTCAGTTTGAAAAGATAAGGATTGATCCGGTACTTGCCGGGTGGCAGCACCTCGATCTGCGGCCCTTTCTGGCCGCCATTCCTGATGAATTCCTCCCCATCCTGGAACGAATTGTGGCCGCTCACCACCGCGGCGAAGATCCTGCCCGACGGGATCGCCGATCCGTCCACCGATTCGATCAGGCCGATGCCGCCATCGAGGATTTCGGTGAACGCGCTCTTGCTGGCCTTGTAGATGAAGGGAATGAGGAAATGCAGACCCGGGCCAAGCGTGCGTGCCTGGATGCCCACCTCATTGCCCATCGCCACGACCCGCCCCTGCGGCATTTTGCGGCCGAACCACCGGCGCTCGATCAGCGCGATTTCGTTACCGCCCACGATGACCACCGATTCGTAAACCAACACGGCTATGATCGCCAGAAAGACCAGAAAACCCAGATGATTCAGGATGAATTCGCTTAACATGCTCGGATGCTAGCGAATTCATGCCGGAAGGCCAAGCGCAATCAGGGATTGGCGGCGTTTTTCTTGGTGTTGCCCGGACATCCGTGCCCAATTTCTATGTCATTCGCCTGATCACCGCACTCACCTGCATCGCAGGCCAATATACCTTTGGGACCGGGAATTCTTCGTCCCTTCGGGACCCAAATCAAAGACATTCATTTCCCCTTTTTGGGATACCGCACCGGCCGCGCCGGTGGCCCGGTGGCCGGGTTTTTCAGCGCGGCGATCTGGTCGCGCAGATGGGCGGCGCGCTCGAATTCGAGACGTGACGAGGCCTCGCGCATTTCCTCTTCAAGTTCGCCGATGACGCGGAGTTTGTCATAGGTTTCCTCGTCCTCGGCCACCAGCGAACGATTGAGGAGTTCGGCTTGTTCGCGTTCCTTCTCATGGGTGTGAAGGCTTTGCTGGAGGGCGCGCGTCACGCTTTGCGGTGTGATGCCGTGTTCTTCGTTGTAGGCTTGCTGGCGGGCGCGGCGGTAAACCGTGATATCTAACAGCGCCTGGATCGAGTCGGTCACCTGGTCGCAGAACAACACGCATTCGCCAGCCAGGTGACGGGCCGCGCGGCCGGCGGTTTGAATCAGCGAGGTTTCGTTGCGGAGGAATCCCTCCTTATCCGCGTCGAGGATGCAAACCAATGAAACTTCCGGCAGGTCGAGTCCTTCGCGCAGCAGGTTGATGCCCACCAGCACGTCCACCGTGGCGGCCCGCAGTTGGCGCAGGATTTCCACCCGCTCGACGGCATCGATGTCGGCGTGGATATAACTCACCTTGAGGCCGGTTCCTTGCAGGTATTCGCTGAGATCCTCGGCGGTTTTTTTGGTGAGCGTGGTGATCAGGACACGTTCATGCCGTTCGACGCGCTGGCGGCACAACTCGATCGTTTCATCGATCTGCCGCTTGAGCGGGCGCAGCGTGATCACCGGGTCTAACAAACCGGTGGGACGGATGATCTGCTCGACCACCAGGGGCGTGCCGCGTTTGGCCGGATCGAAGTTTTCCGTTGCTTCGGCGTTGCCGCTGGGGGTGACGCGGAACTTGCGGGCCTTGGCGGGCAGCGTGCGGCCGGCGGCATCCTTGGTTTTCACGGGGATGAACGCGCGGTTCTCGCGCCGCGAATTGGCACGCTCGAAGGGTCCCGGCGCGGCCGAAACATAGAGCCGCTGGCCGGTCATCTGCATGAACTCCTCGAAGCGCAGCGGGCGGTTGTCCAAGGCGCTCGGCAAGCGGAACCCGTGATCGACCAGCACCGTCTTGCGACTCTTGTCGCCCTCGTACATGCCGCCAATCTGCGGGATCGTCGCGTGGCTTTCATCAATCATCAGCAGAAAAGCGCGCGGAAAGAAATCCAACAACGTGTGCGGACGTTCGCCCGGCGCACGGCCGGTGAGGTGGCGCG
>Ga0073936_10008754_pt1 | contig 12746 bp, 9 predicted proteins | sample AliMusrvi5mmetaG_FD_87041 | JGI IMG/M metagenome (GOLD analysis project Ga0073936, IMG submission 87041) | Freshwater lake bacterial and archeal communities from Alinen Mustajarvi, Finland, to study Microbial Dark Matter (Phase II) - Alinen... | ecosystem: Environmental > Aquatic > Freshwater >... | reverse complement strand
TCGTATTTCGTCAGACCTGTTTTTCCGGAAATAGAATTAACAAGATCTGCTTTTGTTGTTGTCGTTCCCATGATGATGTATATAAATTAACCGTTAAAAGTAAGCGCAGTTTACAATGTACATATATATAAGCAAATGAAGTCCACAATGCACATATATATCTTAAACGTTTTAATTACAATAAGAGTTCCCGGGAGAAGGGTAAAGTCGGCACCCAGCACTCTCATTGACTTCCCCTCGTCAACCCCGGATAATCAGTATACCCTTCCGGGCCACTGGCAAAGAATGAAGCCGGAAGAGGCACGTTGAGCCCTGCATTCAGACGGAGGCGCTCTGGAAGATCAGGATTGGCTATGAATAAAACGCCGAATGATACTGCATCAGCCTCCCCGTCAGCCAGCAGTTGCTCAGCTGTTGATTTGGTCAGGCCTTCGTTGGCAATATAAATACCGCCGAACGCTTTTTTGAGTTCCGGCCCCAGGCGATCTTCGCCGAGATGTTCGCGAGCGAAAATGAACGCTATCTTGCGCTTTCCAAGCTCGCGGGCAATATAGCCGAAAGTGGCTGACGGATTGGAATCTCCCATCGATTGCGTGTCACAACGAGGTGCCAGATGCATACCGACGCGACCAGCTCCCCACACCGAGACGACAGCATCGGTCACTTCGAGCATTAATCGGCTTCGATTTTCAATTGAACCGCCATAGTGATCTGTGCGTTTGTTTGAACCGTCTTGTAAAAACTGGTCCAGCAGATATCCGTTTGCACCATGGATTTCCACAGCATCAAATCCGGCTTCCATGGCATTTTCAGCACCTTTGCGGAATGCTTCAACAACTGCTGGTATCTCCTCAAGCCGCAGTGAACGGGGAACTGGATAGGCAACAGACTTGTCCAGCAGCCGCACATGACCTTCCGCGGCTATGGCACTTGGTGCTACGGGCTCTGCGCCGTTCAGAAAATACGAATGAGAAATGCGGCCGACATGCCATAGCTGCATGAGTATTCTGCCCCCGGCTGCATGCACCGCTTTGGTAATAAGCTTCCACCCCTCAATCTGCTCTCGGCTCCAGATACCTGGTGTATCGGGGTAGCCGACTCCCATGGGGGTAACTGAAGTGGCTTCTGAAAAAATAAGTCCAGCCGAGGCGCGCTGAACATAGTACTCTGCCATCAAGGCATTTGGCACACGACCTTCACTGGCCCGGCAGCGCGTCAGCGGGGCCATAAAAATACGATTCGGCAAAACAAGGTCTCCGATTTTCAGGGGGTCGAACAAGCCCGGCATGATTATACTCCTTTAATAATATTAACGGTTATATCCGCTGTTATGCACTGCATCATACCTCATCAGGGTTGAGTATTTCATGAATAGTTTTCATCAGCGATTTGAAAGAGAATGGTTTCCGGATAACGCAAAGGGATTCATTCAACTCATTAGTTGAACAAATAATTGGATGAACGCACAATGTACATACTCACAGGAATAAATCGAGCTTCTCTGATAAAACTGAGCATGGCAGAGCGATCATAAAGCTTTCAACGCAATTGATTATTCCCCCGAACCGCTATCAGGTTCACATCCAAAAAAGCTCTGCTTGCTTTGATTTTTCACTCATATTGTGGACATTGATTTTATATGCAGGCATTTGTTGAGGATACTTACGATAACGATAATTATTACTTCCATGTATTTTGATCCAATGTATTTTGTTTTTGCCATGCCCCCTATGGTTCTCGGGTTATGGGCACAGTTCAAGGTCAAATCCTCTTTCAAGAAATATTCACAGGTACGAACCCAGACCGGGATTACCGGAGCCGAAGCGGCGAGGCGCATTCTCCAGCAGGGTGGCCTCGTCAATGTAACAATTGAAACTGCCCAGGGCATGCTTTCCGACCACTATGATCCGCGCAGCAAATCGCTGCGATTGAGCGAAGAGGTGTTCAACGTGCCCAGTATTGCCTCAGTGGGCGTTGCGGCCCATGAAGCCGGACATGCACTTCAGGACAAGTCAGGCTATATGCCCCTGCAGCTGCGTTCTTTCATGGTCCCGGCTGTGTCCATCGGCAGCAATCTCGGCCCGATTATCTTTATGGCAGGCATCTTTCTTGCAGGAACACTTGGAACAACTCTTGCATGGGCAGGCATTCTGCTTTTTGGAGCAACGGCACTTTTTGCGCTTGTGACACTTCCTGTCGAATTCGATGCCAGCCGCCGTGCAAAAGCACTTCTTGTTTCACAAGGCATTGTTTCAAGTGCCGAAATGAAGGGGGTCAACGCTGTGCTTGATGCTGCCGCGCTGACCTATGTTGCCGCCGCTGCCCAGGCCATTACACAGCTGCTTTATTTCCTCACGGTAATGAACCGCAGAAACTCGTAACATCTTTACTGAAAAAGGGCATCAACCGGTGCCCCTTTTTTTGCGGTTTATTTTCAGATCACGATCTGAATCCCCGATAGAGCCGCTATGGAAGAAAAACTTTATATTCAAACGGTGTAACTTGCCATTGAAAAAGCGTTTGCACTCCCGGTCATCCTGCGTTTTTTTATAATACGTTTCAACTTGGTCAATCCCATTATACCCTTGAAAAACAGTTTCAGAAAAAAACCGCTTGCACTTCTGCTCGAGGAAATGAAAAGCGAGCATAGATTAAACAGGGTTCTCGGGCCGGTGGCGCTGACAAGTTTAGGCATAGGAGCCATTATTGGAACGGGAATTTTTGTACTCATAGGCGTCGCTGCTCATGACAAGGCCGGCCCAGCTGTCAGTCTTTCTTTTGCCCTTGCCGGTCTGGCCTGTATTTTTGCGGCTCTCTGTTATGCGGAGTTCGCCTCTATGGTTCCCGTCGCCGGCTCAGCCTATACCTATGCCTATGCGACTCTTGGAGAGCTTGTCGCCTGGATTATCGGATGGGATCTTATTCTGGAATATGGAGTAGCTTCGGCAACTGTTGCACATGGCTGGTCACACTATTTTCAGGATTTTATAGGGATATTCGGTCTGGGCGTTCCCCTGCTCCTTACCAAAGCCCCGCTTGACTTTGATCCGAATACAGGAGTCATGAGCTATACCGGTGCATGGTTTGACCTTCCTGCTGTACTGATTACTGTTGCGGTTACTGCTATCCTTGTCAAGGGAATCAAGGAGAGTGCCCGGGTCAATGCCGGAATGGTCATTGTTAAAATAGCAATTGTGCTTCTGGTCATAGTGCTTGGCGCAATGTATGTAAACCCTGCCAACTGGAAGCCTTTTGCTCCGTTCGGTTATTCAGGGCTCAGCATTTTCGGCCATACCATTCTCGGTGAAGCGAGTCCCGGTGGTGCTCCAGTTGGAGTCCTTGCCGGAGCTGCCATGATATTTTTTGCCTATATCGGCTTCGACTCCATTTCAACCCATGCCGAGGAGGCCAAAAACCCCCAGAGAGACATCCCCATTGCCCTGATCAGCTCGCTTGTGATCTGCACAGTGCTCTATATTGCTGTAGCGATGGTCATAACCGGAATGGTACCCTACAATCAAATCAATATTGACGCACCTGTTTCCAACGCCTTCAAGCAGGTCGGTATCGGCTGGGCACAATTTGTCATCTCTCTTGGAGCGATTACCGGCATCACTTCCGTACTGCTGGTGATGATGCTGAGCCAACCGAGAATCTTTCTTGCCATGGCCCGCGATGGCCTGCTGCCGAAATCTTTTTTCGGAGCTATTCATCCAACATTCCGGACGCCATGGAAATCAACTATTCTGACCGGGGTTTTTGTAGCCGTGCTTGGAGCTTTGCTTCCACTGAGATTACTGGCGGAACTGGTAAATATCGGCACTCTCTTCGCTTTTGTCATTGTTTGCAGCGCAGTTCTCATTATGAGAAAAAAACATCCTGAAGCACACCGTCCCTTCAGGGCACCGTTTGTTCCCTTTGTTCCTCTTGCCGGTATTTTCACCTGCGTCATTCTCATGCTCTCCCTGCCTGCCGAAAACTGGATAAGGCTTGTCGGCTGGCTCCTTATCGGGTTTGTCATCTACTTTTTCTATGGCCGCAGGCACAGTGTACTGAACCAGAGCAAAGCGTCATTGCAAGATGGACAATAAAGTATTTCTCATTACAGGAGCCTCTACCGGAATCGGCGCAGCAACTGCCAGGCGAGCCATAGAAGCCGGATTCAATGTTGTGCTTGCCGCTCGGTCCACCGATAAGCTTGAACGCCTGCGGGATGAGCTTGGCCATGCAAGGGCACTTGCCGTAAGTTGCGATGTAGCAGAGTGGAAATCACAACAGGTGATGGTTGAAAAAACCATAACACACTTCGGCAGAATTGATGTTGTTTTTGCAAATGCCGGTTTTTCAAAAGGTTCAACATTTTACGGTGGTGAAGACAAACCAGAAGAGTGGCAGCAGCTGGTCATGGTCAATGTCTATGGCGCTGCCGCAACGGCTCGCCTGACGCTTCCCGAACTTGTAAAAAACAAAGGACATCTTCTTATCACCGGCTCTGTGGCAGGACGGGTTACCTCCATACGGAACCTCTACTCGGCAACCAAGTGGGCCGTAACCGGCATGGCTCAGGCTATCCGTAATGAGATGGTTGGAACAGGAGTTCGAGTAACCCTCGTTGAACCGGGAATCGTTGATACACCGTTCTGGGATAATCTGCAAAAACCAGACTCCGCCAAAGAACTGCAGCCTGACGATATTGCCCGGGCAGTCATGTTCGCCGTAAGCCAGCCTCCCCATGTCGATGTAAACGACATCCTCATCAGGCCAACCGGTCAGCTCCACTAAAAGGCACCTCCTCTTATTCAAATCGGATGCATCAAGAAAATTGATTATCAACCCCCGCACTCAGCACTGCCCACCGCCAACCGCCAACCGCCAACCGCCCACTTTCTTTCTTCACTCAGCACCCAGCACTTTCTTTCTCCCCCTTGCCAACTGCCAACTGCCAACTTTCTTTCTTCACCCAGCACTCAGCACTCAGCACTTTCTTTCTCCCCACTGCCCACCGCCAACTGCCAACTGCCAACCGCCAACTGCCAACTGCCAACTCTCTTCCCCGCCACCCCGAACTCCTATTAAGGTAGATTGCCATTGGCCTCTCTCTATCGGATTGCGGGGATCAATTATAAGTTTTATCTTGAGGGGGCTTCCCTCAGGCTAATTACGGAACGTACGGCAGAGAACCCCAATAACATAGAAGCGGGTTTATCGGATTATTTCGGAATCAGGCGAAAGCCTTCAACAGAAATTTGTGTAAATGCTTATTACATTTGAAGGTATAGATGGCGCAGGCAAGTCAACCCAGATAAAAAAGCTGGTCAGTTATTTGAGCAGTCAAAAGCGCGAGGTTGTCACCTTAAGAGAGCCCGGCGGTACTGAGGTTGCTGAGAAGATTCGTGCTATCCTTCTTGAAAGCAAGGGGGAGATAAGCCCTATCGGTGAACTGCTCCTTTTTTCGGCAAGCAGGGCAGAACTGGTTCAGGAGGTCATCATGCCTGCAATTGCTGCCGGCAAGATTGTCATTCTCGACCGTTTTTTTGACTCAACTACAGCGTATCAGGGCTATGGACGTGGACTTGACTTTACACTGCTCCAATCGATTATTTCAATATCCACCTGCGGGATTGTGCCGGATATTACCTTCTATCTTGATATAGAGCCTGAAGAAGCTATGAGAAGAAAGTTTTCCAAAACATCGATACCTCTCTCATTCGAGCATGATGAGCTTGACCGTATGGAGCGCTCAGGCGCAAAATTCTACCGCAATGTTCGCGAAGGATACCTTAAGATGATCCTCTCCAATAAAGAGCGCTTTGTCAGCATCAATGCACTGCTTCCGGAAGCGACAATTCACAGTAAAATCATAGAGACTCTTAATGAACGATTTCCGAGATGACCCAGCTTTCTTTTCCTCCTGAATATTTTAAAACCGGGGTTGCACAGTTGAAAACGCAATCTGAAACTATCACATTGATGCAGTTGTTATTTGTATAAAGTTTTCTCGAGTTTTTGTTAAGATTTTGCGTAAATTGAGAAACAAATTACTTTATGTTCACTTCTTCACCAACAACGAATGCACGAGAGTATTCTTAAAGAACGTCAGCTAAGCACATGTTCTCCCTCGATCACACTGCAGGATATCCGGACTCTTAAAGAGCTCTACCAGCTTAAGGCGGAAACACGTGAGCTTCGCGAACCTGTTGTCAGAAACATCATCAGGCAGAGAGTTGTCGGGCAGTCGTGTGTAGAATCACTTAAAAACGCACTCTATTCACTCGAGACCATCTATATAGACGATGATACAGGGCAGCGTCTGTTGCGTCTTGACGGTATAAAGCAGATAGAGGTCGATCTTACCTATGAAATAAGGGAACTCCAGAAGGACATTTACTATCTGGAATATGGCGAGGATAAGTTCATTGATTACCTTGCCAAGTTTATTCCTGATTTCAGGGACTATGTCAACAAAGGGGTTAATCTGCTCAGAGGAAAACGCTTTAATGCCTTTATCACCGACCGGGACGGAACGACGAATAACTACTGCGGACGATACCGCTCCTCTGTACAGCCTATCTATAATTCAGTATTTCTGACCCGGTTTGCAAAGAACTGCTGTCAGTACCCCATTATCATCACCTCTGCTCCACTCAGAGACTTCGGCATATTGAATGTCTCCATCAACCCGAGCAACACGTTTGTCTACGCAGGGTCCAAGGGAAGAGAGTTCATCGATATCAACGGCGAATTCAACAGCTTTCCCATTGATGAAAAAAAGCAGAAACTCATACGCCTCCTTAACGACCGGATGCTTGTACTCCTCCAGGATCCCCATTTCGAAAAGTTCAATTTTATAGGCTCTGCCTTGCAGATAAAATTCGGCCAGACCACGGTTGCACGGCAGGATATAAGCCACTCGATCAAAGAGGCTGAATCTGCTGCTTTTCTTGAAAAGGTAAAAGGCATCGTACGTGAAATTGACCCGAGCGGCAAAAACTTCAGGATTGAAGATACCGGACTTGACATTGAAATCATTCTAACAATCGAAGGGGCTTCCGAGGATGTGCCGATCAAGGATTTCGACAAAGGTGACGGGCTATCATTTATCTGCAGCAAGCTGAACCTCAACCCTTCAAGGAGTGCGACTCTTGTGTGCGGAGATACATCTTCAGATATTCCAATGCTCACAAAAGCTGTTGAGATGTTTGATGATGTATGGGCTGTTTTTGTAACAAGGGATGAGAAGCTTAAAAAGCAGGTCGAGGAGATATGCCCGAACAGCTTTACTGTCCCCTATCCGGATATTCTACTGACAATTCTTGGACTGCTTTCTCTGTGATTAACAATCGGCTTTATAAAAAATATTTTTAAACACTAGCATGAGTAACATTTTCAAAGGAGCAATTTTTGATCTTGACGGCGTTATAACCGGCACGGCAAAAGTACACAGCCTTGCGTGGGAGTCAATGTTCAACTATTTTTTAAAGAACTATGCTGAAGTTAATGACGAGCCCTATGTTCCTTTTGATCCTGCTCATGACTATCATAAGTATGTCGATGGTAAACCGCGAATGGAGGGAGTTAAAAGCTTTCTTTTGTCGCGGGATATTGATCTGCCCTTTGGCGAAATGGACGACATTCCTGAAAAAGAGACAATTTGCGGCCTTGGAAACCGTAAAAACAATCTTTTTTCTGAAATCCTCATCAAAGAAGGACCAGAGGTCTATCTCTCTTCTGTTGAACTTATCAATGAGCTCATAAAGAAAGGTATCAGAATCGGTATCGCATCATCAAGCCGCAACTGCCAGCTTATATTGCAGCTGGCCAAGCTTGAGCATCTTTTTGAAACCCGTGTTGATGGAGAGGTCTCCATTGAACTCGGCTTGAAGGGCAAACCAAACCCTGATATTTTTGTAAGAGCCGCCCAGAATCTTGGGTTGGAGCCTCATGAATGTGTAGTTGTCGAAGATGCAATCTCAGGTGTTCAGGCAGGCTCACGCGGTAATTTCGGCATGGTGCTTGGCATTGCGCGTGACATCGAAGGATCCAAGCTGAAGGAAGAGGGCGCTGATATTGTTGTCAGGGATCTTGCAGAAATAACTATTGCCGATATTGAACAGTGGTTCAGCGAAGGCCTTGAGTTTGAAGGATGGAACCTGACCTATACCGACTTTTCCGCCAAAGACGAAAAACTCCGCGAAACACTTACATCAACAGGCAACGGATACCTTGGAGTCAGAGGCGCTTATGAAGGTTCTTCAATTTCCCATTATCATTATCCCGGCACCTATATTGCCGGAGTTTTCAATAGAGTCCCCTCAGAGGTTCACGGCCAGACCATTTTCAACAACGACTTTGTCAATACACCGAACTGGCTCTCGATTGAGTTCCGGATAGGCGGCGGAGAGTTCATAGATCCGTTTGAGCAGAAAATCCTCAGCTATCGTCAAAACCTCAGTCTGCGTAATGGCCTGATGGAACGCGACATAGTCATTCAGGACAACCTCGGAAGAATATCCAGCATCCATACCCGCAGATTTACCAGTATGGCCGATCCCCACAAGTGTGCTCTGACGTTCACACTGAAGCCGGTCAACTACAGTGGTGAAATCGAGTTCCGGTCAGCGATCGACGGACAGGTGAAAAACAAGAATGTTGCCCGTTATAATGGACTCACAAACGACCATCTTGAGCATATCAAAAGCAACATTGAAAATGAGATACTGGTGCTTCATGTAGAAACCAACGTTTCACATTACGGTATTGTAACCGCTGCAAAAACAAGGGTTTTCAACCATGGAAAACTTGTGTCGGTCAAAAGGTCACCTATACATGACACCCGATATATCGGCGAGGCCTTCAAACTGCAGTTGAGTCCGAGCAAAAGCTGCACTATTGAAAAAATAGCATCTATCCATACGACACTCGACCATAAAATCAGTGATCCCGTAGAAGCAGCACGACTCTCTCTTGAAAACAACGATACTTTTGATTCTCTCTTTATCACTCATGCTGAAGCATGGGAAGTAATATGGAAAAAAGCGGACATAGGCATCCAGGGTGACCGATTCAGCCAGAAAGCGCTGAGACTGCACACCTATCACATGATGAGCACAGCTTCGCCGCACAATCCAGCAATCGACGCAGGCATGCCGGCACGAGGCCTAAACGGTGAGGCTTATCGCGGTCATATTTTCTGGGATGAAATTTTTATCCTGCCATTTTTCAACCGTCATTTCCCTGATATTTCAAAAGCTCTTCTGATGTACCGCTACAGAAGGCTCGATGCAGCCCGTGAGTATGCTCGTGACAACGGATACAAGGGAGCCATGTTCCCCTGGCAGACTGCTGATGATGGCCGGGAGGATACGCAGATTCTTCACTTCAATCCAAAAAGCGGCTCGTGGGGGCCGGATCTCAGCCGTCTGCAGCGACATGTCTCCATAGCGGTATTCTACAATACCTGGCGCTACATCTACGACACTGATGACACTCAGTTCCTCAATGAGTTCGGAGCGGAGCTGATGTTTGAAATTGCAAGATTCTGGTCATCCATTGCAACATTTTCACCTGACACCCAGAAGTACCATATCGAGGGAGTTATGGGTCCTGATGAATTCCATGAAACCGTACCTGGCAGCGGAAAAGAGGGACTGAAAGATAATTCCTACACCAATATTATGGCGGTCTGGCTTTTTGACAAGGCGGCTGAAATCGGGGAAAAAATAGATCCGACCATTCTCAGGCACCTGATTTCAAAAATCCATCTCGGTTTTGATGAGCTGAAGCACTGGCGTGATATCAGCAGCAACATGAATATCCTCATTGACGGAGATGGTGTTCTTGAGCAGTTTGATGGCTACAAAAATCTCAAGGAACTCGACTGGACTCACTATCGCTCCCGGTATGGCAATATCCACAGGATGGACAGAATCCTGAAAGCCGAGGGTACGACACCCGATCTTTACAAGGTTGCCAAACAACCTGATGTCCTGATGACTTTCTATACGCTCTCTCCGGGAGAAGTGGCTGAACTTCTTGAAAAAATCGGCTATAAAATCCCTGACGACCTTACTCTGGTCAGAAACAACTATGCGTTCTACGAACCAAGAACAAGCCATGGATCAACGCTGAGCAAGGTGGTTCACAGCATCATCTCCAGCTACCTGCGTGACGGTCATGAGATGGCATGGAAATGGTTCTCGGAAGCTCTTAAGAGTGATATTGAAGACACCCAGGGCGGCACGACCCAGGAAGGTATACATTGCGGCGTCATGGCAGGAACACTGGATACGGTTATCCGTTATTTTGCAGGAATCTCGTTCTACAATGAAAAGCTGAATGTGCACCCTAACAGACCGCCCCATTGGAAAAAGCTCTCTCTAAGCATCTGTTTCCGAAAAAATCGCTATGCAATTACCATTGAGGAGAAGGATATCATTGTCACGTTGCTCGAAGCAGAGGAAGAGGAAGCCCCAGCATGTATTGCCAGCATCCATCTAACGCTGAAAAAAGGAGTTCCATATCACTCAGCGTCAGTCTGAGCTCCCAAAAAGGCGATAATGAAGCCTTAATTTTTGTATTTTTGCAGTTATAACTTATTATAGCGTCTCTGCATCTTTATTTCCTATTTGATATCTCTTTATGCGCCTGTCAAATTTCCGTTACACTCTGCCGAAAAGTAAAATAGCCGAAGAACCATCAGTACCGAGAGATCAGTGCAAAATGATGGTTCTGAACCGGCGAAAAAAAGACATCGAGCATAAGGTTTTTGAAGATATTGCCTCCTATTTCAAAAAGGGAGACTTGCTTGTTTTAAACAACAGCCGCGTTTTTCCTGCTAAAATATTCGGGCAGAAGGAAAAAACGGATGCAAAAATTGAGGTATTCCTGCTGAGAGTTCTCAACAAGGAAGCCGGGTTATGGGATGTGCTCGTTGATCCGGCTCGAAAAGTAAGGGTAGGCAACAAAATTTATTTCGAAGAAGATGTGGTTGCCGAAGTGGTTGACAATACTACTTCCCGTGGAAGAACCATCCGATTTCTTAATCCCGACATTGATGTTTTCAGTCTTGTTGAAAGAATCGGCACGATTCCCCTGCCACCCTATTTTACCCGTTCGCCCATAGGTTCAGACAAGGAAAACTACCAGACTGTCTATGCCAGCCAGACGGGTGCTGTCGTCGCACCTATGGCTGGGTTGCATTTCACCATGCCGCTGCTCCAGAAAATCCAGAAACTCGGGGTGAAAATTCTGCCCATCACCCTTCATCCGAGCTTGAGTACCTTTAATGCCATTGAGGTCGAAGACGTTTCGAAGCACAAAATGGATTCGGAATATTTCAATATTCCCTATCAGACAGCAATGGAAATCAATGATGCCAAGCTGAATAAAACAGGACGAATCATAGCTGTCGGAACAACCACATGCCGTGTACTTGAAGCGAATGCCACAGTTGACGGAAAAATTAAATTCGGAAGAGGCTGGACAGACAAGTTCATCTATCCGCCATACCAGTTCAAGGTAACCGATGCTCTTATCACCAATTTCCAGCTCCCGGAAACTACCCTGCTTATGGCTGTCAGTGCATTTGCTGAGCACCGTCTGCTTATGGAAGCATACAAACTCGCACTGAAAGAAGATTACCGCTTCCTGGCATACGGAGATGCCATGTTTATCCATTAAACCCCGAAGGGATTCAACTTCTTCACTATGAATGCCATTGCAATTATTGCAGCAAGCGGTATAGGAAAGCGAATGCAGCTGAAAAACGGACAGAGCAAGCAGTTGCTTGAGATTGCAGGGTTCCCTGTTATTCATCATACCATCCAGGCATTTCAGGCAGCCACTTCAGTCAGCGCCATCTACATAGCTACAAAAGAGGAAAACATTGCAACACTAACGGCTTTGGCCGCTTCAGCGGGCTTCAGCAAGGTAAAAGCAGTTATCGAAGGCGGCAAAGAGCGTCAGGATTCTGTGAACAACTGCATCAAGGCAATCGAACATGATATACGCAACTCCGGCACTCAACCGGACGTTATTATGGTCCATGATGGGGCCCGTCCATTTATCCAGCCTGAAGAGATCGATGAAATTGCGCGGCTTTCACAAGAGTTTGGAGCTTGTGTCCCGGCAACAAGACCAAAAGACACCATCAAATATATCGGTTCCAATCCCGACTTTTTCGGAAAAACACCAGACCGGAGCCAATTGCTTCAGGTGCAGACTCCACAGGGTTTCAGCAGCAGACTTCTCATTCAGGCGCACGAACAGGCAGAACTTGAACGCTGGTATGCGACAGACGACGCTGCCCTCGTAGAACGTTTTTTCCCCGAACAGCCCATAAAAATATTTGAAACGGGTTATCACAACATAAAAATCACTACACCTGAAGATATTCCTGTAGCCGAAGCCATCTTCAGTCAAAAGGCATCGTGGTCTTAACACGCTGCTTTTCTCTATCCTCCTGCATATACGCTTGAACAAGACCCGGCACCTTTTGCAAGAATATCCCCTTTGTTGTTGAAATCGATAATATCTTTGCCGAGAGCAACCTCAAACTCAACGATAGTTTTCAGAGTTGGATTGGACCATCCTGCAAGTATTTTGCTGACATAAGACTCCTGCTTCCCAAGCTTCTCTGCCAACTCTCGTTGTGTCATACCCGTTTGTTCAAGCAATTCATCAATTTTAGCAGCAAATTCCCCCTGCCTTTTGACAAACTTTCTTTTATCTGGAGATATACTCTCAAC
>Ga0073936_10008747_pt1 | contig 12752 bp, 8 predicted proteins | sample AliMusrvi5mmetaG_FD_87041 | JGI IMG/M metagenome (GOLD analysis project Ga0073936, IMG submission 87041) | Freshwater lake bacterial and archeal communities from Alinen Mustajarvi, Finland, to study Microbial Dark Matter (Phase II) - Alinen... | ecosystem: Environmental > Aquatic > Freshwater >... | reverse complement strand
GACCACTTCTGAAAAGATCGGTCGATTTCTTCGACATGCAAGCCCATCCACCATAATTGAAGACGATTTTTTTAATTTTGCTATACACAATCCTCCAGGTGCAAGAAACAACCGCTACGCCGACGAGGTCCTGGCCAAGCAGATGCCACCCGAGGTGGTGAAGGAGATCAAGGCCATCGAGGCCAAGGGGCAGTACGACAGCCCCCGCTACATGGAGCTGCTGACGCCCCACTTTTATACCCACCACCTCTGCCGCCTGCCGGAGTTGCCCGACGCCCTCAATCGCTCCTTCGGCAAGATCAACAAGGACCTCTACGTGCTCATGCAGGGGCCCAGCGAGTTCGGCGCCTCAGGGCGCCTGGAGCAGTGGGACCGCAAGGCCGACCTGCCCAAGCTGGCCATGCCCACCCTGGTCATCGGCGCCACCCACGACACCATGGACCCGGCCCACATGAAGTGGGTCTCCACCCAGGTGCAACACGGCAGCTTCCTGCTCTGCCCCGAAGGCAGCCACTGCGACATGTGGGATGACCAGGCCCACTACTTCCCGGGCCTCCTGCGGTGGCTGAAGGCCGTGGACGCTGGCAAACAGGGCGTGACTCTCCAGCCATGAGCGTCCGCACCTTCCTCCCGGCGGATCTGGGACCCATCGAAACCAATGCCCTGCTCTGCGGCGGCGTGGCGCCCCGACCCATCGCCCTGGCCAGCACCCTCAGCGCCGATGGGGTGCGAAACCTCTCACCCTTCAGCTTCTACAACGCCTTCGGCTCCAACCCGCCCACGGTGGCCTTCGCGCCCAACCGCCGGGTCCGGGACGGCACCCTCAAGCACACCTACCTGAACGTGGTGGCCACGGGGGAGTTCGTCATCGCCGCCGTGAGCTACGCCATGCTGCACGCCATCAATGTGGCCAGCGCCGAGTGGCCCGACGGCGTGGACGAATTCCCCAAGTGCGGCCTCACGCCCACACCCGCGCAGCTGGTGGGCCCGGCCCTGGTCGAAGAGAGCCCCTTCCAGATGGAGTGCCGCCTTCAACAGGTGGTGGAACTCGGCAGCGGCCCCGGCTCGGGCCTCCTGGTCATCGGCCAGGTGCTGGCCTTCCATATTCAGGAGGCCTGCTTTGAGGGGGGCGTCCTGCACCCGGACGCCATGGATCTGGTCGGCCGCAATGGTGGCGCCTTCTACACCCGGGCCAGCGGCACGGCCGTGTTTCCGGTACCCAAGCCCGTGGGCAAGCCCCTGGGCTACGATGCCCTGCCCGAGGCCCTCCGGCAGAGCCACATCCTCACGGCCAACGACCTGGGCCGCCTGGCCAACAGCCCCACCCTGCCGGACTTGGCCGCCATGCAGCGGCAGCCCGGCGATCCCATTGCCCTGGCGGGTCTGGACCACGCCATCCGGGGTGCCCTGGCTGCCGGGAACCTGGACGAAGCTTGGCGCCACGTGGGCTTACGGTTGCGGGCCTGAGCGAAACAGGACAAACCTGCCCGAAAGTTGGGACGCCGGGTCTTCCGGCCGAAAGGGGGGATAGGACACCCCATGCCCTTCCCATCCACCTGGTCCCTGCGCAGGCACCTGCTTTTCCTCGTGCTGCTGGCGGTCCTGCCCGCCCTGCTCATCGTGTTGGCTGCGGGCCTGGCCAGGCATCGGGTCTCCCTGCAGGCTTCGGAGCACGCCGCGACCACCGTGGCCCAGCTGGTGGCCAAGCAGCAGGAAGACCTGGCCGCCAATCTCCAGCAGAGCCTCTCCATCCTGGCCGAGGCCTCGGAGTTCCGGACTCAGGACACCCCCGCCAACAATCGGCTTCTCCGCAACATCCTGAAGCAGAACCCGGGCCTCCTGGTGCTGTTGGCCGTGGACATCCGAGGCCGGGTCATCGCCTCCAGCGGGCCCATGGATCTAGGCCTCCTCAATGACCGCAAGTATTTCCGAGACGCCCTGCGTACCCGACAGTTCGCCGCCGGCGAGTACGTCATCAGCCGCAGCACCGGGCGCCCCGTCTTCCACTTCGCCTACCCCGTCCTGGACCCCGCTGGGAAGGTGAGGCTGTTCCTGGTGACGAGCCTCCGAATCAAGTCCCACGACTCTGCTCCCGAAGTGAGGGCCCTCCCTCCCGGTTCCTCCCTATCCATTCTCGACCATGGTGGCACCGTGCTTTACAGCAGCACCAGCACGGGGCTGCTGCCCGGCATGGCCTTTCCCCAGGAGCGGTTGGTCCCTGAATTCGAAGCAGGGAGCGGGCGCGTGCTCCGGGCCCGAGATGACCGGGGCACCGCCCTCCTCGCCGCCACCAGCCGGGTCTACCTGCCAGGTGGGAGCGCCCCCTACTTCATCACCCAGGTGGAGATACCTGAAGCCGCAGCCCTGGCGGGGGCGCGCCGCGAACTGGTACGGAACCTGGCACTGCTGCTGCTGGCGGCCGCCTCCGCCATGGCCGTGGCCTGGATCCTGGGTGGACGGCTGCTCATCAGGCCCATCCAGGCCCTGGTGGAGCACGTGGACCGGGTTGGCCAAGGCGATTTCGCCCTGGCCAACCACCCAGGCCGGACCGTCCCGGAGCTGAACCGCCTGGGCCGGGCCTTTGAGGAAATGACCCGCTCCCTCCAGCGGCACCACGAGGCTCTGCGGGCCAGCGAGGAGCACTACCGCCTGATTTTCAACGCCGTGAACGAGGCCATTTTCATCCATGACCTTGAGAGCGGCGCCATCCTCGACGTGAATGCCAAGGTGCTGGAACTGTACGACTGCACCCGGGAGGAGGCCTTGGCCTGCTCGGTGGAGATGCTCAGTGAAGGCCTGTCCCCCTATTCGCAGGCCGAGGCCATGGCCTGGATCCGCAAGGCCACAGCCTGGGAGCCCCAGGTCTTCGAGTGGCGTGCCCGGAGGCTCACGGGTGGTCTCTTTTGGGCCGAGGTGAACATGCGCCGCGCCAGGATCGATGGTGAGGAACGCCTGCTGGTCTCGGTCCGGGACACGGACGCACGCCACACCGCAGAGGTGGCCTCGCAGGAGCGGGAGACCCTCTTCCGCCGCCTCTTCGAACGCTCTGGAGACGCCAACCTGCTCATCGACGGCCATCTCTTCGTGGACTGCAATCAGGTGGCCGTGGAGATCCTCGGAGCCCAGGACCGCGCCTCGGTGCTGAATACCCACCCTTCAGCCCTATCGCCGGAATTCCAGCCGGATGGACAGTCTTCCCGAGAGAAAGCCGAGGAGATGATCGCCACGGCCTTCAAGCTGGGCAGTTACCGCTTCGACTGGACCCACCGCAAGCTGGACGGCACTGAGTTCCCCGTGGAGGTCACCCTTACGGTCGTGCCCTGGCAAGGCAAGCAGATCCTCCACACCACCTGGCGGGACCGGACCGACCAGCATCGGGCCGAGGCCCAGCGGCGGATCCTGGAGACGCAGTTCCTCCAGGCACAAAAGCTGGAGAGCCTGGGTGTGCTGGCCGGGGGCATCGCCCACGACTTCAACAACCTGCTCACGGCGGTCCTGGGCAACCTGAACCTCGCGGAATTCAACCTCAGCCCCGAAGCGCCAGCCATGCCCTTCCTCCACAACGCAGAAAGAACAGTCCTGAAAGCCTCGGACCTCACCAAGCAGATGCTTGCCTATTCCGGGAAGGGGCGCTTCTTTGTGAAGCTCCATGACATGAACGAGGTGGTGCAGGAGATGACGCACCTGCTCAAGGTATCCATCTCCAAGAAGGCCATCTTCCGACTCAGCCTCACTGAGCAACTGCCCACCTTCGAAGCCGACGGTGCGCAGTTCCAGCAGGTGATCATGAACCTAGTGACCAATGCCTCGGATGCCCTGGAAGATCATGAAGGCGTCATCCACCTCAGCACGGGCGTGGAGGTCCTGGATGCCCAACTCATCGCCTCGACCTTCCCCTCGGGGCCCCTGGAGCCGGGGCGCTACGTCACCCTCGAAGTATCCGATACCGGCGCGGGCATCAGCCCCGAGGTTCTCAGCCGCATCTTCGACCCTTTCTTCACCACCAAGTTGACCGGGCGCGGCCTGGGACTCTCCGCCATGCTGGGCATCCTGCGGGGCCACAAGGCGGGCCTCAAGATCTACAGTGAAGTAGGGCGGGGTTCCACCTTCAAGGTCTACTTCCCCGCGGCGACCGGTGCGGCGCTGCCTACGCTGGCCGTTGGACTGTCGGACCAGACCCGCTTTGAGGGCGTGGTCCTGCTGGTGGACGATGAGAAGACCATCCTCCAGGCCACGGGCTCCGCCCTGCAGCAGCTGGGCTTCACGGTCCTTCTGGCCGGGGACGGCCTGGAGGCCATGGACACCTTCCGCAAGGAGCAGGCCCGTATCGACCTGGTGGTCATGGACCTCACCATGCCCAGAATGGACGGCCGCGAGGCCTTCAATACCATGCGGCAGCTCAGACCAGACCTGAAGGTCATCCTCAGCAGTGGTTACAACGAGCAGGAATCCATTCAACCCTTCGTTGGCAAGGGGCTGGCGGGCTTTATTCAGAAGCCCTACACCCTGGACAGCCTGCGGTGCACCATCTCCCGCATCCTCCTGAGCGGGGACTGAGCGCGCGAATTCCCTTGCCCGCCCCTCCGCTGGCCAGTAGGTTGACCTTCACGTCACCCGGAGTTCCCATGCACCCCCCCAGGCTGCTGCTCGCACCCCTGCTCGGCCTTGCCGTCCAGGCCCAGACCCCCTCACCGGAGCTGCGCACCTACCTCAAGGTCGACGCGCCCCTGGTGGCCCTTGTCCACGCCCGCGTGGTGGATGGCACCGGCGCGCCGGTACGGCAGGACCAGACCCTTGTCCTGCGCGGGGGCCGCATCGAGGCCATGGGGCCCTCCTCCGGCACCGATCTGCCCAAGGGCGCCCAGGTGCTGGACCTCCAGGGCCACACGGTGCTGCCGGGTCTGGTGGGCATGCACAACCACCTGTTCTACACCGCCTCCATCCACAGCGATGAGAAGGGCGCCGCTCTGGCACCGGGGCGGCTCTTCGCCGAGATCGGCTTTTCCGCGCCCCGCCTCTACCTGGCCTGCGGCGTGACCACCATCCGCACCACGGGCAGCCTGGAGCCCTACGCGGACCTGAACATCAAGCGCCAGATCGATGCAGGGCTGCTGCCCGGCCCCAAGATGGACATCACGGGCCCCTACCTGGAGGGCCTGGAGCCCCAGACGCCCCAGATGCACGGCCTGAGCGGGCCTGAGGAGGCCAAGCGCTTCGTGGACTTCTGGGCCGATGCAGGCGTCACCTCCTTCAAGGCATACATGAACATCAGCCGGGCGGAACTGGGCGCGGCCATCCAGGCGGCCCACGCCCGGGGCCTCAAGGTCACCGGGCACCTGGGCTCCGTCACCTGGCCCGAGGCCATGGCCCTGGGAATCGACAACTTCGAGCACGGCCCGGTCTACACGGATACCGAGTTCACGCCGAACAAGGCTCTGGATGCCTGCCCTCCAGTCTCGGCATCCTGGCCCTCCTGGCTCCAGCAGGACCTCCAGGGCCCCGCCGTGCAGGCCCTCATCCAGCAGCTGGTGAGCCGGAAGGTGGCCCTCACCTCCACCCTGCCGGTCTTCGAGCTCATGGTGCCTGGGCGGCCGCCCCTGCAGCCGCGCCTGCTGGCGGCCATGTCGCCCGAATCCAGGGCCAGCTACCTGGGGGCCCGGGGGCGGGTCAAGGTGGTGGCCAACAGCCCCGCCGAGCAGCTGCTGAAGAAGGAGATGGCCTTCGAGCTGGCCTTCGCCCGGGCCGGTGGGCTGCTCTTGGCGGGACCGGATCCCACGGGCATGGGCGGCGTGCTCCCGGGCTTCGGGGATCAGCGGGAGCTGGAGCTGCTGGTGGAGGCGGGCTTCACCCCCGTGGAGGCCATCCACATCTACACCGCCAACGGCGCCGCCTTCCTGGGTCGCCTGGACCGCATCGGCACCCTGGCCGTGGGCAAGCAGGCGGACCTGGTGGTGGTGAAGGGGGATCCCTCCACGCACATCGAGGACCTAGAGCAGGTGGTCACTGTCTTCAAGGACGGCCTGGGCTACGACTCCGCCAAGCTCATCGAGTCCGTCCGGGGACACGTGGGCATTCGTTAGAGCGGCTCATTATCCGCAGCTCTATTCCAAGATCGGGTCAGGCGAGCAGGTCCACCTTGGGGGTGGCCGCAGCCGTGGTCTGGCTGGAGCCCTGGCCCGTGGACTGGGAACTGGCACCTGCAGCCTGGATGCCGTGGGTCAGGTTGTAGGCCTGGATCTCGGCCTCGGTCACGACGCCGTCCTTGTTGAGGTCACGCGGATCGGTGCTGGTGGTCTTGGTGCTGGCCTGGGCCGCCTTGGTGGCCGTCTTGGCGGCGGCTGCGGCCTGGGTGGAGCCGACACTGGAGATGCTCATGGCCATGGGGTCCTCCTGGGACCGATCGGGATGGGAAGGTGACCCGATGCTGCTCTATCGGCACGGGGCAGGATTCCAGCATAGTCCCGGGGTCAATGGGGCCCCGGCACCGCCCTCGATTCCGGCGACCTCAGCGCCGCCCAGGACGCCTGGACCAGCCTCATGCAGGACCTCCAGAAGCTCTGCGCGACCTGAAAAAAGGATCCATCACGAAGACACGAAGGCGCGAAAACAGCATGTCTTCCCCTGCTTCGCGTCCTCGTGGTGGATCAGTTGATCTTCATGAGTCCCCGGTCTTGGGATCGCCGTGCCGGTGGTGCACGATGCGCTGAGGGTAGGGGATTTCGATGTCGGCCTCACGGAAGGCCTGGAGGATGCGGCGGCGCAGCTCCCGAGCCACGTCCCACTGCGCGCCGGGAGCGGTCTTGGTGAGGGTGCGGACAAGGTAGCCGGTTTGCGTGAGGGCCTCGATGCCCTTCACGTCCGTGGACTCGATCACCCAGTCCGGGCGATCCTTCTGCAGCTGCGCTCCGACGGTCTGGATTACCTGGAAGACCACGTCAGGCTCCGTCTCGTAGCCCACCTCCACTTCCACCAGGGCCCGGGCGAAGTCCTTGGACAGCACGATCACGCGCACGATGGAGCCGTTGGGGATGAAGTGGGCGCGGCCCTCGGCGTCCCGCAACTGGGTGATGCGCAGGGTCATGCGCTCCACAGTGCCGATGTTCTTGTCGTCCACGTTGATGATGTCGCCCACGCCGAACTGGTTTTCGAGCAGCAGGAAGAAGCCGCTGATGACATCCTTCACCAGGCTCTGGGCGCCAAAGCCCAGGGCCACACCGGCCACGCCCGCACCCGCCACCAGGGGCCCGATATTCACACCGAATTCCTGAAGGGTCATCAGCAGGAAGAAGGCGATGACCAGCACCCGGGAGGCGTTGGCCAGCACGGCGCCCAGGGTCTCGGCGCGACGCTCGGCCTCGGAAGTCACCTCAGCGTTGCCGTCATCCACGGCCCGTCGCACGGCCCGGGTCACCAGCTTCACGGCCCCCAGGAGGGCGAAGCAGGCCGCAGCCACCAGGAGCAGGTGGGCCAACCGGGACCAGCCCGAATTGCCCAGCCAGGCGGAGGGGCCCGAATTGCCCTCGGCGAGCAGTATTGAGACAAGGCCTGGGAATGGGTGCATGCGGTTCTCCAGGTCCAGCCTAGCAAACCCAGGATAAATGCGGCCAGGATGGGGCTTGATCTTGGAGGTCGGCCGCTATACTTGGGCACCCTAATAACCCCCGAGGCTTACGTGAACGGCTGGACTCCCACCGTCTTCCTGGACTCTGCGAGTCGGGAGCCGATCTACCTGCAGATCGCCCATGCCCTCATGCATGAGATCCACCGGGGCCGCCTGAAACCCGGGGATGTCCTGCCGGGGCACCGGGCCCTGGCCGCCCAGCTGGGCGTGAACCGGAACACTGTCATGGCCGCGTTCCGGGAACTCAACGCCGAGGGTTGGGTCACATCGGCCCCGGGTGAAGGCAGCCTTGTGGCGCGGAACTTCCCGGCGCGGCTACCGGGCCAGCAGGCAGGCCCGCTCGTCCCCATGGGCTTCGACCTGGGCCTGGCAGACCCGGCGGCGGCGCCGGATGCACGCGCCGACATGCTGAAGGTGGCCAGCGGCATCCCGGACCCTCGGCTCCTGCCGGGCGCGGCCCTGGCCCGGGCCTACCGCCGCGCCCTCACCCTCAACCGCCAGAGCGCCCTGAGCCTGGAGGACCCCCAGGGGCATCCCAAGCTCCGCGAGGCACTCGCCCACATGCTGGCCGGCACCCGGGGCATCCCTGCGGAACCCGACCGCATCCTCATCACTCGGGGCAGCCAGATGGCCGCCTTCCTGGTGGCCGAGGCCCTTTGCCGCCCCGGCGACGCGGTGGCTGTGGAGGCTCTGGGCGACCGCCGCGCCTGGGAGGTCATCGCCAAGACGGGGGCCCGCTGCCTGCCTCTGCCCGTGGACGAGGGCGGCCTCTGCATCGCCGCCCTCGAGTCCCTGCTGAAGGAGGGCCCTCTGCGGGCCGTGTTGGTGACTCCCCAGCGCCAGTACCCCACCCTCGCCGTCTTGTCGGCGGCGCGGCGCGCCCAGCTACTGGACCTGGCGGCCCGGCACCGCTTCGCCCTCATCGAGCTGGACCAGGATTCCGAGTTCCAGTTCGAGGGCCGGGCCAACGCGCCCCTGGCCGCGGAGGATCGGGGCGGCGTGGTGATCCACGTGGGCACCCTCAGCAAGATCTTCAGCCCCGGGTTGCGCCTGGGTTTCGTCCACGGGCCCCTGCCCCTCATCGCCCGCATGCGGGACTTGCGCCTGGCCTTTGACCGCCAGGGTGACATGGTGCTGGAGCGGGCCATGGCCGAGCTCATGGAAGACGGCGAGGTCGCCCGCCACCTCAACCGCATGCACCGGGTCTACCGCGTGCGCCGGGACACGCTCTGCGCAGCCCTGCAACGGGAGCTGGGGGACAGCATCACCGTGGAGGCCCCGCCGGGCGGACTGGCCCTCTGGGTGCGGACCCGCGAGGGCCTGGATGTGGATGGCTGGGCTGCCCGGGCCTTGGTGCAGGGCGTGGCCTTCCAGCCGGGCCGCCAGTTCGCCTTCGACAGCGGGCCGGTGGCGGGGCTGCGCATGGGCTTCGCCAACTACCCGGAACCCGAGCTTGAGGAAGTGGCCCTCCGCATGAAGCGCGCCCTGATGGAGCTCCCATGAGCTTGGCCCTGCCCCCGCTGGATGGCCGCCTGACCCTGAAGGGACTCCTGGGTGAGGGCGGCATGGGCCAGGTGCACCGGGCCTGGGATTCGGCCCTGGAGCGGGCTGTGGCCGTGAAGTTCGTCCGGAGCGCCGATCCCCGGGAAGCCGAGCGTCTGCTCCTGGAGGCGCGGCTTCAGGCCCGCGTGGAGCATCCCAACGTGGTCCGCGTCCATGAGGTGGGCGCCCTCGATGGCCGCCCCTGCATCGTCATGCAGCTGGTGGAAGGCGGCACCCTGGCGAGCCTTCCACCGGAGACTCCTCTGGCGGAGCGGGTCAGCCTGCTGCAACAGGCGGCCCTGGGCCTGCACGCCGCGCACCTCCAGGGCCTCATCCACCGGGATGTGAAGCCCGGCAACGTGCTGGTGGAAAGCCCCGAAGACGGCTCCTGCCGCGCCCTGGTCTCGGACTTCGGTCTGGCCCGGGACGAGGAGGGTGGCCTCACGCGCAGCGGGCTGCCCGCAGGCACCCTCGACTTCATGGCACCGGAGGTGCTGCTGGGCGCGGGCCCCGTGGATTTCCGGGTGGATGTCTATGCCCTGGGCGCCACGGCCTACGCCCTGTTCTCGGGGCAGCTTCCCTTCCGCACGACTACCGGGCGGCAGGCTGACCCCAGATCCCCGCTGCCCTCGGGCCAGGACGACGGCACCCAGCTGCTGCGACGCATCCTGGAGGAGGAGCCCGCCCCACTCCAGGGTCTGCCCGCGGACCTTCGCACCATCATCACCAAGGCCATGGAAAAGGCCCCTGGGGATCGCTACGCCAGCGCCCAGGCCCTGGCGGAGGATCTGGGCCGCCTTCAGGCGGGCGAACCCATCCTCGCCCGCCGCGCCAGTGCCTTCGACCGCCTGCTCAAATGGAGCCGCCGCAACCCCACCGCGGCGCGAGCCTCCCTCGCCGCCACGATCACCATCATCCTCGGCCTGGGCTTTGGCTTCTGGACCAGCCGCCGGGCCGCCCGCCAGTCCCTGGAGGTGGCCAGCCTGGGCGCCGAAGCCGCCGAGATCGAGGCCTACCTGCGAGCCGAGCAGTTGCTCCCCGTCCATGACCTCCGCCCCGCCATCAACCATGTTCAGGAAATTTTGAGCGACCTGCCCCGACATTCCCGCATCGCCCCTGGGCCTGCGGCCTTCGTGTTGGGCCGGGGCCTGCAACTGCTCGGCCAGATCGAACCCGCCCGCGTGGCGCTGAATCGGGCCTGGGAGCTGGGCTTCCGCCTGCCTGCGGTAGCGCTGGCCCTGGGCCTAGCCGAGGGCCAGCGCTACGCAGAAGAGCTCAGCCTACTGCCCCGCTTCGAGCAGGCCGATCAGCGCCAGGCCCGCATCAAGGCTCTGCAGGCGCGATTCCGCGATCCCGCCCTGGCCCGCCTAAACCTGGCCTTCAAGGGCAACCTTCAACCTCGCCCCCTGCTGGCGGCCCGAATGGCGCTCATCGAGGAACGCTTCGAGGACGCCGCCCGGCTGGCGGGCGAGGCTGCGGGGGTCCCAGCGGTGGCCGCCGAGGCACTCGAGTTGCAGGGCACAGCCCTCTTGGAAGCTGGACTGGCGCAGTACTACCAGGGGCGCCTGCCCGATGCCGTCGAGCAGCTGCAGGTGGCAGCGGACATCCTGCGCAAAGCCGGCCTCATCGCCCGCAGCGCCCAGGGACCGCGGGTCACCCTCGCCCGCACAGAGATGTGGCTCGTCAAGATCCACGGCCTGCAGGGCGTGAAACGCCTGGAAGGCCTCGCTCCGGTGGATGAGGCCCTGCGTGAGGCCGCCCAGATCGATCCTGATTCCGCCAGTTACCTCACCACCTGCGCCGAGGTGGAGTCTGAGCGGGGCCGGCTCCTCACCACCCTCGGCAGGCCCTCTGGTCCCGCCTTCGACGCTGCCCGGACCTACGCCCGCAAGGCGATTGCCATCGCCTCGGACCCCCGGAGGCCCCTCGAGCGCCTGGCCTGGATCTCCGTGAACATTGGCCGGGAGTTGCTCAACTCCGGGGACCAGGATCCCAAGCCCACCTGGCAAGAGGGCCTGGAGGCGGCAACCCGGGCCCAGACACTTTCCCCCGAGTCCAGCACCCCACTTACCCTGGAAATCCAGATGCTGTCGGACCGTTCGGAATGGGACAACAACCATGGCGGGGACGGCATGGCAGACGCTGAGCGGGCTGTGGCCCGGGCCCGCCGCCTGGTGACCCTGGACCAGCAGCCCATCGTGGCCCGCAAGCTGGCCGCCCAGGCCCTGCGCAGCCTGGGGCTCTGCCAGTTCCGCAAGGGCCTGGATCCGGAACCAGCCTTCAACGAGGCCATCCTCACGGCCCAGGACGCTGTCGAGCGCGCCCATCGCGACGCCTCCACCCTGGCCTACGGCATCTACACCGTGGCTGCGCCCCTCGAAGCCGGGTTGCAGGAAGGCCGGATCGCGCAGAAAGCCCTGGAGTTGGGCACCGCATGGGCGGACCTGCTCCTGGCCGCCCAGAAGGGGGATCTTCTCGTGGGGGGCCAGGTGGGTGAGTGGCTGTTCTTCCGGGCCCAGTGCGAATCCCTGTCGAACCGCGACCCGCGGCCCCTGCTGGACCAGGCGGAGGCTCTGCTGCAGCCCGCCACCCGCATCGGCAGCGCCAGCATCTTCTGGCAGCGCCTGGGGGAAATCGCCCTTGAGCGGGCCGCCTGGGCGCAAACGCATGCGGGTAGTTCAGCCCCCCACTTGGCCAAAGCCCTGAGCTGTGCGCGCCGCTTGCAACTGAGCGATCCCTCCTCGAGCGATGGCCCCCTGCTGGAAGCCCGTGTGCGCCTGGCTCAGGCCCCGGCCGACCCGGGCCAGGCGGTCGCCCTGGGTAAGCGCTCCGTTCAGCTCAATGCCCAGGATGCCCCCGCCTGGCTGGTCCTTGCCCAGGCCTACCTCGCCGCAGGAAACCTGGCTCCAGCGCAGGAAGCCCTGGTCAGGGCCGAAGCCCTGCGACCGAGGTTGGCGGGGCTCACGGCCTTGAAAGCCCGCCTGCGACATTGAAGGTGCCCTGCAATCATTATTAACAGATTTTTATTATTAATTTTGCCGATTTTATCCTTTTCCCCTTGCGCGGCTATGAGCTTTCAGCGAAATTGTTGCTCAGACAAGCGAGCCATCTCATGTCCAACCTCACCAACCTGGATCGACGCAAGCATCGTGGCCCCTTCCGGATCCTGTTCATCAACATGACCGCATTCCTGGACCGACTCCTGGGCCGACGGCGCTAGGCGGACAGTCGAATTAATATACTAATTTAGCAAGCTTAAACGCTTGGCAGGGAAGGTGCGACCTGGTTAAAAACAGGCTGTTCTTGCGAGGACTGCCCTAGCTGGATTTTCAAAATCGCACCTGTTTGGCGACTACCCCGGGGCCGAGGTTAGGGCATCACCCACCCCGGAGGTCACATGTTTCGCTACCCCGAAAGTCGCCTCACCTCATCGCTCCTCGCCATTCCCGTCCGAAGTTTTTAGCGTAGAACGCTGAGGGTGCGCGTCAATGTTGGGATTGGTGCAAAGTGTATGCCAAAACGTAGCCACGTAATAAGCATTTAGGCTCTTGCTTTCGATGAAATGTAGCCTAAATTCATGGGCATGTTC
>Ga0073936_10008746_pt1 | contig 12752 bp, 13 predicted proteins | sample AliMusrvi5mmetaG_FD_87041 | JGI IMG/M metagenome (GOLD analysis project Ga0073936, IMG submission 87041) | Freshwater lake bacterial and archeal communities from Alinen Mustajarvi, Finland, to study Microbial Dark Matter (Phase II) - Alinen... | ecosystem: Environmental > Aquatic > Freshwater >... | reverse complement strand
GGAGTTAGATCGAGGTGAGCGCCAGGCTCTGGATTGACGACAGGTGCAATGTCCGGCGGGGTGAACAGGGGGGAGTCGGCAGGTTGGCTGGTGGTGCTGAAAAGCGGAAGGAAACTGAAGGAAAACCTGTTGCCAAGGGCCGGCTTGCCCTGGGCGAGGAACACGAGGGGGGTGGCTTGGCGGCCGGTTTGGGTGGGTTGCTTGGGGGTGGCCTGGAGGATCAGGAACGTGTCGTTGGAGGTGGCCTGCGTGAGGCTGGCCGTGACTTGTTGGAGGCCGGCGCTGGCGGCCAGTTCCGCGCGCTGGTGATCGACGTAAGAGCGAGCGGTGCTGCGTTCGAGGCCGGCGACAAGCAGCAGGCCGACGGCTAGGATGAGCAAGGCGGAGACGACGAAGAGCACAGCGGGCAGGGCGAATGCTGGGAGGGACCGCGGGGTGGACTTTGCCGCGTGGAGGGTGGCTTTGTTCCTAAGAGATGTTGGATTAACCACGGATTTCACGGAGTTCACGGAGTTGGGATTTGATATTTGAAATTTGGGATTTGAAATTTGAAATTTGGGATTTGGGATTTGGGATTTGGGATTTGGGATTTGGGAGTTGGGATTTGGGATTTGGGATTTGGGATTGGGCTGGTTTCGGGCGGGCTAAAGCCCGCGCTCCTCCTGCGGGTGTCCGAAGCGGATGAGGGATGAGTACACTCTAAGGCGGGGGTTGGTGGCTGCTTGCTGCGGGCTGCCTAACAGAGTGGCGGCGGCCCCGCTGCCATCCCAGGCGGCTGAATCGGCCAGCTTGGCGGTCAGTTCGTGGCGGGCGATGACGAGGCGCACGGCGAGGGCGGTGGGGGCTTGGGGCATGGTGAGCTGCCAGTCCTGCCACTGGCCCGCGGCGTTTCGGACCTGGGGGCGGGCCTCGAACGCGAGGATGCCAAAGGCGACGGGTTCGTCGCGCGCCGAGGCGGTGAATAGGGTGGGGGTTTGGTTGAGGCGGAGGGCTTGGAATGTGTCGTTGCTTTGGCGAACGCCGCGCATCAGGCAGCGCACGGCCTTGCGGTCGATGACAAGATCCCTGAGGTAATAGTGAATTGCACAGAGATCGCCGATCCGGTCGGCCGGGGATTGGGAATCGGGGGCTTGGAGGCTTAGGAAACCGAGGCGGTCGCTGGGCCAGGTGGCACGGCTTCGCTCAAACACGCTGTCGCTGTGGAACGAAGCGCTATGGAGATCGGTGGTCAGTTGGGTGAGCACGGCGCGGGCTTCGCGCTCGGCCGCCACGCCGCCGGCGATGCGCTCGTAATCATCGCGAGTGCGGCCAAGCATGGAAGCGGCCAACACGAGCACCAGCATGCCAAGGGTCATCGCCACCAACACCTCGACGAGGGTGAATCCGTGCCGCGACTGGTGGATGGCAATCATGGGATGCTGGTGTGAAAATCAAGGTGCTGACGTTTTGCCATAGGGGCGGCCGACGGGTATTCGAGGGTGACGCGCAAGTTCAACAGGGGAGGCATGTTAGGCCGTGCGGGTGCGGGCTCGCCGTGGATCGAGGCGAGGTAGCGGACCGGCTCATCGGCGAGGCGGCTGACACCGGTTAGATAGGCGTCGGGCGCGACGCAGCCGAGGGTGCGGCCATCCTCGGCAAAGGCGAGGGCGAGAGAGGTGCCGGGCGCGGGAAAGGGCTGGCCGCGGGTGAGGGGCGGCAGAAAGCGGGCCGTGCCTTGGTGCGCCGCCTCAATTTCGTTCAGGCAGGCAGGGATGATCGAGGCGCAGCGGGTTTCCGCTTGGGCGCAGACGCAGCTCTGACCGGAGCGGGCCAGGACGGCGAAAACCAGCGGCAGTGTCACCGCCAGCACGCTCATGGCAATGACCACCTCGATGAGCGAGGAGCCGGCAGTGCTGGCACGGAATGAACGGAGCGAATTCATCTATCGAACTGATAGGGACGGGCCGTGAGGCGGCCGAGTTTCAAAACATTCTCCGCGACACGGTGATCGCTGCTGCGGGAGTTAGGAAAGGGCTGCCCGTTGCGGTAGGTTCCCTCGGCGATGCGCAGGGCGAGCGGATCGGAGCCGGCAGGCCATTGCAGCGAGCCGCGCGGAGTGAAGGCAATGATGTGAAAGCGTCCCTGGACAGGTCGCTTGCCCACAAGGTAACGGATCGTGGTTTGCGGTTCGTCGCGCGGATTGCGCACGCCGTTGACGCTGCCGGGGAGAATGACCACGCCGCCGGGCAGTTCGAGCCAACGGTGGAGCAGGGTGCCATCCAAGGTGCCGGGCGCGGCGGGCCACTCATTGATTTTGAATAGCCCGAGACGGCCATGTTCGTCGCTGCCGGAGGGAAGGTCGCCGGGCTCCGCCAAGGCCAGCGCCACAACGCAGCGCGAGGTGAGTGCGGTGCCGCGCGCCTGCTCTAACATGCCGATGACGCGCTCGGTGGCGACTTGGCGGGCCTGCGCCCGAGAGTCGCCCAGCCCGCCGATGCCCACGGTGAACAGCAGCGCCATCACCGTCATGACGGCGACCAGTTCGACAAGCGAAAACGCCCTGGCCCGCGCCACCGTGCCGTATGTTAGGTTAGTCCTCACACTAACTGTGAGAAAACCACAAAAAGCGTCCGCCCGGCAAGCGGAAAATCTGTTATTTTCAGATGCCGCTGCGATCACCCGCGCCGGTGCTGAGGAAGCGATAGTAAACTTCCAACATCAGGGTGCACAGGCAGGTGCGATAGACCTTGTCGCCCTGATAGCTGGGGGCCGCGGCACGGATCTTGCCGCCGCCGCCGGGAGCCTTCCACGAGCCATCGGCATCCTGATTGTTGAGAAGCTGATCGCGGAAGACGCCGTTGTAGAATTTCCACGCTTCGCCGCCGCGCTGCATCATCGCCTGGGACTCGTAATAGTGGCCGTAGAGGTCACTGCACACACCGTTGTAGTCAAACTTGGTGTTTTCCTGAATGTATTTGATCGCATGATTCACTTCCAAGCCGTTGCCCTTGCCCCACATTTGCAGGCAGAGGGCACCGACGCCGGTTAGAGTGAAGTAATCCGCCACGCCCGAGTTGGGGCCGGAGTAGCCGAAGCCGCCGTTGACATTCTGGCAGGCGGCGAGGTATTTCCACGCCTTGGCGAGGCACGAGCCGCGGCCCTGGAAATGGAGGCCGGTGTGAAGGCAGGCTTTCATCGCCTGGATTTGCCAACCGACCACCGACATGTCGGTGTGGCCGCCGGTCACGGCATAGGCGTATGCCCAGCCGCCGTTCTGATGTTGGTGGTCAATGATGAATTGGCCGGCTTTTTGGACGATCTCCTCTAGATAGGGGACGACCTGGCCGATTTCCTTGCAAAACGTGTAGGCTTCGGCCAAGGCATAGGTGGCGATGCCATGCTCGTAGGACCAGTGGTTGGCGGTATAGTTGTCGGCGATCTTGCCGTCGTTTTTCATGCCGATTTCCACCAGATAGACGATTCCCTTCAGGCAGGAGTCGCCGAACTCTTCGGAGGCCGGGGTTTCGCAGTGGCCGAAGTAGGCGAGCAGTGCCAGCCCGGTCATGGCAACGGAACTCTGACCGCTCCAGGAACCGTCGGAATTCTGATTGGCCTTGAGCCAGCGCAGGCCCTTGAGCACGGCATCCTCACAGGCGGGCACGCCGCCGTTTTCGGTGATGCGTTGGATCCGATCCCCCTTGGAACAGCGCTTGCTCATGGCGAGGGGAATCAGGCCGAAGATATGGCCCTTGCCGGTGCCGTTGCCCATGCCGTTGCCACTGCCGTTGCCCTTGCCAAAGCCGTGGCCCGAGCCGGAGCCACCCAACCCGCCGGACATGCCGCCGCCGCCAAGCGAGGTGAGCGGGGACATTTCGCCGAACTTATCGCTCTGCTCGGGGATCATGTAAGTCGAGTGGGCGCCTTCGGCCACCACCCGCTTGGCCTTGGAGATCGGCACGATGGTCTTCATCTTCTTCTCCCTGACGGCATGATCCGCGCTGCGTTCGCCACCGCCCCCACCCGGCGGCATGAAGTCCACAATTTTTTCCGGCGGCTTGATGATCTGGAAAATCCAAAACGCCCCGAGGGTCAGGACGAGCAGGTGAACGACGATGGCGATGGTCAGGGCTCGGCCACCCATTTTGTCCCAAAGGGTCAATTTGGTGATGACCGGCGGTCCCTGTGATTCAAGCAATTCCTGATCTTGATCTGGTTCTTGATCGTATTCGTATTGCGGGTCCATGGTGGTGGGTTGGTTGGGGTTTTTTTGAGAGAGAAAAGCGAGTTACTCGGGGGCGACGGCTTGAAAGGTCACATTGCCGATGTGCGCCCGGGTGAGGGCGTCCAGCACATTGATGACGCGCTCGTAGCGGGCGAGGTCATTGGCATAGATGGTCACCATCACCTCGGCATGGGCGTCGATGCTGACTTTGTTGAGGTCATAGAGGTTCTTTGCCAACTCCGGCAGTGTCGGGTCAGTGGGAGAGTCCGAGGGCTCGTCATTGAGAAACACCTGTCCGTCGTCTTCGATGCGGATGGCAATTTCGTCAGGCATTGGCGTGTCGGACTTGGTGGTCTCGGTGCCTGGCAACTTCGTGTTATGGGTGTTTTCGACTTGGACGGCGCCAGCCATCACCATGAAGAAAAGCATGATGACAAACACCACATCAACCATCGGTGCGATTTGGAAGCCCAGATTGACTTCCGACGATTCCTTCTTATGGCGTTTGCTCATTTGGGTTTTTCCTTGTTGGACGCGGAGAAGGCGATATCGACAAAGCCGGCTTGGCCGACGAGGTCCATCACCTTTTGGATTTCAGAGGCGGGCAACTTGCGGTCGCCGCGGATGAGGGCACGCAAGTTGGGCTTGGCTTTGATGCGTTCGATCAGAACAGGCACCATGTCGGCGGGTCTGTCAAATGGAGTGTCCTCAATCTTGAAGATGGGCTTTTCGTTTTTCCATTCCACATTGATGGCAACTTCGAGTTTGGTCATCTTCGGGTCGTGGGGTTTGGCGTTGGGCGAAACCGGCAGCGTGATGGCCGCGTCCACTTTCAGGATCTCCGCCGTGGTGATGCTCATGAAGAAGATGAGCAACACCAGCAACACGTCGATCATCGGAGCGATCTGGAACTCCGGTTCGCCACTTTCAGTACTGCCGCCGCCACTTGCCATGATTTCGGATTGTTAGAGTTGGTTGGGACCAGGTGATCAGAAGGATTCGGGTGCCGGTGCCTGCTCGGTTTGCATCCACAGCGGCATGGCGGCGAAGGTTTCCTCCTGGCCGACGTCGGCATCCCTGAGGTAATCGTAGGGCGCGTTGCGGAACAGCGCTGAGGCTTCGCTTTCAAGATGGTGGATGGCGGTTTGCAACTTGTTGCGCAGGAAGTAAAAGGCCATGAACGCGGGAATGGCAATGAACAGGCCTGATGCGGTGGCAATCAGCACTTCGCCGATGTGTTCCGACAGCTTCCCGGTGTCGCCGATGCCGGAAGTGGCGAGGGCGGAGAAGGCGCCGCGCATACCGGAGACCGTGCCGAGCAGACCGACCATCGGGCTGCAAACCCCGATGACGGAGAGATAGTTGACGCGCGTCTGGAGGGTCGAGCTGACCTTGTCCACTTCCGCGTGGAGGGCTTCCTCGGTGGCGTCCTTGCCGTGGCCCACGGAGCCGAGGGCTGCCTGAATGACTTTGGCGAAGGGGCTGACGGCGGCTTTCATGGCTTGATAGGCCGTGACATAATCGCCTGCCAGAAACGCCTGCTTGGCGGTGAAGACATCCGCCTCGGGGGTCATCTTCTTGGCATTGGTGCGAATCCAAATATCGATGGTGAGCCACACCGTGCCCACGGAAAAGACCGCGATGATATACATACACCAACCGCCCTGCTTTAGAACCTCAATGAAGGTTTTTTTGACGACAACGCCTTGGGGTGCGGCATCCGCGCCAAAGGCGACCATGGGCAGGATCAACAGAGCCGCATAGGCGGCGAACTTAATGGCATTTTTCATGTATTTGGAGTTAGGCGACTGAATTGGGGTTGTTTGAGAGTGGGGAAAATTGGGAGTGCCATCACTTGATGCTTTCGTATAGTTTGGAGGCCTCATCGCGCGCGGCGGTGTCCTTGGTATAGCGCATGGCGTTTTCGACCATGCCCACGGCCTCGAAGCGGCGGCCTTCGTCGGTTAGGAACTGCGCCGCCTTGAACAGGGAAACCCCGTTGACCACCATTCCGCCCGAGGGAAACAGGCAGGGCACGGCCAGATAGGCTTCCAGGGCCTCGTCGCTGCGCTTCTCGCTCTCCAGCAGGCCTGCCAGAAAGAAACTGGCATAGGCGCACACGTCGGCAGGTTGGGCGTCGGTGGTCTGGGCCTTGAGCGCGGCCTCACGCTCGGCGATCTTGACCGTGTTGCGCATCAGCAGCGCCTTGCTCAGGGCGATGAAGGGATCGGGCCTCGATACACCGGTTGCGGCGGAAATATCCTTGCCCAGAATGTCGCATTGGGGGGTGGCACCTTCGATGCCATTGGCCACCAAGGTGACGCGGGCCGCTTCCAGCCAGAAGTTGCCCGGCAGTTTGGCCGAATCCTTGTGCTCGGCGAGAACGGGTGCCAGCAGCTTCCTGGCGTCCGTCGATTTGCCCATGAGCAACAAGGCGATGGCTTGGTTGATGGCTGGCGGCTTGTCGCCAAAGACATGATCGACCGAGGTCACCGGGATCTTGTCACCGACGACGTATTTCCCGAATTCGGTTTTAACTTCATAGTTGTCGCCTTTCAGCGCGACTGCGGACAAGGGCACCGCGTAGCCGTTTTGCAAGACGATTTGTGTCGGCACAAAGGGACCGGGCTGGAATGCCGGGAGGGGAGTGGGCTTGGGCTTGGGCTTGGCCGGCGCGGCGGGGGTGGCGGGTTTCGCGGGTGTGGCGGCCGGCGTAGCCGGGGCGGCCGGAGCGGCCGGAGTGGCCGGAGTGGCCGGCGCGGCGGGAGTTGCGGGAGCGGCCGGGGCGGCGGGAGCGGCTTGGGCCAGCGTGATGGTAAGTGCTGCGCTGGTACCGATTGACAGCAGGGCGAGGTGGCAGCGGCAAGGATGGGACATGGCTTGGCGAGTCATAGGGCTTTTTCCTTCGCTTCTTTGCCGCGCTTGGTGTTCTGAAGTTTCGGATGGTTCATGAGGGTTCTGAGGTCCTCCGAGGCGAGGCCGTATTCGTTAAGCGTTTTGGCCGTCTCGGCGGCCTGCCAATAGGCTTCCGCGCAAATTTCGGGCAGGCTTTGATAGGAGATGCAGATGACCTTGTAGGCGGCGTATGCCTGGTGCAACAGGTCGTTCTGGGGGGCACCGGGTGCGGCCTGGGCCGCCTCGACGCGGTAGCTGTCGGCCAGCATCAGATTGGCCTTGCCGGCCATTTCGCCATGGAACATCTTATCGCCGACGATGTTCTTTGCCAAGGCCCTGGCGTCATCGAACCTGCCGAGGTCAACGAGCGCCTGCAACTTGCCGAGGGTGGTTTCCTTGAATTTGGACGTGCCCTTGTTGTTGACCAGGATGTCTTCAAAGATCTTGAGGGCCTCCTCGGGTTGCTTGCGGGCCAGCGCGACATTGCCCAGGCCGAGCGGGCCGGCATCCGAGAACAACGAGTCCTTGTAGCTGTCGTTGAGTCGCTTGTACATGGCTTGCGCGGCGTCGAGATCGCCGTCCTGCAGCAGGATGTCGCCGCACACTGAAAGCAGGGTGGGGCTCAGCACGGAGGGATCGGCGGCATAGTTGGTGGCAATGCCCTTGAGCAACAGATCGGACCGATCGGTGCGACTGGCCCGATACAGCAACTGGCTGAGGCGGGCCTGTGCGTAGAAGATGCGGGCGGTGGCGGTGGGATTGGGCTTGTCGCCGACCACTTTGGTTAGGGCGTCAACCAGTTGTTGGTCGAGGGTTACGGCCACGGCTTCGATTTCCTCTTTGGCGGGTTTCTTGCGCGGGACGAGGGTTTGGACCATCAGGTCGAGGAGATACTCAACCTGTTGGATGGTTGGATTGCTGATGCGGGCGCGCAGCGCGTCGGCGAGAACCGCCGCGCCTTCCTCGCCCTTGCCCTGGCGGTTATACATCTTCACCACCATGCCGGCCGACAGCAGCGCCAACTGGCTGTCGGGCTTTTCCTTGAGGAATTGGCCATGCAGCGCGGCGATGTCGTCCCATTCTTTCCTAGCTTGCAGAATTGTGGTGGCAGCGTCAAGGGCATATTGGATGACGTCATCGGGGCTCTTGCTCCAGACGGCTTTCTTGTAGGCCTCCACCGCCTGGGCACCAGCGGCGTTCCTCTCGTCGGCGGTTTTCTTCTCGTCGTCGGCTTTCTTTTTGTAGGTGTCTCCCAGCAGGCACTCCATCGAGCCGTTGGAAACATCGTCCGGATGGGCCGTCAGGAACCCTTCGAGGTCGCCGATGATCTTGTCGGGAGGCACCGTCTTGTCGTTGGAATCAACGAAGGAAAGGCGGTACTGCATGTCGCCGGCGTATGGTCCGTTAGGATACTTGGCGAGGTAATCGCCGCAGGCGGCAATCGTCTTCTTGTACTCGTTGCTCAGGAAATAGGTCATCGCCAAATGATAGAGGGAGGGTTCATAGAACTGGCTCTTGGGGTAGGTCCTGACGATTTTCTCGAACAGGGGGGTGGATAATGCAAAGTCGGACTTGTCGCCAACGGTGAGGAACTTGGAAAAGGCCTGGTAGAAGATGAAGCGGTCCATGTTAGTGGATTTCGGGAAACGCGTTTCGAGGTCGGCATAGTAGGGACCGACTTCCTCCCATTTTGCCTTCTCGACAAGCATCTCGCCGGCGAGGGTGGCGACGGGTTCGGCGTCCTCGGAATCCGGATAGGCCGTGAGGTAGGCCTTGCACAGTTCGAGCAGGCCGGCGCTCTTCTTGAGATCTTGCATGATCATGATCTCGGTGAAGGCGGCCAACTTGCAGTCCTTGTAGGTGGGGTATTTGAGGCGCATGGTGCTGAAGCAGACGCGTGCCTCCTCGTTGCGTTTGAGATGGAAGAAGCAGCGGCCGCGGCGCATCACCAGGGACGCATCCAGATCCTTGATCCCCTGAATGGCAGTGAGGGCCTTTTCATTTGCGTCAATGGCGGGATTGAGGCTGCCGACCAATTCGCGCGCGACGGAGCGGTTGATCGGAACATTGGGGTTGGCGCGTTCCGCTTCGTCTTCCCTGGCGATGGTTTTCTCGAGGATGGCGAGGGTCTTGCGCTGGCTCTCCAGCGCCTGCGTCTGGGTGTCCAGAATCTGATTGCGTGACGGCACCGTTTGAAAGATGGCCAGCGCCGTGTCAAAGGCGCCCGACATCATCTCGTCGTCGCCGCGCACAATCACCTGGTTGGTGTACCAGCAGATGGCATCGCGCACGCCAGCCTGGTTGGTGAGGCGGTCGAGGTAATACACCAGGTCGTCGATTTGGCCGCCGTCGGCCAGCAGATTGACCACCCCCACCGCCGCAGTGGTCTGGCCCGGGGTGCGGATGTCCGCGCCCATCAGGGACTTGAACACGTCAAGGGCTTCCTTGCGTTTGCCCAAGTCACTGTAAAGCTGGCCGAGGGCAAGACCGGCTTCGGCGTTGAGCTTGGGGTCAGCCATGGCCACCTTGAGCACCTTGAGGGCCAATTCCTTTTTGGGAGGGGTGTCCTGGCCGATGCAGGCCTTGCCGACGCCAAGGGCGCAACGGCTGGCCATGAGTCCCTTGGGATACTTGGTGGCGCAATCGGTGAAGGCCGTTTCAGCTTTCGGGAAGTGCTCGGCTAACAGGTGGGCGAGGCCGACGTTGAAATAAAGCCGTTCCATCTGTTCGTCGGAAGCGGTTTGCGGGTTGAGGGATTTGATCAGCTCCTCGGTTTTGGTTATGGCTGTCCCGAAGTCCTTAGCCTCCATTGCCGCGTCGGCTTCCTTGAGCAGCCGGTTGAGCGCCGCGATGGAGACGGCTTTCTTCGCAGCCCCTGGGGGGGGGGGTGGCGCCGGTGCTGGCGCCGCAGTCGCCGGTATATCCAGGACGGAAGCAAGTGCGGTCCACCCAAGAAAGGCGAGTAGAAATAAGTTAGTTCGTGCAGCCATGCAAAAGCGTTTTCTGGAACGTAATGTCACAAACCAGCGAGTCAATGAAAAATCATACGATTTTTTGCCAACTGGCGAATTGTGGTGTTTCATCTGCTATTTCGTCGCGCGGCGACAGGCATGGCGTGTTCAAGCGCGGTGGGCAGGTTCACTGCACCGGTGCCGCCTAGCTGGTCATCGATGGTTTCGAGTTGGCGAATCAAATCGCGCACCTCGCCCCGCGCATGCGAGCCGCCGGCAGCCGCACAAAAGTGCGTCCGACAACCGAACGGCCGGCCCTCATAAATCCGGCAGCGGCCGTTGGTGCCGAGGAACGGGCACGCGCCATCCGGCGTGTGCGGCACCGCGCTGCGTCCGGCGGCGCGCCAGGCCGCGGCGGCCAGCAACGCCTCGCCGCGCGTCAGATAGGGCGTGCGTCCTGTTAGGCGGAACCGGCAGCACTCGGCCAGCCCGGTGCAGGCACGCTGCAGCGGGCGGCGCGCCAGTTCCGCATAGACGGAGCGGACGGCTAGAATGGCGGCGTTGGGAGTCATCGGCGGGGAGTTGGGCGTTGTGTCAGCCCAAGCTGCGGCGGCGGCCTTTTTCGGTGATGGCGTGGCAGGCCGGACACTCGACGGTGGAGTTGTGCGAGGAGTCCTCGAAGGCGTGCAGGCACAGGCGGCAGATGACCCGGCGGGCCAGTGCTTGGCGCTCGGTGCGGGCGTGGAAATAGCGTGAAAGCAGTGCGGCTAACAGGACCACAGCCAATGAGCCGCCCAGGGCCAAGCTCACAAATTCAGTGAGGGTCAATTCCATGAACGGGTTGGTTGTTGAATTTGATCCCGACCGCGAGCCACCCGCCGTCCGCCGCGAGCTTAGGATCGAAGCTGACCCCGCGCAGCCAGTTTTCTAACAATACTCCCGCGGTCCCCGCCGCTTTCGTCAGTGACACCGCGTCGGCCACGCCGCCCGCGGAATCGAGCCGCAACAGAAATCGCCAGTCAGTGGCAGCCATCGCGGCATCGACCACGCCCGGAAATGCCGGCAATTGCTGCGGCAGTCCGGCCGACCCCACCGCGGACAACGGATAGAGCAGCGGTGCCAGCTTGCACTCGGCCAGGTCATGGCGCTCGGCCGCCAGCGGCGCGCGGCGCGGCAGGACCGGTTCGCCCTTGTCAGCGAGCACCTGCGGTTCGGGCAGACCCTCCGGAGGCAGTCGGCGCAACGCCGGAACATAGGCACGCGGCCCAATCCGCGTCGCCTGCAAGACTTCGTCCGCCATCGCCGCGTAGGCCGACCAATCGGACGGCTCGTACCTTGTCAGCAGGGGGCCACCCTCTTTTGCCCGCAGCGCCCACGACACCCCGTCGCCACTGGCAGGCAGTTGAATCCATGACGCCTTGCTCGCCATTTTGAATTGGGGAGCGGCCACCTTGACGCGCACCAAGCCCAGCAGGCAGGCGAAGGCCAGGGTGGCCAGGGCGACGGGCAGGATCGCGGTGTAGGCCGGGCTGCCCGGCCCGCGCCACGGGAAAACCAGCGGCGCGGGTGCGCCGGTTCGATCAGCGGGAGGGGTTGGCACCGGCCTCATGAATCGGGTTGGCTGGAATCCGCGCCGGCCGGGGGCTGCGGCTTTTGCTGGGGCAGGCCCACCAGCGCCAGCCGGAAGCCCTTGCCCACGATCAATTCCGCCACCGCCCGTTCGTCACCCACCGCGGTGGCGGCATCGGTTTGCAGCAAGATGACGGCTTTGGCCGCCGCTCCCTCGGCGCGCAAGGCATCGAGCCGCGCCGCCAGTTCATCCAGCGTCACCGGATGGCGTTGGAAGTAAAGCCGCGGGCTGCCTTGGCCCAGGCCGGGGCCGAGGGTGACCACCAGGGTGTCGTGGAAGCGCTCCAGTTGGAACTTTGACGGCGGCAGATCCACCGTCACCCCGGACTGCAGAACCAGCGAGGGACCTAACGTGAAAAACAGAACCAGCAACAGGAACAGGTTGAACACCGGCAGCACATGCAGGAAGCCGGGCCGTTCAGGCAATGTCAGCTCCAATTTCATGAGGTGACTTCACGCGGGGCTTTGACCACGGGCTTGCCGGCACTCACCTCACCCCGGAACGGCGCGAATTCCGCCTCCTCCCGAGCATCGGAAATCAGATTGATCATTTCAATGCCGGCGCGCTCGATGCGATGCACCAGCCGCTTTGCCCGCCCCAGGAAATACAAGTAAAACAAATACATCGGCACCGCCACGGTAAGCCCCACCACCGAGGTGATCAAGGCTGTGAAAACCCCGCCGGAAAGCTCGCCGGGGCCGGAGAAGCCACCTTGTTCGGTGACCCGCTGGAATGTCTCGACCATCCCCACCATCGTGCCGAGCATGCCGACCAGCGGGGCTAACAGCGCGACGCCGAGGATGGCCCGGATGTTGTTCTCGATGCGCGGCACCTCAAGCTGTCCGGCCTCCTGCACCACATCACGCAAATCCTGCCGCGGCAGATAGTACCTCAACAACGCCGCGTGGGTCACCCGCGCCACCGGGCCCGGCGCCCGCGCCGCCTCATGCAACGCTTCCGCAAACGCGCGCCGCCGCACGTGATGCGCCAGCCCCACCAGCAAATCGCCGACGTTGATCCTGGCCCGGTGAAAGTAAAACAAGCGCTCGATCACGCACACCGTGCCGACGAACGC
>Ga0073936_10008744_pt1 | contig 12753 bp, 9 predicted proteins | sample AliMusrvi5mmetaG_FD_87041 | JGI IMG/M metagenome (GOLD analysis project Ga0073936, IMG submission 87041) | Freshwater lake bacterial and archeal communities from Alinen Mustajarvi, Finland, to study Microbial Dark Matter (Phase II) - Alinen... | ecosystem: Environmental > Aquatic > Freshwater >... | reverse complement strand
GTCTAGAGCCAGTTATTAACCTTATTCCCGTGGAATGAAAAAGTTATGAACTACGTGTCACATCGGGCAGCATGGGTGCATGGCTAAGGAGTATCGGACTGGGTATCCGAGCGATGTGAACGATGAGGAGTGGGCGTTCGTGGCGCCCTATTTGGCGCTGTGCCGCGAGGATGCAACACAGCGGGAATATTCTCTGAGAGCGGTGTTCAACGGGCTGCGCTACATCGTGAAGACCGGCAACCAGTGGCGCATGATGCCGCACGATTTGCCACCGTGGCCGGTGGTTTATCAGCAGATGCGACGCTGGGTGGAAGCCGGATGCTTCCAGATCATGGTCGAGGATTTGCGCATGCTGCTGCGGGAGTTTGCCGGACGCAAGAGCCAGCCTACGGCGATGATCTTAGATAGCCGCACCCTGCAATCGACGCCGGAGTCAGGCGCACGAGCGGGCTACGATGGTGCCAAGCGCCGCAAGGGATCGAAGGTCCATGCGGCGGTGGACACGCTGGGGCATCTGCTCGCTTTGCATGTGGCCGCGGCTGATGAACAGGACCGCGCCCAGGTGGAGAAGTTGGCCAAGGCGGTGCAGGAAATTACTGGCAAGCATGTCGAACTGGCCTACGTGGACCAAGGCTATACAGGAGAAAGCGCGGCCGAGGCGGCTGAAAAACACGGTGTGCAACTGGAAGTAGTCAAACACACGGAAGCCAAACGCGGTTTCGTGCTGTTGCCCCGCCGCTGGGTTGTGGAACGAAGTTTTGCTTGGGCGGCCCGTTTTCGCAGGCTGGCAAGGGACTACGAAAGGCTCTCCCAAACCCTCGCCGGACTTCACTACTTGGCCTTCGCCATCCTCATGCTTGCCAATTTGACCAAACTGCTCACGCAAAATTCATAACAGGCTCTAGTCGTGCCCTGAATCAGGTTGATGCAGAAACGCGGCGGGGCTCACGCCGCGATGGCCCCGTCATTTCGCCCGCTGCATCGTGTCCCGGATTTCCTCGCTGAGGCCCTCGGCCGACGGCGGATCCAAGTTTGATAGGACCACGATTGAATAGCTGGTAGGCCCGGTTCCCCGCACGCCAGTGTCAAGCGCGGCGTTAAGACCGGGAGCGCCGCCCGCGATGCCCATGCCGTCAGGATGCAGGTCGAGCTTTTCGATGGTGGCGGCCGAGATCAGCTTGCCAGCGCCAAGAGCCTCGGCGAACCGCAGCAAATCGGCAGCGGCGGATTGCGCCGATCCGGCGGAACTGCCTCGCGCGGGGAGCAGAGCGAGGTTTGAATGCAAGGCGACCGCGGCCTCTCCGCCTGCTTCAGACGTGGTGGTGTAGCCAATTGCCTGCTTTGGGCTACGGCCGCTCCTGAGGTCGAAGGCCGAATCCTTCATCCCCGAGCGCTCAAAGACATTCCTCTGGACGTAGTCGTAGTAGCTCTGGCCGCTGACCTTCTCGACGATCAGACCCAGAACGATATATCCGCCGTTCGAATACTTCTGCTGAGTTCCGGGCGGGAATTGCAGGGGCTCGGCGGCGAAGAACGGAAGGTAGTCACGGAGAGTTTGAATGTTCTCCTTGTGCGCCTGGAGAAACTTGTCGCCGAAGAAGTCGCCAATGCCGGAGCGCATTTCGAGCAACTGCCCGATGGTCACCTGTTCCCGAACTACCTGGTTCGGATAGTCGGGCAGGTAGGCGCCGACCTTGGCGTTGAGATCGAGTTTTCCCTGCTCAAGCAATTGGCCGATGGCGACCTTGGTGAAGGCCTTGGTGATCGAGCCGACGTCAAAACGTGTGTCGGCCTCATTGGGAATACGGGCTTCTCGATTGGCAAGGCCAAAGGCTCCCTGCCACAGAACATCCGATCCGTGCGCGATGAGCACTGTGCCGGAAAACTTTCCAGCCTTGGCTTTTTCCTCGATGGCGCTCTGAACCTCGCGGAGAAGTTTGGTCTCGTCTTCCGGCGGACCGGCGGCAGGCGGTCGGGAACCCATTCCCGCATGTTCAATCCGCATTCCGACGATCTGTGGCTTGTCGGGTGCGAAGACGACCGTCAGCGACAGTTCCTCTCCCGAGGCGGTTTTGGCGATGAACTGGAGACTGCCCGGAGCATCGGCGACCAGGCGAACCGGCGTGAGGCTTCCCAAATCTGCCTTCATGTGGCGGTAACGCGCGATCCGCTCGTCGATGGGCGCACCGGTCGGCGCTTTCTGCCAGAACGTGCGGATGGCGTCCTCGCCCGAATTGAATGCGTCGAGATATCGACGGGCCAACTGGCCGTGCGGCGAGGGCGGCAGAACTTCGGAGGCCCACAAAGGTTGCAGGAGGACAGCAAGCAAAAAAACGAGATATTTCATCTGAGTTGTTGGACGAGCCTTGTGAGTCCCAGTTAGCTTGTTGATTGAAGAAACAAAGCGCCTGCGCCTACTTCGCCACCGCATAGTGGATGAACTACGCGGTGGCGCGCTGCTGCTCCTTGTCGCCGAGGCGCATGCTGATGACCTTTGAGACGCCCGGCTCCTGCATGGTGACACCGTAGATCATGTCGGCGGAGTGCATCATGCGCTTGGAGTGTGTGACCAGCAGGAATTGCGTGTCCTTGCTCAGTGAATACAGCAGGTCGGCAAGGCGGCCCACGTTGGTCTCGTCGAGCGCTGCATCCACTTCGTCGAGCACGCAGAAGGGGCTGGGCTGGAACTCGAAGATGCCAACCAGCAGGGCGAGGGCGGTGAGCGCCTTTTCGCCGCCTGAGAGCAGCAGGACGTTTTGCAACTTCTTGCCCGGAGGCGAGGCCACAATCTCAAGGCCGCTCTCAGCCTGGTTTTCAACGTCGGTGAGCCGCAGGAAGGCCTGGCCGCCCTTAAAGAGCCGGGTGAAGACCTGGCCGAAGTTCTCGTTGATTTTGGCAAAGGCCTCATCGAACTTGGTGCGCGAAATGCGGTCGATCTCCTTGATCGTTTCCTGCGTATTTTCGATCGACTCCATCAGGTCAGTGCGCTGCGTTTCGAGGAAGCCGTGACGCTCGGCAGTCTCCTTGTACTCATCGAGAGCCATCATGTTGACGGGGCCCATCTGCTCGATTCGCTGCTTGAGTCCGCGGCAGGTTTCATCTTCCGCCGCAAGCTCCTCGTCGACCAGGTGGACGATGGTTTCGTCGGCGCGCAGCACAGCGGCCTCGACGTTGACTTCGGCCAGGCAGCTTGCCTCAAGGTGTTCCAGGTCAGCGCCCAGCTTGGCCACTTCACTTGATCTTGTGGCGCGGTTTTCGCGCATTTGGTCAAGCGCCGCGCGGCCGCTCTTGAGTTGGGTCTCCATGGCCGCCAGTTGCTGGCGGAGCGCCTGTGCCTGGCTGGATGAGACCTGCGCCAGCGTCAGCGCCTCGGCGCGCACGGCAGCCAGTTCCTGCTCGCGCTGGGCCAAAGCTGCGCTTTCGTTGATGCGCTGCTCGCGCTCCGTTTCGGCATTGGTGCGCTGCTGGTCGATAGATTGCACACGGCGCTCGAGGTCGGCGTGGAGGCGGTCAATGCGCTGGAAGGCTGCTTCAGCCCCGCGACGCCGCTCTTCAAGGCCGGCAAGTTCTGCGGTCAACTGCGCCGCTTCCTGCTGCAGGTCTTCGCGGCCCTGGCGCAGGATTGCCAATTGAGCCTGCAACTCGTCGAGCCCGGCCTCGGCCGCGGCGTGCTCGGCCTCAAGGCGAATGGTCTCTTCATGGTTCTGGGCGATGCTTGTCTGTTTTGTATTGCGCGCGTCCTGGTTGCGGGCGGCCTGGGCGGTCCACTCCTGCAGGCGCCGCTCGACGCGCTGGGTTTCCGACTCCATCTGCTTCAGCGCCGCTCCCAGGTCGGCCGAGTCGCGTTCGGCCAGGCGACGGGCCTCGCTGTTCGCTTCCAACTGTGCGGCCATTTCTTCAATGGTGCGGGTGAGAGTGGCTGCTTCGGTTTCCGCCTGGGCCAGACCGGTTTCGAGCTTCGCCAGCCGGGTCTCTGCGTCGCGCAGTTCGCGCTTCAGAGCCAAGGGGCCTTCGCTCGCCGGCTTGCCGCCGGTGACCGTCGCGTTGTGGAAGCACTCACCCTCTTTGGTGAGGAAATAGGCGTGCGGATGGCTCGGGGCCAACAGTTGAGCATCGGCGGAATTCTCAACCAGGTAGCCGTATTTGAGTTTGGGAAGAATCGACTCAAGCGAGCCGCCAAAGCCGTTGAGCACCTTGATGGAGTCTTTCAACGGAGTGAGGCCGGGGCCGCTGATGACTTCAGTGCCTTCGTCAAAAAGGGCAGCCTGCTCGGCGGGATGAATGAGGAAGGTAGCTCGGCCGTCGACGCCGGATTTGAGCAAGCGAACGCCCTGCTCGGCGGCGACCCAGCTTTCAACGACAACGTAGTTGAGCTCTTCGCGCAGGAACTCGTCGACTACGCCTTCGTATGCGCCGGTTACCTCGATGAAGTCGGCAAGGGTGCCTACGGGCGCCATGCCTTCGGCCAAAGCGCCGGGCTTGAGCAAGCGGCGTACCGTGTCAGTGGCATAGCCGTGATTGCGAATGAGCGCGCCCAGCGAATCTCGCTTGCCGGTGACGGAGGCTTGCTCGCCGCGCAGCTGGTTGGTGCGCGCACGCAACGCATTCTCTTCAGCTCGGCGCGCCTGCAGGCCTTCACGCAGGGCAGCAATCTCGCCTTCAAGACGCTTGAGCGCCTCGGCAGCGGACTCGGAGCGCGAGCGGGCCTGTCCGCTCTGGACGCCCAGGTTCTCAAGCTCGTTCTTCGCCTGGCCCATCTCGGCCTGCAGCCGATCTGCCTCGCGTTCCAGGGCAGAGAGGCTCTCTTCAGCCTGTGCCGTGTGGTTGCGGGCGTTGCCGGCCAGCGTGAGCAGGTGCATGGCATGACGACGGCTGGCTTCAAGTTGCCGCTCGGCGCTGAAAACCTCTTCTGCAGCCGAGCGCGCGGCGTGCTGGCGGGCTTCAACATTCTGCCGAAAAGCCTTGGCCTCGCCGGCAGCAGTTTCAAGGAATGAGCCTTGCTGCTTGCGCTCCTCGGCGATGCCGGCTAACTGCGTGCGGGTTGCGTCCAACTCCGCGCTGGCCGCCACCATGCGGGCTTCCAATTCGGCTACACGCTCGGTGTTGGCGCGCTCGCGGGCTTTTGCGCGTTCCAGTTCGACGGCCGCTTCATTGGCACGAGTCTGCGCGTCCTGGCCTTCGCGGTCGAGTTCGTATCCGCGCTCGGTGAGGGAGTGCTGGCTGGCTTCCTGCTGCTCAATCTCCACCGCAGCGCCGTTGATTTTTTCTGTGAGCCCGCCAATCTCCTGATCGAGCCGGGTCTGGGTTGCATCCATCTGCGCCATGCGGCTGGCCAGTACAATGCGGAGGCGGCCGCGCAGTTCGTCGCGGACGGCAGCGTAGCGCTCGGCCTTGGCGGCCTGCCGCTTGAGGCTGTTCATCTGGCGCGTGACTTCCTCGAAGATATCGTCAACGCGGGCCAGGTTCTGCTTGGCGCTCTCAAGGCGCAGTTCGGCCAGCCGCTTCTTGGTCTTGAAGCGCGTGATGCCCGCCGCTTCTTCGATAATCGCCCGGCGGTCGTGGGGCTTGGAACTGAGCAGTTGGCCGATCCGCTCCTGGCCGATGATGGCGTAGCTCTCCGGGCCGAGGCCGGTGCCCATAAAGATGTCCTGGATATCGCGCAGGCGGCAAAGCTTGCCGTTGAGCAGGTATTCGCTCTCGCCGGTGCGGAAGAGGCGGCGGGTGATGACGATTTCGCCTTTTTGGGGGGTGCGCTGGAACTTGCGGCGGCGAATCTTCAGCACCACGGGCTGCGGCCCTTCAGCGGCTCCCTGCTGCTGGACGGTGCCTTCAACGGCGTCTTCTTCGAAGACCTGCCCGGGCTGCTCGCTGGCGATGATTTCTTCGGCTTCTGCGGCGCGCTGGCGGCGGACTTCGTTCTCGTCCCAGTCGAGGGGGCCTTCGTGATCTACCTGCACCTCCGGCTCCACGGGAACGGGGCCCTCGTAGGCGGCAGGGTCGACCATGGTGATGGTGACTTCAGCCATGCCCAGAGGCTTGCGGTCGCGGGTCCCGGCAAAAATGACGTCCTGCATGCTGCCGCCGCGGAGGCTTTTGGCACTCTGCTCGCCCAAGACCCAGCTAACTCCGTCCAGAATGTTGGACTTGCCGCACCCGTTCGGCCCCACCACCACGGCAATCCCTGTTCCCGGGACGGTAAGTTCCGTACGGTCGCAGAAGCTCTTAAAGCCGAGAATGTGGATCTTCTTCAGTTTCAGCATGTTATCTCCGGATTCCTGGGGCCATGTTTAAGTGTGTTGCTTTTGGCCGAACTGGCCTCCCCGTAGCGACGAGCAGCGGGGAAAACAGTCCTCCATTTAGAGACTCTAAGCAGCCCGGAGGGCAGGGTCAACCGCGGGAAAACAGGGTTTTTGTGGATAAGGGAGGCCGGAACTCGGGAGCAGTGGAAATCAAGGGACATGGGCGCGAAATTGCCGTTTTATAGGTGAAATCCGAGGCATCTTTGCCTCGGGTGCGATTGGATATTCGCGTCGAATTTCAAGGCGCGCTGCAGCCGGGGTAGTTCCTGTAATGTTGGAAAGGAAGCTATGCAAGTTCCGCGTGGCTTCTTCGTGTCTCTATCCATCCCAATTGACCACTCCCTCCAACCCGGACGCGTTGACTGAACTGCTGCGCTCCGCATTCGGGTTTGCGGGGTTCAGAGCCGGGCAGCAGGCGGTTTGCCGTGCCGCCGTGGAGGGCCGCGACTTGCTGCTGGTGATGCCTACCGGGGCAGGGAAGTCGCTGTGTTATCAGTTGCCTGCGCTTGCGCGCGGCGGAACGGCGCTGGTGATCAGCCCGCTGATTGCGCTGATGGAAGACCAAGCTGCGAAGCTGGCCGCGCTGGGGTTGCGGGTGGCGCGGGTGCACAGCGGCATGGACCGTAGCGCTGCACGGCAGGCTTGCGTGGACTATTTGCAGGGTGCACTGCAGTTTCTTTTCATTGCGCCGGAGCGTCTGCGCGTACCTGGATTCCCCGAGATGCTGGCCAAGCGGCAACTGGCGCTGATTGCCATTGACGAGGCTCACTGCATTTCGCAGTGGGGACACGACTTCAGGCCCGACTACCGGATGCTGGGACAGTATTTGCCGGCGATGCGGCCTGCGCCGGTGCTGGCGCTTACTGCCACCGCAACGCCCACGGTTCAGGCCGATATTCTTGCGCAACTGGGGATGTTGGAGCCGGTCAAGTTTATCCACGGCTTCAGACGAGTGAACCTGGCTGTTGAGGTTGTTGAAGTTTCAATGCCTGAGCGTCCGGCGGCTATTTGCGGCCTGCTTGCTGCAGCCGAACGGAGGCCAGCAATCGTGTATGCCACTTCGCGCAAGCAGTCGGAGAAACTGGCTGAAGAACTGGCGCGCATCACTCCCGCGGCGGCCTACCATGCGGGCCTGGATGCGGAGACCCGTGAGCGCGTGCAGACGGCATTTCAGGCGGGCGAACTTGAGGTGGTGGTGGCGACCATCGCCTTCGGTATGGGAATCGACAAGGCAAATATACGGACGGTGATTCACGCCGGGCTGCCCGCGACGTTGGAAGGCTACTACCAGGAGATTGGGCGCGCGGGCCGCGATGGTTCGCTGAGCCGGACCTACCTGATGCACTCCTATGCGGACCAGAGGACCCACGATTTCTTTCTCAACCGGGACTACCCGCCCGTGGATCACCTGACCCAGGTTTTTCGGGCCCTTGGAGAGCCGCCGCAGGCGGTGGAGGAATTGCGGAGCGCGTCGAAACTCGGCGAAGAGGAGTTCGACAAGGCTCTTGAGAAACTTGAAATCCACGGCGGGGCGCGGGTGGACTTTGGTGGTTATGTTGCGGCAGGCGGCGCAGGGTGGAAGAAGACCTACACAATCCAGGCGCAGTTTCGCGCCGAGCAGTTTGAAAAGGTGCTGCGGTTTACCACCTCATCGGAGTGCCGGATGGCGGCTCTGGTTCGCCACTTTGGAGACGTCGAGGACGCCCGCAAGACTTGCGGCATCTGCGACGTATGCGATCCGGCGGGGGCGGTACTGCGCCAGTTCAGGCGGCCAACGGCGGCAGAACTGGCGATGGTTCACATGATTGCCGATGAGTTGCGGCCGGTAGATTATAAGGCGGCCGGAACCTTGCAGCGCGCGGTGGATGCCTCAGGGCGGTTGAACCGCACTGAGTTTGATGGGTTGCTGGATGCTATGGTGCGAGCCGGGCTTATTGGCATTGAAGATGCGGAATACGAGAAAGATGGAGAGGTCAGGCGGTTCCGCAAAGTGCGGCTGACGGAGGCTGGACTGGAACTGCGGGAAAGCATGCCGGTTGCATTGCTGATCAGCGATGGGGTTGTTGATGAGTTTGCCGTGCGAACGGCCTCCAGTGCGCGGGCAAAGAAGCCGAAAGCCGCCGCGGCGAAGACGGCCGCAGGGAGGTCAGCGGGGGCGGCTGCCGCGCCGCTGAAACTTACAGCCGAAGGCGAAGCGATTGTTGCACGGCTTAGAGAGTGGCGCGCCGCCGAAGCCAAGCGGCTGGGCGTTCCTGCGTACCTGGTTCTGCACGACCGGACGCTGACTGCTCTGGCCGCGGAGCGTCCGAAAAACCCCAACGAGATGTTGATGATTGATGGAATTGGCCCCGCAAAAGTTGAGCGTTTTGGAGAGGCCATTCTTGGGTTGTGCCGGGGAATACACCAAGAAGGTTGACGGTGTCTGTCTGTTATGTTATGTCTATGTTGTGTCTATTTCAAACCTACAGCTAACTGCTGACGCAAGGACGATCCGGGAGCACATTCGGACGCGGTATTTGGAACCGGCACGTCTCAGGCGTGAGACTTTAGTGACCGTTCGTGCCGGAGACATTCATCGTGAATTGGGGCTTCGGAACCGTGTGCCTAATGTATGTCAGGTGATGGAGTCGAAACTGCTTGAGAAAGAAGCAGGTGTGAAGGTGAGTTCGAAGCAGGGGCCTCCGAGCGGCCGGGGAACCACCCTCACAGTTACGTATTCGGTCGATCTGGAAGGTCCCTCGGAAGCCCGCCCCGGAGAGCAGCATGGATCAATGCCAACCCATGCTGTTGGAATGGAGCAGCCGTGGGTGCGCTTGTTTTACGAATTGCGCGGGATGGGCAAGGACCTATTTGCCGCTGAAGGCGGAGGCGAGGCATGGCTGACCAAAGAGCGCGCCAACTTTTACGGACCGGATAAGAAGGACCTTGAGTGAGCCGGGTGTATTGGGACTCGATGCTTTTTGTGTATTGGGTGGAGAACCATCCTGATTATGCCGCGCGCGTCGACCATATATTCCAGTCGATACTGCTGCGTGGGGACCAGCTTTGCGCGAGCTACCTTTGCATGGGCGAGGTGTTAACCGGGACGCTGAGGCACAAGCACGCAACCTTGTCAGCAAAGGTGAGGCAACTCTTCGATAGCGGCGGAATTGAGGTATTACCGTTCGACCGCAAAGCCGCGGAACTGTTTGCTCAGCTGCGTGCGAGGGAAAACGTTAGCCCGGCGGACGCAATCCATCTGTCTTGCGCGGGGGCTGCGGGAGTGGATCTTTTTCTAACGCACGACAGGAAGATGCACAAGCTGCGTATCCCTGGAATTCAGTTCATCGCCGGGCTGGATGTGAATGTGTTTTGATTGCAAATTTTCTAGACCCAAAGTCACAAGCCCCAGCCAATGGCTGGGGCTTGGAATTTCTGGCACTGACCTACGCTAGCCGACGCGCTCGATAACCACTGATTGCAGAACCACGGGCGTCTTGGGCTTGTCCTGGCCGCCGCGGGGGACCAGCGAGATTTTGTTGACGATGTCCTGGCCTTCGACCACTTCGCCGAAGATGGTGTGGTTTCCAGTGAGCCATGGCGTTGCGGCCACGGTGAGGAAGAATTGGCAACCGTTGGTTCCGGGACCGGAGTTGGCCATGGCCAGCTTGCCGGCCTTGTCAAACTTGTGCGGGGAGCCCTTGGTCTCGTCTTCAAAGCGGTAGCCGGGTCCGCCCATGCCGGTGCCGGTGGGATCGCCGCCCTGGATCATGAAGTCGGGGATTACGCGATGGAAGATGGTTCCGTCAAAGAGCTTGTCGGTTGACTTGGCGCGGGTTCCGGGGTGGACCCATTCTTTTTTCCCTTCGGCCAGTTCGATGAAGTTCTTGACCGTGACGGGCGCATCGGCCTCAAAGAGGCGGAGGGTGATGTTGCCTTCGGTGGTGGTGAAGACGGCGTAGGTTCCTTTTGCGAGTGCCATGAATGCTCCTGTAAATCGAGGCTTCCCACGCCTGCCGCGGTGGCGGACGAGGCCTGGAGAGCCATGTTATGTGACGTGAAGAAAGGTGCGACTACGGTTTCTGCGCTGCGGCTCCTGGCAGGGGCGGCATCGGCTCGCCTTCACGAACAATGGTCACCTTCTTCAGCACCACCGGGGTGTATGGTTTGTCGTTGCGGTCGCGTGCCACGCGGGCGATGGCCTTGACCACCTGCACGCTGGGTTCATCGCATTGGCCAAAGAGGCTGTAGTGATGGTTGAGCGAACTGTAGCCCTGTTCGGTGACGAAAAACTGGCTTCCGTTCGTTCCGGGACCGGAGTTGGCCATCGCAAGCCTGCCGGGGCGGTCGAAATTGAGGTTTCGGTCAATCTCATCTTCAAAGGCGTAGCCGGGGTCTCCCATGCCGGTGCCCGTTGGGTCGCCACCCTGGATCATGAAGCCCGGAATGACGCGATGGAAAATGGTGCCGTCGAAATACTTCTTGTTGCGCTGAATCTGCTTGGTGTTGGGGTCGATCCAGTTGCGGGTGCCTTCGGCCAGTGCGATAAAGTTGGCCACGGTCTTGGGCGCCTGCTTTTGATAGAACTGGCAGGTGATCCGCCCCATGGACGTGTCCATTACGACTGTGGGGCCGTTGGGAACGGTGAGGGCGGCGCTGGTTGCCCTGGGGGAATCGGGAAGTTCCTGGGCATACGAGGCGGATGTAAGTGCGAGGACCAGGCCTGCAAAGGTCACGGTCAAGATGGGGACGAGACGGGCATGATTGAATTTCATAACGAGTTTGAGGGTAAATCATGCAGCGGGTGGGCTGCCAGTGAACCGGCAGAGCGGCGTTCGCGTATTCCGGGGTGGCGAAAGGCCAGCGCGGTACAATTCTTTCCATTGACATTCTACCCATAGACAATCTATATATACATGCATGGCCAGAAAACCAGACCTCTTGCCCGGCACTCTCGACATGCTCATCCTGAAGACGCTTACCCGCGCCCCGCTGCACGGCTATGGGATTGCACTCTCTATCAAGCGGCTCTCAGACGATGTGCTGACCGTGGAAGAGGGTTCGTTGTATCCCGCGCTGCAACGGTTGCTGCTGCAGGGCTGGGTGAAGGCAGAGTGGAAGATGACCGAGACCAACCGGCGCGCGCGCTTTTACACGCTGACTGCAGCCGGACGCAAGCAACTGGGCCTGGAACTTTCGGAGTTCGAACAGATGATTGCGGCTATCGGCCGGGTGCTCAAGGACGCGCAGGAGGTGTAGATGAATACGTTGAGCCGATTCTTGAGAAAGCTCTCATTGATCTTCAGGCGCGAACGGTTCGGGGACGAACTGGACGAGGAGATGGCGTTCCACCGCGAGCAGGCGGAGAAAGAATTCGTCGCCGCGGGGATGACGGCGGAGGCAGCGCAATACGCGGCGATGCGACAATTCGGCAACGCAACGCGGATGAAGGAAAGGAGCAACGAGGTGGTTGGGTTCAGCTTTGAGACTGTGGTGCAGGACCTGCGCTACGCCATCCGGCAACTAATTCTGAATCCGGGGTTCACCGTGGTCATCACGCTGACCCTGGCGCTGAGCATAGGGGCCAACAGCGCGATATTCAGCGTCATTGATGGCGTATTGCTGAAGCCGCTCCCTTATCCGCAGGCGGAGCGTTTGGTCAGGGTTTTCTTTTCCAGCGCGAGCTTTCCCAAATTTCCGCTCAATCCTTTCGACTTTCGCGACTTCAGAGTGCGAAACCAATCTTTCGATTCCTTTGCCGCTTTCACACGCGGAGACCTGCAGCTCTCCGGCAACGGCGAACCGGCGCGGATCTCGGCCTTCGGCATTACATCGGGCTACTTTCGGGTTCTAGGCATCAAGCCGGAGCTGGGGCGTGAATTCGACTCGAACGCCGAAATCGCAGGCAATGGTCAGCAGATCATCTTGAGTGATCGGTTGTGGCGTACGCGCTTTGGCGCGGCTCCAGATATTGTTGGACGCAGCATCACCGTAAATATGCTGCCCTACACAGTGGTGGGAGTGATGCCCGCGGGAACCGATCACCCCGGCAATGATTACCACGCGCTGCCCTACGGCGACAGCGTGGATGCATGGTGGGCATTCACGTTTACCGGGGACCCATCGGATCGCGGCTCACATTACATCGAGGGAATTGGACGTTTGAAAGACGGCGTGAGGCCGGAACAGGCACAAGCCGAGATGAACGGGCTGCAAGCGCAGATTGATCGCGAGCATCATGGGGACGGCGGCTGGAAACTGCTGGTAATTCCCCTTTACCGGGAGATTGTGGGTTCGAATCAGCGCATGCTGCTGGTGCTTTTGGTCGCGGTGGGCATGGTGCTGTTGATTGCAGGCGCCAACGCCGCCAATTTGTTGCTTGCGCGTGCGGCGGCGCGACAAAGGGAGGTTGCGGTGCGGTTGGCGCTTGGCGCTCCACGCCGGCGGCTAATTCGCCAGATGCTCACGGAGAGTC